>Ga0123519_10002742_pt1 | contig 29490 bp, 24 predicted proteins | sample YelNatPaOPRAMG02_FD_87396 | JGI IMG/M metagenome (GOLD analysis project Ga0123519, IMG submission 87396) | Hot spring microbial communities from Yellowstone National Park - Yellowstone National Park OP-RAMG-02 (version 2) | ecosystem: Environmental > Aquatic > Thermal springs > Hot (42-90C) ... | reverse complement strand
GGAATATATGGCCCGCCAGCGAGAGGACAGCCGCGTTACCATCGGCGATCTGGTGGGCAACGTTCTCTCGGACCGCCAGCCCGAGGCCGAGGGCGCTGAGGCCCCTGCGGCCCAGGGCGATGAGAGGGCCGAGAGGGCCGGCGAGGGCGAGCAGGAGCAGGAAGAGCAGCCATCCGAGGGCGCGGAATGGTCGTCATTGGCATCACCGGAGGAATCGGAGCCGGAAAGGGCCTAGCGACCGAGTTCTTCCGGGCGCGGGGGGCGGCCATCATCGACGCGGATCAGGTGTCCCGGGATCTGGCGAAGCCCGGGTCGGACCTCCTACAGCGGATTGCGGCGGCATTTGGCGCCGACGTGATACGGCCGGACGGCACCCTGGACCGGGAGCGCCTGGGCCGGGTCGTCTTCGGTGACCCCCAGGCCTTGGCGACGCTGAACCGCATCACGCACCCCCCGATCATGGCCGAAATCCAGCGGCGGCTGGATGAGCTGCGGGGGAAAGGATGCGTCCGGGTCGCATGCGTCGTGGCGCCTCTGCTCATCGAGGCCGGCGGGCGGCAGCAGGTGGACCGCGTGTTGCTGGTGGTCGCGGACGAGGAAGAGCGGGTGCGGCGCGTGATGGCGAGGGACGGCATCGGGAAGGAGCAGGTGCGGCGCCGGATGGCGGCGCAGATGCCGACGGACAGGCTGCGCCGGCACGCCGACTGGGTCGTGGACACGACCGCTGGCCGGGAGGCGGCGCGGGAGCAACTTGAGGCGGTTTGGGCGCAGATCGCGGCGCTGGCGGGCGAGTGCCTGCCTGAGCGGGGGAGGGATTGCCGGGCGTGATTTGCGGCAGCGGGAACCTTGTGCCCCGGTTCGGCGTCTAAGGCTCAGGGGCGAAGCGGCATGCTCATTGCGAGCATGCTTTACAAGGGGTTTCCTGTATGGTAGAATGCCCGCCACACGTTGGTGGAACGGGCTAGGGGTCAAGAGGGGAGCGGGGAGGGGCGCCGCACCCCTGCGCCGGGCGCAGGGACGGGACCGCATCGCGAGTCGATTCGGCGAAGAAGGAGACGACCGACCATGCGCGTACGACCTCGTGGCCTGTTGGAGCAAGCGGGAGGCTATCCCATCGCCGTCCTCTTGCTGGCTGCCCTGGCCCTGAACCTCGCCGGACCTGCGGGAGCCCAAGTCGTCACCCGGACCGCGTCCACGCAATCGGTGGCCGTGGTGCCCTTCGAAAACCTCACCAAGCTTCCGCCCGAAACATTCCCTGCCCTGGGCGATGAGGCCGCCGCCGCGGTCTCGGTCGAGCTTCGAGATCGATTGTTGCTCGACGTCTTGCCGGCCGCAGACGTGAACCTCGCCATGCGGGACCTCGGGCTGACCGGGCCGCTCAGCGACGCGGAGCTGGTTCGGCTTGCGACGGAGCTCGAGGTGGTGCTCCTCGTCGCCGGACAAGTGAGGGCGGCGGAGATCGTCTCCTCCCCAGAGGGCCGCTACGGACAGGTCACACTGGCCGTGCGCCTGTTCGACCGGATCGCCCGGGCGGACGTCAACGGTGCCCTGGTTACCGCCAAGGGGCCGGCGTCTCCCGATGCCAGCGACGACGTCCTGGTGGGCAAGGCGCTTCACGAGGCGGCTTTCCAGGCCGTGCAGGAGATGAGGTCGCGCCCGGCGATCACCGCGATGGTGCTGTGGAGCCGTGACAACCTGCTGTTCCTCAATGTGGGCAGCCGGGCCGGCGTCATGCCCGGCATGAAGATGGTCGCCGTGCGCAACAATATCCGCATCGGCCTGGTTCAGATCACAGACTCGGACGCGCTGGGCTCCTACGCGACTGTCATCGAAGGGCCCCCGCTGCGCACGGGCGACCACCTGCGGGCGATCTACGAGCTGCCGAAGGGAGTCAAGCCGACCTTCGCGGAACGCGTGGAGAAAAAGAAGACGCGCTTCGAGCACCTCGCCTTCGCCGCGGCGGCCCTGCTGGGCGTTGCCGACCTTGGCTCGACCACCCGCGAGCTGTTGGAGGGCAATGAGGCCATGCCAGCCTTCACCGCCTCCGACCTCGCGAACCAGATGGACCTCGGGTACAACTACCCCGGCAGCTTTGTCGGCGTGACGCTGATCACCTGGCAGCCCTACAGCGGCACGGAGGCGAAGCGGATCGCCGCGTACGAGATATCCTCGGACGCGGGGATAGTGGACATCGTGGTGCCAGGCCCGGCTAACTACCTGGTCTGGCGGGGCCCGGCGTCCTATCCGGGCGGCTATATGGAGGCCGTCATCGAACTCGCCAGCGATACGACGGGTACCGTCGCGTACAGCTCGGAGTTCATCACGGAGGAAGATCCGGCCAACGCGAAAGTCGGCGTCGTCACCGAGAGCGACGACTATGGCATAACGCAGATCACCTACGACTGGATCCCGTACGGGCCGAAGGCGGGCGTTCCTTACGTCTACTATGTGAAGCCGATCGTGCTGACGCAGGAACTCGTTGACCCGCAGACCTTCACCTACGAATGGCGGCTGACGTATTGGAACGAGTACTCGTCGCCGAACAACTACGTCGTCACGGTTGGGCCGCCGTTCGCCTCGAACGCACTGGTCACGGGCTCGACCGCCACGTTCTTCTTCTACTCGCCAATCGGGGCCGATGAGGCGATCATCCAGATAGCCCGCGACCCCTACAACGACTTCCCGCCGGGGCAGACCTACCAGCAGACCATCCCGGGGACGTGGACGGGATATGATGAGCTGGCGCTCCAGTCGGTCCGGGTGAACCTCGCGAACGTCCCGGGCACCGGCAACATCTTCTGGTGGCGGGTGGGCGCGCGCGCCCGCGCCAGCGCCACGAAGCCCAGGCCCTGGCCACTGGACCGCTACAACGACTACAACTGGGTGTGGAGCACGCGCGAGCGGTTGGTGCTGATGGGACCCAGCGCGGAACGCGCGTCGGAGGTGCACCGGCAGCGGGATGCTCTCGCCCGCGCGAGGGTGCCGGAAAGCCGGACGCTTCCCCGGGCCCCGCGGGACCGGGTCCTGCGCAGCCAGTAAAACCTGGCAGAAGCGATAGAGGCGGGGCCCCGTCGGGGCCCCGCTTCACCTGTTGGGATGAGCCGAGGGCCGCGCATGCGAGTGCGTCTTCCGGGCGTGGTGTGGGCCGCCGTCTTCCTTCTGGGAGCGGCCTCCGCAGCCGCGGCCCAGACGGCCGTCGGCCTGGCGGTGGAGGCGCGCGCCGACCCGGATCGCGCGCCGGCCGATGGGAAGACCCCGGTCGTGATCTCCGTGCAAGTAGTCGATGCTTTCGGCCGCCCCGCCCCGGACGGGACCCCCGTCTTCTTCACCACCACGCTCGGCGAGATCGTCTCTCCAGTCCAGACGCTCGGCGGGATGGCCCAGACCGTGCTGACCCCGTCGACGGCGGCCGGCACGGCGATCGTCTCGGTCGTCGTCGCTTCTACCAGGCGGACGCTCGAGGTCGAGTTCCTCGCCGCGCCGGGCAGCGCCGCGCCGGGCTCGACGCTGGTCGAGCTGACCGCCGATGAGATCTCCTACAGTGCGGATCAGCGCGTCTTCATCGCGACCTGGCAGGCCCGGCTCATCTATCAGGCCCTGGAGATCGAGGCCGACGGTGTGCAGTACGACATGCCAGCCAACACCGTGCGCGCCCAGGGCAACGTCGTGCTCCGCTCGGGAAAGCGGGAGCTGCGCGGCGACGCGCTCCGATTCGAGCTGCTGTCGATGCGGGGCCGGCTGCTGCACGTCGGGGACGAGGTGGAGAGACTCGTGGTGGAGGGGGACGGCCTGGCGACGCGGCCCGACGACAGCGCTGACGCCTGCCTGTGGGAGCCCCTGAAGACCGATGAGACCCGCACCTGGGTGAAGGCCCAGCACGCCATCATTGATCCGGGCCGCAAGGTCGTACTGGACCATGCCGCGTTCTATGTGGATGACACCCGCGTCCTGGCGCTGCGCCGGCACGTGCTCGACCCGGCGAAGGGTGGGGCGGTCTTCGGCGACGTGCTGGGGTTCAGCTCCGCCGACGGGTTCAGCCTCGACGTGCCCTACTACTTCGAGGCGACCGGGAATCGCGTGGGCTCGCTGCACCTCACGCGCAACCGCGCGGTGTCCGGGGGTCAATATCGGCTGGGTTGGTCGGTGGGCCTGAACGAGTCTTACATGGATGGGCGGCGGCTCGAGGGCTCGTTCGCGCTCGACGACATCACCGATCCCTGGCGCGCGGCGAGCTGGGAGCATCGGCAGCGGCTGCCGGGCGGCGCACAGCTCACTATGGACGCCAACACGCTCAGCTTTAGTGACGACCAGCCGGAGTTCCGCGGCGCCAGCGTCAACTACTCTCGCCCGGTGAGCGCGGGCCGCTTCTCCCTGTCGTTGTCCGGAAGCCGGTTCGGCGGGTCGCAGCAGTACTACGGCGACGCCGGCTTCCGCTTCAGGAGCTCGCGGCTTGGGGGCGGGGTGCTGATGACGCCATCGCTGCATCTGCGCCACTCGCGAAACGAGGCCCAGCAGGACCTGCTCGCGGGCGAGATCCTGGTTGACCCGAACACCGGCGAGCCGCTTCAGATCGCCCGACAGACCGCGTGGCGCACGACCTCGCCGGGCGTCGACCTCGACTTCGATCTGCCAATGCGTCACCTGACGCCGACGACCGACCTCTATGCCAGCCTCCGGAGCGGCTACGCCTGGGGCCTTGCCAACGGCTCCCGGGGCGCGCTGGACGCCCTGGTCGGCATGGACTTCCGTCTCAGCCAGACGAACCCGCTCAACCGGCTGAGCCTCTCCTACACCTACTCGGCCGCGCCGGCCGGCATCCAGCCCACGCTGTTCGAAAGCGGGCGGCAACTGCTCAGCCTCCGGGGCACCGGAGAGGTCAAGGGCGCCACCGTCCACCTCAGCATCTCCCAGGCCATCGACGGCTCCCGACGGTTCGGCTCCATCGGCCTCATCCGGCCGCTGCCCTTCGGCACCGACCTGCTGGGGCGGCCGCTGTGGAGCATCGAGGTAAGCCACCTATTCTCGCGCCTCAACGCGTACCAGTTCGCCAGCTCCCGGCTGGCGCTCAACCGCGTGATCGGCCGCTACAGGCTCTCCCTGTGCTACTCGCCGCAGGGGGTGGGCGACTACGGCAGTCGGCCCTGGGCCAGTCCGTTCGGCTACGGGTATAGTTACTCCGGCGGGCGGCATCTCTGGCTCGAATTCGCGGCCAGCGTCCGCTGACGGCGCGCCGGTCGTCTGCGGCGCCTCCCCAAACGTCCGTGTGTGTGTTATAATCCGCGGTGGGGGTTCCCATGGCGCAGGACTTTGAACTCATCTCCGACCTCGCCCCCAAGGGCGACCAGCCTCAGGCCATCGAGCGGCTCTGTGACGGCATCGAGCGGGGGCTGAAGCGCCAGACTCTGCTCGGCGTCACCGGATCGGGGAAGACGTTCACCATGGCCCACGTGATCGCACGCGTTCGCCGACCCACGCTCGTGCTCGCGCACAACAAGACGCTGGCCGCGCAGCTCTGCGGGGAGTTCCGCGAGTTCTTCCCGAACAATGCGGTGGCGTACTTCGTCAGCTACTACGACTACTACCAGCCGGAGGCGTACATCCCGCAGACGGACACGTATATTGAGAAGGACTCCTCGATCAACGAGGAGATCGACCGTCTGCGGCACTACGCCACGCAGGCGCTGTTCGAGCGCCGCGACGTCATCGTCGTGGCGAGCGTGTCGGCGATCTACGCGCTCGGCTCCCCGGAGGAGTACCAGCGGTTCACGTTCCAGGTCCGCACCGGGGGCACGTATGACCGGGACCGGCTGCTGCGGCGGCTCGTGGATATGCAGTTCAAGCGCAATGACACGACCCTGACGCGCGGCTCCTTCCGGGTGCGGGGGGATGTCCTGGAGATCCTGCCGGTGGACGAGGAACGGATCACGCGCATCGAGATGTTCGGCGACGAGGTCGAGCGCATCCTGTCGGTCGATCCCGTGACGGGTGAGATCACTGGCGAGCGCGAGGCGGCCATGATCTTCCCGGCGACGCACTACATGTCGGGCGTGGAGCAGCAGGAGCGGGCGCTGGCCTCGATCGCCGAGGAGCTGGAGGAGCGTCTCGCCTACTTTCGCGAGCGGGGGATGCTGCTGGAGGCGCAGCGCCTGGAACAGCGGACCCGCTATGACATGGAAATGATCCGGGAGATCGGCTACTGCTCCGGCATCGAGAACTACTCGCGCCACTTCGACGGCCGTGCCCCCGGGCAGGCGCCATACACGCTGCTCGACTACTTCCCGGACGACTTCCTGACGATCGTCGACGAGAGCCACCAGACCGTGCCGCAGATCGCCGGGCAGCACGCCGCCGACCGGTCCAGGAAGGACAGCCTGGTGCGGTACGGATTCCGCCTGCCGTCGGCCTACGACAACCGGCCCCTCACGTTCGCCGAGTGGGAGGCGCGCGTCGGGCAGGTCATCTTCACTTCGGCCACCCCGGGGCCGTACGAGATGCGCGTGAGCGAGCAAGTCGTCGAGCAGATCATCCGGCCCACGGGCCTGGTCGACCCCGAGGTCATCCTTCGCCCGACCAAGGGGCAGATCGACGATCTCATCGGCGAGATCCAGCAGCGCGTGGGCCGGGGAGAGCGCGTGCTGGTCACCACGCTGACCAAGAAGATGGCCGAGGACCTCGCCGAGTACCTGGAGGAGATGGGAATCAAGGTCCACTACCTGCACTCGGAGATCGAGACGCTGGTGCGCTCCGAGATCCTGCGGGACCTGCGGCTGGGGGTGTATGACGTGGTCGTCGGCATCAACCTGCTGCGGGAGGGCATCGATCTGCCGGAAGTCAGCTTGGTGGCGATCCTGGACGCGGACAAGGAGGGGTTCCTGCGGTCGGAGACGTCGCTCATCCAGACCATAGGCCGCGCGTCGCGGCACGTCTCCGGACAGGTGATCATGTACGGGGACGCGATCACGGACTCGATGCGCCGGGCAATCAATGAGACGAACCGGCGGCGGGAGCGGCAGATCCAGTACAACCGCGAGCACGGGATCGAGCCCCAGTCGGTGCGGAAGGCGATCCGCGATCTCTTGGTGGCGGAGGCCGCCGAGGAGAGCGCGGTGTACAGCGCGGGGGAAGGCCTTCCCGAGGAGCAGCTTCCCAACGTGATCGCGGAGCTTGAGCACGACATGCGGCTGGCGGCGCAGGAGCTTCGCTTCGAGGAGGCGGCCCGGCTTCGCGATCGCATCCGGGAACTCCAAGGGGAGCGGGCGCGGCCGCCGAAGATTGCAGCCAGGCGGGCCTCTGGGCGGCGACGTCGCCGCTGATGCAGACTGTCGGCTCAGGGATGAGGCAACTCCGCATGGTCATGCTGATGGCGCCACCGCGCCGGCGGGGAACGCACCGGGAAAGGGACGCGCGCGATGCCTCTGGATAGGATCGTCGTCCGCGGCGCGCGGCAGCACAATCTCAAGAACATCACGGTCGAGATCCCGCGCGACAAGCTGGTGGTAATCACCGGGCTGTCCGGGTCGGGGAAGTCGTCGCTCGCCTTCGACACGATCTACGCGGAAGGGCAGCGGCGCTACGTCGAGTCGCTCTCGGCGTATGCCCGCCAATTCCTGGGCGAGATGGACAAGCCCGACGTGGACTTCATCGACGGGCTGTCTCCCGCCGTCTCCATCGACCAGAAGTCGACGACTCGCAACCCCCGGTCGACGGTCGCGACCGTCACCGAGATCTACGATCACATGCGGCTGCTCTGGGCGCGCATCGGGCATCCGCACTGCCCCGAGTGCGGCCGGCCGATCGTCCGGCAGACCTCGGAGCAGATCGTGGACCAGGTGATGCAGCTTCCGGAGGGGACGCGGGTGCTGATCCTGGGGCCGGTCGTGCAGGGCCGCAAGGGCGAGTACCGGCAGATCTTCGAGGACATCCGCCGCCAGGGCTTCGCGCGGGTTCGCGTGGACGGGCAGGTGCTCGAGCTGTCCGAGGTGGGAGAGCTCCGGCTCGCGCGGTACAAGCAGCACACCATCGAGATCGTGGTGGACCGCCTGGTCGTGAGCCCCGGCATGCGGAAGCGGCTGGCCGACTCGATGGAGTTGGCGCTGCGCGTCGGCAGCGGCACCGCGGTCGTGCAGGTGGTCGACGGCGAGGAGATGCAGTTCAGCGAGCGGTTCGCCTGCCCGCACTGTCAGCGGAGCTTCGAGGAGCCTCAGCCGCGCCTGTTCTCCTTCAACACCCCCTATGGCGCCTGCCCGGAGTGCATGGGCCTGGGGACCAGCAACGAGCTGGACGAGTCGCTCATCATCCCCGATCCCCGGCTCACCATCGACGAGGGGGCAATCCTGCCCTGGCGGAGTCTCAGCTCCCGCTACCACAAGGCGCTGCTCAACGCCGTCTGCGAGCAGTTCGACATCGATCGCAAGACGCCGGTAAAGGACCTGCCGAAGGCGAAGCTGGACATCCTTCTGCACGGGTCGGACGAGCCGGTGCGAGTGCGCTTCCGCGGGCGGGGCGGTCGGCTGAGGGTCTACGACACGCGCTTCCGCGGCATCATGCACTACCTTGCGGAGGAATACGAGCAGGGCGAGTCTGAGAGCGCGCGTGCCTACCTCGACGCCTTCACCGCCGTGAAGCCGTGCCCGGCCTGCAAGGGGGCCCGCCTCAAGCCCGAGAGCCTCGCCGTGACCATCAACGGCCGCAGCATCGCGGAGGTCGCCGCTCTGAGCATCAGGGACGCCGTCGCGTTCTTTCGCGACCTGCGGCTGACGCAGAAAGAGGAGGCGATCGCCCGCCAGGTCCTCAAGGAGATCTTGACGCGGCTGGGGTTCCTGCTCAACGTGGGCCTGGATTACCTCACGCTGGACCGGCCGGCCGCCACGCTCGCCGGCGGCGAGGCCCAGCGCATCCGACTGGCGACGCAGATCGGGTCAGGGCTGATGGGCGTCCTGTACATACTTGACGAGCCCTCGATCGGCCTTCACCAGCGGGACAATCGTAGGCTGCTGAACACGCTGGAGGAGCTGCGCGACCTGGGCAACACGATCATCGTCGTCGAGCACGATGAGGCCACGATACGCACGGCGGACTGGGTGATCGACATCGGCCCTGGCGCCGGCGACCACGGGGGTCAAGTGGTCGTCGCCGGCACGGTGGACGACGTCATCGCGTGCCCGGAGTCGATCACGGGAGCCTACCTCTCCGGTCGGCGGTCCATCCCCATCCCGCCACGGCGGAAGCACAGCGGCGCCTTTCTCACTGTGCGGGGGGCGCGGCACCACAACCTGAAGAACATCGATGTGTCGATTCCCCTGGGCGTGTTCACGTGCCTCACAGGCGTATCCGGCTCGGGCAAGTCGACCCTTATGGAGGATATCCTGTACCGTCGGCTCGCATACACGCTGCACGGCACGCGGACGGCCTGGGGCGAGCACGACGGGATCGACGGCATCGAGAATATCGACAAGGTGATCGACATCGATCAGTCGCCGATCGGGCGCACGCCCCGCTCGAACCCGGCGACCTACACGGGGGTCTTCACTGAGATCCGCCAGCTCTTCGCACAGACGCCCGACGCGCGGGTGCGGGGCTACAAGCCGGGCCGGTTCTCCTTCAACGTGAGGGGTGGCCGGTGCGAGGCGTGCCGCGGCGACGGGATCATCAAGATCGAGATGCACTTCCTGCCCGACGTTTACGTCCCCTGCGAAGTCTGCCGCGGCGCTCGCTACAACCGGGAGACGCTCGAGGTCAAGTACAAGGGCCGGTCGATCTCCGAGGTGCTCGACATGACCGTTGAGGAGGCGCTCGACTTCTTCAGGAACGTCCCCGCGATCGCAAGGAAGCTTCAGACGATCAATGACGTCGGGCTGGACTACATCAAGCTGGGGCAGCCGGCGACGACCCTGTCCGGCGGAGAGGCCCAGCGCGTCAAGCTGGCCGCCGAGCTGTCCCGGCGCGATACGGGCCGCACGCTCTACCTCCTCGACGAGCCGACCACGGGCCTGCACTTCGCGGACATCGAGAAGCTGCTCCAAGTGCTGCGCCGGCTCACCGAGGCCGGCAACACCGTACTCGTCATCGAGCACAACCCCGATGTCATCAAATGCGCCGATTACATCATCGACCTGGGGCCGGAGGGGGGCGATGCCGGCGGGCGCATCGTCGCCCAGGGCACGCCGGAGGAGGTCGCCGCAAATCCGGACTCGTACACCGGTCAGGTCCTTCGGCGCGTCCTTGCGGCCCAGGGGCAGGCCGGCGGACGGCAGGGGCGGCGGACCCGCGCGCGGGCCGCGACGCCGGCCTCATAGGCTCCGCCGATGCAGGCCGACCTGATCCTGACCGGCGGCCGCATCCTCACAATGGCAGGGCGCCGCGCGGAGGCAGTGGCGGTCCTGCGGGATCGCGTGGTGGCGGTCGGCGGCGCCGATGAGATCGGAGAGCTGCGCGGTCCGCGCACGCACGTCGTGGACCTCGGCGGCCGTGTGGCCATGCCTGGCTTCACCGACAGCCACCTCCACCTCGCCGCGCTCTCTCTGCTGGCATCGCAGGTCGACCTCAGGCGCGCGACGAGCCTGAGGGCGGCCCTCCGTCGTGTCGCCGCCCGGGTGCGCGCCGCGCAGCCGGGCCAGTGGATCCTCGGCAGCGGTGTCGACAAGAACCGATGGGGCGGCGATTTCCCGACGCGGGCAGACCTCGACGCCGTGGCCCCGCGCAACCCGGTCGCCCTCCGCACGCGCGACGGGCACTCCCTGTGGGTGAACTCCCTCGCGCTCGATATGTGCGGCATCACGGCCGGGACGCCGGACCCGCCGGGCGGGGCAATCCTCCGGGACGCGCGCGGCGCGCCCACCGGAATCCTCCAGGAGTCGGCTGCCGGGCTGGTGTATGGCGCACCGGCCTTCGCGCGGCGGGCGCCCAACCTGGCAGAGATCCAGGTGGCGCTGCGTCTGCTGATCCGGCAGGGGATCACCTCCGCGCACGTCATGGAGGAGGTCGAGCTGCTCGGGGCGCTGCAGCGTCTGCGGACCGCCGGCCAGCTTGGCCCTCGTCTGACAATCTACTGCCCCCGGGGGTCGCTCGACGAGCTGCTTTCGGCCGAGCTGCGCAGCGGGTTCGGCGACGAGTGGCTGCGCATCGGGGGCGTCAAGCTGCTCATTGACGGGTCGCTGGGGAGCCAGACGGCCTGGCTCTTCCGTCCCTACCCCGGCGGCGGCTTCGGCGTGCCGGTGCTGTGGGGGGAGGAGCTGCGCGACACCGTGGCCAGGGCGGCGAGGGGCGGGCTCGCATGCGCGGTGCACGCCATCGGCGACCGCGCGAACGCCGAGGCGCTGGCGGCCTTCGGGGCGGCGCGCCGGTGGCCGACGCCGCTGCCTCACCGGATCGAGCACGCGCAGTTGCTTCGCGAGCGGGATATCCCCCGGCTCGCCCGCCTCGGCGTCGTGGCGTCGATGCAGCCGTGCCACATCCTGGGCGACATCGGTCCGGCGGAGCGCTATTGGGGCAAGCGGAGCCGCTGGGCGTACCCGATTCGCAGCCTTCTGCGCGCCGGGACCACGCTCGCGTTCGGATCGGACGCGCCCGTGGAGACGACCAGCGTCCCTGCTGGCGTGTACGCCGCTGTGTGCCGGCAGACCCTTTCCGGCGAGCCTCCCGGCGGGTGGTACCGCCGGGAGGAGGGGATTGGGCCCGATGCTGCGCTCGCCGGCTACACGGTGGGGCCCGCCGTCGCCACGGGCGAACAAGCGCTCAAGGGCCGCCTTGCGCCGGGCTACCTGGCTGACATCGTCGTTCTGTCGCAGGACATGTCGCGCCTGCGGAGCCGCCGCCTGCTCGACACCCGGGTCGACATGGTGTTCATCGGCGGAAGGCTCCGGTTCCGGCGGCGCGCCGGCTGAACCATGCCCGCGCCGGGGCGCGTTGACACCCCCGGAGCGCGTGGGTACGATACACACGCATGATCGAACCCACGCTGCAAGAGAAGCTCGATCAGCTCCCGGCCCGGCCCGGGGTGTACATCTTCAAGGACGTCGCGGGCGACGTCATCTACGTCGGAAAAGCGGCGTCGCTGCACGCGCGCGTGCGGTCCTACTTCGGCAGCAACTCGCACAAACCGCAGCTGGCCCCGCACATCCACGACCTTGACTACGTCGTCACAGATTCCGAGACCGAGGCGCTGGCGCTCGAGTTCAACCTGATCCAGAAGCACCGGCCGCGCTTCAACGTCCGCTACCGCGACGACAAGAGCTACCCCTACATCCGGATCGATCTGCGGGAGCCGTTCCCAACGCTGTGCGTGGTGCGCCAGCACGCTGTCGTGCCGGACGGCGCGCGCTACTTCGGCCCCTATCTCTCGGCCCGGGACATGTGGGACACAATCCGGCTCGTCAGGCGCACATTCGGCATCTGCCCGAAGCTCGTCGTGTCGGCGAAGCGCCGCGGTGGGTGCACCTGGCGCCCGGAGCAGGGCACTCGCCGCCGGCCCTGCCTGGACTACCACATGGGCCGCTGTCTGGGCCCCTGCATCGGGGCCGTCTCCAGCGAGGAATACCAGGAGGCCGTGCGCAAGGTCTGCGACTTCCTCGAGGGCAAGCAGGAGCACATCCTCCAGCAGCTTCACAAGGAGATGGAGCAGGCGTCGGCCACCCTTCGGTTCGAGCAGGCCGCGCGCATTCGCGACCAGATCGAGGCCATCGAGATCACGCTTCGCTCCCAGCGGGTCGTGTCGACGCGGCGAGAGGACTTCGACGTTATCGGCTACGCACTCCGCGAGGACACCGGGTGCATGGCCGTGCTTCAGGTGCGCGACGGCCGCCTGGTGGGGCAGGAACAGCATTTGCTGGAGGGGGTCTCTGGCGTGCCGGCGGAGGAGGTCCTGAACGAGTTCTGCAAGCTCTACTACCAGAAGGCGGCCGCGGCGCCCAAGGCGGTAATGCTGCCCCTGGAGATCGCTGAGGGCGAGGCGATCTCGCAGCTGCTCAGCCGCAGACGCGGGTCGCCAGTGCGGATCGTCGTGCCCCGGCGGGGGCAGAAGAAGCAGCTCATCGAGATGGCCATGGAGAACGCCCAGGAGCACCTTCGGAGCCTCCTGGAGAGCGAGAGCGCGGAGCGCAGGAGAGGGGAGGAGGCCATCGCCGACCTGAAGAATGTACTGAGGCTGCCGACGCTGCCGCGCCGGATCGAGGCCTACGACATCTCGAACGTGCAGGGGCGGACCGCGGTGGGCTCAATGGTGGTGTTCGAGGACGGGCACCCGAAGCGAGACGGTTACCGGCGGTTTCGCGTACGGCTGGAGTCAGGGCCGAACGACTACGAGATGATGCGAGAGGTGCTGTCGCGGCGGCTCAAGGCCGCCGTCTCCGGAAACGTGAAGTTCCAGCACCTCCCGGATCTGGTGCTGGTGGACGGCGGGGCCGGCCAGCTCGGGGTGGCGCTTCGGGCCATGGAGGAACTCGGCATGCGCATGCCGGCCGCCGGCCTCGCCAAGGAGCACGAGCACATCTACCTTCCGGGCAGCCCGCAGCCGGTCGCCCTGCCGCAGAACTCCCGCGCGCTGCACCTGTTGCAGCGCGTGCGGGATGAGGCCCATCGGTTCGCGCTCGCATACCACCATGCGCTCCGCGCCCGGCAGGCGCGGGAAAGCGTGCTCGACGCGATCCCGGGCATCGGCGAGCAGCGGAAGCGGAGGCTGCTGTCGCACTTCGGGGGCCTCAGCGGCCTTCGCCGCGCCTCCGTCGCCGAGATCGCAAGCGTGTGCCGCTGCGGAGAGCAGGTCGCCGAGGCGGTGGCCCGCGCGGTCGCCCAGCCGTCCTGAGCCATGGGATTCCGCGTCCGATCTCTCCAGAGGGGCGAAGTCGACGACCTGCTCGCCTGCTTCCAGGCCGCCTTCGGAGTCGACGACTCCAGCCTCGCCATCGTCCGCAACTCCCTCGTCAACGATCCCTACTTCTTGCCGGAGCGCATCCGCGTCGGCGTGCTGGACGGGCGCGTCGTCAGCCACGTCGTCATTCTCCATCGCGCCTTCTACGCGGAGGAGCGCGTCGTCTCCGTCGCGGGCGTGACCGCGGTCGCCACCGACCCGGCCTACCAGGGACGCGGCTTCGGCACGCGCGTTATGCAAGATGCCGCGCGGATCATCCGCGAGCGCGGCTACGACATGGCGCTGCTCACCACGCGGCTGCCACGGTTCTTCGCCCGCTTCGGCTTTCGCGAGGTGCCCAGGATCAGCGGCTACGCCTGCCCGGCCTCCGCGCTGGCCCGCCTGTCGGTCGATTCGCTGTGGTCGCTTGAGCGGATCGACTACAGCCAGCACTGGCGGGCGCTCGCCGGCGTCTACCACCAGTACAGCTACGGGCGCACTGGCCTCCAGGTGCGCGACGAGCGCTTCTGGGAGTCCTGGCCTCGCCGCGGCACCTTCCCCCACGGCTTCTCGGCCGCCATGGACGCGATGGCGTGGATGGCCGTCAGGGGTGACCAGGTCCTCGCCTACACGGCCGCTCACTGCGCGGTCGAGGACCGCCATCTCTCCGTCACGGAGCTCGCCCACCTTCCCGGTTGCGCGGACGCGGCCCTGGCGCTGCTGCGCCTGGTCGGCGAGAGCTTCTGCAAGGGCGGCAGCGGCCGCGCCATCCTGCAGGTCGGCGGCTCGGCCCCGGTCCTCGATCTGCTGCGCGAACAGCGCGTGCCGGTCGAGGTGGAGGTGGGCCCGGGCCTGATGGTCTGGATCCCCAACCGGGGGTGGCTGCGCGACCTGGGGCTGCGCAGCGTCGACGACGCCGTCGAGCGGCTCTTCCGGCCGCCCGTGCCCGTGCTCTGGCAGCGCGATGGCTTCTGACAGAACGACCCGCGCGCCGGGGGTGACAGGCTCGGCGGCGATCACTATTGCCACCCCTCTTGGCTGGGTCTGCGCCGTCTCGCGAGCCGGCCGGCTCGTCGCGGTCTCCCTGCCCAGTGAGACGCGCGACCGGGCCCTCGCGGCGTGCGGCGCGGAGGACTTTGGGGAGCGCGGTGATGCCGTCCTCGAAGCCCTGCTGGTCGATCTCCAGAGGTACTTTGCCGGTGAGCCCATCGACCTGGGCCGCCACCCAGTGGACCTGTCGGGGCAGCCGGCCTTCCATCGCCGGGCGTTGCTCGCCGCGCGCGGGATATCCTACGGCGAAGTCAGAACCTATGGTTGGCTGGCCGCGGCGGCCGGTCGGCCCCGCGCCGCGCGCGCCGCGGGGCATGCGATGAGCCGGAACCCGATCGCGCTGGTGATCCCGTGCCACCGGGTGGTGGCCGCGGACGGCGGGCTGGGCGGCTTCGGCGGCGGCCTGGAAATGAAGCGAGCCCTGCTCGCTCTCGAAGGCGTACAGATCAACGGGCGCCGCGTGCGCCGGTAGGCAAGGGAGAATCGCGTGAGACTCTTCTGGCGCTGGGTCGCGACGTCGGTGGCGCTGCTCATCACGATCAAGCTGGTGCCCGGCCTGGCCTTCTCAGGCAACCCGTTGTGGGTGTTGGGGGCCGCGGTGGCGCTGGGGCTGCTGAACGTCCTGATGCGACCGCTGCTTCTCCTCGCCCAGGTTCTCACTTTGCCGCTGTCGTGCCTGACATTCGGCCTGTGGGCCTTCGTCCTCAGCCTGTTCTTCAACATTCTGGCGTTCTACTTCGTAGGCACGCTCGGCTGGGGATTCCGGGTCGACGGTTTCGTGGCCGCCGCGCTCGGCGCGCTCGTGATGAGTGTGATCAACGCAGTGCTCACGGGCCTCGTGGAGCTATCGCGCCCGCGCCGCGGCGTGGCGTGAGGCTCAGCGCTGGCCGGCACCCACAGGAGCTGCCTCCCGCGGGCAGCCAACTCACGCGGTGACACTACCTCGCGCGGTCGTGGTCACTGGCGATCCGTTGTGCCGCTTCGCGCCTTGACACAGCCGGAGCGCTCGGCTAGAATACGCCGACCGCGGGTGGGCTCACGCGGTTCCTGTCCCTCGGGGAGACCATGCAAAATGGTGGCGATCTCTGCGTGTCACCGCGTCTTCCCCTGCGGCCAGCAACGGCGACCACATGCATAGGAGGCTGAGCGCATGGCCCTGAAGGTGGCGATCAACGGTTTTGGGCGAATCGGGCGATTAACTCTGCGCGCGATGGTGGAGCGCAAAGTCCAGGGGATCGACATGGTCGCGATCAACGACCTTGCCGACCTAAAGACCAACGCCCATCTACTGAAGTACGACACCAACTACGGACCGTTCGCGGGGACCGTCGAGGTCAAGGGCGGCGACCTCGTCGTGAACGGCGACGAGTTCAAAGTGTACTCGGAGCGCGACCCCTCGGCGCTGCCGTGGAAGGATCTGGGGGTCGACGTCGTGATCGAGTCGACGGGGGTCTTCCGCGATGTCGCGAAGGCGAGTGCGCACCTCAAGGCAGGGGCGAAGAACGTCATCGTCTCCGCGCCTCTGAGCGGGGAAGCGGGCCCCGACAACCCCACCATCGTGCTCGGAGTCAACGACTCGATCTTCGACCCCGCGAAGCACAAGGTCATTTCGAACGCATCGTGCACGACTAACTGCCTGGCGCCGGTTGCGAAGGTGCTGTCAGACAGCTTCGGCATCGAGAAGGGCCTCATGACGACCGTGCACGCATACACGAACGATCAGCAGGTGCTCGACATCGTGCACAAGGACCTGCGTCGGGCGCGCGCGGCCGCGCTGAACATCATCCCGACCTCAACGGGAGCCGCAAAGGCGATCGGCCTGGTGATCCCGGAGCTTCAGGGCAAGCTGAACGGCCTGGCGCTGCGCGTCCCGGTGGGCACCGGCTCGCTCGTCGACCTGGTCTGCGTCCTCAGCAAGAAGGCATCGGCCGACGAGGTCAACGCGGCATTCAAGAAGGCCGCCGATGGCCCCATGAAGGGGATCCTCGAGGTTACCAGCGACCCGATTGTCTCCAGCGACATTCGCGGCAACCCCGCCTCCTCCGTGGTCGACAGCAGCGAGACAAGCATCATCGGAGACAACCTGGTCAAGGTCCTCGCCTGGTATGACAACGAGTGGGCGTACTCGTGTCGCCTGGTCGACCTGGTCACCCTGATCGACAAGAAGAGCAAGTAGAAACAGCGAGATCGAGGTCCGGCGAGAGTGCGGCGCCGGACCTCGCCTTTCGCCTGGCCTGCGGGAGGAAAGGATGAACAAGAAGACCATCCGTGACATCGACCCGAAGGGAAAGCGGGTTTTCGTGCGCGTCGACTTCAACGTGCCGCTCGAGGGAGAGCGCATCACCGATGACACGCGCATCCGGGCGGCCCTGCCGACGTTGAGGGACCTGCTGGACCGGGGAGCGGCCCTCATCGTCGCCTCCCACCTGGGCCGGCCCAAGGGAAAGCCGAACCCGGCGATGTCTCTCAAGCCGGTGGCGAAGCGGCTGCAGGAGCTGCTCGGGCGGCCGGTCACCATGCTCGACGACTGCGTCGGCCCACAGGTGGAAGCTGCCGTGAAGGCGATGAAGCCGGGCGACGTGATCCTGCTGGAGAATCTGCGCTTCCACCCGGAGGAGGAGGCCGGCGACGAGGGGTTCGCGAAACAGCTGGCGGGCCTCGCCGACATCTACGTCAACGACGCCTTCGGCGCAGCCCATCGGGCCCATGCCTCGACCGCTGTCATGGCGAAGTTCCTGCCTGCGGTGGCGGGGCTGCTGGTCGAGCGGGAGACGGAGATGCTCTCCCGGGTCCTGGAGGGCGCGCAGCGGCCCGTCGTGGCGATCCTGGGCGGCGTGAAGGCAAAGATCGGCGTGATCGAAAACCTGATGAAGCGCGTCGACACCCTTATCATCGGTGGTGGAATGGCCTACACGTTCCTGAAGGCGCAGGGGAAGGAAATCGGCACCTCTGTCCTGGACGAGGAGAACCTCGAGCTGGCCAAGCGAATCCTGTCCGACGCGGCGAAGTCGGGCCCCGAGATCGCCCTGCCGGTCGACGTGGTGGTTACCACAGAGCTCAAGGAGGAGGCGCCCAGGAAGGTAGTGTCCGTAGACGAGATCCCGCCGGGCTGGATGGGGGCGGACATCGGGCCCGAGACGCGAAAGCGCTTCGCCGAGATCATCAGAAAGGCCAAGACGGTCGTGTGGAACGGGCCGATGGGGGTGTTCGAGGTCCCGGCGCTGGCGGAGGGGACGCGTGCGATCGCGCAGGCGGTGGCGGACTCGGGAGCATTCAGCGTGGTGGGGGGCGGGGACTCGGCCGCCGCGATCGAGCAGATGGGATTTGCGGACAAGGTGACGCACGTGTGCACCGGAGGCGGCGCTTCGCTGGAGTTTCTCGAAGGCAAGGAGCTTCCCGGCATCGCGGCGCTCGAAGACAAGTGATGTGGAGAATTGGAGGATACCCGTAGCATGACCCGCACCCCGCTGATTGCCGGCAACTGGAAGATGAACAAGACCGTGGGGGAGGGGGTCTCGCTGGTGAAGGAGATCATCCCCCGGGTGCAAGGACTGGACAACGTAGAGGTCTGCGTCTGCCCCCCGGCGACCGCGCTGAAGTCGGTGGGGGAGGCGCTCGCCGGCAGCGGCATCAAGCTGGGCGCGCAGGACGTATTCTGGGCGGAATTCGGGGCCTTCACAGGGCTCATCAGCCCGCCCATGCTTGTGGACGTCGGGTGCAGCTACGTCATCGTCGGGCATTCGGAGAGGCGCGGCCGCTTCGGCAAGCCGGACGAGAGCATCAGCGAGGAAGCGGCCCGGGTCTTCGGGGATACCGACGCCAGCGTGAACCTGAAGACGAAGGCGGCCCTGAAACACGGCCTAACGCCCATCGTCTGCGTGGGCGAAACGCTGTCCGAGAGAGATGCCGGCCAGACTGACTCGGTCGTCTCGGGGCAGGTGCGGGCCGGCCTGGAGGGCCTCAGCGGCGACCAGGTCGCCGGCCTGGTGGTGGCCTACGAACCCGTGTGGGCGATTGGCACCGGCCGGGCCTGCGATGCGGCCGAGGCGGACCGGGTGATCGGGCTGGTGCGCGACACCATCCGCGACGCTTTCGGCGCGCAGGCGGCTGCCAGCGTGAGGATCCAGTATGGCGGCAGCGTGAACGAGAAGAACGCGCACGAGCTGATGTCCCAGCAGCAGATTGACGGCGGGCTGGTCGGCGGCGCGAGCCTCGACGCGACCAAGTTCTCTCAGATCGTCCATGCCGCGTCGGTGATCGCCAAGGCAATGCGGAAGGGCTAGGCGAACGGGACGGATGCGCGCGCAGCGATCCGAGGCCGGCGGCCGCATGGTGGACATCGCGGGAAAGGAGGTCACCGACCGGCGGGCGGTGGCGCGAGCCCGGGTTCGGATGAGCGCGGAGGCATTCGCCGCGGTGCGAGACGGAGAGTTGCCCAAGGGCGATGCCATCGGCACCGCCCGCGTGGCGGGCATTCTGGCCGCCAAGCGGACGCCCGAGCTGGTTCCGCTGTGCCATCCCATCCCTGTGTCCCACGTCGGCATCGAGATCACCCTGGAGCTTGCTCGCCGCGAGGTGGTGATCGAGGGGACGGTGCGAGCGCGCGCCGCGACGGGGGTCGAGATGGAGGCCCTGACGGCGGTTGCAGTGGCGGCGCTGGTGATATACGATATGTGCAAGGGCATCGACCCAGCCGCCGAGATCAGTCAGATCCGGGTGGTGCGCAAGGAAGGCGGAAAGTCGGGGGAGTGGCAGCGAAAGGCACGATAGTCGCGGTATCGCTCAGCCGCGAGACGGGCACCCGCAAGAGGCCCGCGCCCTCCGCAGTTCTTAAGGAGGATCACGGGCTGGTTGGCGATGCCCACGCCGGCAGCGGCCGTCAGGTGAGCCTGCTGGCCGAGGAGAGCATCGCCGCGATGAGGGCGCAGGGGCTTGACGTCGGGCCTGGGGACTTCGCGGAGAACCTGACGACCTCGGGGCTGGTGCTGCACGCCCTTCCAGTGGGCACGCGGGTGAGGGTGGGCCGGGAAGTGCTACTGGAGATCACCCAGATCGGCAAGGAGTGCCACTCGGCCTGTGAGATCAGACGTCTCACCGGCCGGTGTGTGATGCCCACGGAGGGCGTGTTCGCGCGGGTCCTGGAGGGCGGCGAGGTCCGGCCGGGTGACGAGGTGGAAGTCCTCGACGGGGGTCAAGTTGAGGGTCGCGATTCTCACCGTTAGCGATCGGCGCGCAGCGGGCGAGGCGGAGGACGTCGCGGGGCCGGCACTGCGGCGGTTCGTTGAGGAGCGAGGGGCCGAGGTGATCGAGGTGGCCGTGGTCGAGGACGAAGTGGACGCGATCCGCGCGCGTCTGGTGCGGGCAAGCGACGTCCTCGGCGCGGATGTGCTGTTGACGACAGGGGGAACCGGGCTGGGGCCAAGGGACGTGACGCCGGAGGCGACCGAAGGGGTGCTGGACCGACGGGCGCCCGGCATCGCGGAGGCACTGCGGGCGGGCAGCCTTGCGCACACGCGCACCGCGATGCTATCGCGGGGAACCGCCGGCTTGCGGGGGCGGACGCTCATCATCAACCTGCCAGGACGCCCCCAGGGGGCAGTTGAATGCCTCGAGATCCTCTGGCCCGTGCTCCCGCACGCGCTGGAGATGATCGCCGGGCGCGGACACTGACGTGGCGAGAGGGGGAGATGACCCAGCATAAGCCCCGGGCGAGTCGTCAGCTCGGGCTGCTCGATGAGGCGGTCGTTCTTAACCGGCTGTCCGAGTGGCAGGGGGAACTGGTGTCGGAGATCCTGACGCGGGCGGCCGAGGCCGATCGCGCCCGACAGGAGACGGCCCGCCTCCAGCGGGACCTGGCGGGAAGCTGGGACCGCCTCCAGGAGGTCCACCATCGCGTCCGCAACCACCTTCAGACCCTGACGGGCCTCCTTTCCGCGCAGAAGGTGGCCGAGACCTCGCCGACCGCTCGGCGGGCGCTCCAGACCACCGTCGCCCGCCTGGCCTCCATCGCGGCCATTCACGACCTGCTCGCGCGCGACCCCACCTCGGGCGCGCTGCGCCTGCCGGACCTTGCGCAAAGGCTCGGAGAGCACCTCCTCCGCCAGGCGGGTGTGGAGCGGCGTGTGCGCATGCGATGTGACGTCGCCGACCTCACCCTCGGGGCGAAGGAGGCGACGCCGTTCGTGCTCATTCTCTCCGAGCTGATAGACAACGCCATCGAGCATGGGTTCCCGGGGGAGCGTGGCGGCGAGATCGCGATATCGCTGCGGGCGGCCGACGGAGAGGCCGTCCTCGAAGTCCGGGATACCGGCTGCGGGCTGCCTGAGGGGTTCGATCTCGAGCAGGGGAATAGCCTTGGCCTGCGGCTGGTCGCGCGCCTCGCCGAGCGGGACCTGGGAGGTGCGATCGAGGCGAAGGCCGGTCCGGGAGGCCAGGGCACCCACTTCACCGTCCGATTCCCCACCCGGGGCCCCGGAGACACACCATGAGCGCCCTGAGAGTCCTGCTGGCCGAAGACGAGTCTGCCGTCGCCGCGTCCCTCGCCGCGCAGATCAGGGGGCTGGGGCACGAAGTGGTCGGCGAGGCGGGCACCGGCCGCAAGGCCGTGCTCCTGGCCGAGGAACTCCGGCCGGACATCGTCCTCATGGACATCAAGATGCCCGATCTGGACGGAATCGAGGCCGCGCGCCGCATTTCCGAGCGGACTCCGCTGCCGGTGGTATTCCTCACCGGCCACCTCGACCAGGCTTTGCTGGAGGGCGCGGTGGAGGCGGGCGGGATGGCGTACCTGCTGAAGCCGGCCACCTCCGAACAGCTTCAGGCGGCTCTAGGGCTGGCTCAGAGGCGGTTTGGGGAGATGCTGGACCTTCGGTCACAGGTGAGGCGGCTGACAGAGGCGCTGGAGGCTCGGAAGCTGGTTTCGCGGGCCAAAGGCATTCTCATGCAACGGCACAGCATGAGTGAGGAGGAGGCTCACCGCCGGATGCAGAAGGAGGCGAGCCGCAGCAACATGAAGCTCGTGGATGTGGCTCGCGCGATCCTGACGGCGGGAGCAGTGTCCGAAGGCCGGGCCAGGAGCTGAGTGGGGGGACCGCCCTGCCCTGCGGGCGCAAAGGGGGCCAGCGGTGGCAAGCCGGAAGGCGAGCGGTTCACGGAAAGAGGCGCGGCCGCCCAGCGCCAAGACGAGGGCTTCAGGGGGCAAGAAGAAGGCTTCCAGTGCCAAGAAGACCCGCGCCGTCACCAAGACGGGCCGGCCGCGGGCCGGCGAGAGGCACGGGGCGCGGCCGATAGCCCGTACCAAGGCGCCCGCCGGAAGACGCCGGGTGCAGCCCCCGCCGCCCCGGCAGAAGCCGATCGCCGTGGGCGACGCGGTGCGGATTCCCGTGGAGGCGATCAGGGGAGGGGGACGGCCGGGCTGGGAGGCCGCGGCGCCGGGGCGTTCGGGCGAGGCGGTGAGCGGGATCGTGTGCTCCATCCGATCTATCAAGAGCGGGCGGCTGGTGGCGAAGACCAGGGGTGGCCTCGAGCAGTACGTGCTAGAGGTGCTCTATGGCCGCCTGAGGGGTCCTGTGGGCGCGCGTGGGGGATCGGGGGAGCGGCTGGACCAGGATTCGGCGTGGCTCAGGGTCCGGGACGTGCTGCGGAAGATGGCGGCGCGGAACGACCTCGTCAGCCAGGCCTCGGGCGGTCTTTCGGGGGAGCCGTTGGGTCCGCTTCTGGATGGATGGCGGGTGGTGAAGGTGAGGGCTGAGCTAGCTGAGATGCAGCAGTGAAGCGCGCGGCGCTCGGCCTTGGGCGGGGCTGTGCACTGGGCTTGGTTGACGCTGGCGAGCAGCAGGAGTAGAATCCCGCCGAGTGCCGGGTGGTGTAATTGGCAACACGGCGGCCTTTGGAGCCGCTCTTCCAGGTTCGAGTCCTGGCCCGGCAGCCAGGGCCTGATGGCGCGGACGAAGCAGAAACAGTCGCAGCATAACCGAAGCGAGGTCTGAGGTGAGAAGCAAACCGGTTCGACCGAGTCGCCCCGCGGTGATTCCCGCGGTGATCCTGGCCGCCGGAAAGGGCACCCGGATGAAGGCACCGGAGCCCAAGGCGGCCGTCCAGGTGGGGGGGAGGCCGATGGTCGCGCGGGTGGTTAGCGCGATGCGGGAGGGGGGCGCGACCAGGGTCCTGGTGGTCGTCGGCCATCGCGCGGCGGACGTGCAGGCCGCGCTGGGGCCTCACGTGGAGTACGTCGTTCAGGAGGAGCAACTGGGGACAGGGCACGCGGTGCGGTGCACCGAGCCCTATCTGGCAGGCCATGTGGGGCCCGTCCTTGTGGCCTACTCGGACATCCCGCTGCTGCGCAAGCGGGACATCGCGGGCCTGATACGCCACCACTTGCGGACAGGGGCCGCGGCGACGCTGCTGACGGCCGTGTTCGACGAGCCCGGGATGCTGGGGCGGATCGTGCGAGCCCCGGACGGCAGCGTGGCGCGAATCGTCGAAGCGCGGGACGCCACGCCGGAGGAGCTTGCCATCCGCGAGATCAACGTGGGGGTGTATGGCTTCCAGGCGCCGCTGCTGTTCGAGGCCCTGGCGCAAGTGACCAACGACAACGCGCAGGGCCAGTATTATCTCACCGACACGATTCGGATTCTTGTGTCACGCGGCCACAGGGTGGAGGCCGTGGCGATGGAAGTCTCGCACACGGGAATGGGCGTGGACACAGTCGAGGACCTGGCGCGGGCGCAGCGGCTGTGGGCCGTTGACGAGGCCGTTCGCTGACGCGACGACGCCCTGGGCGGGGGCCCTGTGGAAACTCCAGACCTAGACGACTTGCGGATACTGAGCGGCAACGCCAATCCGGCACTCGGCCGGGCCATCGCGCACTGCCTGGGGGTTCCCCTCTCTCGCATGGACGTCGGCCGCTTCTCGGACGGCGAGATCTGGGTTCGCATCGAAGAGAGCGTGCGCGGCGACGACGTCTTCGTGATCCAGCCCACTTGCCCGCCGACGGCCGAAAACCTGATGGAGCTGCTGATCATCCTGGATGCCCTGAAGCGCGCGTCGGCGCGGCGGACCACCGCGGTGATCCCCTACTATGGGTACGCGCGGCAGGAGAAGAAGATCAAGCCGCGAGAGCCCATCTCGGCCAAGCTGGTCGCGGACCTGATCTCCGTCGCGGGTGCTGACCGCATCCTCACGGTGGACCTGCACGTCCAGTCCATTCAGGGGTTCTTCGACATCCCCGTCGACCATCTGCCGGCCGGCCCTATTCTCGCGGACGACCTCGTGAGCCGCTCCTTCGCGGGCCAGGACACCGTCGTGGTCTCCCCCGACGTCGGCGGCGTCGGGACGGCCAAGGCGCTCGCCGACCGACTGAACTCTCCGCTGGCGATCATCGTCAAGCGTCGGCCCGAGGTGAACCAGGTCGAGATCCTCGAGGTGATCGGAGAGCTGGAGGGGCGCCGGGTGGTGCTAATCGACGACATCATCGACACCGGGCGCTCCATCGTATCCGCCGCGAGGGCCGTGGCGATGCGGGGCGCCGCCGAGATCAGGGCCTACGCCACCCACCCTGTGTTCTCCGGCGACTGCGTCCAGCTCCTCGAAGACTCGCCGATTGCCGAGGTGGTCGTCACCGACACGATCCCGGTCCCCGAGGAAAAGCGGATCGCCAAGGTCCGAGTGCTCTCCGTCGCGCCGATCCTGGCCGAGGCGATCCGACGCGTGCACGGCAACCTTTCCGTGTCTACGCTGTTCGACCGCTACTGGCAGGACGACAAGAAGTAGCACGCGCCCCCGCGTCCCATCGCGGCGGGCGACTCCGCGACCGATCGGGAGGTAGAAACCGGTGGCAGGGGGCTTCAGGGGCGACAAGCGTCACACAAAGCGGGAGAAGCGGCAGCCCAAGAAGAGCATCAAGGAACGCCGCAAGCTCAAGCGCGAGCGAAAAGACCAGGACCGGGCGCGCCCTATCTGACCGGCACGCCACCGCCGGAAGGCCTGGTGTGAAGCGCCGCTCTCGGCCGCGGAGGCGGGCCGCCTAAGACTCCTCCTCGGCCTCGCGCTCGCGGATGACCTCGGGCTCCTGGGTCTCCACGACGACCGCGCCCGCGGCGGCCTGGGCCGCCGCCTCCAGCTCCTCGGCGCTGACGGGCGGCGCGATGACGATCACCACGTCGTCGGGCGGCGCGAGGACCTTCACGCCCCTCGGAACCTGGATGTCGCTGACGCGGGCGCTGTCGCCGATCTCGAGGCCGGAGATATCGACCTCAAGATGCTCCGGGATGGCGGTCGGCAGACATTCGATCTCCACCTCGTGCAGGAGGTGCTCGAGAACACCGCCGTGCTTCACCCCCGGACTCTCGCCGGCGTGCACGACAGGCACATGGGTGCGGATGTTCTCCCGCAAGGATACCCGCACAAAGTCGACGCTCAGGATCTGGCGCTTGATCAGGTCCCGCTGGACCTCCCTGATCATCACGTTTTCGGCGCCGCGCGAGGCCCTTGACCCCTCAAGCCGCAGCCTGATCAGTGTGGAGTACCAGGCAGACTCGGGGAGCGCCCGGGAGAACGCGGCTGCCTCCACCACGATGGGCTGTGCCGGCGTCCCTCGCCCGTAGACGACCGCCGGGATCAGCCCCGCCGCCCGCATCCTGCGCGCCGGCCGCGTCCCCACCTCGGAACGCACCGCCGCCGATATCTCAACCTGCTCAGCTCTCATGGGTAGGACTCCTCTGGGGAACTCTGCATCAAGCGGCAACAGTATAGCACAAACGGAAGACGGCGGCACCCCCGCAAGCGCTCCCGGAAGCAGCGGCCGGCCCGGCGTCGTTGGGGAGGGCGTCCGCGCGCGGCCGGCGCGGTGCCGGTGGTCGCTGGCACCCTCCGGCCGGTGGGGAACATAAGCATGGAGTGACTGCAGTGGCGAGGACGGCCAAGGTGAGCAGGTTTGTCCCTCAACCGGGAGTCAAGTTGCCCAGCGCAGTCTTTAGGCCACCCTCGCCTGGAAAAGAAAAGGCCGCGCACCCGCGCCATCGCGGCGCTGATGCAGCGGACCTGGATCGCCATGTCTGCGATTCCATGTTCGCGGGACGACCTGGGGGCGGCTTCGACGAATCTTGTGTTTCGCCGGCGACAACGCGCGCGGCAGGCCGGAGCCCGAGCCAGGCACACAACCCAGCGTGGGAGGGCCGACCTGTGGAATAAGCGGCCAGGAGCTGCAAGGTGCGGCTGCCGGCCTGGAACGCTGGCCGCTGCGGAGGGCCGTATGAGGGGCTCGCGTCGAGGGCCCTGACGGGCAGGCGACCGATGCCGATCGAATCCCTAGCCGTCTTGCTTGTCGAGCCGGGGCAAGCGCGGCTGAGTCGCTTCAACATCGAGCTGCGCGGGGAGACCCTCTGGACCACAGGGCCGGAGGAGATCGTGCGTCGGCTCGCGCGCGCCCGCCCCGAGCTGGTGGCAGTGGCCGGGAAGGCCGAAGTCGCGGCCGATCTCGCCGACGAGCTGCGCCGGCGCGGGGTCGCGCAATCCGTCTTTCTTATCACACCGGCCGCCGAGGAGGCGGAGGAGGCGCCGGGGCGCGTCAGCGTTGTGCTGCCTCAGGGCGAGGCCCGGATCGAGCCGGAGAACCTGCTCAGGCGCCTGATCCGCGCGGTGCTGGCGGCCCAGGCTCGCACGCCCGTCAGCCCGCTGACCGGGCTCCCTGGCAGCGCGGTGTTGCGCAACGAGGTCGAGCGGAGACTGGCAGAGGGCCGGCCGTTCGTCTTCCTGTACCTCGATGTGGACAACTTCAAAGCGTACAACGACGTCTACGGGTTCGGCCGCGGCGACATCGCCATCCGCATGCTCGGGCGAGAGGTCGCAGCCGCCGCGCGCGCTTATGGCGAGCCGGACGATCTGTGCGTGCACATCGGAGGCGACGATTTCGCCATCCTGACTACCGCGGCCGACTACGAGCGCATCGCGCGAGCCGTGATCGAGGGATTCGAGCGCCGGGTGCCAGAGCTGTATTCCGAGGAGGCGCGCAAGACGGGCTACATCGAGACTCGCAGCCGGCGGGGGGAGCCCGCACGCTATCCCCTGATGACCGTCTCCATCGGCGGCGTCGACACCTCCCGACGGCGCATCACCAGCTATCTGCATCTGACCGAGGTCGCGGCAGAGGTGAAGGCCTACGCGAAGGCCCAGGAGGGAAGCCAGTTCGTGATGGATCGCCGTCGCGATTGAGGACGCGCGGGTCGGTTGACCCATCTCAGTGGGGGATTCGCCTTGTGGAATAACACCGACGAAGGGGCGCAAGAGGCATGTGAGGCCGGAAGGTTGAGGCTTTCCGAAAGGGCAAACGCGTCGAAAGGCGCGGGCGCAAAGCCAAGGGTCTACGGCCCGCAGGGGCTATGGCTGCCAGGCTGCCGAAGAAAGCACGGCTCTGCCGTCCGGGTGTGGGCGACGTAACCACGTCGCGATGCGGAGTCGGCAGATGGGCGACGGTGTGCGGCAGCTCGCCAGCGGCGTTACAGGTCGTCGACAGGTAGAGTCGCCTGAGGCCGCGATGAAGCGGTCCTCGGCGACTGCCTTTTCGCGGCGGTCGCGCCAGCCGGCGCGGTTTCCCGGCTCTGGCTTGCCAGCGCACGTTTCCAGAGCCAGCGGCTGGATCGCGATCGCGGCCGCCTTCGCCTTGCAGGTCGCCCTCCTGGCCCTGTCTGGCAGCGCTCTGTGGGCGACGAAGCTGCTCCTCGCGCTGGCCGCCGGCGCGCTGCTTGTCGCCCTGGTCATCTACGCCCATCAGCAGCAGGATTACAGGCGCGTCTGCGCCGCACACGCCAAGGCCCACCAGCTTGCCGAACTCCACGCCGCGGTGATTGCGTCCTTCGCCATGGCGATCGACGCCAAGGGCCAGCATACGCACGGGCACACCGAACGCGTCCGCGACCTGGCCCTGATGATCGGCCGGGAGCTGGGACTTGGAGAGGACGACCTCGAGGCGCTGAAGATGGCTGCGATGCTGCACGACATCGGCAAGCTGGCCATCCCGGACTACATCCTCTCCAAGCCGGGCGAGCTGAGCGAGGACGAGAAGAGGAAGGTTCGCACCCACACCCTTGTGGGAGCGGCCATCCTGGAGTCGGTCGAGTTCCCGTGGCCGGTCGCTGACATCATCCGCAGCCACCACGAATGGTACGATGGGACCGGATACCCACATGGGCTGAGCGGGGAGGACATCCTGCTGCCCGCCCGGATTCTGGCGGTGGCCGATTCCTACGACTCGCTGCTCTCCAACCGGCCGTTCCGGCCGGCCATGAGCGTGCAGGAGGCGGTGAGGACCATGCAGGCAGGGTCCGGCACGCAGTTCGACCCCGAGGTGCTGGATGCGTGCCTGCGCTGCCTGGCCCTGGAGCATGCTGATGGGCGCCTCGACTTCCTCTACGATGGCAGCGACGGCCAGCCCGCCAAGGTGGACAGCCCCGACCGGGAGGCCGCATTCAAGGACATCAAGCAGGCCCACCAGGAGCTTCTCGGCCTCTACGAGGTTGTCCAGACGATGGGGCGCAGCCTGAACGTCGAGGAGACCCTGGAGCTCATCATCAGCAAGACCCGGCGCATCATCGAGTTCTCCACTTGTGCGCTCTTCCTCTATCATCCCGATCGCGGGCAGCTCCGCGTCGACGCCGCAGCCGGCCCCTATTCCGGTGCCATCCGGGGCCAGTGGCTTCCCATGGGCAAGGGGCTCAGCGGCCGGGTGACCACGGACGGCCAGCCCTCCGGCATCGGCAAGTCGGCCAGCGAGGATCTCGCTTTCCTCCTCGGATCGAGCGCCAAAGAGTGCACCCTGGCCGAGGCGCTCTCAGTTCCACTCAGCAGTGAGATGGAGACGATCGGCGCCCTCACGCTGTACCGAACCAAGGGGAAGCCGTTTACGGAGGACGATCTGCGGCTTGCCGGCCAGGTCGCCCGTCAGGCCGCCATCGCGATCGGCAACGCCCGCGAGTACGAGCAGACCAAGCGCTACGCCCTCACCGACGAGCTGACCGGCCTGGCCAACGCCCGCTCTTTCTTCCTGAGGCTTCGGGAAGAGCTCAGCAGAGCACGGCGCGAGTCCGTACCCGTCTCCCTCATCGCCGCGGACGTCGACAGGCTTAAGCAGGTCAACGATAACTTCGGTCACCCTCAGGGCGACCGGGTGCTGCGGATACTGGCGGAGATCTTCCGACGCCACGTGAGAGACTACGACACCGTCGTTCGATATGCGGGCGACGAGTTCTTTATAATCCTGCCCGGCACCCCGAACAGTAGGGCGCTCGAGACGATGGATCGCATCAGGCGCGCCGTGCGCGAGACCTATGTCGAGATGCCCGGCGGGAAGTCCGTCCGGCTGGGCGCGAGCTTCGGGGTCGCCACCTTCCCGGGCGACGCTGAGGACGCGGACAGCCTGATCGCCAAGGCCGACCAGGCCCTGTACGCGGAGAAGAGGCTGAATCGGCAGGCGGCTCAGTTCCGAGCTGTCCATGAGCGCGCCAAGGGGCAATCCGCTGCCGCTGAGCAGGCCGGGGGCGACACCGCTCAGGGCTAGGTATCCGGTCGACCGGACTGGTTTGTCATCGCGAGGGCCGATGATG
>Ga0123519_10002741_pt1 | contig 29500 bp, 28 predicted proteins | sample YelNatPaOPRAMG02_FD_87396 | JGI IMG/M metagenome (GOLD analysis project Ga0123519, IMG submission 87396) | Hot spring microbial communities from Yellowstone National Park - Yellowstone National Park OP-RAMG-02 (version 2) | ecosystem: Environmental > Aquatic > Thermal springs > Hot (42-90C) ... | reverse complement strand
AGGTTTTGCGGTGGTAGCGGAGGAGGTCAGAAGATTAGCCCAGCGGAGTGCAGAGGCGGCGAAGAATACGCAACAGATGTTAGAAGAAGCCATAAAGCGTTCCGAAAAATCTGCGGATGAATCCCAAAGAGTGAGTGAGCAATTAGTCAAAGTAAAAGAATCTGCTGAAAAGATGTTTACAATGATACAGGAAGTATCTTCTGCTTCTAACGAACAAGCCAAGGGGGTAGAGCAGATTAATACTGCTATGATGGAAATAAACAAAGCAACACAAGAAGTGGCAGCCAACTCAGAAGAATCTGCATCCTCAAGTGAAGAACTGAGTGCCCAGGCAAATGAATTATTAAGTTTAGCTCAACAATTGGAAGCATTAGTAGGAGGTGCTATTGGAAGTCAAACGAGCATGAATAAGGAGAGGGAAGTGAAACATAATGTAGCAACGGATACCAGAAAAGATAAAAATATAATTGACCGCAGGAAGCCGAAGAAAGAAATACATGCATTACCTTCGACACATACAGCCAACAAAGGAGAGGTAGTCAATCCGGAGCAAGTCATTCCGTTAGATGATGAAGATTTGAAGGAATTTTAATACTGATGATGTGAATGGGACCCTATTCGTGGCTATAATATATAGCCACGAATAGGGGGTAGTGGGTATGTTGTTTGTGCTAAAATAGTAAAAGCAAAGATTTGGATATAATAATTATATGGAGACTGATATATGGCGGAAACAGGTATCGAAACTACGGTAGAAAAACTGAGTGAGTTGGCGGTATTTGTAAGTCCTGGAGATTTGCAGGAATTAGCACAAATGCATACTTGTTTGATAGAGATACGAGAATGGGCAAAGTCTCAGGGATTTAACAAAACAGCAATAGTAGCAGATAATAGTGCCGATTTAGTAGAAAAGATTGTCTTACAGGAAATAGATAATCCCGATGAAGCACTGAAAACTTTATCTCAGGTTATTAGTTGCTTTCAGCAAATAATTTTAGCAAATGCAAGTGAAACTGAAATTGTTTATCCGGAAGAATTACAACAAAAGAAAATGGGAAATATAGTTGTTCAGGGTTCAGGTCAAGTACTTGAATTACCTGAAAATGTAGACCCGGAAATATTTCAACAATTTATTCAGTCTCAGGATTCTAATCTGGAAGAGATGGAATCGTTATTACTAAGTTATAATAAAGGGGAAGAGAATAAGGAAATAATCGCAGAACTGAAAAGGAAGGTTCACACCCTCAAAGGAGAGACCGGTATTTTAGGTTTAAATGATATTCAAGACTTATGCCACTTAGCGGAAGACCGAATTGAGCAAGGTGTTACACAAGAATTGATTGATGATTTATTTGCATTGAAAGACTGGTTAAAAAAGAAATTTGATGCTATTGCCGGTAAAGGAACCATGCCTCCGTTTCCTAATGAATTAAGAAGGAAATTATCGAAAGAGGCTCGGAAAGAAGAAGGAGAACAAACAGAAAAGAAAGTAACGGAGATAAAAAAATTTGAGCCTAAAGTTTTAGAAGGAGACCTTGATTTAGTAAAGGATTTTGTTCAGGAAGCGACTGAACATCTGGATAACTGCGATGTTCATTTACTCACACTGGAAACAGACCCTGAAGAAAGTGACGCATTAAATGCTGTGTTTCGTGCCTTTCATACAATTAAGGGGGTGTCTGGTTTTTTAGGATTGGATGAAATTAAACAAATATCCCATGAAGCGGAAAATTTATTAGACCGCGCCCGTAAAAAAGAATTATTACTTGTCGGAGATACTATAGATGTTGTTTTTGAAGCAGTAGATGCATTGAAAGAGTGTGTGGAAGCGGTTCGAAAGGCATTAACTACAGGCGAGCCCATAATGCCGAGAGAAAATTCTGGGGAATTAATTGAAAATATTCATCAGGTGCTACAGGGTAAAAAGATTACAACAATATCTCGTGAAAAGCCAAAGAAGAATATAGCCAAATTAGGCGAAATAATGGTAGGCTCTGAATCTGTTTCTGAAGATAGTATACAAAGAGCTCTTACATTACAGAAAGGTCCGACGGAACCTGTAAAAGTAGGTGAAATATTGGTTAAATATAATGTAATTTCTTCCAAACAATTTGAAAAAGTTTTAGAATTACAGAAAAAAGAGTTTCCCAATAAACTTATAGGAGAACTTGTAGTAGAATTAGGATATGCTACCGAAGAAGACATCCAGAATGCATTAGAGAAACAAAAGCAATCTCAGGAACCTCCTAAATTAGGTGAATTGTTAATTCAAATAGGTGAAACCGATGCCAAAGAAGTTGTTCAAGCCCTTCGAACACAAAGGGCACAGACTTTAACACCACAAGCAACCATTGCAGAAGCAATAAAAGTAGATGCAAATCGGTTAGACCAACTTGTGGATATGATTGGTGAGTTAGTTATTGCCGAATCTATGGTGGCAAGAGAGGTAGAATTACAAGGGGATTTATATACCGATTTGTCAAGACATGTGGGTCAATTAGATAAAATAACAAGAGAATTGCAACTTATGGCAATGTCTCTTCGCATGATTCCGATAAAAAGCACATTTCAGAAAATGGCACGATTGGTTCGTGATTTATCCAAAAAAACAGGGAAATTGATAGAATTTCATACCAGTGGAGAAGATACGGAGTTAGACAAAACTGTAGTTGATAAGATAGGAGACCCACTTGTTCACATGGTCCGAAATTCTGTAGACCATGGAATTGAAAGTAATCCGGAAGAACGAATAAAAAAGGGGAAACCGCCTATAGGAAATATATATCTTAGAGCCTACCACTCTGGGGGAAATATACATATACAAGTAGAAGATGATGGGGCGGGACTTAATCGAGAAGCCATTATAAAAAAGGCAATTGAAAGAGGACTTATTCGTTCTGAAGAGGGTCTTTCAGACCGTGAAATATGGAACCTCATATTTGAACCGGGTTTTTCTACGGCACAGGTAGTAACAGAGGTATCCGGTCGAGGTGTAGGAATGGATGTAGTTAAAAAGAATATAGAGGCTTTAAGAGGCCAGGTAGATATTCAATCTACACCCGGACAAGGAACGGTGTTTACCATACGCTTACCGTTGACATTGGCAATTATTGATGGTATGGTAGTCCGTGTTGGAGCAGAACGATATATTATTCCAACATTATCTATTATTATTTCCCTTCGACCTACAGAAAAAGAAATAAACACCGTTGTGGGAAAAGGGGAAGTCCTTTCATTTCATGGAAAATTAATCAATTTGTATAGATTAAATAGATTGTTTAATATTCCTAACGCAGTCGAAAATTATACCGATGGGACTGTGGTAGTTGTAGAAGCAGGAAATACACAAATTGGTTTATTGGTAGATGAGATATTAGGGCAGCAGCAAATTGTTATTAAATCTTTGGGAGAAGTATTAAAAGGGGTACCGGGAATTGCAGGCGGTGCCATTATGCCGGATGGTAAGGTAGGTCTTATTTTAGATATTGCTGGGATACTAAAAGTAGCAGAGGAATCTGTTGCTTTTGTCTGAGCATAAAAATTGTGTAAAATAAAGTAAATTAAACAGAAGGAATGTAGCCATGACAGAACAAGAAAAAGTCACGGGTAAGCATGATTTAAAATCATTAGCAGGCAAGTATCTCACATTTAAACTATCCCACGAGACTTATGGAATAGAGATACTGAAGGTTCAAGAGATTATTGGATTGATGAGTATTACATCCATCCCAAGAACACCCAATTTTGTTAGAGGTGTAATTAATTTGCGAGGTAAAGTAATTCCTGTTATTGAACTTCGTAAAAAATTTGATATGGAAACTGTAGAAGATACAGACCATACCTGTATAATCGTAGTCCAGGTGCTGGGAAGTGGCAACCCAATAACTATGGGTGTAATCGTAGATGAGGTTTCAGAGGTTGTAGACATAGCGGATAATCAAATAGAACCTGCCCCTTCATTCGGTGCAAGTATTGATACTGCGTTTATTATGGCTATGGGAAAATTAGGCGAATCTGTAGTTATACTCTTAGATATTGACAAAGTATTAACAGCAAATGAGATACAGAGTTTAAGTTCTATTTAAGAGATTTTAATAATCACGAATTATAAAGTAAGGGAAATATATGAAAGCTGAAAATATAAATCCTTTTATAGAGAGTGTATATGATTTGTTTACAACCATGTTGAATGCAAAGGCGGAAAGAAAGACTGTGGGAATTGCAAAATCAGCCAATCCAAGGGACATAATGGCACTAATCGGGATTAGTGGGAGAGTCCGTGGAATGGTGGCTCTTGCATTTCCTGTTTCTACCGCTCTTGCTATGGTGAATAAATTACTAAACACCGATATAAAGATTATGGATGATACTGTATCTGATGCTATAGCAGAAATGGTGAATATCGTAGCGGGAGGTGCAAAAGCGAAGTTGAATACAGGTAATGAAAAGCCCTTGGATTTAAGTCTGCCTACAGTAGTTCGTGGTGGAGATTTTTCGGTAGATTATCCTACAAATTCGGTTTGGATAGAAATAAATTTTGATAGTGATTTAGGTCCGTTTACATTACGGGTCACATTTGAACCTGAAAAATAGGAAAGAGGTGGAAACAATGAGAGCATTGGTTGTTGATGACTCCGCAGTAATGAGAAAGGTATTAATAGGGGCGTTGGGTCGTGCAAATATAAATGAGGTTGACCAGGCAGCAGATGGATTAGAAGCAGTCCAGGCTGTCCAACAAAACGATTACGATATTATTCTTATGGATTGGAATATGCCCAATATGTTAGGAATTGATGCTTTGAAAGCCATTCGAGAGATGGGCAAAACAGTACCGATTATTATGGTTACTACGGAAGCAGAAAAGAGTAGAGTGTTAGAAGCATTAAAGGCAGGTGCAACAAATTATATAATTAAACCCTTTGAACCTAATACTATCGTTGGAAAAATACAAGAAGTCATAAACAAAAGTAAAGGTCAATAGGAAAACGAGAAAATAAATGTCAAAAGAATTGACCTCCTATCAACAAGTATTCATTGAACCGGGGTATATTTATCTTCCAACCGTTCCTACAAATTTATATGCTGTTTTAGGGTCATGTGTATCTGTTTGTTTATGGGATAAAAAATTAAAGATAGGAGGGATGAACCATTTTCTCTATCCAAGTGTATCGTCAAAAGACAAAGCCACTTCGCAATATGGTAATGTGGCAACACTTCAATTAATACAAATGATGGAAAAGGCAGGAGCCAAAACAAATTCAATTTTTGCTCAAATTGTGGGAGGTGCTGTTCCTCCTTTTAACAGTAAAAATAAAGATATTGGCAAAGATAATGTAGAAATAGCCCGAAAAATTTTGAGAAGTAAGGGTATAAAAATTGTATCAGAAGATGTAGGCGGGAACATGGGCAGAAAAATTGTTTTTAATAGTTATACAGGCCATATAATGGTTTTAAAGGTTTATCAAATACGCAAAGATGATTGGATATTAGAATTACCTGAAGAATAAAAGATAATATGGATAACAACTTATTTAACAAATTTCGGCAATTAATATATGAAGTCAGTGGTATTCATTTAAGTGACCAGAAAAAAGCCCTTGTAGTGGGAAGACTTTCAAAAAGAATTCATACTTTGGGAATAAATGATTTTAAGGATTATTATGAATATGTAATAAATGACAAATCAGGACAAGAAATTATTAAACTGATAGACTATATTTCAACAAATGTAACTCATTTTTTTAGAGAAAGTGACCATTTTGACTTTTTGAAAGAGAAATTAATTGAGTGGAAAGAAGAGGGACAAACGAAATTTCGGATATGGTCAGCTGCATGCTCTACAGGAGAAGAGCCCTATACCATTGCTATTACAGCAATGGAAGCCCTTAATAGTACTTTTGTAGATTTAAAAATTCTTGCTACAGACATATCTACACGAGTATTGGAACAATGTAAAAAGGGGGAATATTATGCTCATAAAGTAGATAATATTCCAGGTTATTTATTACAAAAATATTTTGAAAAAAAGAAAGTTAATAATGATTGGGTATATGTAGTATCCGATAGAATTAAAAAGTTAATTACATTTTCGAGGTTAAATTTGATAGAAGCTCCCTATCCTATGAAAGGACCTTTTGATGTTATATTTTGTAGAAATGTAATGATATATTTTGATGAAAAAGTAAGAAACACATTGGTTAATGAAATGTATCGGCTTCTCAAACCTAAGGGGTATTTATTCGTTGGACATTCCGAAAGTATTACATCCACGCAGACAGGATTTCGAATAGTAAAGCCTTCTGTTTACTATAAACCATAGATTTAGATATTAAAGGTATCGCAAAGTGTTAATTACTGTAAATATATCGGATATGAAAGTTTCCAGCAACCCGGAAGATGTATTAGTCACCTATTCTCTGGGTTCTTGTGTAGGTGTAACTTTATATGACCCTCTCCAAAAAATAGGTGGACTTATTCATTGTATGTTACCTTTATCAAAAGTTGACCCAGAACGGGCAAAAGAAGTCCCGTACATGTTTGTTGATACAGGCTTGCCTCTAATGTTACAAACGCTAATTAATATGGGTGCTAATAAGAATAGAATCGTAGCAAAAGTAGCAGGAGGTGCTGTTTTGCTGGATGACAATGGAATGTTTCGAATCGGAGAAAGAAATCATATTGTAGTGAGAAAACTCCTTTGGAAAAATAATATACTAATCTCATCGGAAGATGTTGGTGGAACAATAGCAAGAACTGTATACTTACAAATTAATGATGGTAAAACGATAATTAAAAGTGCTGGGAAAGAATATGAATTATAATCAGGAAAAATAACATGACTATTCGCGAAAAAATTTTAGAAAAGATTAAAGAAGTTCCTGCTTTCCCTTCGAATACCGCTCGAATTCTAAATAAGATAAATAATAAAGAGTCACAAATTTTAGATATAGCCAGAGAAATAGAACTAGATCCAACCTTAACTGCAAATATTTTAAAGTTAGCCAATTCTGCATATTTTGCAGGACCCAAAAAAATAAGTACTATTAGAGAAGCCGTTGTATTATTAGGGATAAATAGAATTCAACAAATGATTATCGCATCAGCCATTTTCCCAACAGTCGTAAAACCTCTTCGGGGATATGATTTACCTGCAGGAGAACTTATAAGACACTTAGTAGGAACAGCAATAGCCAGTGAATTATTAAGCAAAGAATTAAAAATAGATATTCCTCCTTATACTTTTACAGTAGGATTGCTTCATGATATTGGCAAAATAGTATTAGGAACATTCATAGAAATAGATGCAGAACCGATATTAAAGAAGGCATACGAAGAAAAAGTATCTTTTGAAAAAGCAGAGAAAGAAATTTTAGGAATTGACCATTCGGAAATAGGTGCTTTATTAATGCAGGAATGGCATTTTCCTAACAATTTAGTTCAACCCATTCTATACCATCATGACCCGGACAATGCTCCGGAAGAATATCGTCTGGTTACAGATTTTGTTCATATTGCAAGTAATTTATGTCTGGAATGCGGTATTGGTTCTGGAATAGACGGTTTGAATTACTCAAACAATCCTAATTCCATAGAACGATTAAAAATAGATATGCAAGTGGTAGAAACAGTTTTATCTAAATTAATTGGGGATATAGATTCATTCATGGGAAATCTAAAATCAGGAGATATTACATGAGTATCAATATTTTAATTGTTGATGATTCATCAACAGTTCGTGCCGTTATAGAAAAGACTTTACGAATATCCGGTATAGAAATAGGTAATATTTTGCATGCAGGTAACGGGAATGAAGCATTGGAGGTATTGCGAAAAAATTGGGTTGACCTCGTAATAACAGATATTAATATGCCAGTCATGAATGGGGTAGAACTTATAAATAAAATGAGTCAGGATGAACTATTAAAAACGATTCCTATTGCTATTGTGTCCACCGAAGGAAGTCAAACGCGTGTTGAAGAATTAAAATCAAAGGGAGTTAAAGCCTACCTGAGAAAGCCGTTTACACCTGAATCATTAAAAAAATTAGTAATAGATTTATTGGGAGTATCAGAAGATGAATCAAACAGATAGAACATTAATTAAAAAAGTATTAACAGATGTAGCAAAAGAATTTGCTTTTATGTTTGCAGATGACTGGTCTGAGCAGCAAGATGTAATGCCACCTTATATCAATGCAGAAATGTCTTTTTCTGGACCCTATACGGGAAAAGCAATAATGGTAACAGCGGAAGAATTATGTAAAGAAATGATGAGCAATGTCTTAGGTATTGATGAAGAAGAAACAGATATAGAAGTAGAGCCTAAGGATGCTCTTTGTGAGTTTTTAAATATTTTTTGTGGGAATTTTTTGACTTCATTAGCCGGGACGGAACCAGTTTTTGAACTTCAACCTCCTTCTGCGGATGAAATTAATGAAGAACAATGGGAAAAGATAAAACAGGATGAGAGTTTTGTTAAGTTAAGTTTAGACGATTATCCTTTATATATCTCTGTAGAATATAAAAAAGAATAAAAGGATATGCTATACAATGGGTGAGAGAAATATATCAGGGATAGATATTCCGGGTGTAACAAGACCTGTAAAAGTCCTTATTGTAGACGATTCTGCCATGGTGCGGAGCATACTTCAAAAAGAGCTGTCTAAAGATTCTAATATTGAAGTTATTGGTACAGCTCCAGACCCTTATGTCGCCCGTGATAAAATTGTTCAGTTAAAGCCTGATGTCATTACATTGGATATAGAAATGCCAAGGATGGACGGTATAACCTTTCTTAAAAAATTAATGCAGTATTATCCCTTGCCTGTTATTATTGTTTCCTCCCTTACACCCAAAGGAGGGGAATTGGCAATGGAAGCACTTGAAGCAGGTGCCGTTGAAGTCTTATGCAAACCCGGAGCCGCATATACTATAGGAGATATGTCCGTAGAATTAATAGATAAGATAAAAGCAGCGGCACGAGTGCGTGTGCAGAAAAAAGAAATAATCCCAAGTTCTGCGACTACTGCATATAAAAAATTATCTTTAACAAAAACAACGAATAAAGTTGTAGTGATAGGTGCTTCTACAGGAGGAACGGAAGCATTAGCCAAAGTTCTAAGGGTGCTTCCTCCTAATTCACCCGGAATTGCAATTGTTCAACACATGCCTGAACATTTTACTCGTTCTTTTGCTGACCGATTAAATGAACTATGTGACATTGAGGTAAAAGAAGCAAGTAATGGAGATTCAGTAATACCAGGACGGGCTTTGATTGCACCGGGGAACTATCACATGCTCTTAAAACGGTCAGGAGCCAATTACTATGTAGAGGTTAAATCGGGACCTTTAGTATCCAGACATCGCCCATCCGTTGATGTATTGTTCAAATCAGCAAGCCAATACGGCGGTAAAAATGTAGTCGGAGTAATTATGACGGGAATGGGAAAAGATGGGGCAGAGGGAATGAAGTTAATGCATGAACAAGGAGCAAAAACTATCGCTCAGGATGAATCAACCTGTGTCGTGTTTGGTATGCCGAAAGAGGCTATTGCATTAAATGCAGTGGATTATGTTTTGCCTTTAGATAAAATACCACAAAAAATTTTGGAACTTGCATCGGAATAAATAATTACTTTATGATATGCACGATTAACTATAGAAAGGAGGTGAAACAGAATAACCTGACTGATGTATAGGGAAGAACGGTGAAAGTCCGTCGCAGACGCGCTGCTGTAACCGGGGACGAAAATCACAAAAAGCCACTGTTATAACGGGAAGGCGTGATTAGTAGGATGAGCCGGAAGCCAGAAGACCAGCATTGGTCAGGAAGATTGACTGTAACAACTCGCGGAAAGGTTGTTGCGGGACGGCAATTTCCCCTCTGAAAAAGCCTACCTGCCTGCTTTTCCTCCCTTTAAGAAATGAAAAAACAAACCTTATTTAATTTTGTAACCAGAAGGAGGAAAATTATGTTTACCTATGACAGTATTAAATCTATTTTTATTTTCAGTTCATTTTTATTAGTGTTAAATGTCGTTGCAGAGACAGTAATTCCTTTGCCCAATATACCTCAACCTGCGCCCGGTTCATACTTTGTTACCTCTGCTCCTCTTAATGATGGAACTTTCTTAATTTGGAATGGGAACCAGGTCTATAAACAGATTACTCCTAAAAATGATACCTATTCCTTAATTGCAGAAGGCTATCAAGGAGACCCTGCTTTTATTGCAATAAGTCCTGATGAAAAAAAAGCGATATTAGGACAAGGATATTTGGGAGATTTATATCTTCTTGACTTAACAAATCCCCAGAATTTCACACCAGCATCTATTATTGCAAATATCAGCCATTACTATGGCATTTACTTAACATCAGACCTGCTATTGCTTGATATTACAAAACCTGACTTCTCAGGTAGTGAAATCCATATTTTGCCCATAAACACAAAAAATGTAAGCACTACACAATTTGTTTTATCGAAACCTAAATCACCCAGTAAAGATATGGTGATTGACAAACCACCCTTTGCCTATTCTGCTACATTAGCAAAAGATGGCAATTATGTATATATTACAGATGGAAATACCAGAGAAATACGGAAATTTTCAGTATCTTCGCTAATAAATGCATATAATACACATACAACCCTTAATTGGGAAACAGATGGAATTCTCATTGGAACATCTGGAATGTATTTTTCAGGAGGAGTTTCAGGAATTAGTGCCGATAATTTACTAATCATTGGTGGTTCTGATGGATTTATGCTTCCGGGTGGAATACAGGAAGTAAATCCAACCACAGGTGAGATTGTTCGTGTTTGGGACCCTGCAAATAATCAGGGATATTATTCTGCATTTTATAACTCACACTCAGACACAATATTAGCAATAGTATATAACATGGGATATCTTATTGTTAGAACAGAACAAGAAGAATGTCCGAATTGTAATCCTGTTAGAAAGTCTATTTATCGTGCTGGTGAGGACATTTGTCTGGATATATTTGGCGAAACAATTCCCGAAGGTTCACAATTTACATGGAGCAAAATAAATGGTGATATAAGCACAAATCCCAGAATATCAGGAATACATTGTAAAAAACTATTAATCTATAATGCCCAACCCGAAGATACAGGAACATATATTTGCACTTTCGGTAATGAAAAAGCTATTTATACAGTTCATATCATTGTTACAGAAGGTAGATTGCCTTTATATAGCCCTCTATTTCTTTTAACAACAATTGTCCTGATAAGTCTAATAACTATTTACAGGTTAAACAAAAGACCATTAATACAGTAATTTCTATCAATAATGTTTAAGAATATATAAAAGAGAGAACTTTATTAGTTCTCTCTTTTTTTATAAATAAGTTGTCGTCTGTAAATGTTTATAAAAATTTTGGTAAAATCTATATACCTCATTATTAAACTCTTTAATATCAAATGGAGACAATATCGTGAAAAGTTATGAAATTCGTGAGAGTTTTTTAGATTTTTTTAAGAACAGAGGTCATGTCATTGAAAAGAGCGACACATTAATTCCCAAAAATGACCCCACATTACTTTTTACAAGTGCAGGAATGGTTCAGTTTAAACCTTATTACACAGGGGAAGTTCCTGTTCCATATCGTAGGGCTTCAACCGTGCAAAAATGCTTAAGAGCAGGAGGGAAAGCCAATGATTTGGAAGAGGTAGGGAAGACTTCGCGTCATCTGACTTTTTTCGAAATGCTTGGTAATTTCTCTTTTGGCGATTATTTTAAAAGAGAGGCTATTCAGTGGGCATGGGAGTATTCAACACAAATAATGAAAATAAAGCCAGAAAAAATATGGGTCTCGGTCTATGAAGAAGATGATGAGGCTTTTAATATATGGAATAAAGAGATTGGAGTTCCTGAAAAAAGAATAGTTCGTTTAGGAGCAAAAGACAATTTTTGGGGTCCTGCAGGAGATTCTGGTGCTTGTGGACCTTGTTCAGAACTTCTCTTTGATAAAGGCGAGGAGATAGACCCACATGCGACCCCCGAAAATGACCCTCATGAGCGTTTTTTAGAATTTTGGAACTTGGTATTTCCACAATATGACCAGCAAGTAGATGGTACACGGTTACCATTGAAAAATCGGGGAATTGATACGGGAATGGGATTAGAGCGAATGTGTTTACTATTACAAAATAAGACAACTGTTTTTGATACCGATGTTTTATTTCCAATTATAGAGACTACACAAGAAATTTCGGGATGTTCATATCCAGAAAATCCCATTCCTTTTCGTGTTATCGCAGACCATATCCGTGCATTATCATTTATGACAGCTGATGGAATTTTACCAGCAAATGAGGGTAGGGGATATGTTTGGAGAAGAATATTAAGACGGGCTTCACGATTTGGTAGAGAAATCGGATTGGTCAAACCTTTCCTACATAAAATTTCAAAAGTTGTGATACAAAATATGGGAAAGTATTATCCAGAATTGATTGAAACACAGACACAAATTGAAAAAATTATACACCTTGAAGAAGAACGTTTTGGTAGTACTCTATCCCGGGGTATGGATATACTAAAAGAACTTTTCGAAGATATGAAAAGCAAAGGAGAAAAACTTATACCGGGTGATATCCTTTTCAAACTTCATGATACATATGGTTTTCCTCTTGATATAGTGAAAGATATGGCTGAAGAAAAAGGCTTTGAATTAGATGAAACAGGATATACAGAAGCAAAAGAGAAACAGAGAGAATCCACACGGAAAACTTGGGTGGGGAGTGGTCAACAAGAAATATCACCTGTATATCACCAGATTTTAGCCCAATACGGTGAAACGGAATTTATAGGTTATGAACAAAATACTGCAGTTTGTAAAATTGTAGCAATTGTAAAAGAAAATAACGCTGTAAATGTATTAAAAGAGGGAGATAAAGGATGCATAATCCTTAATAAAACTCCTTTTTATGCGGAAAGTGGTGGACAAGTAGGCGATATAGGCACGCTGGCAGGATTGGATGGAAAAACCCTTGTTGAAGTCACCGATACCAAAAAGATATTAGATAAACTGTTTGTCCATTATGTAAAAGTAATCAACGGACAGTTAAAAATAGATGAAGATATTAATGCTATTATTGACTATAAAAGAAGGCTTACTATTCAAAATCATCATACGGCTACCCACTTGCTCCAATCGGCTCTTCGTGATATTTTGGGTGAACATGTTCATCAATGTGGCTCTCTGGTTTCTGAAGAGAGACTTCGTTTCGATTTTACTCATTTTGAGGCATTGGGTTACGACCGTATTCTGGATATTGAAAAATGGGTTAATGAAAAAATTAGGGAAGATTATAATGTTGATATCTTATACCTTCCCATAGATGAAGCTAAAAAATTAGGGGCTATGGCATTGTTTGGAGAAAAATACGGGGATATTGTCCGAGTAGTTAAAATTAATGGTATTAGTACTGAATTTTGTGGGGGATGTCATGTTTCCCGAACGGGTGTTATAGGCGGTTTTAAGATTTTATCGGAATCATCCGTCTCTGCTGGAGTTCGCAGAATCGAAGCAATATGTGGCGAACCTTTTATACAATGGATACAAAAAACAGAGCGAATGATTAAAGAAATTTCAGAAACAATAAATTCATCTCCTGAAGGACTTCAAGAACGAATATTGCAAATAATTGAAGAGAATAAAAAACTTTATAAAGAATTAGAAAAGTGGAAACGACAGGCATTATTAGGTGAAGGGAAAGATTTGTTAAAAAATGTTAAATCAGTTGATGGTGTTAATTTTATAACATTAACACTGGAAAATGAGGATATTAATCAAGCACGAACACTGGTAGACCATTTGAAAGACAAAATTAAATCTGGAATTATAGTGATTGGGATTAAATACGAAGATAAGGCTACTTTTTGTGTGGGAGTTACAAAAGATTTAACTAATAAATTTAGTTCTTCCGATATAGTTAACCAGTTAGCACAGATAGTAGGCGGAAAAGGTGGGGGTAGAAAAGATTTTGCACAGGCTGGTGGAAAGGATATTGAAAAATTTAATGAGGCAATAGAACATGTACCCAATATTATTAAGATGTACAATAAAACAGATAAAATCTAATTTTTTTATTATTCTGGGATTTTATCTGATCTTGGTTTCATATATATGTATGGGTGAGACCTATGTTTGTGCACATAGGGGAGATGTGAAGAATGCCCCGGAAAATACTTTGCCCGCATTTCAATCTGCAGTAAAAAAAGGGGTACACATGATTGAATTTGATGTGCGAATGACGAAAGATGGACATTTGGTCATTATACACGATGAAAAAGTAGATAGAACAACCAATGGTAAAGGTAAAGTTCAAGACCTTCTTAGTGAAGAGATATATAAATTGGATGCAGGAAAATGGTTTAGTGATTCATTTGCAGGGACAAAAATCCCATCTTTATATGAGGTAATAGCTACTATTCCTTATGGCATTCTTTGTAATGTTCATGTATATGGAGATGAATTTGTCACAGAAGTGGTAGCAAAAACATTAAAAGAAACAGGACAAATGGGACGATGTTTTATTGCTTGTAATAATGAAAAGCAGGTAGAAGTATTGCGTGAAAAAGTTCCTGAAATGAAAATTTGTTTACTTCCTGAAAGATTAGAAAAAAGACGAGATTTCATAGAGAGAGGTATAAAATTAAAAGTTTCGTATGTGCAAATTAGTTTCACACAGGGATTGGATAACCTAAAAGAAGATATAGAATTAGCTCATCAAAATGGGATAAAAGTAAATTTTTTTAGTGCACAAGACCCGGAAACAATAAAAAAATTAGTAGAAGCAGGGGTTGATTATATATTAACAGATAATGTAGACCTATGTTTTGATGTGTTGAAGGAATATGGAACGAAACCATTAAACATAAATAATCAAGAGAAAAATACAGAAACACCCCAAGTTTTGTCTATGATGAATTATAAAAGATTTTAAATATAGGACAAATTTATCATGCCATACCCTTATTTTGACCGTTTTAAGATAAAATTTAAGCCTTTAAGTCAAAGGAAGGACAAAGTTTATATAGAAAAAGATGCTGTTTATCCGACCGATAAACCCAAAACTCAATTGAACGACCTATCAAAAAAGATTTTATCGCAGACAATCGAAAGATTGATTATTGCAAAAGAGAAAAATCGTTCTCGCATGCTTGTTTTTGGTGCTCATTCAATCAAAAACGGTTTATCACCAGTAATTATGTGGCTGATTGAAAATAAATGGATAACACATTTAGCCACAAATGGTGCAGGTATTATTCATGATTGGGAATTTAGTTATCAAGGACACAGTAGTGAAGATGTCAGAACAAATGTAAGTAGGGGAGAGTTCGGTATCTGGCAAGAGACCGGATTTTTTCTTAATTTATCATTAGTAGTTGGAGCCTTTGAAGGTAAAGGATATGGGGAATCTGTTGGCTCTTTTGTAGAAAACGAAGGGCTGTATATTCCTTCAAAAGAAGAATTATTAAATAAAATAAATGAAAATTTGGAAAATAATCCAGAACTTTGTTCGGCAATATGTGATTTACTTCAAAAAATCAACGAATTTTCTATTAAAAACGGCTTTTTATCGGTAAAACATCCTTATAAGAAGTTCGGTTTACAAGCATGTGCATTTCGTCACCAAATTCCTTTTACAGCCCATCCAATGATTGGACATGACATTATTTATACACATCCTATGAATTGCTGTTCTGCAATTGGTAAAACTGCTCAAAGAGACTTTCTTACTTTTGCTAATTCTGTATCAAATTTAGAAGATGGCGTATATATGAGTATTGGTTCTGCAGTAATGTCTCCAATGGTGTTTGAAAAATCCTTATCTATGTCCCAAAATATCGCAATACAAAACGGCAAACCAATTTCTAATCATTTTATTGTTGTAGTGGACCTACAAGAATCAAAATGGGATTGGTCTCAGGGTGAACCACCGATGGACAGACCCGAATATTATCTCCGATTTAATAAATCCTTCGCCCGAATGGGGGGGACTTTTCATTATTTAACAATGGATAACCGTGATTTCCTACTCTATTTAGTTCAAGAATTAATGAAAATATAGGCGCAAAACATATTCTTCTACTTATTTTAAAAGGCAACCACTCTCCTTTTTGATATAACAACAAACTTTGAATTAAATAATATAATATAGAATATTAAATACATAATATATTTTTAATAAATAAATTACAGCAATAAAATAACAATTATTATTATATGTTATAATGACAAAAACTACAAACATTAACGATTGTAAGGACAAAACAAATGAAAACATCATGATTTATAAGAAACATAATATATATTATCAGACATTAAATTAACCGTTTTTATTTCTGCATTTATTTTGATTCTATTCGAATTACTCTCCGGATTGTATATCTTCTAATCGGTCTTTGATTTTTTTAATTATTCTTTCCAAATTTTTCATAGCTGTTTTATACTGTATTTCTATTTCATTTTCTCTTTCTTTTATTCTTGCTTTTTCTTTTTCTAATTCTAACAAACATTCATAAGCAATTCTTAAAGCAAAAGTTTGTGTTCTTATGACCTGATAATACCTCGTTAATTCTTCCATTTTATTTTCGATTATTTTTATAATTTCATAAGTCTTCTCTTGATTTATATATATAGGAACCTCGACCTCTGTATTTGCTATTTTTACTTTTATCAAATCGCTTGTATTATTCATTTAAAAACTCGATTTCTAAACTTTTAACCATCTCTTCTATCTTATCAATTCTTTCAATAATTTCTTTACAAGAATCGAATAATATTTTGTTTTTTTCTTTATTTTTCTTCATTTCCTGGAGATTTGATTGCATTAAATTGATTTCGGATTTAGCCGACCATAATTTTTTTAAAATATCATTATATTTTTCTTCTAAATTGTCATAAGTATTTATAAATGAATCTATTACAAGTTCTAATTTATTACAGAATTGGTTAAACTCATGAATTGTTTCTTCCAATCCCATAAAATTACCTAATTTGAGCGTTAAATTTCTTTTGTAGGATAGTAATTATCTCATTCATTACAGAATCTATTTCAGCATCTGTAAGGGTTTTTTCGTTAGAGCAAAAAGTGAAGCCTAAAGCAATACTTTTTTTATCTTGAGGAACTTGTTCACCAGTATAAACATCAAACAATTCTATTTTTTGTAATATCCCCTCCCCTACTGACTTTAATGAGGAAAAAATATCTGCTACGGGAAGCGACCTATTAACAAGAATTGCTAAATCTCGCGAAGTAGAAGGGAATTCCGATATTGTTTTATATCCTTTTTTCTTAGTAATTATATTTAATATTTTATTTAAATTAAGTTCGCTAATGTATGTATTCTCATTTATTTCTAATTCATGTGCAATTTTTGGGTTTATTTTTCCTACAATACCTAATTCCTCATTCTGGTTTAAAATTTTCATTGATTGACCGGGATGGAAAAGTGGAAAATCTAATTTCTCTATTCTATAAGATATAAATAACTTGTTAAGTATATCCTCGACAATACCTTTTAAATCAAAGAAATCGAACTGTCTTCTGTCATTGTAACACCATAATCGAGGATTTGCAGAGCCAGATAATAAAATTCCTAATTTTTGAGGTTCATCGGGTAGTAAATTTTGTTCCGTTGGGACAAAAACAGGGCCTATTTCAAAAATAGAGATTGTGTTTTCTAAATGGTTTTTCTGAACAGTTGTTAAAAGGTTTGGAATAATGGATGTTCTCATTGTTGATAAGTTTTTTGATAACGGATTTTGTAAAACTACCATATTTAGGTAATTTTCAGGGAAGTTTAGCTGTTGCATAATTTCAGGATTGGAAAATGTCCAGGAATAACATTCTGTTAGCCCTTTGTGAACAAGCAATGTTCTTATATCATTTATTTTTTTAAATGCTGTGTCAAAAACAGCACCCGATTGTCTAATTTTCGGAAGAGTATTTGGAATTCTATCATAGCCATAAAAACGAGCAATTTCTTCAATCAAATCTTCTTCAAGAGAAACATCGTGTCTCCATGATGGAACGATAAAATCAACTTCATTTTCATTTTCCTGTTTAATAGAAAAGCCCAATTTTATCATTGTTGTTTTCTGAAAATCTTTATCAATTTCTACACCTATTCTTTTTTTCGTCCGTTCATATCTGAGTTTTACATTTTTTCTTTGGATTTTTTTTGGATACTCGTCCAATATACCTTTTAATACTTTTCCACCTGCTAATTCTTGTATTAAAGAGGTTGCCCTATCAATAGCCCAAGTAACCATTTCCGGGTCTGCACCTCTTTGAAAATGTTGTGCTGCTTCCGTTAGAAGACTATGAGCACGAGCAGTTCTACGAATGGATACGGGGTCAAAATAAGCACTTTCTAAAAACACATTAACGGTATTATTATCTACTTCGCTATCTGCTCCACCCATAATTCCTGCCAGGGCTTGCGGTTTAATAGCATCTGCTATAACCATCTGGCTTGTGTTTAAAGTTCTGAGTTCTCCATCTAAAGTCCGTATTTGTTCCCCTTCTTTTGCAAGACGGACAACAATTCTATTTTCATTTAATTTATCGAAATCAAAAGCATGGAGAGGATGTCCTGTTTCAAGTAAAACAAAGTTAGTAATATCAACGACATTATTGATAGGTCGTTGTCCGGCACTGAGCAATTTACGAGCCAGCCAATCGGGTGAGGGTGCTATCTTGACATTTTGAATAACCCTTCCTGCATATCTTGGACAGAAATCGGGACAATCAATAGTAACACGGGATACCGAGGAAGCCGATTTTTCTATTTCAGAAATTTTTATTTGTGGGAGAGTCATAGGAATGTTGTAGTATGCAGATAATTCGCGAGCGAGACCTATGTAACTTGCCCAGTCTCCCCTATTCGGTGTAATTTCTATCTCAAAAATTACATCATCTAAACCTAAAACTTTTCTTATATCTTCTCCCAAAGGAGCTTCTGGGTGTAAAATAAGCAATCCTTCTGAGTCTTCTTCTACTTTTAATTCGGCTCCTGAACACATCATTCCAAAGGATTCAATTCCTCTCATTTTTCTTCTTGTAATTTTAAATCCTCCCGGAAGCATCGCCCCATCTATAGCCGTCGGGACTTTATCTCCTACTTTCATATTTTTAGCACCACATATAATTTGTAGAGGTTCCCCTTTTCCAATATCTGTTTTGCATACAACGAGTTTATCTGCTTGTGGATGTGGTTGTATATCTAAAATCTTCCCTACAAATACATTTTCTATTTCTTTGCCGGGTTCTTCTATAGATTCAATCTCGAGCCCTAACATAGTCATTCTTTCAGCCAGTTCGCTAACACTTACAGAAAAATTACAATATTCTTTTAACCAGTTTAATGAAATTTTCATATTAGAACTGCTCCAAAAACTTTAAGTTGTTATCAAATAATAGATTTATTGAAGGGATAGCAAACTTTAGCATAGCCATTCTATCTATACCAAAGCCGAAGGCGTATCCTTGATATTTTTCATTATCGTAACCTGCATACTGAAAAACTTTGGGATGAACCATTCCACATCCCAAAATTTCAAGCCAACCACTATGTTTACAGACACGGCAGCCTTTCCCTTTACAAACGGTGCATGAGATATCCATTTCTGCGGAAGGTTCTGTAAATGGGAAATAATGGGGGCGAAAACGGACTGCAGTATCTTCCCCGAAAAATTTATGGACAAAATACATTAAGGTCCCTTTCAAGTCAGCAAATGTGATATCCTCATCAACTAACAATCCCTCCATTTGATTAAACATAGGACTGTGACTTGCATCATTATCAACACGATATACCCTACCCGGGACAATCACCGCGACCGGAGGTTTCGTTTTTTCCATAACTCTCATCTGCACCGGAGAAGTATGGGTTCTTAAAACAACTCCAGATTTGATATAGAAAGTATCATGGACATCACGGGCTGGATGGTCTTCGGGAGTATTTAAACTTTCAAAGTTATAATATTCGGTTTCTACTTCAGGTCCAGAAGCAACTTGAAATCCCATTTGTATGAAAATGCCTGTAATTTCGTTCATTACCTGATTAATAACATGCATATGCCCAATGCCCTGTGTCCTACCGGGCAAAGTTATATCTATCTGTTCTTTTTCTATTTTCTTTTGTAATTCTTTTTCTAAAACAATTTGATATTGTTTTTGTATATTATTGGTAATTATTTCTTTAATTTCGTTAGCAATACTTCCTACTTTAGGTCTTTCTTCAGGAAGTAAAGAACCTAATTTCTTCAATACTTCTGTTATTTTTCCTTTTTTCCCTAAAAATTCAACTCGAATTTGCTCTAAAATATCCGTTGTTTCGGCTTCTTTAATCTTCTGTAAAGCAAATTCTTTTATTTGTTCTAAGTCTTTTATCATATATATATTCCTATAACAAGTTATTTGTTATAACTCTTTTATCTAAATATTGCTCTACCTAAACGGATTTCTGTAGCACCTTCTTCGATGGCTATTTCATAATCATCCGACATACCCATTGAAAGTGTTTTTAATTGGTATTTTTCTGCAATATTCCTCATTGTTCCAAAAATTTGTCTTAATACTTTTTCATTTGCATTTATAGGTGCAATTGTCATTAGACCTCGAATATATAATGTATCAAATTTTTTTATTTTTTCATAAATTTCTTCAAACTCGCTTAATGAAAAGCCATGTTTGGTTTCTTCTCCTGAAATATTTAATTGGATAAGAATAGGTATTTTCTCTAAATTATCCTTAGTTATTCTTTTTTGAATTGTTTCTGCAACTTCTACTCTGTCCACAGAATCAACAAATTTACAATTTTGAAGAATAAGAGGAATTTTTTTTCTTTGTATAGTTCCTATCATGTGCCATTGTGTATCTGCAGGAGAATTTTTAATTTTTTCTAAAGCAAGTTCAATTCTATTTTCTCCAAAATGCCTTATTCCTAAATCATATACTATTTGCACATCTTCTATGGTCGCTGTTTTTGTAACAGCAACTATTGTAATTTCCTGTTCCGTAATGCCACTTTTTTTTCGTGCATTTTCTATTTTTTCTTTAATGACTTCCAGATTTTTTTTTATATTTTCTTTATTTGTCATTTTCATATCTCACAAAAATTAACCCGAGCTGGGAATTTCCTCGGGCATTCCCTGACAACGGTCCCCTTCTGCTTTTCTAAGGATTGCTTTTTTCTCTGACACAGTCAATGGTAAATTGGCTTCTTGTTTAATTTTGATAATTAAGTCGGATGCTTCATCAAAGTTACTTGGACTTTCCCACCTTGCTTTATCCAAAACAGCAATAGATTCAAGGAATCGCCCTTGATTATATAAATCCATAGCATCCATTAAAAGAAGACGATAGTCTCCATAAGGGTCGCTTTCTTCTTTACTTAATTTTTCCCATATTTCTTTTGCTTGTCTTTTTAAATTGTCTGCTTCTTTTATCTTTTCTTCTTTTATTTGCGCATCACTTATTTTTTCAACTTCCTTTATTAATTCCTGGGCTTTTTTTTCATATATTTTCCCCTGATTTCTTAAAATAAACCGGGGTGCTACAGGATTATCAGGAAATCTATTTCTATAATCTTCCCATCCTTGTAAGGCTTCTTCGTATTGTCCATTCAGCTCCTGACAAATATATAATTGTCTTCTTACCCATCGTTCATGAGGAACACGCACTGCTTCGGTCAAATATCGGACTGCATTGGGGTAATCGTTCATTTTGTTTTTATAAATGGCAAAGCCAAGGTCAAAATATAGTTTATAATCTCTGGGATTATTACGAATGCCTTTCTTTAAAAAGTCAATGGCTAAGTAATAAAAAGTTTCCTTTTCTCCAACACAAGCTTTATATTTTGGATTCCATTTTTTCAGGTGTTGAGGTGTATCAATAAGTTTAGCAGTAGCATTATATGCCAGGTGCCATGCTCCGATAAGATATGCTTCAACAAAGTTAGGGTCTAATGTTACACAGGTTCTCATTAAAGGGACCATACGATATAGCAATCCTTGATGCCAATAACGGTCTACTTCAAGCCAAATCAAACTTGCAGCAATTTTTCTAAAGCCAAAGAACAAGTTAAAGATATTAACTCCACTTTCTTGGGCTTCTGCATAGGTTATATTTCTATTAAACTCTATTTTCCCCTCTCTAAGATTTTTCAGAAATTCTTTTTTCAATTCTTCCATTTCTTTTTTGGTTGTTATCTTCCATATTATAGGGTCGTTCGATATATCACCTATTATATTTGCAAAATTTTCACGATAAGATATTGTATTATCTATAGAATCCTTAACTTGTTTTTCATTTTGAAGTATTGGAATGGCTTTTTCTGATACTTTATCAAAAAGTTGTAAATCAACAAATTTTTCTGTTTTTTGTTCTCCTTCTGAAGCCTGAAATAGTCTTTCCTGTGTTCCTACTGCAAGTATCCATCTATAAAAAGCCTCGCATTCCCTATAAAATTCAACATGCCTACCTTGATAAGCACCTAAAATTACAAATATTATAAATAAGAGTGATAATATTATATTTACTTTTTTATCAGTCATAAGTCTTTATTCTCTATACTTCTCTTTTTCTGAAAATCCAATATGCAAGGATATACCCACAAACAGCATAAATAAGTCCATACAAAACTAATTGGGGAATTAAGACATCTGTAGGTGGGTCGTTGGGTTGTGAATTTATAATTTGTGTTTTTAAACTAAATCTCTGTAAATTGGGTAAGACATTCCACAAGATATAAGCGATATAACCAATTAGAGAATCAAGCCATTCTCCTGTTTGTCCGGAACGATTGTAAACATCTTTTAGATATTCGGTAAGACTACCCGTTATGTATATGAAAAGACCTGCTATAGTGGGCAAAACGGAGGAACTTGAAGCACATGCTATCGCAAAAGTTAATGCAGAAACTATTAAAAATTCAAAATATGTTAAGAAAACAGACCATAAAAGCAAAGTAGGTAAAATTTGTTGTTTTATATATAAAGAAATAAAGAAAAGTCCTCCCATTAAACAAAGGTTCATAATAATAATTAACTGAACACCTAAAAATTTACCGAAAAGGTATTGGAAACGACGAACAGGTTTCGATAACACAGTGTATATTACCCGATTTTCTATTTCTGTAGGAACAACAGATGCAGAAATAAAAATAGTTATTAAGATACCAAATATTGAAATCGTGGTAACACAAATATCTTTTATCAATTTCAAATCCATATCGGTGCTAACATCACCTACCGTTGCCTGATTAATAAATGATGTCATAAATGTAGCACCAAAGATAACAAGAAGACTGAGAATGAGAAAACCGACCAAAGTTTTCCTTCTTAAGCCTTCTCTCCATGTGTATACCGCAATAAACCAAGGACCTTTTATAAAATCAAGGAGACTTTTCATTTTATGAACTCCGTTCTTTTTTTGCTGAATCAATAACATTTACAAATAATTCTTCCAATGTTTCCCGTCGAGGTGTTATTTTTATTAATTGCAAACCAACGGTCTTTCCCAATTCAATGGCATTATACAATTCTTCGTCATTTTTTACTTTGAGATATACTTTGTCATTAATCTGGTCTACTACATCTCCCCCTTTATCTTTAATCTCCTGCACCACTCCATTTTTAGCATTTGCAAATTCTATAATCCTATCCTTTGAAGTAAGTAATTCTTCTAATGTTCCTGAAACACGAAGAATCCCTTCGTACAAAATACCTACACGATTGGAAATCATTTCTACCTCTAAAAGTTCATGACTTGAAATAAGTAATGTTTTGCCTTCATCTCGTAATCGGGACAAAATATCTCTAATCTCTTTTCGAGCAATAGGGTCAAGACCCGTAGTAGGTTCATCTAATATTAAAATTTGAGGGTTACTTATAAGTGCCTGAGCAAGACCTATTCTTTGTCTCATACCTTTTGAATATCCTTTAAGCATTCTTCGACGGGCATGAGACATACTAACAAGTTCTAATACTTCATCAATTCTCTTATTTAATTCTTTTCCCGTTAATCCATAGAGTTGCCCATAAAATCGCAATATTTCTTCCCCTCTCAGAAAATCGGGATAGTAGGAACCTTCAGGCAAATAACCAATATTTTTTTTGACATAAGCGGAATAAATATCGGTTGTACCCATGATTTGGATTGAGCCAGAAGTCGGGAATATAAGTCCTAGTAATAGTTTTATTGTCGTCGTTTTTCCTGAGCCATTGGGTCCAAGATACCCATATATTTCAGATGGGAATACTTCTAAGTTAAGGTTTTTTAAGGCAGATACTTGTTCTCCCCTAAACCCAGTATCATATACCTTTGTTAAATTTTCTGTTTTAATTACCGGGTCAAAATTACTATTCATATAAAATAAGAACCCTTTATTTTTTTGTGCAGATTACAAGTAAATATAGATGATTAAATCATGTGTTTATGATACTCTAAATAGTTCTTTCTTTTCAAAAAGTATTGAATTTATTATATTTGGGGAGAGATTTTAAAATTAATATTTTTCAGATATACTGAATCTTATTGTTTTTGTTTATTGATAATTTCAATTATTTCTTCTGGATTGGGTAGATCATAATCCCAATATTTTACAATCTTGCCCTCTTTAAGATATACCAATCTTGGGGGTTCTTTTCCTATAAGGCTAAGAAAAAGTCTTACTTTATTACCCATAGAATAGATAGGAAATATTGGTTGAACTTTATTTATAAATTCTTCTTTTTCTTCTTGGGATTCTTCAAGGCATAGTGCAATAATTTTAGGTATACCATTTATTGACATATAATCATTTATTTTAGGAGATTCTTCAATACAGTGGTCACAACCAAAACTTAAAAGTGCTACCAAATATTCACCCTGCCCTAAATCATATATGTTCCCATCTATTTCTATTTTCATTTTTGAGTAAGGAGTTATATTATTATCTTCGACATTCTTTTTATCTATCTGCTCTGATTGCAATTGCTGATAACAGAAAAATGAAGTTAGGATAATTAAAATTACCAGTGGAAGATAATATTTGATGTATGTTTTCTTCTGTTCTGACCTTTCTTCTATTGGTTTAACTCCCGAAAAACATGCAATAGAAATAATAATAAGTATGATGTTTTTTATTATGGACTCTAAAGGGCCCATTTCGAGTTTACCAAAGCACCCACAATCTTTGAGGTCATTAAATATCCAAGCATATAAAATTAAGGAAGTAAAAATAAAAAGGAGTAATAAATTTATTGTCATTGTGAGTCTTCGAAATGGAAATGAAATTAGGAATAATAGACCTAAAGAAATTTCAATAAGGATTGTTATTGTTGCAATCCATGGGAGAATTTCTTTTTGTGTTATGACACCATAGGCATAAATCTGAACACAAAACTGATTGATTTCTATTATTTTTAGTGTGGCACTTGTAAGGAAAAGCAGTCCAAGAGCAATTTCCAACCAACGAAATATCTTAAATTTGTATGTATACGGTCTTAAAAAAAATATCATATTGTTTTCATTTTGTTTCTAAATTATAACAATGCAGACACACTATAAATTCTTCGGAAGTAGTTCTTTATTAATTTTTTCTGTTTCCTTCTCTTTTTCTGGCGTGGCAGACAAATATTGATATAATGTGTCTCCAAGTCCGAAGCCGACATAAGCAAGCATAACAGGAAATAAAACAATTGCTACAGAAGTAGTCATTGCATAGTGAATAATGGCTATAACAAATGCAGTAATTGCAAGGGTAAGAAAAGCGGGTTTTGGAGCAAAAATAAAATATTTTAATCGGTCTTTTGGATATTTGACGGAACTAACCATAAGTAAAGCAAGGATAACAGCCATAGGACCTAATGCGTAATAAGCAAAAGGACCTAATTTATGAAGTTCTAAACGAGGTTCAAAATAGTTTAAAAATAAGACAAAAGCCGATAGGGTACCTCCTGCTGCAGGTGATGGAAGCCCTCTAAAAGAATCGCGTTTTTCTGTTTCAAATGTGTTAAATCTTGCTAATCTCAATGCAGCACAAATTACATATATAATTGCCATATACGACCCTGTTTTACCTATGATGGACTCTGTTCTCGGTGAAACGGGTAAATGAAATCCTTCGGGAAGGTATGCCATAAAAACAAGGATACCCGGAGCAACTCCAAATGTTACCAAATCACTTAAGCTGTCATATTGTTTGCCAAATTCTGAAACGCTATTTGTCATTTTTGCTATGGTGCCATCTAAAGAATCAAAAATAATAGCTAACAATATAAAATATGCTGCTTTGTCAAACTCCGAGCCAATACTCGCAAAAATACTCGCAATACCTAAGTAAAGGCTGATTGTTGTAAATAAACTTGCTAAGACATTAATAGGATTGCGTCTTTTTATTTTCAAATCTATTTTTTGTTTTTTTCTTTTTCCTGGCATCATTTTATTTGAACCTTCCAATAATCGTTAAGCCGGCATATACTTTTTCTTTGTCCTTTACATATACTTCGCAATTCAAAGGTAAATATAACTCTACACGCGAACCGAATTTTATCATACCAAATTTTTCCCCTTTTTTAATAAAATCTCCTTCTTTTATCGGGCATACAATCCTGCGTGCAATTTTGCCTGCGATTTGCCTAATTGTAATATTTCCTTTCTCGGTTTCTATAAAAAGTGTATTTGATTCATTATATTCGCTGGATTGGCTTTTCATCGCATTCATGAATTTGCCTTTTTTATAAATAATCTTTTTTATAACTCCATCGTAAGGAAAACGGTTTACATGAGCATTAAAAACAGACATAAAGATAGATATTCTTAAACATTTACCTTCGTAATATTCCTTTTTTTCTATTTCTTTTATTTCTACAATGGTTCCATCCGCTGGAGAAACGATTTCATCTTCTTTTGCATTTATTACTCTTGGAAAATCACGAAAGAAAAATAGAATGAAAATTGATAGTAGGAAAATGATTATTCCTAAGGGTAGTAAAGATTTATAATACATAAATCCTAAATAGGATAATAGTAGCCCTATGAGCATACAGGGCAAATAGTATTTCATGCCTATAATCCATGAATTAATGGGCTGGTTCATAAAAGTCCTCTTTCTTTTAAACTTACATATTTTCCATCACCAAGTATAATATGGTCTAATAGTTGAACGCCGATAATCTTACCGGCTTCTTTTAATTGTTTTGTAATTTCAATATCGGTCTGACTTGGTTCAGGGTCTCCTGATGGGTGGTTATGTGTAATAATTATATTAGGAGCACCAATTCTAACCGCAAGACGGAATACATCCATAGGACTGGCTACAGTACTATCCAAACCTCCTTGAGATATTGTTTCTACTTTTATAACATCATTTCTTATATTTAATAAAATACAATTAAAACATTCTATTTCGTATTCTTTGTATCTATTCATCATTAAGTCAGCCACATCTGCTGGTTTCTGGATTCTTTTTATAAATGTTTTTCGATGCTCAATAAGTCTTTTTCCCAATTCAAGTGCTGCTTTTAATTCTATCGCCTTAACTTTTCCGACACCTTTTACTTTTTGTATTTCTTCGATGCTTGCCTGGGAGAGTCTTCTTAAATCTCCAAAAACATTTAAAACATCATCAGCTAATTCAACGGCATTTTTTTCTTTTGTTCCTGTTCTAAAAAGCACGGCTATTAATTCAGCATCCCGTAGTGCTTCAGGTCCGTTTTTTTCTAATCGTTCTCGGGGTCTGTCATTTTCAGACATATCCCGAATAGTTTTCTTATATTTATATTCTTCCATAATACCTCTTTACTACTTTCCTTTCCAATTTCCTTTTACAATTCGAGGTAATTTCTGTAAATCAAACAGTGTTTCTATATTATCATATCCGTTTTTTTGAAATATTCTTTCTACTAATTCCCTCTGGTTGTCTCCTATTTCTAATAAAAGCCAGGCATCAGTATTTAAATATTTTCTGGCTTCTGAAATGATTTCATGAATTATATGAGTTCCATCACCTTGACAGAATAGTGCCTGAGAATCTTCATAGTCTCTGACAGTAGGAGGTAGAACATCACGATTGTTTTCTGGGATATAAGGAGGATTGGCTAAAATAATATCAAATTTATTTATATTATCTATAGAAGTAAACAGATTACTAACGATAAAATTCACGGATACTTTATTTTCCTTTGCATTATGTTTTGCTAATTTAACAGCGTTCTCGTTTATATCTATAGCAAAACATTTCACTTTTTTTTTGGTATTTTTGTAGATGGCTATAGATATACAACCTGTTCCCGTACACAATTCTAAAATATTAAATGTTTCTTTTTCCTTTATCTCTATTATTTTTAATGCTTCTTCTACAAGTAATTCTGTTTCAGGGCGAGGTATAAATATAGGAGGAACCGTTTTAATTTTCAATCCAAAAAATTCTGTATAGCCGAGTATGTATGCTATGGGTTCATGCTTTTTTCGTCTTTCTATCCATTGATAGAACTGTTCTGGGATGCTAATTTCTTCTTTTATTTTACTTAGTAATTCTGCTCTTGTAATATTTAGGACATGAGCAAGAAGTAATTCTGCTTCAAATCGAGGGTTATCTGATACAGGAATTAATTCATTGGAAATGTGATTGAGTAATAACCAAAGAGAAGGCATGATTTTTACTTTGTTTGAGATGTTTCCGCTTCTGCGAGTTGTGCTAACCTTTCTGCTTGGTCTGCTGTTGCAAGAGCATCAATAATAGGTTGTAATTCTCCATCTAAAACTTTATCGAGAGAATATAATGTAAGTCCTATTCTATGCTCTGTTACTCGATTTTGAGGAAAATTATAGGTCCGAATTCTTTCACTTCTATCTCCAGAACCTACTTGAATTTTTCTATGTTCCGACCGTGTTTTTTGTTCTTCATGGGTTTTAATATCTAAAAGTCGTGAACGAAGAACTTTTAATGCTCTTGCTTTATTTTTATGTTGAGAGCGTTCATCCTGACATGTAACAACAATTCCCGTGGGAATATGTGTAATACGAACGGCAGAATCCGTAGTATTAACTCCCTGTCCGCCATGACCCGAAGAACGATAAACATCTATTTGAAGGTCTTTCGGGTCAATATCTATATCAATTTCATCAGCCTCTGGCAAAACGGCAACTGTAACAGCTGAGGTGTGAATCCTACCCTGAGCCTCTGTTTCTGGAACTCGCTGAACGCGGTGAACTCCTCCTTCATATTTTAATTGACTATAAACGGATTGTCCCGAAATTTGAAAACAAATCTCCTTATATCCTCCTAACTCGGTAGGATGTGAATCTAATAATTCTACTTTCCATCCTTTCTTTTCTGCAAATCTAATGTACATTCTATACAAATCTGCAACAAATAACCCTGCTTCTTCCCCTCCGGTTCCTGCTCTTATTTCTATAATTGTATTTTTTTCATCATTGGGGTCTTTGGGGAGAAGTAAAATACGAAGTTTTTGTT
>Ga0123519_10002738_pt1 | contig 29518 bp, 28 predicted proteins | sample YelNatPaOPRAMG02_FD_87396 | JGI IMG/M metagenome (GOLD analysis project Ga0123519, IMG submission 87396) | Hot spring microbial communities from Yellowstone National Park - Yellowstone National Park OP-RAMG-02 (version 2) | ecosystem: Environmental > Aquatic > Thermal springs > Hot (42-90C) ... | reverse complement strand
CTTTGACCTTTTCCAGAGGGCAAAATCTAAAGGGTCATGCTTTGTCTCATCTGGTTCTTTCCTTGAACCCTTAAGCATATCATCTATACTCTGGCCAGATAGTCTCCCATAGCCCTTGAATTTCCTGACATTAAAATATACCCCTGTATCAGTAACGTAGGCATAACCTTTATCTATCAACCCCTGTATAAACCTAAGTATCTCCTGTATATTTTCCGTAGCCCTGGGCTCAAAATCCCCTTTCTCAATACCCAATCTCCTTAAATCTTCATAGTAAAGTTTAATATACTTTTCTACAAGTTTAGCCCAGTCAATTTTAAGTTGGCGGCTGCGCTCTATAATCTTGTCGTCTATATCAGTGATATTGCGCACAAATTTAACCTTGAAACCGCGGTATTTTAAGTAGCGCCTTATAACATCAAAGATATATAAACTGCGGGCATGCCCTATATGGCTTTCGTCATACACAGTAACCCCGCAGGTATACATATTAATCTCTCCTGGATTAAGAGGAATTAATTCTTCTTTTTTTCGGGTAAGAGAATTATATATTAAGATAGGCATGTGTTATTTCTTTTCCAGTTTTTCAACTCTCTTTTCCAGTTCTTCTATACTCTGCATTATCGGGTCAAGTATATGTATATGGTCAAGACTAATCTCTATTTTTTTCCCGTCCTGTCTTGTGATTCTGCCAGGCACGCCAACAACTGTGGAATTCGCAGGGACATCTTTAATTACCACGGCATTGGCTCCTATATAAGAATTATCCCCTATGGTTATATTGCCCAAAACCTTTGCCCCGCCGCCGATAACCACGTTGTTGCCGATTGTTGGATGGCGCTTGCCTTTCTCAAGCCCTGTCCCGCCTAAGGTAACACCCTGATATAAAAGGACGTTGTCTCCGACAATGGCTGTCTCTCCAATAACCACCCCCATACCATGGTCTATAAAGACGCCCCTGCCTATCTTGGCACCTGGGTGTATCTCAATCCCGGTAAGAAAACGGGACACCTGGCTTATAAAACGCGCTAGAAAAAAAAGGCGGATATTATAAAAGAAATGGGCAATACGGTGGCACACAATAGCGTGTAACCCTTGATAGAGCAAGATTACTTCCCAGAAACTCCTTGCGGCTGGGTCTTTCTTTCGGGCATTTTTAATCTCATCTCTAAAAAATATTGAAATGAGAAGAATTTTAAATATAGCGATGATAACAAGTATCAATAGTATCTTTAACCAAAATATCATCTTCTATCGCCTCCTTACTATGCCTACTATGGCATAAGCGGCAATCGCCTCTTTAGCACCAATCTCACCTAAACCATTATTTGTCTTTGCCTTTATATTCACAACCTCCTCCCGCACCCCCAGGATTTGGGCAACCTTAGCCTGCATCTTTTTTTTAAAAGGATTTAGTTCTGGTTCTTGAGCTACTACTATTGTATCTATATGCTGAATAATAAAATTATTTTTTACTAAATCGCAAACCGACTTTAACAATTCGCAACTTGGGATATTGCTGTATCTTTGGTCAGTATCAGGAAAATGCTGGCCTATATCCCCTGCACAAATCGCTCCTAAAAGGGCATCGCATATGGCATGCAAGAGCACATCTCCATCAGAATGTCCTGCCAGGCCTTTTGTATAGGGGATCTCTATCCCGCCTATAAATAATTGCCTGCCCTCTACTAATCTATGAATATCGTAACCGATACCGGTCCTATATTCCATTTTAAATTTTTTGTATGCGTCTATCTTTTAACTTTTGTTTATGCCTGAGAGTTAACTATTCTATCTATAATGACGGGCAATTGCCTTAGCCAATAACAAATCATCCGGGGTGGTAATTTTAATATTAAGATAGGAACCTTTAACCAAACTTACCTTCTTGCCTGTTTTTTCAACTAACGCGGCATCGTCAGTTACATCCAAATCGCCGAATCTCTTATAGGCATCAAGGATTAATTGCTTCTTAAAAACCTGCGGCGTCTGTATCTGCCATAACCTGCTTCTATCAAGCGTCTTCTTTACTTTAGTCTTTCTGACACCTGACACCTTATAACTGACAACTTCCTTTATGGTCGCATTAACAGGCACGCCTACTGCCGCAGCATAAGACACCTTTGCTTCTTTTATAACACCAGAGACTATCTTATCATCAATAAAAGGCCTCGCCCCGTCATGGATAAGAACCATATCGCATCTTGAATCCAAAGCCTCCAAGCCACAGGCAACTGAATCCTGCCGCCTCCTGCCGCCTAAAACTAAACTTTTAATTTTGGTTATACGGTATTGCCTTATCAACCTGCTGATTGCCTCTTTATTTAACATAGAAGCAACCACAATAATATCCCTGATATAAGGATTGCTGTTTAATATCTTAAGGCAGTAAATTAAAATCGGCTGGGAATCTATTTTGACAAGCACCTTGGAAATACATGATTTAAACCTCGTACCCTTTCCAGCCGCTAAAACAATAGCGCTAACGTACATCCCTATTTTCCCATCTTGGTAAAAATCATCCTGCCTGCCTGCGTCTGTAAAACCGACGTAACTACAACATGCACTTCCTGGCCTATGAACCTGCGCGCATCTTCCACAACTACCATAGTGCCGTCATCAAGATACCCCACTGCCTGGTTATGCTCCTTGCCTTCTTTAATTAATTTCACATCCATCTCTTCTCCGGGAAATACAACAGGTTTTAAGGCATTTGCCAGTTCATTGATATTAAGGACCTTTATGCCCTGAAGCGCTGCGACGCGGTTTAGGTTAAAATCAACTGTCAATATCTTTGCCTCCAATAATTTTGCCAGTTTAACCAACTTTGCGTCCACCTCGCCTGTCTCTGGAAAATCTTCTTCATGCAGGGTAATCTCCTGCCCAATCTCTTTCTGTATAGCGTGAAGAATCTCCAGGCCCCTCCTGCCTCTCTGGCGTTTTATCGGGTCTGTTGAATCAGCAATCTGCTGCAGTTCTTTTAAGACAAAACGCGGTATAACAAGCCTGCCCTCTAAAAATTTTGTTTTACAGATATCTACAATCCGACCGTCAATAATTACGCTTGTATCTAATACAACCATATTTTCGGACTGGTCCTGTCTTCTAAGGCGCACATAGGGTATAATGATGTTAAATTCATCTTTGCCGCGCAGGCCTATAACCATCCCGAGATAACAAAAAAGAAGCGTAAGGGTTACCCTGATAACAGAAAGGCCCTGAACAGAAATAGGGGCTAAACTAAAGGCATCGCCGACAAGTTTTGCCATAATTAATCCTAAAATAAGCCCGAATACAGAACTTGAGAGCCCCTTAACAGAGACCTTTCCCATGGCTATTTCCAGAAATATAATTATGAAGGATGCCAACCCGCCCATAACTGCGCCAAGAAGACTGGAATTCATAGGTTCTGTCTGATAACCAATGATGATACATGCGATAACAAAAAGAATGCGCACAAATAATAAATTCATATTATGCCTTCCTCCTTAATAATATATCCAACGCCTCCCTTAGCGTTGAGACGGCAATTATTTCTATACCGTCTTTTTTATGGATTATGTTTTTATAATTATTATTTGGCACTATGCAATGCTTAAACCCCAACTTCTCTGCTTCGTTGATGCGCAAATTAATCTGGGATATGCTTCTTATCTCGCCAGCCAGCCCAACCTCTCCAAGGACTACAGTATCACCTGTGACCAATTCATCCCTAAAGGCAGAGGCAATTGAGACACTTACTGCCAAGTCAGCAGATGGGTCTTCTATTTTTATACCGCCTGCTACATTTAAAAACACATCTTCTGCCTCAAGGTGAAGCCCGAGCCTTTTCTCTAATACAGCTATTAAAAGACTTAAACGTCCATAGTCAAAACCCTGGGTGCGGCGCCTGGCATAGCCAAAACTTGATTTGCTCACGAGGGCTTGAATTTCTACCAAAAGCGGACGGCTACCTTCTAACACACAGGTGACAACAGAACCTGAGACATCCTTAGGCCTCTCGGATAAAAAAATCTCTGACGGATTCTTGACCTCAACCAAACCGCCTGAGCCCATTTCAAACACACCTATTTCATTTGTGGAACCAAACCTGTTCTTTACAGCGCGTAAAATCCGATAGGCAGAAAATCTGTCTCCTTCAAAATAAAGCACTGTATCAACTATATGTTCTAATACACGCGGCCCGGCTAAGGTTCCTTCCTTGGTAACATGGCCAATAATAAAAATAGCAGTATCAGTGGTCTTTGCCAACTGGGTAAGCATACCTGCGCATTCCCGCACCTGGCTTACGCTGCCCGGGGAAGAACTAAGCGCAGGGTCAAATATAACCTGTATAGAATCAATAACAACAAGGTCTGGATTAAGTTTTTTTATCTGCTCAATGACGATGGATAAATCAGTCTGATTTACAATGTAGAGTTTTCCATCTTTGGCAGCGCCTAAACGCTTTGCCCTTATTTTAGTTTGAGATACGGATTCCTCGCCGCTTACATAAAAAACTGTGTAGTCCTGCTTGGCTAATTGGTTGGAGACTTCCAATGAAATAGTGGACTTGCCTATCCCTGGGTCTCCGCCTATTAAAACTACAGAGCCAGGCACTATACCTCCGCCTAAGACCCTGTCCAATTCAATAATACCTGTTTTGATACGGCTGTCTTCTTTAACCTCTACGTCTTTTAGCAGCACTGGTTCCGCTTTATAAAAACTCACCCTATCCTTACCCTTTGTTTTTATAGGGGCGTAATCTTCCTCTACGAAAGAATTCCAACTGTTACATTCAGGACATCTGCCAAGCCACTTAGGAGACTGCCAACCGCAATTCTGGCAGGCGAATATAGTCTTTGTCTTTACCATACGCCGTATTAAGACTTAGATATACACAGCAACTTTATAAAAATGTTTATTTCTTTTCAGGTTTTTCTTTTGTCCTAAAAAACAACTTCCAGGGATGGCTTTTGATATCTGCGATAAGGCTCAGGACTTCAGTTTTAAGATTTGCAATGAACTCGTCGCTATTTGAGATTAACTTTTTGGCGCTGTCAGAGACGCCTAACATCTGGGTATACAGCGTATCATCATAAAAAAGTTTGCCTATTGTGCCTTCTTTATTTTTTATCATCAGGATTGCCTGGTCTAAATCCTCGGCTATTTTCTTAAGGGTCTCTCCAACCTCATGCATAGCAACAGGGTCATTGCCCAGCATAGGCTGTCCTGGCGCGGCGAACTTAGAATAATCCTTGCCAGGCATAATCTCTATATATTTTTCACCCAATAGCCCTAAGGTATTTATCCAGACGCTGGAATCCGCGGGGATGCGGGCTTCCTTTCTAATTCTTGCGGTCATAAGCACCCTTGTTTCCTTTTCTGGCGGAAGAGAAATAATCCTTATATGTCTGACCTCTCCTACATCTACGCCGGCGAATCTTACAGGCGCTCCGACCTTAATGCCGTTAACAAAGTGAAATAAAAAATCAATGCGGTAATTAGAAGCCATTGTCTTAAAATCTCCTATCAAAAGAACAAATACAGCCAAGATAATAAGCCCTATAAAAACAAAAATACCAACCTTTAATTCCAACTTTGATTTACCAAATATCATATTATTGCCTCCGCATTATTTAAAAAATAAAAATATGTTTTAGTTAATCATAAAATATTTTTTATATGAGAACTTATTTAAAACATTCCAGGGTTTCTGTTATTGGCCCATGCGCCAGGCCGTTTATAAATTGGCGCACTATTGGATGCTGCGTATTCTGGATTTCTTCGGGCGTCCCCTCGGCTATAATCTTACCTTGATATAGCATAGCGATTTTATCCGCTACGCTATAGGCGCTTTTCATATCATGGGTTACGACTATAGAAGTTACAGATAATTTATCGTGTAGGGTTTTAATCAACACGTTGATGCTGTCTGCTGTAATAGGGTCTACGCCTGTGGTTGGTTCATCATAAAGTATGATTTCCGGCTTTGTGCATATTGCCCTTGCCAAGGCAACACGTTTTTTCATACCGCCGCTTAACTCAGAAGGCATTAGATTTACTATCCCTGATAAACCAACCATACATAAAGATTCCTCAATTCTTTCTAATAATTCCTTCTGGCTTAAGTTACCGTGTTCTATAAATCCAAAACCTACATTCTCTCCGACAGTCAATGAATCAAAAAGCGCCCCGCCTTGAAACACCATCCCGATTTTTAAACGTAGTGCATCTATCTCCTTGTTATTTAATTTACAGATATCTCTGCCATTTATTAATATCCTGCCGCTATCAGGCTTTAAAATACTAACTATATGTTTTAATAAAACAGATTTGCCGCATCCAGACCTACCTATAATAACCACGGTCTGACCCTTTTCTATTTTTAAGTCAAGGTTATCCAGGACCTTGCGCTCGTTAAACGACTTAACAAGTTTTTCTATTTCTATAATCGGCGTCATGGAAATATAAAATAAAATAAGGCAGTAAAAAACCAGTCCGCAGCAAGTATTAAAATGAATGTAGTAACCACTGAACGCGTTGTTGCCTTGCCTACACCTTCTGCCCCGCCCTCTACATTAAAACCTTCGTAACAACTGACAAAAGCAATAATCATACCGAAAAAGACAGTTTTAACCAAACCTGTAAATAAATCCTTAAAAAGGAGCGCATCAAAGGTGATATTTAAATATAACCTGCTTGGTATCCCTAATCTGTAAACGCATATTAGATAACCGCCGAATATACCTATAATATCAGCATATAAAGTCAAAAGCGGTAGCATCAAGGCTAAGGCTAAAAGCCGCGGCACAACAAGGTATTTCACAGGATTAGTGGCTAATGTCTCAAGGGCATCTATCTGTTCAGTTACCTGCATCGAGCCTATCTCGGCTGTTATGGCTGCGCCAACCCTGCCTGCCACAACCAAGGCCGTAATCACAGGGCCGAGTTCGCGCACTAAGGAAAGCGCTACAATGCTGGCAATATACATCTCAGAACCCAAACGCTGCATAAGGTATGCAATCTGAAAAGCAAGAATCATCCCAATAAACAAACCAATTAAAGATACAATCGGCAGACTATCCAACCCAGCCCTTTTGGACTGTTCAAATACGCGGTCTTTCTTAAACGGGGGGATAAACAGCCAATAGAAAGTCTGGAAAACCAAGTTCATCAACCCGCCTATAAAATATAAAAGCGACAATACGTTTTTACCCAATAGTATTAATAATTTTTTCATTATTCAAAAACCAATTCTTCGTTCTTGCGTCCAACCTTAACTATGGAGCCCTCTTTAAATCTCTTAGAAATTATTTCAGATGCAAGTGGGTCTTCCAAGAAACGCTGGATAGTCCTTTTAAGTGGCCTTGCGCCGAATACAGGGTCAAAACCTTTCTCAATGAGAAACTCCTTTGCCTCAGCAGTAACCTCCAGGGATATATTTTGTTCCTTTAGCCTGTCCCTGACATAGCCCACTTCAATTTCAACAATGCGCTCTAAATCCTCTTTAGACAAAGGCCTAAAAACTATTATGTCGTCTATACGATTCAAAAACTCAGGTTTAAATGTCCGCTTTACTTCCTCAAGGAGCCTATCCTTCATCTCCTGATAACTCAACTCCTCCTTTTGATTCTTAAATCCCAATGAACTGGTCTTACGGATTAACTCAGCGCCTACATTAGAAGTCATAATCATCACGGCGTTTCTAAAATCCACCTTGCGGGCAAAACTATCAGTAAGCCTGCCATCTTCAAAAATCTGTAATAGAAGATTAAACACATCGGGATGCGCCTTTTCAATCTCATCCAGAAGGACTACTGCATAAGGCCTGCGCCTGACCTTCTCTGTGAGTTGCCCGCCCTCTTCATAACCAACGTAACCAGGCGGAGCCCCTATAAGACGCGAGACATTAAATTTCTCCATATATTCTGACATATCCAGTTGTATCAGGGCATCCTCATCCCCAAACATAAATTCAGCCAAGGCGCGCGCCAATAATGTCTTTCCTACGCCTGTAGGTCCTAAAAATATAAATGAACCTATGGGCCTGCGCGGGTCTTTAATCCCGGCGCGCGACCTGCGGATTGCGTGGGCAATTGTGGAAATCGCCTCCTCCTGACCAACAACGCGTTTATGCAGTTCCTCTTCAATCTTAAGAAGTTTTTCGCTTTCCTTCTCTTCAAGACGAAATATAGGAATACCTGTCCACTGGGCAACAATTTTAGCAATTTCCTCTTCGCCGACTTCAGGCCGCATCTTATCCTTAGCCTGCGACCACTCGCGGTTAAGCCGCTCTAACTCCTGGCGGGCATTCCTTTCCTGGTCCCTTAAGGCAGCGGCCTTCTCAAAATCCTGGCTCTTTATATAAGCCTCTTTTTCTTTTCTTAAAGACTCTACCTTTTCTTCTAACTGCTTTATTTCAGGCGGGACAATCAGGACATTTAGCCTTGCCCGCGAACCAGCCTCGTCAATTAAGTCAATAGCCTTATCAGGCAGGAACCTGCCTGAGATATAACGGTCTGACATCTTTGCTGCTGCCTCTAATGCCTCGTCCTTAAAGATAACGCGGTGATGCGCCTCATATTTATCGCGCAGGCCTTTTAATATCTCTATGGTCTGCTCTACTGAAGGAGGCTCCACCATAATAGTCTGAAACCTCCTCTCTAATGCAGCGTCTTTCTCAATATGTTTTCTATATTCATCAAGGGTTGTGGCGCCAATGCATTGCATCTCTCCGCGCGAAAGGGCGGGCTTCAAAATATTGGAGGCATCAATAGCGCCTTCTGCTGCCCCTGCGCCTACTAATGTATGCAATTCATCAATAAAGATAATTACATCCTGAGAACGTTTGATTTCCTCCATTACCGCCTTAATTCTTTCTTCAAACTGACCGCGGTATTTTGTCCCGGCAACCATCAGGGCTAAGTCTAAGACAACAATCCTTTTACCCCTTAACACCTCAGGGACATTTCCGGCTACAATCGCCTGAGCCAAGCCCTCAACTATTGCTGTCTTACCTACGCCTGCCTCGCCTAATAGGACAGGATTATTTTTCGTCCTGCGGCTAAGTATCTGAATCACCCTTTCAATTTCAGTCTTGCGGTTAATTACAGGGTCAAGTTTATTCTCCCGCGATAACGCAGTTAAATCCCTGCCAAAGGCATCCAGGGCAGGCGTCTTGGTCTTAGCCGGGGCCTGACCAAACCCAGGCAGGGCAGAGCCCAAAAGCTCCATAACCTCATTTCTTACCCTTTCCAAATCAAGGCCAAGATTCAACAATACCTGAGAAGCCACACCTTCCCCTTCACGAATAAGGCCCAATAAGAGATGCTCTGTCCCTATATAGTTGTGCCCCAAAGAACGCGCCTCTTCAGCAGCAAGTTCAAGTGCCTTTTTTGCGCGTGGGGTAAATGGTATATCTCCGATAATCTGGGTAGCAGGTCCTGGGTGCACAAGTTTTTCTATCTCCAACCTGATATTTTCCAAAGACACACCCATCTTCTGCAGAACCGTAGCCGCTACGCCTTCTCCTTCACGAATAAGACCTAACAATATATGCTCTGTTCCTATATAATCGTGATTGAAACGCCTTGCCTCCTCTTTAGCCAAAATAATTACTTTTCTCGCCCTTTCCGTAAAACGGTTAAACATCTTGCCTCCTGTTATATTTTTAATCTCTCCCTTATAATCGCAGCGCGTTTAATATCTCTTTCCTGGGAAGAAAGTTTTTTGCCTTCTATCTTCTGTAGGTGCGCCGGCTGCGTTATGATAAAGAGTTCGTTTATTGTCCGACGGTCAATATCCCTAATCATACCTAAATCACAACCCAACCTTACCATAGACAATAACTCTATTGTCTCCTGGCTGCTGATAATATATGCGTTCTTAAGAATCCCGAAACTGCGGCTTACCCTGTCTTCAAGCATCGCCCTGTTATGTGAGACCATTGCCTCCCGTGCCTGGTTTTCATGGTCTATAATCTGCCTGATTAGACCGTTAATATTGTCTATAATCTCAATTTCGCTATGGCCAAGAGATACCTGGTTGGAAATCTGAAAGAAATTTCCCGTTGCCTGGGTCCCTTCTCCATATAATCCCCTCGTGGTAAAACTGAGTTTTGCAATTGCGGCGAGGACGCGATTAATCTGCCTTGTCATTACCAATGCTGGAAGGTGCAACATCACGGAGCCGCGCATCCCTGTGCCTGTATTTGTTGGACAGGCAGTAAGATAACCCCAATCCTGAGAAAAGGCAAAGACCAGTTCTTTATTCAACGCATCGTCTATCCTGTTAATAATCTGCCAGCATTCATGGAGATTAAATCCAGACTGCATAACCTGAATTCTTAGGTGGTCCTCCTCATTAACCATTATAGAAACTATTTCTTCGTCATCAATAATAACCGCCTTGTTGTTTGCCTTCTGGGCATGCTCATGGGACATAAGGTGCCTCTCTACAAGAAATTCCTTATCCAGGCTATCCAAATCTCCTAATTTAAAAACAACCGCCTTTTTAAGTTCATTAACCCTTGCTACCGTATCGCTAACTATATTTAAAACCTCCTCTAAGCGCTTCTTGTTCGCCCAGTGCGGAAAAGGAATTTTATCCAGATTTCTGGCAAGCCGTATCCGGCTGGATATTACTATATCCGAATTCGGACCAGTGCCTTTTAACCACTCGCTGGTATGATGGATAAAATCTTTAAGTTGCATTTGGGTCTCCTTTTGTCGCATTGTCTTCCCTGGACTGTTTCTTCTCAAACTCTTTTATCTGGTCGCGTATTTTAGCCGCCTCTTCAAACTCCTCCGCCTCAATTGCCTTCTGAAGTTTAAGGCGCAACTCCTCTAAAGATACCTTTGGCTTAAGCGCCTTGAGGATTTTTACAGGTGTTTTGCCCATATGCCGGCTTGAACCGTGGATTCTTTTTAACAGCGGTCCAAGGTATTTCTTAAACGCCAAGTAACATTCCCCGCACCCCAAGCGGCCTATCTTTTTAAAATCCGCATAGGTGAGATTGCAGTTCGGGCATTTAAGAGTAGATACCTCCTTTTCAAGGTCTGGCTTCTCAAACTCTGCCAGACCTGCTAAAAGGTCGCTTAATCCGAATTGCTGGTCCATCTGCGCGCTTTTGGCGCGGGCGCATTCCTCGCATAGATGCAGTTCATTCATCTGGTCATCAATAATCTCGGTTAGATGCACTGTTGCTGGATTTTTACCGCAGATATCGCATAGCATACTTACTCCGTAGTTAATTTATTTATCTCTGGTTAGATTCTTTATTAAACTCGCTAACGCGCTAAACGCGCAAACTTTCTTAGTATTGAGTATTGGGAATCCGTTTAAGCCGTGTTTCTTTTAATCCGTGCTAATCCGTGATTAAATCACTGTAATCATTCCTTAGTTTTGCGTTTTGCCTTTTGTGTTTTACGTTATCTAAGGTACCCCTGGATTATAATCACGGATTTAACGGATTTTTAAGCGGATTACCACGGATTGTTTTATGTAAATCCGTTTAATCCGTGTCTTTTAAATCCGTGTTAATCCGTGATTAACTCACTGTAATCATTTTTTTATTTTTACTTTAATAACGCACGCCTTCTTTTTTGGTTAACTCTTTAAACTTCTTCATCAGACTCAGGGTCACCTTACCAGGCTTACCTAAACCGATTTTGCGGCCGTCAACCTTAACCACAGGAATAATCTCTGCGGCTGTGCCTGTTAAAAAACACTCGTCTGAAATATATACCTCATGCCGCGTCAGGACATGCTCATGGACAGGGATGTCATTTCTTTTGGCAATCTCCAAAACAGTATCGCGCGTAATCCCGCGAAGAGTCCCCATACACTGCGGCGGGGTATAGAGATGATTTTGCTTGACTATAAAGATATTATCTCCTGTACACTCAGCAACATACCCTAAGGAATCAAGCATAATCGCCTCATCATATCCGGCACTGACTGCCTCAATTTTAGCCAGGATATTATTCAGATAGTTCAGAGACTTTATCTGGGGGTTAAGGGCCTCTGGCAAATTACGTATCGTAGGCACAGTAATAATCTCTAAACCCTCTTTATAGAACCTCTCAGGGTATAAAACTATTTTATCGGCAATGATTATTATAGTGCTGTTACCTTTACACTTGCGCGGGTCAAGGCCCAAATCCCCTTCCCCCCTGGTTACAACCAGCCGGATATACGCATCTTTAAGGTTATTCTCTTTCAGGGTTGAGACCACCGCCTCTATCATACGCTCTTTTGTTAATGGGATCTCAAGCATAATGCTGTGCGCCGATTCATAAAGTCTGTCAATATGCTCCTTTAATTTAAATACAAGACGGTTATATGACCTTATGCCTTCAAATACGCCGTCTCCATATAGAAGCCCGTGGTCAAACACGGAAACCTTGGCGTCTTTCTTTTCATAAAATTTACCGTTGATATAAACCTTCATATTAATCCTCCCGCGCAAATAGAAAATATCAATTTAAGATACCCATCCCCTCTAAACCCCAATATTACCAATAAATACCGATAATACCAAACAAATATGTGAATGCGTTTGGGATTTTATTGCTATATCATTTTAATTCACTAAAACACCGTCTTTCAACTGATACACTGTATCAGCCAATTTGGCTAATTCCAGATTATGGGTTACTAACACCAAGGTCATTTTATCCTGTTTGTTTAGCGTCTTTAGGAGGGATATGATTTCACTGCCGTTTGCGGAATCAAGATTACCTGTGGGCTCATCGCATAGAAGTAAAGAAGGCTCATTTATCAATGCCCGCGCAATAGCCACCCTTTGTTTTTCTCCGCCTGATAATTCTGTAGGAAAATGCATTATCCTTGACGCCAAACCCACACTATTTAAAAGTTCTAATGCCTTATGTTTCACCTGACACCTGAGACCTGACACCTGAGACCCAATCAACGCCGGCATCATCACATTTTCTAAGACAGTAAATTCTGATAATAAATGATAAAACTGAAAGACAAAGCCTATTTTTTTATTGCGTATCTTACAGATAGTAGAATCGCCAAGATTATAAAAATTTTCTCCTTCAAAGATAACCTCACCTTCGCTTGGCCTATCCAAACCTCCTAAGATATGTAAAAGCGTAGATTTTCCAGCCCCTGAAGGGCCGACGATACTGACAAAACTTCCTTTTCCTATCTTCAAATCTATGCCTTTTAATACCTGAATATTTTTATTCCCATTATTATAAACCTTGTATATCCTTCTGGCCTCTAACATATATATCATAAGCCTATGAGCCAATAAGCCCATGGACTAAACCCTATTCGTATCTTAATGCCTCAACCGGCTCTAATCTGGCTGCCTTGGCAGCCGGATAAATAGTAGAAATCAAGGTAATAAACATTGCAGACAGGATAATTAAGGTGATATCCGGCCAGTCAATGGACACAGGTAGCCTATCTATATAATATATATCCTGTGGTAGTTTAATAAATTGATATTTCTTAAGCAGCCCGCAGGTAACCAGGCCGCTAATTACCCCCAGAAAAGTCCCGAGCATCCCAATAATCAATCCCTCGCAGGTGAATATTTTTCTTATCCCCCTTGCGCTCATACCAAGGGCCTTTAATACGCCTATATCCTTGGTTTTTTCTACAACCATAACTATAAGGGTGCTGATAATATTAAATGAGGCAACTAAGACTATCAATGTCAATATGATAAACATAACGAGTTTCTCAAGTTTTAAGGCCGCAAAGAAATTCTGGTTTTGCTCTATCCATGTCTTGATGCTATAATTAAACCCTAACACCTTATTCATTTCCTGCCTTACCTTATCAGCCAGATAGATGTTGTCTAATCTTACGGCAATAGCAGTAACCTCTTCATCAAAACCAAGGAGTTGACGGGCTGTAGCAAGGTCAGTGAAAATCAAATTCAAATCATAATCATACATCCCGGAATTAAAAATGCCTGCCACCTTTAAATCGCGCTCGCCGGCGGGGCTAGAATAAATCCTGAGGCGAGAACCTGGCATAAGCCCTAAATACAAAGCCAACTCCTTGCCTACAATAACGTCATTTAGGCTAAGTTTGTCTATATCTCCCTTGATAAGATATTGTTTTATTTTAGTAACCCCCTGTTCAGTAGAAGGGTTTATGCCTTTTAAGCCAACTGCAAACATCCTTTCTGATTCCTTAATCAACACCTGTCCCTGAATATAAGGGCTTATCCCCTGCACATGGGGAATTACAACTATCTGTTTTTTTATCTTTTCAAATTCAGACATATCAATCGCCTTATATCCGCTGATAGTGATATGAGAATAATTGCCTACGATTTTATCGCGCAGGTCCTTATCAAATCCGCTCATAACAGCAATGACCACAATCAAGGCCATAACGCCTATGGCTACGCCGAGAATTGAAATAACACTGATAAGGGAAATAAATTTCTCTTTTCTCTTGGTAACAAGGTAACGCCAACTTATGAATAATTCTGTTTTCATTAAACAATCTTTTCTTGCCTTAATAAGGGGAACAGAATCACGTCGCGAATAGATGGCTGGTCAGTCAATAACATCGTAAGTCTATCTACGCCTATGCCTAAGCCGGCAGCAGGGGGCATAGCATACTCTAACGCCAAGACATAATCTTCATCAACCGTCTTTTTCTCTTCGGTATCCAGTTCCCTGATTTCCTCTTCAAAACGCCTCTTTTGTTCTAATGGGTCGTTAAGCTCAGAATAGGCATTGCCTATCTCTAAGCCAGCGATGTAAAGTTCAAACCTCTCAGAAATCAAGGGATTGTCCTTTTTGGTTCTGGCTAAAGGGCATAGGCTCGTAAAATAATCTGTAACAAACACAGGGTTTGCGCCCATATCCTCCTCTAATATATCCTCAATTATTTTTGTTACCTGCGAACGAGTTAATTTAGCCATATCCTTAGCAAAACCTTTTTTTTGAAGTTTCTGAATCATCTCTGCTGACCCTTGCCCTGGTGAAATATCAAATTTCTCCTTTACTATATCCGCAAAGGATTTCCTCTGCCAGGCGCCACCTAAATCTATCTCTTTGCCCTGATATACAAATTTAGTATTGCCAATAACTTCTTTAGCCACGGCTATAATTAAGTCGCGGCAGAGTTCCATCATATCCCCGTAATCAGCATAGGCCCAGTAAACCTCAAGCATAGTAAATTCCGGATTATGCCTCGTGGATACACCTTCGTTTCGGAAACTGCGGTTTATTTCATAAACTTTATCCAGCCCTGCTACTATAAGGCGCTTCAGATACAATTCCGGGGCAATCCTTAAATACAACTCCATATTGTATTCGTTATGGAATGTCTTAAATGGCCTGCCACTAGCGCCTCCCGGGATAGAATGCATCATAGGCGTTTCTACTTCTATAAAATTTTTATTGTCAAGAAAATCCCTGATTGCCTTAATTATCCGCGAGCGAGCAACAAACACCTTCCTTGACTCTTCATTTGCAATTAAGTCAAGGTACCTCTGCCTGTAACGCAATTCAATATCCTTTAAGCCATGCCACTTCTCAGGTAAAGGCCTTAGGGCCTTGGCTAATATCACAAAATCATCAACCTTAACAGTGTATTCTCCTGTGTGTGTCTTAAAAAGCTCTCCCCTTACGCCGATAATATCAGCAATGTCTAAATCCAGAACTAAATCAAACTTATCCCTGCCTACGAAATCCGCCTTAATATAAAGTTGAATTTTTCCAGTGGCATCCTTAAGGTCTAAAAATAACACCTTGCCGTGCAAACGCTTAGCCATAATCCGGCCCGAGAGGCTTACGTTTTTACCTTCCTGGAATGCGTCAAGGGCATCCTTTATATCTATCCTGCCAGAAAAGACCTTGCCATATACATCTATGCCCTTTTCCTTAAAAGATTGTAATTTAGTAATTCTTTGTTGAATTATCTCATTTAATTCCATAGTCGTATAATTATATATGATAATTTATACACTGTCAATTGCGAAAAACTCAAAAAGTTTAATTTTTAAGAAAAAACCCGCTTTTAAAAAAGCGGGTTTTTGTAGAATAAATATACCTTAAGGCTATTATACTTTGTATTCTGAAAGCATCTTAATCCTTTTAAGCATATTAGGATGTGTGCTAAAAGCCTCCAGCATCCTATCCCCAAGGCTTAATCTCACTGTTTTATTTCTTAATGCCTCTAATTCCGAGGCATCAATAGTGCCGCTTTTGTCTATATCCAATTGCCTTAATTCCCTAATCTCATTCAACGCCTGCGAAGGGTCATTAACAAAAAACGCCTTAAGCCCTTCCACTTCTTTTAAGGACTCCTTGTCAAGCCGGGCAGAGCCATATACCAGTTTATATAAACTTGAGGCAAGGCTGGATGGTTTATTCCCAAGGGCTACTGACCCCCTGTCAGCAAAATACTCGCGTATGCGCGAGGCATAGAGAACCAATAAATTTGTAATGAAATAAAATAATAGAGCCGCTATCCCTATCAGGGCGGTGTTGCTGCCTCGTTCATCGCGCCTGCGGCCATAGAATAAAAAATTAAAGGCGATACGGTACATAATCATAGGTATAACCGAGAGTATTGTAATGGTCAGGACATCCCTGTTCTTTAAGTGGCTCAGTTCATGGCCTAAGACCGCCTTTAATTCCTCTTCGTTTAACAACCTCAAGATGCCTTCAGTTACACAGACGCGGCCATCCCTGATTGACCTGCCAAAGGCGAATGCGTTGGGAATAGAGACTTGCGCAATGCCAATCTTAGGCATAGGGATATTTGCCTTCTGCGCAAGGTCATTTACCATCCGATAAAGAGATGGGTATTCCTCTTTTTTAACATATCTGACGCGCATACTCCACTCCACGATTTTAGGCCCTATTAGATACTGGATAAACATCATTACCCCAGAGAGGAATAAATAAAAATAAAAGTTGGTTATGCCTATGGCTGAGCCAACCATAACCAGGATAGCGTAAATAATCCCGAACAAAATCCCAAGCAAAATCCACATTCTTAAATTAAGTAAAAACATCTTTACATCCCCCCTTCATATCAGTTATTTTATTATCTCTGCTTTAATGGTGTATTTTAAAATAGGGTTATCCGTATCATCTGTATTCACATAAACATACTGCTTAACCTCCCCTGAATATCCCTTTGTATTAAATTTCACCTCAATATCAGTGCTTTCACCTGGCAGTAAGACCTTATTTTTAATAGAAGGGACTGTGCAGCCACAAGAGGCGCTGGCATTAAGTATAGTTATCTGCTTGTCGGATTCATTTTTAAGTTCAAATGTATGCATTAGAATCTGGCCTTGTCTTGCCTGACCAAAATCCCAGAAATAAGGGTCTGTAGGTTTTGATTCTGTTTTCGTTTGTGTTTTAGAGGTATCCTGAACTTCATAGGAGCATCCGACAATCGGAGTAGATAAAAATAAAAAAACCAACAAAAGAAATATCCTCATCTTGCTCATCCTTTCCATATTAAGAAGATACCCAGGGTAAAAAATAGAATAGCCATAAGCATTTTTACTGATAATAGGTGCCTCTTAAGAAATCCTGCAAACTGCTGGGATGTTGTGCCTAATAAAGCCAGTATGAATATCGCTACCAGCGGCGCAATAAACATCAGGTTATATAACAGAAGGTAACCTGCTGCCTCAAGTTTAAGGTGCGAAGTCTTTAAAACAAATGTTATGGTTGGCAGATATACCTGTCCTGTGCAAACCGCCTCAAGCAAAGAAACAAGAAATCCGCTTATTATAGCGCTTAAGATGAGCCTAAATATTGGCATGCCTGTCTGATGTCCATTATCATCTTTTGCCTTACGGTAGTGCATACCTATTACCTTATGTATCTGGTTTTTTACCGCGCCTGGCAATTGCAGAATAAGCCCTTCTGTCCTACTGCTTTTTTTGAATTTAAGAAAATCATAAATAGACATTATGCCAAGGGTTATGCTTAATAATCCTATAGAGACATTAAATATCTTTGCCGCAAGCCAGAAACCCTCCAGACTATACAAAAACTGAAAGATACCAACGCCAATCAAAAGATAAGTTAAAAATACCGCAAAAATAAAAAAAAGCCCGATTATAATCAATTCTCTCCGACGATAACCCTGGATGGCTAAAAAAGACATAAAGAATACAATTACAGTAAAGGCGCAAGGGTTTATGCCGTCAATTAATCCTGCGCTAACAACTGCAATGGGCTGAAAATTTTTAAACCTGGCTACTAAATCCAAAGTAGGCGCTTCCTGAATCCCTTTATAAACGCCTCTTAGAGAAAAATTGAGAAAATTAATGAGTTGCCTTTTAATCTGCCCATCTGCATTAAGGAATTTGCCCTCAAAATAAAAAACAGGCAATATCTCCTTAATCTTTGAGCCATAGCGTTCTTTAAGGCTTAACAACAATTTATAATTTTCGATTTCTCCGATATCAAGGTATTCTATCTCTATCCGGTTCTTAAACATCTTTTCTATATCCGGCATTATTTCATTCTTCACCTGAAAACACCTATGACAGGTAGCGGAATAAAAAACAATGAGTTTGCGTAACCCTGAAGGTGTCTGTTGACTATAAGTAGAGGCAATCATCACTGACATTATAAAAAGCAAACTGATAATAATAAAAACGTATTTTTTAGACATAGTATTAAAATTAAAATGGAGTGCCTTAATCAAAGGAAACAGACAAATCAGGGGTGTGCCTCTGCATAAGAAATAATTTTTAATATTTCTTTTTTGCTCTTTGCCTTTCTTAAGAGGTCAACTATAAACTTGTCTTTAACAAGACGAGAAATTTCAGCCAGGATTTTCAAATGCCCTCCCACCTCATCTTTAGGAGAGGCTAATGAAAAAAACAAATATGTCTTTTCTCCGTCAAGGGCACCATAATCTATACCGGCATCCTGCCTGGCAAATGCAAGGATAAAATCTCCTATACCTTCTGACCTGGCATGGGGGATAGCCACACCGTTTCCAATGCCTGTTGAGCCAAGTTTTTCCCTCTCTAATATCGCCTTTAAAAAAGCCTTTTTGTTTCTCACCCTTCCGGACTTGCTAATCAACTGCACAAGTTCGGCAATAACCTCTGTCTTGGTTTTTCCTTTTAACTCAAGATTAATCAGTTTATCTTTTAGGAGTTTGGATAGTCTTATAGCCTTGTCTTTCTCTATGCCCATAAATTATCCCTCTGTCTATCTGACGCAACCTGTAATTGCATATATAAGACAGGCAGCCAATCTGAAATCTTTGCCTTTAAGAGACTAATACCCATTTATATAAAAATAAATTATATAACTAAACGCCCCGCCTGTAAAGAAAAAACCCATTTGAGTCCCTCAATTTTTGCCTTAGTTCATCATAGGATTTAACAATATCATCTGCCCCTTTAAGGTATTTTTTTGGCAAAGAAGTCTCTAAGGCAATGCAATATAAACCGCCCCTCTTTGCTGCGGTTATGCCAAATGGAGAATTTTCCAATACTATTGCTTCCCTCGAAGAAACCCCAAGTGAATTTAACGCCTTTAAGAATGGTTCAGGATTAGGCTTACCTTTCTTTACCTCATCTCCCGTAATGCTTACATCAAATATATTTAATAAATTCTTTGGGAGTATTTTTTTTACCTCCTGTCTGGATGTCCCTGTAACCAGGCCCAGTAAAACCTTTCGCCTTTTAAGAAACCTTATAAAAGGCCTTGCGCCCTTAACAAATTTAATCTTTACTATGCGCTTAAACAAATTTTCTTTCTGGGATAGGACCCATTTTGCATCCTTAAGGCTAAATCTTCTGCGATATTCCTTTAGTATCTCCTTTGCACTCGTTAAACCATCCTGGCCTTCTCTCTTATAGATATCGTAGCAATTAACTTTGATACCTATTGATTGAAAGGCAGCCAGCCAGGCATTGAAATGATAAGGCATTGTATTGGTAATCACGCCATCCATATCAAAAATCACTGCCTTGATTTTAAATTTCTCTGTTTTCTTCATAGGGCTATATTATATCAAAAATACTTGCCAAAGCAATTTCCTTATGATAAATTAAAACTTCTAATGAATAATAAACTCTGGAAATTTATAGACGACAAAGGAACATTCACATCCGACGAGGCATATAAAATCAATACCCTTTATCTGCCTCTGTGCAATAGCCTGCCCATTATGTCATCCATATCGCCTGACCTGCACGGCGATATAAAAACGGATTTTAATTCCTTTTTGCTCGAGCCGGTTTCGCGGATTAATCTGTCAAGTTTAAAGTCAAGCCGCAACTTCTGGTTATACATAAACCCTAAAAAAATCTGGTCTGCTACAGGCGTATGCAAGGATATTTTTTTGACAAAAAATGACCTTTTTCATCTTGAGGCAGGGCTTCTATGGCAGAAAATAAGCCGTCAAAATAAAAAAATCGGCCTAAAGGCTGATATCACCTCTTTTATCCCCGCGCAGCCCCTTGAGCCTGTTGAAATTATGTATGTAAAAATCACTAATATTTCCCGGGGGCAAATAAAATTTATACCTACAGCGGCTATTCCTATATATGGCAGGTCAGCCAATAACCTGCGCGACCACAGGCATGTAACTTCTCTTTTAAATCGGATAGAGATTAGAAAAAACGGCGTCATCCTTACCCCAACCCTTATTTTTGACGAATCCGGCCACAGAAAAAACAACACCTCATATTTTGTCTTTGGCATAGATGAAAATTCCTGCTGCCCTGAATACATATATCCTATTCAGGAAGAATTCACGTCAGATGCCTCAGACCTTGAGGCCCCAAGGGCTGTCTTTGAAAATATACCGCCTGATAAGAAAATGAATATCCAGGGCAAAGAGGCAATGGGTGGTTTAAAATTCGCCCCCCGAATTCTTAGGACAGGTGAATCCCGCTCATTTATTATTCTTATGGGCATTACTAAAGAAAAAAATAAAATTAATGCGATATTTAATAAATTTAACTCTCCTGATAAAATTAAAAGGTCATTAAATAATACGATTCGTTTCTGGCAAGACAAAATCTCCGCAATCTCTTTAAATACCGGCGATACTAATTTTGATAATTGGTTTCGCTGGGTGAGCATTCAACCCATTTTAAGAAGGATTTTTGGATGCTCTTTTCTGCCTGATTTTGACTATGGCAAAGGTGGCAGGGGCTGGCGTGACCTGTGGCAGGACTGCCTTTCTTTGATATTGGGCAATCCCCTGCAAGTAAGAGACACCCTCATTAATAACTTTAAAGGGGTGCGCATTGATGGTTCAAACGCCACTATTATTGGACAGAAACCAGGTGAATTTATCGCTGACCGCAATAATATAAGCCGGGTGTGGATGGACCACGGCGTCTGGCCCTTGATAACCACGCATTTATATATACATCAAAGCGGGGATTTAAATATACTATTTAAAGAAATCCCTTATTTTAAAGACAGGCAGTTATCAAGAGGCACTGAGATAGACTTAAACTATAATGAAGAAAGTGGCAAAGAACTAAAAACCAAAAACCAGCAAGTCTATAAAGGCAGCGTCCTTGAGCATTTATTAGTCCAGAATCTGGTGCAGTTTTTTAATGTCGGTCCTCATAATCATATCAGACTTGAAAATGCAGATTGGAATGACGGATTGGATATGGCTGCTCAACAAGGAGAAAGCGTTGCCTTTACATCTTTTTATGCCCAGAACTTAAATAGTCTTTGCGAGATACTGGAAAATATCAAAGATAAACGGATATCTATCTTAAAAGAAATCACTATGCTCCTGGATTCTATTGGAACCGCGCCTATTAACTATTCTGATATAAATGCGAAACACAGAATTTTAAATAAATATTTTAATGCGGTTAAATATAGCGTAAGCGGTAAAAAAATTACCCTACCAACTAAAGCAATAATCCGTGACCTTAAGAAAAAGGCGGACTGGATATTCGGACATATCCAAAAAACAGAATGGCTTAAAGAAGGATTTTTTAATGGTTACTATGACAACTTAAAGCGCAGGGTAGAAGGAAGAAGCGGCAATATAATACGTATGACATTAACAGGACAGGTCTTTGCAATAATGAGCGGCCTGGCAAACAAAAGACAAATAGGAATAATATTTAAAAATGCCCAAAAATACCTAAAAGACAAAACGCTCGGCGGTTTCCGCTTAAACACGGATTTTAAAAAAGAACAACTAAATCTTGGCAGGGCATTCTCATTTAGTTACGGTGATAAAGAAAATGGCGCATTCTTTAACCATATGGCTGTTATGTTCGCCTATGCCCTTTATAAACAAGGATTTGTAAACGAAGGGTATGAAGTCTTAAACTCAATATATAAAATGGCCTGCGATACTAAAAGAAGCAAAATATACCCTTGTCTTCCTGAATATTTTAATGCAGAAGGCAGGGGTATGTATAGTTATCTGACTGGTTCAGCAAGTTGGTTTATTCTTACCCTCTTAACCCAGGTATTCGGGATAAGGGGTGAATACGGCAATCTGCTTATTGAGCCAAAATTAACGCAGCAGCAGTTTAAGGCAACAAGCCGTATCTGTATAACTACTTCTTTCGCAGATAAGGTAGTAGAAATAAGTTTTATAAATCCGCGTAAAAAGGATTTTGGGCAGTATACAATAAATAAAATATGCTTTAATGGCAAAGAAATTGTGAAAAATATGCATCAAGGCCGTTTTCTTATCTTACGCAAAACCTTCCTTACTCTTGCTGATAAACAGCATAATGTAATAGAGGTAACACTTGATTAATAAAAAGTTATTTTAAAAACTCCTGATACAGCCATGTGGAAAGATATCGCTCCCCTGTATCAGGCAGGATTACCACTATTGTCTTGCCTTTGGATTCCTTGCGTTTTGCAATCTCCAAGGCAGCCCACATAGCCGCACCGCTTGATATCCCAACAAAAATACCTTCCTGACGAGCAAGTTTCTTTGCCACATCTGCTGCATCATCGCTATTAACTTTTATAATTTCATCAATTACCTTTAGATTTAGAACCGACGGCACAAATCCAGCGCCTATTCCTTGAATTTTATGCGGTCCAGGCTTACCCCCTGATAAAACCGGCGAATCATAAGGTTCAATTCCAACTACCTTTACAGAGGGTATTCTTTTTTTTAAAACCTCACCTACACCTGTTATTGTGCCGCCTGTGCCTATACCGGCAACAAAAATATCTAAATCGCCTTTTGTATCTTTTAAGATTTCTTCGGCTGTGGTCTTACGGTGTATCTGGGGATTAGCAGGATTGTCAAACTGACCTGGCATAAAACTATTTGGTGTGGCTTTAATGAGTTCTTTGGCCTTTTCTATCGCTGCAGGCATACCCTTTGCACCGTCAGTCAAAACCACCTCAGCGCCCAAAATCCTAAGCAACTGCCTGCGTTCTAAACTCATTGTGTCAGGCATAGTTAAAATAAGCCTGTAGCCTTTTGCCGCTGCCACAAAAGCCAATGCTATGCCGGTATTGCCGCTGGTTGGTTCAATAATCACAGAACCAGGTTTTAAAACACCTGCCTTCTCAGCCTCTTCAATCATAGATACGCCAATCCTGTCCTTAACACTCGAAAGTGGATTAAAAAACTCTAATTTTGCTAAAATTGTTACATTTAGACCTTCTGTTAACTTATTTATTCTTACCAGCGGGGTGCGACCTACAGTCTTAGTAATATCTGAAAATATGCCAGACATGCTACCTCCTTATATTTTTTAAAATGTACGTTTATTATTATATATCAAATGCAAATAAAAAGGAACTGTTTTAGCGTTATCTCTCTCAATTTTAATTACGGATTTAACGGACTTATAACGCGCCAAATCGCTAACTCGCCAACTCGCTAACTTTATTAGTATTGAGTATTGTGTAATGTATTGCGTAATGTGTAATGAATAATGAGTAATTATCTGTGGATTATAATCACGGATTTAACGGATTTTTAAACGGATTGCCACGGATACCCTTATTAAACAACCCCTTGCCTTAATAAACAATGCCTTTATCCGTGTAAATCCGTGTGGCTTTTTAATCCGTTTAATCCGTGTTTCTTAATCCGTGCTAATCCGTGATTAAATCACTGTAATCATTCCTTAGTTTTGCGTTTTGCCTTTTACGTTTTACGTTATCTATTTGTCCCTGATTATTGAATAACTCTGAGGTCTCTACTATCTTCCCTTGACTTAACTAATTGCTGTGCTACACTTTAAATAGGGGTATAATTAAAAAGAAGGTATATATGAGACACTCAAGGAAAGGTTTTACATTTTTAGAAATTTTGATTGTGGCACTTATTTTCTTTGTGGCTGTCTTTACTTTGGCCGCACTCTATGCGAGTTGTCTGACATTGCTTTCCCAGGCAAAAGAAATAGATATTGTTACCAATGACATAAAAAACGTAATGGAAAATATAAAAGGTCTTCCATTTTCCAGTATTATGACAAATTTTCCTGACGGCGCATCTGTGCCTGGGGTTTATCTTTTAAGAAATGAGACATTAATCGTGTCATATCCATCTGTTACGCCAGAACTTTTAGAGATACAGGTAGAGGCGCACTGGTTAGGCAGGGACAATAACGAACACCAGCAGACTTTTAAAACCATAGTTTATAAAGGGCTATGAAAGATAAAGGCTTAACGATTGTTGAAGTGGCTATCTCCAGTATTATTCTGTCAGTAATCGCAGGGCTTTTAATCACAGCCTATATGCAGGGCATATCTATATTTCAAACTGCTGATATCAATAGCACCTTGCAGGGCAATGCCCGCACTGCCTTTAATATGCTATCTCTGGATTTAAGAAAGACTTCTAGGAACCAGATTCAGATTATACAAAATAACCCATTCTCTGGGACAGATACAATAATCTATCATTTGCCTCGCGAATCTGCAGGTATGCCTGTGTTAACAGGAGATAATACTATTGACTGGAATACATCTACCATAACTATAGGATTAGACCAAATAGAACCCAAAAGATTAGTCAAAGATATTGACGGGGTTAAAGCACCTATAACGCATAACGTAAAAAGCATACGTTTTATAGACCACACAATAGACAGCGCTTTACAGTTGGATGAATTAAAGGTCATTTTAAATATGGAAGAAACCGGCACCGCAGGTAAGGTATATAATTTAACTTATACCTGTATTATAAATATGAGGAACTAAAATGGTGAATTTAATCAAAAAGGGAAATAGGGGCGTGGCTTTAATACTCGCTTTATTGGTAATAGTCACCTTATTAATTCTCTCAGGGATTATGCTTGGTAAGGCAGTAACTGAATACAATCTCATCAGGAGAAACAAACTCCTAAGCGAAGCCTTTTATCTTGCTGAGGGGGCTGTAGAGAAATCCGCACAGCAACTTGCATATAAAATAGCGAATTATTTGCCTACACCGGATACCTTAAGCGAAGGACTGGATATCTCTACGGACTTTCAGGTAAGTTATGGCTGGGAGGCCTTAAGTGCTGAGAAGGCAATAACAGACCCATACGGAATAACAAACTTTGTCAGGAGTTTTAAACTAAGCGGAATAGCCACCCACAAACAATACCCTGATATATCTGTAACCATCAACCAGATTATATCTCTGGAAAAAACCTACACATTTCAGCATGCCGTATTCTACACTGACGACCTGGAAATGCTTCCAGGCGCAAATATGACCTTGTCAGGGAGAATCCACAGCAATAAAGACATATACATCGCTGTGGATGGTTCAGGCAACACCCTTACCGTAGATACCAATTATTTATACAGCGCCGGAAACATTTATAATAAACGCAAGGATAGCACCAAGGATATGCTGGGTAAGGTAAAAATAAAAATTAAGGATACCTCTAACTATGACTATATGAAAAGACCTGGCGAAATAGAACCATTAGATTCTGAAAGGTCTGATTGGACAGATGAATCTCAAGCGCGCTGGGCAGGAACAGTAAAAAGCAGCGTCCATGGCATACCATCCCTTGAGACTCCTGTAGTGGCATCAATCCAACCTGATGGATACTATGCCGAAAATGCCGGATTAAAAATCGTAAATGGCACTGCTTACGACTCAGGCGGCAATAGCGTAACCCTGCCTCCTGGGACAATCACAGAAAGCACAATCTATAACCAGCGCGAACAAAAATGGGTTACCGTTACGAATATAGATATGATAAATCTAAACGCCTCGGGATTCTTTCCAGCTAACGGGCTTTTATATGTAACGAGGACTGATGCCACTGCCTCGCAGCCAAACGGAATCAGGATAAAAAACGGCAGTCAATTAAAAGGCCCATTAACAGTGGTATCTAATGCCCCTGTATACATCCAGGGAAGTTATAACAATAACATAAAGAAACCTGCAGCCATAATTTGCGATTCCTTAAATATCCTATCCAATAGTTGGGATGACGCCCACAGCCAAGACCCTAACCTAAATAATAAAATCGCCTCTTTTACAGAAGTAAACACCGCATTTATCTCCGGTGTGGACACAACCACTCCCGGGAATTATAATGGCGGCTTGGAAAATTATCCAAGATTGCACGAAAACTGGACAGGAAAAACTTTAAAGATTAGAGGCGCATTCGTGGAATTGTGGGATAGTCAAATCGCGCAAGGGTCCTGGCACTATGGAAGTCCTTATTACACTGCGCCTATCAGGGATTGGAATTATGACACAGATTTTAACGACAGTTCAAAACTCCCACCTTTTACGCCATTCGCAGTTAAAACCAGAAAAGTCGCCTGGTGGAAAGAATAAAAAATTAAACCCTACCTATATGTTTATTGATGCAATCAATAAGTTTTCTTAAGGTCACAGGTTTAGCTATAAAGGGATGTCCGGCTATAACGTTGCCATAAGGAGAAACCTCATCCTCTTTAACAATCGCCGTTAAAAATACAACCGGGACTGTGTTTAAATCCGGGTCAGACCTTATCTGATGGGCAAGGTCCCCGCCATCAATATCCGGCATAATTATGTCAAGAAAAATAAGGTCGGGTTTATATTCACGTGCAGTAGCCAATCCACGCTTTCCGTCAGTCTCTATTTTAACCTCGTATTCGCCGGTTCCTTCCAGATTTAATTTAACCAGTCTTGCGAAATTTTCTTCGTCATCAATAACCAATATTTTCCTTTTTAACACAGCCATCCCCCCTTTCAAATCTTAAAAAACAAAATAGTCATCAAACCTCCGCCTTCTATATTCTTTACTTCAATTCTACCTTTATGCATATCAATTATATTCTCCACTATAGACAAACCCAATCCTGTGCCTCCTTCTTTATGCCTGGTGGTAAAAAAGGGGTCAAATATCTTCCTTAAGATTTCCTCGGGTACGCCAGGACCTGTATCGCTAATTTCAGCAATAACTACTGTTTCGCCAAGGCTAAAGATGTCCTCCTTTCTGCGTCCTACTGCGTGCTTTGGTTCGGTAAATTTATCTATATAAGTCCTTACAGTTATCTTTCCGCCATCAGGCATAGCCTGGACGGAATTCATAAAAATATTTACAAATACCTGCTCTATTTTATTCTTATCCATTAATATATCAGGTATCTCTATGCTCAAATCCTGAATTATCTCTATATTGCCTTCGTCAAAAATATGCCTCATCAGTGATATTGATTTCTCTACCACTTCATTTATATTTGCCTTTTCTATATTTAACCTTGAGGAACTTGAGAAATCCAACAGGCCTTCAACAATATTATCCGCCCTCTCCACTGCCTCTTTTATATACTCTAGTGTCAATTGGACGTTCTCATCTTTGGAGTCAATCTTACCCAAGAGATATTCTACCCCTTGAATGATTATGGCTAAAGGGTTTTTGACTTCGTGGGCAACGGCGCTGGCGAGCCTGCCCACAACCTCCATCTTCTCTGCCTGAATAAGTTGAAACTGCGTCTCTTTGAGTTTAAGATAAGCCTTGTGTAACTGCCTCTGTGCCTTTTGACGTTCAAGAAGTTCTAATTTAAGTTGCTCAAAGGCGCTCCTTAAATCCCTTGTGCGCTCTGCCACCTCTATTTCCAGATGGTCCTTTGCCTTAAGCAATTGTTCCTCTGCGCGCTTGCGTTCGGTAATATCCTGGGCAGCACACACTATCCCTTCTATCCTGCCGTTTGCATCAAACATAAGAGAACCAGCCAACAGCACAGGTATTTCTTTGCCGTCTTTGGTCAAATATACCTCTTCAAGATTTCTGATTAATCTTGCCATATTTAAATTACCCAACCACTTCATAATAAATGAATCCACATCGGGTTTGAGTATCTTCTTTAGCGGCTCTCCGATGAGTTCCCTTTCAGCATAACCAAGCATAACGCAGGTAGCGGCATTTACTGTCCTTATAAACCCATCGCGTGAGATAACAATTAAGGCGTCGTTTGTAGAACGCAGGATATTCTCTGTATATTCCTTTGCCGCGATAATTTCATTTTGGGATTTACGCAAATCCTCAGCCATTTTATTAAAAGAAGCGGCCAAGTCTCCTAATTCATCTCTGGAATTTAAGTCAATCCTGTAGTTTAACTGACCCTTGCCGATAATCTCAGTGCCGACTTTCAATTTATTCAAAGAAATAATTATGCCCCTTATCAGTTTGAAATAAATAAAAAGCAGAAGAATAAAAAAAACTAACAATATTAAAAGGGCCTGTATAACAGGAGCAAAAGAACGGCGTATAATTATCGCTGAAAATAAACCTACGGTTAAACTCGTGACAAAAAGGGTGATTATTAATTTGGCTTTTATGCTCATTGCCTGCGCCTTTTGTCTTTTCTTAAACCCTATTCAGGAGGTCCTGTTAGCAAATTTAATGTCAATATTATTTTATTCCTAAATTATCTATTCCGCAACCTTCATTTTTATATCTAAAATAAAAATATTAGGTACGGTTTAGAAAAAACATTTTAATCTGTCAGAAAGTCTTAATACTATTTTTTATGCATTAAAAAATCTCGAAAGATAATTTCTTTCGAGATTTTTAAGCAGACACTACATCCCCATCTGGCCTGCCTTTGTTATTTTTAGGCACTGTATTTTTTAAGGCTAAGCCGTATCTTTACAGCGAAATATTTCTTTATTTTGGCGCCTTAATGTTTTGCCTTAAGCAACTGCAATAAAATCAAGGTAATGGCAATCAGAAGGCAGGTATTTGTAAATGCCAAGAAGGCCTCTGCCTCAATTGCCCCTTTTGGCGGTATAGGCACAGGAACCATAGTTAAACGAGAAATAATACCCACAACCAGACTTATGACCGCCAAAACTAAAAGGACATTCACCATACCTTTCATCTCGCTCACCCCCTTCCATCTTAAGTTTTTATTGGCTAATAAACCTTTATATATAATAACTTATGCTAATTTATTATCCTATTAAAAATTAAAAAAGTAAAGTATTTTTATAACCTTGGTTAGGCTGTCAGGGAAGGAAGTTCTAAAGAGTTTTGCTTATCTGACATCCAGTGCATCGCGCGGTTACGCGTAAGCCACTGTTTGACAATACGATAACCCATAAGACGAAACAAGGCGTTTCTGAAACGTAATTT
>Ga0123519_10002729_pt1 | contig 29557 bp, 23 predicted proteins | sample YelNatPaOPRAMG02_FD_87396 | JGI IMG/M metagenome (GOLD analysis project Ga0123519, IMG submission 87396) | Hot spring microbial communities from Yellowstone National Park - Yellowstone National Park OP-RAMG-02 (version 2) | ecosystem: Environmental > Aquatic > Thermal springs > Hot (42-90C) ... | reverse complement strand
TAGAAAATACAGGGACATATCTAAGGGATGTATTTTTGGATTACATCAAGAAAAACATCTAGTCCTTCTTAAGACCCAAATTAGATCCCTTGGCTAGCCATCAGATCTAAGGTTGGCCTATACCTCTCTTTGCTAACAAGCCTCTTCACCCTCTCCATGATTCCATCTGCATCTAGAGCATACCTCTTCCTCAAGTAGGACTGACTCCCGTGCTCTACAAACAGATCTGGCAGTGCAATCATGGAAAAACGCCCTTTGTAGCCCGTCTCTAAAAGATGTCTAGACACAATAGATCCAAAACCGCCACTCATCACCCCCTCTTCCACAGTAACTATGTAGGGGCAGCTGGAGGCCATCTCAGCAAGCAGGCGCGTATCTAGCGGCTTTAAAAACCGCGGGTCTACAACGACAACACCTATCCCCATCTTCTCGAGTCTCTCCGCTGCCTCTATCACCTCTGCGAGAAGATGACCCACACCCCATATAGAAACAAGCGGAGATGGTGATTCAAAGAGGATCTCCCCTCTTCCGAGTTCCATCTCGCCGCAGGGTATGGAAGAGAAAAGTTTAGGAATGGCGCCGCGCGGATACCTTATAGAAGCGGGCAAACCGCTAGATAGCGCAAATGCAAGCATCTTTTCCATCGTCTTTTCATCCCTAGGCGCCATAACGGTCATATTCGGCACCATCGACATATAGGCAATATCGAACAGGCCATGGTGCGTAGGACCGTCCTCACCTACCAAACCAGCCCGATCTATAGCGAAGACTACACCAAGCCTTTGTATAGCTACATCGTGGATGATATTGTCGAATGCCCTCTGCAAGAATGTAGAGTATATGGTTACAACCGGTCGAAACCCGCAAACCGCAAGACCTGCGGCAAACGTAACAGCATACCCTTCCGCAATCCCAACATCGAACATGTTTTTAGGATAAAGTCTGCTGAATTCTTCGAGGCCGGTACCGGTCTTCATAGCTGCGGTTATTGCAACGACCTTGTCGTCCTTCGAGGCGGCGCTTATCATCGCATCGCTAAAGGCCCCTGAGTATGTCTTTCCGCTTTTTGAATACACCGTTCCACTCACACGGTCGAAGGGACCAACACCGTGAAATAGGACAGGATCTTCCTCTGCAGGCCTATATCCTTTGCCCTTCTTTGTGATCACGTGTACAAGGATCGGCCTTTCAGGGGCCTCCAGCTCCTTTACTTCCTTAAAAACGCGGACCAATCCCGCTATATCGTGACCATCCACAGGACCAATATAGTCGCACCCAAATGCCTCAAAGAGGGAGCCTGGTGTAAAAAATGCCAATGTGCTCTCACCAGCCTTCTCAACTAGGCGCCACATCCCCCTGCCAACGATGGGTATCCTCATAAGGAGCCTCTTAAGCCGCTTCTTAAGCCTCCCCGCCCTCTTCCCATGGGCATGGAGTGAGAGGAATTTGGAGAGGGCACCTACACTAGGCGATATGGACATCTCGTTGTCGTTCAAGACAATGACAAGTCTCCCGCTCTTATTTGTCTGATTTATGGCCTCAAACGCAAGTCCTCCGGTCATCGAGCCGTCGCCTATCACTGCTATGACCTTGCCATCTTCGCCGCTCATATCCATTGCTGTCGCAATCCCCAACGCTGCTGCAATAGAGGTGGAGGCGTGCCCAGTGCCAAATGCATCGTGTGGACTTTCATCCCTCTTTGGAAACCCCGAGATACCCCCTTCCCTCCTCGCTGTGTGGAAGAGCCCCCTCCTTCCGGTAAGTATCTTGTGTGCGGCGGCCTGGTGCCCAACATCCCAGATAATCTTGTCCTTCGGGGACTCAAATACATAATGCAACGCCACAGCGAGCTCCACCACGCCAAGGCTTGGGGCAAGATGCCCCCCATTTTTAGACATAGTCTCGATGATGAGCTCCCGTATCTGCCTGCAGAGGGTGGAAAGGTGGCCCACAGAAAGGAGCTTTAGATCATCTGGTGACTCGACAAAATCCAATATCATATGGTGGATGTAAGACAAAGAAGGAGGAAAAAATCAAGCGGTATTTCTCTTAGCGTGGATTCCAGGTGCTTACATTACTGGTAATATCTGTAAGTCCTCCAGCACACATGTCTCCTAGTTTAAACGGAAACCCTGGTTTGTGACCGTTATCGTCCCCTATCCTGATTACGGGACGGTTATCAGGGTCATCCTTATCCGATTTGTAACTGTACTCACGACATGAATCTAGTCTATATACACATCCATCAAGGGTATCCGGATTGCAGGTTTTTGAATACTCATCTTCCACACCAGTGGGTATAATGGAGTAGACACGTAGACCATTAAGCGAGAAGTCGTTAATCTCGCAATGCTGACAGAAGAAGTCAGCCGGAGAGTCACACAAAGCCATTCTGGCCTCGGCAATTGCCGCTTCAGAAAATAAGTGAGGCCCTTTAAGCCGAAAGCCATAAGGCGTCACAAAACCACTTTCAAAATCGTTATAATTGTTCCAATCCAAGAAGAGGATTGTCCCCCCCAAAGAACCATACCCTATACCCTTATCATTACTTAATATACAGGAACACAGATAATCCACCTTAGGATCCGAACCAGTTAAGCAATAGATACTTGTTTGATGATTACTACTACACGACAAATCACAATAATCATTATAATGACACATAGTCCCAGGGAAAGGAGAATAGTAGTATCCGACAAGCAATCCCGGTCCGTCTACCCTAGGATAATAAAATCCGCAACCGCCGAGACCAGAATGGCCCAATAACATATTTGACGCATCGTTTCGTGGGCCACTACTGTATACGGGATATTCGGAGAAGGGAAATAACATCACAACCGTGTCATCCGTAGGATCATCACCCACTGTTGGAACAACACACAACACAGATTCATTATTTGGCACAATATCAATTTGCTTGTCTTTTACTGCCCACTCTAGGAAACAGGGGTTGTAATAGATGATCTTCTTGTTGTCCACTACAATCTTGACCGACTGTATCAACCACGGGTCATTACTATTATATCGAAATGAGTACTTAAATCCCTTTGCAACCTCTGCAAAATCTGTATAAGAATAGTCTAGCGGGGTATAGGTAACCTTGTAGAAAAGGCGATATCTTCCCTGATCTACTCTAAAGTTGCCTAGCTCAACGATGAGATTGGGCGATGTAACCTCGCCGGACTCACATATCATCTTTAGATTATTCCCCAAATCAAATATGGTCTTGCTACCGCTTACTGCATACGAAGCATTCCATCTATCCACGCACAGGCTATCTAGGTACCAAGACGGGATGAACTGAGGCTTCCCCGCACCACCATCCGCCTTCTTCGCAGTGGTAAATTCAATGTAGAGATCATGGTACTGCGTCGGAAATCCTTTGATGGGCGTGCCGCCAGTGCCCAACCAGAACCAGTAAGAACTACTTATCTCTTTCCCTTTGTTATTAATTCCCCTTGTGAAGTGGTCTACCCAAGAAGATGGGGGTTGATATGAAATCTCTTTGGCATGGACAAACATATTTACATCAAGTATCCCTGGGGCAACCAAATTCTCCTTACACCGCCTGTCCTTTGCCTTGATTCGAAAACTGAACTCGCCGATCTCTTCGGGCGACCCTTTTAGGATACCGTTTTCAAACCTCACGCCTTTAGGCAAACTCCCACTATGATACCATCTATACCTGCCGCTCCCTCCAGTTACCTTATATTCGATATCTACCTTTTCACCAAACTCATAGGAGATGTCCCCTGGTCCGGTGATGGAAATGGGGCTTGCGTTTTTACAAACATCGTCTGCCTTTTCACCGCCTCCTGCTCCAGATCCGTTGGGGACACCAGAACCACCTTCATCCTCCGGGATCTTACCGCCCCCATCTTCTGCTGGGTTATTCGATGGGGTGTCTGGCACATCAACAAACCATCCACCATTATTTGTATTACTTGTTGTATTACTTGTCGAAAAATCTCCCCGCGACCCACAGCCAAAGGACAAAGGGAGGGCAAATATCAGCAATAACACTAGCTTTATTCTATTAATGCGCACCATAAACACGCTTCTTTCTAGCAAGAATACACAAAACGATCTCCTACGTCAAGTATATTTTCGGCAGGATAAACGGGTAATGTTGCTTGAGATACGGGAAAGACTCGTAATAAATGTGCCTACTTACACATAGAAAATCTCCTAACACCATTTTGCATCATACGAAATACCGTCTTGCGCCATCCACATATCATCCTGCACCAAAACGACGGCTCGTCTTGTCCTTCTCTCCGGATCCGTATCTCAGTACCATCAAGGGGGATACGATGTCTATTCCGAGGTCCAACATCAAACCATTTTGGGCTTGAAATACCACGTACATTTGTATAGCCTCTAATCCATACATCCAAGGAGGGGGGAGTATGAAAAAGGCCTTATATGTTGCCCTGGTAGGCATAATTATCATCGCTTTCATAGTAGCTCTCATAAAATTCAGGCAACGGACAAAAGACAAGGAGGCAATGAAGATGATAGACGAGATAGTAGCAAAGATAGAGCCCGTGATGAAGGAGTCTGCGCTCGCCTATTGGAACGCCACTACTACCGGCGAGCAGAAGTACTACGATGAATACGAGGCGAAGGAGCTCGAATATAGAAAGATACTCTCGGACAAGGAAACATTCGGCAAGTTAAAGGAGCTGAAGGATGGGCGATACAAGGACAGCACCATCAAAAGAGAAGTAGAGATATTATATCTGGACTTCCTGGCAAACCAAATCCCGGAGGAACTCACAAAAGAGATCGTAAAGAGGGAGACCGACCTCACAAAGAAATTTACCACCTTTAGGGCAAAGGTGGACGGGAAAGAGATGACGGACAATGAAATAAAGGAATTGCTTCGCAAGTCGGTCGATCTAAAAGAAAGGGAGGCTGTCTGGAGCGCATCCAAGCAAGTTGGACGTGAGGTTGCAGCCGACCTCATAGAACTCGTAAAACTAAGAAACAAGGCGGCGGGTCTCCTAGGTTTCAAGGATTATTATGAAATGCAACTCTACATGCAGGAGTTTACTGAAGAAGGTCTCTATAAGATACTAGATGAGCTGGCAAAGTTCACCGAGGAGCCATTTACAGAATTAAAGGGGGAGATAGACAGATATCTAGCGCAAAAATACGGTATTGAACCTCAGGAATTGAGACCATGGCACTATGAAGATCCATTCTTCCAAGAGGTGCCCAAGTTGTATGAAGTGGACTTCGATAAGTTCTTCAAAGGAAAGGATATAGTGGAAATCACGCGCCGCTATTATGATAGCATAGGTCTCAATATCGATGATATCATATCAAGGAGCGATCTCTTTGAAAAGAAGGGGAAAGAGCAGCATGCATACTGCACAGACATAGACAGAAAGGGAGATGTTAGGATCCTTGCGAATGTAAAAGACAATGAGTACTGGATGGGCACAATGCTCCATGAATCCGGTCATGCAGTATATGACAAATTCCAACTCCAGACGACGCCATTCATCCTAAGGGAGGCGGCGCATATATTTACAACAGAGGGGATAGCGGAGTTGTTTGGAAGATTACAATACTCGCCAGAGTGGATAGCCTTCGCCACCGGCATAACGCCATCGCCAGAAGAGGCGGAAAATTTAAGAAAACTCTTGAGGGCGCAGATGCTCCTCTTTGCAAGATGGGTGCTGGTCATGACCAACTTTGAGCGCGAACTCTACAAAAATCCAGACCAAAACCTTAATGCACTGTGGTGGGAGCTGGTTGAAAAATACCAGAAGGTGCACGGCCCATACGGAAGAAATGAGCCAGATTGGGCAGCGAAGATACACTTCTCAACTGCGCCGGTATATTACCACAACTACATCTTAGGCGAGATGTTCGCATCGCAACTTACGCACTACATCCAGCAAAATATTGTTCCACCTGAAGAGGCGTATTTCATGCTCAGTCAAAAGGTAGGGCCGTACCTAAAGGAAAAGGTATTTGAACCTGGACGAAAGATGCGGTGGGATGAACTTGTGAAATACGCAACCGGCGAGGAGTTGACTGCAAAATACTTTGCAGATCAGTTTGCAAAATAGCATTTAAATCAAGGGGGGATTGAATATGAAGTATGCAGGTTATATCAAACAGGTTCTAATGGTGGCCTTTTCCATCCAGCTCATTGCATCCACGGCCGGGTGTAAGGTTGGAGGTGAAAAGAGCGCGCCACCGCCAACTCCCAGTCCAACACTCTCGGAACCAATGTATAAAGGAAAGTTAGTTCAAAAACTGGCTGAAGCAAGAGATTCTGAACCATCAAACGGAGCGACAAATCAAGAAGTCCCCGCACTAGAAGCGATACAGCAGAAGATAATATATACAGCGGAAATCAATCTGGAGGTTACAAACTATGAGAAGGCATTCGAGGAAGTAAAAAGAGTTGTAGCAAAGGTGAACGGTTATGTCGCCGATTCAGCAGTGGACACAGGGGCCGACGGGTCAAAAGAGGGGACTATTGAAATAAGGGTTCCTGCCTCATCTTTCAATGAGGCGTTAGAAGCACTGGTTCAAATCGGGAAGGTAAAATACAAAGCAGAACATGGCTCTGATGTAACCGAGGAATATTACGATCTAGAGGCTAGGCTTGCAAACGCAAGGAAGATGGAATCTAGGTTGCTCGAACTCCTAGAGAAGAAGACCAATGACGTAGGAGACCTCTTGGAAGTTGAAACAAAGTTGGGAGAGGTGAGAGAGAATATAGAGAGGATGGAAGGGAGAAAGCGCCTTTTAGATGACCGCCTTACAATGTCAACTATCACCATAAACATAAGCGAGCCACACAAATACACTGCGAGTGTCTTTGATCCGATAAAGAATTCCTTAAGGACATGCGGCGACACTTTGATGAGGTCATTGGCATCTCTCTTGGAATTCCTCGCTGGCGCAATACCGTGGATAATCACCGGCCTAGTCTTCTTGTGGATATTGATAAAACTTATAAAGAGAGCTCTCAAAGGCCGGGGCAAGACAAAGCATGAAAACTATGAGGACCACGAAGAGATAGAGCCACTAGACAAGGCGAAGTGATAAAGTGAAAAGCGCGGAACTGCCTATATCTTACATGTGCCTTCCTACATGTGCTTTGGCTTTGCATTCCACATGATAGCGCTAAGTGCCGCACCTAGGATGGCTGCTGCTGTCCAGAAGTATATCCCCCCAACCCAGCCCCATCTATCCACAATTATACCAGAGCCAAGTGAGGAAAAGACAGCGCCCAGATAACCAAATGATCCGATGAAGCCGGTGGCGGTGGCAGCGGCGCGCCTAGAGCCGAAGTCAATTGCAGCCGCACCTGCTATCAGAAACTGCGGGCCATATGTAAAGAATCCTGTAAGGCCGATAAACAGGGTCTCGAGCCACACCAACTCCTTCGGGGTATAGAATATAGCAAGGGTCGCAACGGCGCATCCAATAAAAAATATCACGGTGGCGGGGGCGCGTCTCGCCTTGAATATCTTGTCAGACATCCAACCGGCAAGGATCATCCCCGCTATCCCAAAGAGAGGGATCATGCTCGCCTCTACAGCACCCTTCTCTATATTCGCACCCTTTGCCTCTGTGAGGAACTTGACCATCCAATCCACCGTTCCAAATCTAACGATATAAACACAGGTGTTTATCAAACCGAGCAACCACACATATTTATTAAGCAGCACATACTTTAAGAATATCTGAAAAAATCCCTCCTGTTTCTCTGCCATGTCCAGTTTTTCTGCCTCCGTCGTATCTATGGCCGAATCGCATTTGTATTTCTCTACATGGGGCAAACCCATGGATTCAGGCGTATCCCTCAAGCCCCACACAAGCACAAGGCTGTATACAAATCCTATCACTGCAGGTATGTAAAATATCGCGCGCCATCCAAACTGAGCGACAATCCATCCGCCAGTCACCATGATAAGCCATGTGCCGACCTGATGGCATGTCGACCATATACCGAACTTAGTGCCGCGCTCGGAGATGGTAAACCAGTGACACATTGCCCTTGCAAATGGCGGGTTACCCATGGACTGAAACCAGCCATTTAGGCCCCAAAAGAATGCCAACATAAATATGGAGTGTGCGTTTGCAAACAGTATGGCGGTAAGGGATGAAAGGAACAGGCCTATGGCTGAAAACCATCTTATATTCGCCATATCGCCTAAGACGCCGTTTACAAACTTACCTATTCCGTATGTTACGTAAAGGGCAGTGCCGATCACACCAAGTTCTGTATTCGAGTAACCAAATTCCTTTCCGATCTCTGGCAGGGCAACTGATATATTCTTTCGCACGAGGTAAAAGACTACATATCCAAAAAAGGAGGTGAGTGCTATCCTCTTCCTCCAATAACTATAGAGCCTATCAACCTCCACCGGATCCGTAATGACTGTCTCGGCCGGAGGTTGTGCCTTCAGATTGGCCCATATCTTTCTAAACATGCATCCTCCCTTCTGATTGGTCTAGTTAAATGCAACTTTATACATTTTTATACATTATTTATCTAGTTTGTAAATAATTTTTAGAGAGGGGTTTGTTTGAGGGTTACAAGACCTTGCTTCGAAGTCGTGGTTTGAAAGGAAGGCTTTTCCAGAGGAGGTTTCTATCTCATCCCTCGTTCATATTCCCTAAGCAGTGGGGGTTCGCGGAAACTTCCACTGTCGTCTACTACATCCCTCATAAAGCGCTCCACATCCCCTGCCCTCTTCTTAGGATCGCCGGATGAGACAAGATCTAACGCCTTGCCAACAAATTCGAATATCTCCCCATGTTCTTCTACACTCTTCTTAAACAAGTTGTTGTTATTCTGATGGGCGACATAAGCCGCTGCGGCCACACCCAAACCAAGGTCAACAATGACATCCTTTCTGAAGGGTTCGCCGTCTACCAATATGAACTTGGAATCATCCCCTTCCGCAATCGCCCTCTCTACCTCAGAAAGGAGGGAAGAAACCATTTCATCTAGTGCTACGTATTCGTCTCTTGTAAGCCTCCTTCCCTTTCTCATCTTGCCGCTTGAGTAAAACTCCGCCAGCGAGCTAAAGGATGCGGGCATTGCGGTGTATGGTGTATGATCAATCTTACTACCAAAAAGGTAAAACAGGGAAAAGAGGTTGTACTCAAAGAGTCCGCCATCAAATGGCCCAGGTGCAACATGATAGTCGATAAACTTAGACAGGTTGTCATCCGCAAATGACTTATCGTACCTCTCCGTCCAGTAAGCCTTGGAAGGCCACAAGTTTATCCACTTCGTAACTATAGGATCAAGCAGGTTCCGACCCAAGAGGCGGTCTAGTGTCACAGCGAGCTTCTTGTCCCATCCAAAACGGAGTTTTAACAGCTCTCTCGGAGGAAGGGTGGTGAGGCTCCTTATAAACGTCCACCCACCCATTTTCCACTGATCAGTATGGAGGAATACGCGTCCCCTTATCTCGTCCCATACCGTTCCTATAACAGTATCATGGATCAGTGAGAAGAGGAGCATGCCGCCCATATCTAGTTTTCCAGAGACCTTGATTGTAATCCCAGCCTCACCCGCCCGCCTCGTACTTAGCTGTGGGAACTTGGAGGACATGATCTCCCTTAATACAAACTCATCCTCAGGGGATATAGTACCCACCAGCCTACGACCACCCAAAAGGCCGCCATTCCTAAACACCTTCCCACCCTGGATATAAAGGGGCCTTGAGGTATCATTGCCGGCAAAATTAGCGAGTTTTCTAACCACCCTCTTACCAGCGGGTGAAAGACTTTGAAATCCCCGGCTGCCAGGAGCATACATCAGCGGGTGGTACTCTAGCGGCGTCGCTACGCTCCTAAGCGCCTTCCTTTCTGCCGGTGCCAAAGAGCCTACCTTCACCCATTTCTTACCATCTCTTACACACACATCCATCCCGCGGATGAATACCTCCGCATTCTCGCCCCTTCCCGCTGCAAAACCTGCAACCTTATCCAAAACACCAACCACCCTTTTGGCATTTTCACTCACATTAATATCATCTCCAAGTCCTGCAAGTCTCCTCCAATATTGGTAAATACTGCTTGTATTCGAAAAGTCCGAGATCTGGAACCGAAGTGGTTTTAAAAGCATCCTCAATGTAGACCACTCTTCCTCGCTGATGACGATGCCGGTCTCGCGCGCCCTCTTGTCCAAAATACCATATCTCACCACCCTGATGGAACCATCTTTGGCGCGTTTAAGCCCAACCACACCATTCATATTCAAGGCAGGAAGGAGTTTTTTAACCACTCTCCTCTCGGCATCGCTCAACTCTGACCATTTTAGATAACCGGAGCTGAAGCTACCGCTCTTTAACTCTATCTCACTTGTAAGCCGCGTTGCCTTCCCCTCTATATTCTTAAGCCACCTTCCCCTGATCTGCCCAGGTATAGAGCCTGTGATGTAATTCATGGCTGCCTTGTCCCAATCTATCTCACTGATAGACTTTCCTGATGTAAATTGAAGTATCACATCCTGCATCCTGTCCAAAAAGAACATGAGCCTTGTTCCTCCCCTGTCAATGCCCAAGTAGTCGATGCCTATCCTTGTAGCAAGGAACATCTTCATAAACGCGTCTATCCCCTCCACAACCTTCCTCACTGTAGAATCGGTATCGTTCGGATATGGGTTGGGTAACACCTTGCGCGCAATAAGATACGGGAGACTAGCCCTCTCGCCCGCCCTAAATGCCACATCGACCAAGCCTCCCACCCCATTATACACAAATTGGTTCAGGGTCTTGTCCCATCTGATAAGATTTAGGTGACTTGCTATCTTTGTCCTAAGAAACGCTCCTTTTATCGGACCCAAGTCCCTCCCCTCACCTATCAATATACGCGATAAGGTCTTTGCGCTCTCTGCTAGCCCTTTATCTATGACAACCTTGCCAGACCCAGCGGACATTGCCCTCGCCTTTAGAAAGAGGTACCTGCCGCTATTCCAAACAAGGCGCCCCCCTCCACCAATTATGCCGGAGGTGGTGTGCCACAAACTATCTCCAAGATTCCTCCATGTAGAGAACCTCCCCAAACTAGAACCCCACCTGCCAAGCGGAAGCCTTGGTGTTTTAAAACCAACCACACCTAGGAGGATGGCGCCAGCACCCATTGTGTAATTGAATGCAGCCTCGCTTGTACTTAACTTGGAATACTTTGTGTAAAACGATTGCCGTGTCTCATCTGCAGTCGCAGCAGCCACACCCATATCACCACCCACGGCAAGGGCAGTCCCTGTAGGGCAACCCCACGGACCGCTCGTCAATGCACTACCGACTGCGCAGCCTGCAATGCCCAACCCTACCTGGACATAGAACGGGTGGTCAAAAAGGTGGTCAGAAGCAGAGAGGAGAGCCGCTCCTATCCTTTCGTCTATATCACTCCAATCTATATCTTCCAAGTCGCTCCGAATATCTCCATTCTCATCTCGGAGCTTGCGTGGAATATATGATAACGCACTCCCCCTCAAAAATTTTGTGGTTTGTGAATTTGGGAATGGTCTTTCTATGGCATCCCTTACATATACAGCCATATCGTACCACTTCCTATCAAACATAAGGAGCAAGGCGTTCGCCTCTCTTATCCTTGCGATGTAGTCATCGTCCATCACCTGCTTGGCAATCGGTTCGATAAATGAAGTTAGCGCCGAGATCTCAGCAGATCTTTTCTGAAACAGCGCTTCATCAAACTTACCTAAAGACCTACTTACCTTCTCCGCCTGAGATACCAAAAGCCGCGTGCGCCTTTCAGCAAGTCCAAATGCAAGGTGGAGCACCTCGCTATCTATATCGTCATCTTCAAACTTAAACCGACTCCTCTCTATATCCCTCCCAAAGTTAAATGTGACCTGAGAATGTCTTTCCAGTACAGCAAGGGCAATATCTGTGGCGGCAACTGCCGCATCTAAGTTGTGCACTACATCATATGCCTCCACCCTATAGCCTGCGGCAATAAGCCGCATCCTCAAACCCTCCGGGCCACTAAGATGGCCTGAAGAAAACGCGTCCAGTTCACTGGCAAGATTTAGCTGCTCCATCACCAAGACCCTCAATCGCTCCTTGTCTTCCTTGCCGCCGTAGTTTGCCAGTTCGTTTATTATATACCTTCGCGCCTCTAGTACATTTGCAAGGAGCGCCGCCTTCTTTTCGTATGGTATGGCATAGGATTCAGGGGAAGATTCTACCTCACGGAGCATATCCTTCGCAATCATCTCCGCTTTTTCATATGCGCCGATCTCGATAAGGCGCGTGATATTAAGTGCCCCCAGCTCAAACTCCAACTCACGACCGGGATCCGGCGTAAGTACCTGCATAAAAGGCGGTTTGAGATCGGCGTCTGCCAACATAACACCTTTATCTAACAGTGCTGCATATCTTATCTGCTCATATGCCCTCTTATGCAATCCAATGATCTCAGAGACCAAGTCCTCCTCTTGCGCATCAAATCTAGATATACCGCGTCTAAGTTGCATCATGTCACGATGCATCCTGCGCGCCTTATCTACTAGTTCGCTACAGGCGCCGCCCTCAAACTCCAAGGCCCTCTTCTGCACCAAGTTTACAACGGCATCATCCGCCCTCAAATATACGCCGCCATTATACTCCCTCATGATGTAGGGCACGCTGTACCTTAAAAAACCACTACTTGTATCTCTTCCGTAGATGTCTTCTAGGACATAGGAGAGACCCTCATCTACCTCTTTTATAGAAGGGCCCTCCACCTTAAACCACCTCAAGGCGCCCGCACGATACGTAGTTGCAGGCTCTTCTAATGGAATATTAGCCTTCAGATATTTCGCGGCATCGAATGAAAACGACTGAATGGCACCAGCGGCATCATATACGGGAGAAATTCCGCTCCGTTCTAAACGCTCAACGGTATCTTTAAACCTCCCCTCCAGCTCGCGAAGTACTGCCGCCGCCCTTACCCTCTCCGCCCTAAAACCATAGTAATTCCCCTTAGACACAAGGGACGTGATGAGGTAACTACAGTTCCTCATCCAGTCTGCGGGGAGGAGGATATCAAGCCTCTTTGCATCGTCTAATACACTTGTATATAAGGCCTCTGATAGGTCTACTACATCTTTGCCGATGTCTGACGGCAAGGCATCGCTGTATAAATTAAGGAGTCTATCCAGCGCATCCCTCTTGGCGGATAGGTCTCCGCGAGAAAGCGCCCATCTCGCATAACCTATTGTATCCCTATGCCATAGGGGAGAAGTACCCAGGATCTCCTCATCTACTATACATGTAGTGAGACTGTCGCATATATCTCGCCTAACGCCATCTGGTATTGGCCCCGCCTCACCAGATACTGGATTGGATAAAAAAGGACTTGTACCCCCACTATCTACTCCATTTGCCCTTTTAGACACCTACCCCTCCTCTTCCCTGCGGGAGACATGAAACGTGTCCCTTGTAATATATCGGTATCCATAGAAAAAGTTTCTACAATTTTTAACTCAATCTCCACCCTCTCTCACCTCTACCTCCCTCAAGGCCTCTTCCAGCATATCCTCAATGGGAAGCGTCTCTTCTATGCAAGAGACATCTTGCTTTTTTGCGGCCAATACAGGATGCCTTGGCTCCAAAAATGTGCAACAGTCCTTATGAGGGAGGATGGAGATCTCATATGTGCCTATCTCCCTGGCAATATCTGTTATCTCCTGCTTATCGCACCCTATAAGAGGCCTAAACACCGGAAGTGTGGCAGCCTCATCTACTACCATAATATTCTTAAGCGTCTGGGATGCTACCTGCCCCAACGCCTCCCCTGTCACAAGCCCATCTGCCCCAAACCTCTCTGCCAAACGCGAGGCTATCCTCATCATAAACCGCCTATATATCACGATCCGCATGCTACTAGGCACCGCCATGACTATCTTCTCCTGTAACCTCCCAAATGGGACCAAGGCTATCCGAAAGCCACCCTGCCAATCAGAGAGTACCTCTACAAGGTCTAACACCTTTTCAATCGATCTCCTGTCGGTAAATGGAGAGCTGTGAAAGTGGACAAAGTCAACTATCGCCCCCCTTTTCATCATCATCCAGCTTGCAACGGGCGAGTCTATCCCGCCAGAGATGAGTGAGAGAAGCCTCCCGCTTACGCCGGTCGGAAGCCCTCCCCTACCTTTTATCTCCTCCGTGGAGACTAGTATCATATCCTTCAATACCTCGACATTAAAGACCACTGCGGGTGTTGAAAGATCGACAGGCGCGCCTGTAGAGGCGGCTATACCAGCGCCTATAACCCTTGCTATCTCCGGTGAGGTAAGTGGAAAGCCCTTGTCTCCCCGCTTTACCCTCACTGCGAAAGACTTGATAGAAATAGCCCGAGCCATTTCTACAGCCGCCTTTTCTAAATCTCCCAGTGTGGGTGGCACGAGTATCACTGGTGACGCGCTCGAATAGCCGAATACATTCGAAATGCTGTTCTTAAAGGATTCCCAATCCACTATATTGCTAAATTCAATCAATATGCGGCACGGAAGCCTTCGAATGCCAAATTGTCCGAATTTACCTATCTTCTGGGCAATATTTTTTTCAAGTTGGCGCTCGAAATATGGCCTATTTTTTCCCTTTAGGGCCAGTTCACCATATCTTACAATAAAGGCTTTGCTGTTCATAATCTGTTAATAATTTGTGGATATCAAATGACGCATTATTTCTTATACAAAAAATTCTATATCTAGTTCTGGTAGATGCATGTAATACAAAAATAAATCAAGCAGAAAATCATCGAGTAGAAAATACATCTCGGGTCACACAGGATGTCTTGAGACCTACATGAGGAGGTATGTTTCCTCTTGACCACCACAATATATAGTGTATTAAAGAAGGAACGGATACAATATGTAGTATTAAGAGTGTTATTTTCATATTAAGCGACGTTCGCCTTTTAGACCTTAGGAGGGATTGATGAGCAGAAAAGGAACCCTTTCCAAGACAAGAGAGGACATAAAGGTAGAAAAGGAAAGAGAAGAAAAAGGTGCACCTCTAGGACGCGGTATGGAAATAAGGCGCCGATTTACGACACCAGGCAAGGATCCGCTGGATCAAGTAAAGTATGTGAAGCGTTCATCCGTTATAAACAATCCAGATGGTAGCGTTGTATTTAAGATGGATGATGTGGAGGTCCCTGAGTCGTGGAGCCAGCTTGCAACAGACATCCTCGTCTCAAAATACTTCCGCAAGATGGGGGTTCCGAACACAGGACATGAAACGAGTGCAAGGCAGGTAGTGTTTAGAATAGCCAATACGATAAGGACGGCAGGCGAAGTACTTGGGGGATACTTCGCCTCACAAGAAGACGCAGACGCATTTGAAGCAGAGCTCTCCTATCTCTTGATAAACCAATATGCCGCATTCAACTCACCTGTCTGGTTCAACTGCGGTCTCTATCATCAATATGGAATCAAGGGGAGCGGCGGAAATTATTACTGGGATCCCAAAACTGATCAAATTCTAGAGACCGAAGATTCATATTCCCACCCGCAATCTTCGGCATGCTTCATACAATCAGTTGAAGACGACCTCATGAGCATATTCACATTGGCAAAGAACGAGGCAAAGCTATTTAAGTTTGGTTCGGGCACCGGCACAAACTTCTCCAAACTCCGCGGAAAACAGGAGAAGCTGTCTGGAGGCGGTACCTCTTCAGGGCTCATGTCATTTCTAGAGGTGCTCGACAAAGGCGCCGGCGCAACAAAGTCCGGCGGCATTACGAGGCGCGCTGCTAAGATGGTATGTCTCGATATCGATCATCCAGAGATAGTAGACTTTATTAACTGGAAGGTTAAGGAGGAGCAGAAGGTGGCGGCACTGATTGCCGCAGGGTATTCGGCCGACTTAAACGGGGAGGCATACAAAACTGTAAGCGGACAGAATTCGAACAACTCGGTGCGCATCCCAGATGAATTTATGTATGCATACCTAAATGACAAGGAGTGGCATACTCGTTTTAGGATTGGTGGGGAGATATGTGAAACATTCAGGGCGCGCGACTTGATGCGCCAGATTGCGCATGCGACATGGGTTTGCGCAGATCCAGGTGTACAATTTGATACCACTATAAACAAATGGCATACATGCAAGGCAAGTGGCAGAATAAACGCATCAAACCCGTGTAGCGAATTTATGTTTATAGACGACTCGAGCTGCAACCTGGCATCTATCAACCTCATGAAGCTATACAACCCTGATACAGGCATCTTCGACATCGAGACATTTAAGCACATAATAAGGATATTTATACTTGCCCAAGAGATCCTTGTGGATTTCTCTTCGTATCCAACAGAGGCAATAGCCAGAAACAGTCACAACTTTAGACCCTTAGGCCTTGGATACACAAACATGGGCGCACTACTTATGGTATGCGGCCTTCCATATGACAGCGATGAAGGAAGGGCGTTCGCTGCTGCCATCACAGCAATTATGACATCTACGGCATATGAGGTATCGTCAGAAATAGCAAGCAAAAAGGGGGCATTCCAAGAATATCCCAAAAACATGCAATCCATGCTAGAGGTCATCAAGATGCATAGGGATGCTGCATATGAGATAGATGAAAAGAAGTGCCCCGCCTACCTCATAAGAGAAGCGAGGCTTGCTTGGGACAGGGCATTTGCAGCAGGGGCAAAGCATGGATACAGAAATGCGCAGGTAACTGTGCTTGCCCCAACAGGCACCATTGGTCTCCTCATGGATTGCGATACTACTGGCATCGAACCGGATTACTCACTGGTAAAATTTAAAAAACTGGCAGGAGGCGGCTATTTTAAGATCGTAAACGAATCTATACCAACCGCATTAAGAAGGCTCGGCTACAGCGAAACTGAGATAGATGATATAGTAAGATACATAAGGGGGAGTTCTTCTCTAAAAGGTGCTCCATTTATAAATGAAGTGAGCCTAAAGGGGAAAGGATTTACCGATGAGGAAATAGAGAGGGTAGAAAAGGCGTTGGGGAGCGTGTTTGATATTTCATATGCCTTTACACACCATGTGATTGGTACTGAACTATTTGAGCGCCTCGGCATACCACCTGAAAAATATACAAAGGAGGACTTTAACCTCTTATCCACGCTAGGGTTCTCAGACAAGGAGATAGAAGAGGCAAATATATATATCGCCGGAAAGATGACGATAGAAGGCGCGCCGCATCTAAAAGAAGAACACTTAAGTATCTTCGACTGCGCAAACAGGTGCGGAAAATACGGAAAGAGGTATCTCTCACCAATGGCACATATAAAGATGCTCGCGGCAGTTCAGAAATTTATTTCTGGCGCCATTTCAAAGACAATAAACCTGCCGCGCGATATAACAGAAGAGGAAATAGAACAGCTATATGTGGAGGCATGGAGGGCTGGACTCAAGGCAGTAGCGTTCTACAGGGATGGTTCTAAGCATGCGCAACCGCTAAACGCCGTTGCAGATCAGAAAAAAAAACTGGATTCTCTCCCCCGCCAATCAGTATCCATTGCGGATCCGGCTCAGACAGCGGAGACGTCTGTACTTAAAAGGAGAAGGCTTCCGAAAAAGCGCCGCGGCTTCACTATAGAGGCGCGAGTAGGAACCCAGAAGATATATTTAAGGACGGGGGAATACGACGATGGAACACTCGGCGAGATATTCATAGATATTGCCAAAGAGGGCGCCACTTTAAGATCCCTCATGAACTGCTTTGCAATAGCTGTTTCTTTAGGGTTGCAATATGGGGTTCCGCTTGAAGAATATGTGAAGATGTTCACATTCACAAGGTTTGAGCCATCTGGACCTGTAGATCACCCAAATATAAAGATGGCGACCTCAATTGTTGACTTTATATTCCGCCTCCTTGGGATGGAATACTTGGGCATCACTGAATTTGCGCAGGTAAAACCAAGTGAAGGCGAACTTGCAATAAACAATATAGCGCCCAAAGACGAAGGGAGCGGGGCAAAAGAAAAAGAAGCCGCTGAGATTGAAATAAAGATACCAATTCAATCCGCAAAAACAAAAAATGTTAAAACGACGGTCCCTTCTCAAGATAGAAGCGATGAAGATAGCGATGGTGACAGCATAATAATAGCCAAGCGGGCGTCTAGTTATGTCCAACCAGATGGAAATCTTGGGGTCGAAACAGCGCTCGGAGGTGTCGTTGTAAAGATACCAAAAAGTCAAGCCTCACCTCAAGTAGGCGCAGCGTCCAATTCAAAATACCTAAAGATGATAGGAGGGGATGCGCCACTCTGTAGTCACTGCGGAAATATCACCATCAGAAACGGCAATTGTTATAAATGCCTTAATTGTGGTACATCCATGGGTTGCTCCTGACAGAGATATGGATATCAAAGGGAAAAAGGTCTTCCTCACAGGAGGAACTAGCAAGTTGGGAAGACACCTTGCTTTGGCGCTTGCAAGTCGTGGCGCAGAGGTAGCAATCCACTACAATAAATCCGTTTCAGAGGCCAAGGCGCTAGAAGGAATAGTAACACGACAGGGAGGCAAGGCTATTACCACGGGCGCAGACCTAAGAAACCTTAAGGAGTTAAAGAGGGCCTTTGGTAAGGCATGGGAGAAGCTTTGCGGAATCGATGTCTTGATCAACAATGCCAGCATATTCTTCCCTACACCGCTAGACAAGATAACCAACCTCGTGTGGGATAAATTTTTAGACATCAATCTCAAGGCGCCATTTTATCTCTCGCGCGAATTTGTAACGAGACTTGGTAAGCGCAAGGGAAAGATAATAAACATTGCCGACAGCTACTCGCACCTACCATCCAAGAATTACTTAATCTATGGTATATCCAAGGCCGCGCTAGTTGCCATGACAAGGGGAATGGCAAAGGCATTTGCTCCATCAGTAACGGTAAATGCGGTGTCTCCCGGGCCAATGATAACTGAAGCAGATAATAAAGAGGGTTTTAAAACGGCGCTGGAAGGCGCACTATTGAAGGAAGGTCAAAGGGTGGAGGCATTTGTAAACACAGTCTTATTTTTAATAGAAAATGACTACATAACAGGAGAGGAGATATTTGTAGACGGAGGGAGGGCACTTTGCAGTTCAAGATAAAAAAGTCGTTTATAATTTCATATGCGCACCGACTAAAGGGATACCGCGGCAGATGCGGAAGGATCCACGGTCACACCGCAAATATAGAAGTGGTGTGTGGAGTAAAGCATCTTGGAGAAAATGGAATAGGGATAGATTTTAATGAGATCAAGGAAAAGGTAGGAAGTTGGCTAAACGAAGCATTAGACCATCGCCTTTTACTAGAAAAGACTGACCCCGCTGGTAAAGGACTTAAGGAGATGGGGGAAGATGTGCTCCTTCTTCCATTTCAACCCAGCGCTGAAAACCTCGCAAGGATGATATATAAAAAAGTAAAGGAGATGGGATTCCCAGTGGAGGAGGTGATCTTCTTTGAATCGCCTACCTCAGCCGCATCTTACAAAGACTAAACCAACATCACTCCTTCTTTAAGAGAGATGGAAGGGTTGGAATAGATGAAATGAGACTAGCGTTCAGGAGATAGATGTCCGAGTTATTATCAGCTAACTTCCCGTTAAAGTATCCCCCCTCAACCTTATCCCCAACCACAAGACTCTTTTCCAATCCAAGTGTCGTCCTTACTGTGAGCGTTAAGGTAGGCTTTGAAAATCCTCCATCGCCCTCCGGAGGAAGCGCCCCAAATCTCACTGCCTCTATCCTAGAGATTTTGTCTAGAAAATCCGAAACCCTTCTCTCATCTAACCCTGCTTCTTTTTCGCTCTTCTCTACTGCACCATACCACTTGTCCTTGTCTCTCCTTATATAAAATGATTCGTCACCCTTCTTGACCTCCACTTCCGAAATTGTGTCCGCCGGGATATCCCACACAACCTTATCTCTCCATCCATCTATAGCGAGATTTACATCTACTATACCATCTGTAAAATATACGGCATCTTCCCCTTCTCTCTTTACATAAAATCCGGTGCCCTCGCTCTTTCCAATCTGAAGCGAAGCCGCTCTTTTCTCCCCACTATAAAACACAACGCTTTTAGCAGTGGGACCAAGTTCGAATATGCTATCATCCTTAAGCTTCATGCTCGCAATAGAAACTACTCTAAGCTCGGCAAAGTTCCGTAGAAACTTATCTACACTATCGGCATCCGCCTTGTACTTCTTAAGCTCTAAAGAATACGTCGAGGGGTCTTTTCCCTCCTTGCGAAGCAGCTCTTCCCTCATCTTGGTAAGAAGCCCAGATACATTCCAGCCTCCATCCCCCTTCTCCAACTTCACACCATCTAACAAATAGGAAATCTCTATCTTTGTTATCTCCTGCGGGGCAAAAGTTTTTAAAAGTGGCTCTGGCTTAAAAGCGCCCCTTTCAAAAAGACCAAACTTGTCGGCAACAAGTACAAGCAAAAATACGGAAAAGGATATCAAAAGGATGGCGTACGATCTCTTCATTTGCAATACACCTCCCTAAGTCTACGCATCCTCCTCTTTCTGGATACGAAGATAAAGGCGCCTAACATCAAAACAAGCACAGGCATGGCCAATATGTTCGTATACCTTATAAAGGCGGTCAGGGCCGGCGTGGTCTTTAGTATAGGCCTTGTGGTAACGCCCTTGGAGCGTATCCCGATGAGTGCCTCCTGCATTGAAAGATAATCAATCGCATTTGCAAAAAACACGGCGTTCTCGGGGAACTGATTTACAAAATCATCTGCCACAAACCTAGCATTCGGAACGACGAGGAGACTCCACTTCTTGCTCGTATCTTTGGGCAAGGAAAGCGCTATGAGCGGCAAAGGCTGGACTTCTCTTTCTGGTAATTTTAAAGCGGCCTCGTCAGGCATAAGCGACGAATCCGGCTCCACAGATGCACTCATCGTAGACGTGCTGGCAATAACGGTATTTACTGCATCTGGAACATCTTTAAGGTTTAGGGCAGATGTCCATGGAAGGACAATATCCTCTATTCCAGCGGTAATTGGATTGTCTCGATTCAAGGCCTTCCCAACAACCTTCACCCAATATGGGTAATGTATGTGTATCATCATGTACCCCTGCCTAAAAGAGGCCATTTCGTTGGAGGCATCTACAACAATGCCCCTACCAAGCCCTATTCCATACCGGGAAAGGAGGTCGCCTAGCAGGCTAAACTCCGGCACCTCGGCCTTCATTGTGTTTCCCACATCTACCGCACCAATCAGGAAAATTATCTTCCCGCCGCCCTCAAGGTACTTTGAAAGAACATCGCGCATCCTTTCTTCTATGTCTTTCTTTGCAACCGGCACAACGACAAGGGGAGTAGTATAAGGATCTATGGCCAAATCCTCCCCCTTGATCTCCTTTATGAGATAGCGTTTCCCAACAAACTCCCTTATGAGATCATATGACAAACCATCTCCTCCCACATACCAACCAATGGAAGGCGTCTCCTTGCTAGTGACCTTGAGTATGGCCTGTGTGAGCTCGTATTCCATATTTATGGTAGGTCTAACTACCGGCATCACCTCTCTCTTGTCCCGATATTCAATGCTCATCCCCAGATAGACATCGGTAAGTTCCTGTTTGTCAGCCTTAATCACACTCACCTTAATGGGCAAGATTCCGCGCATGGCAAGTTCCCCTTTAAGCCTTGTGTCCTCCATCGGATCCACTTTCTTAAGCTTTATCTTGCCATGGGAATAAGACATGTATTCAGAAATTACATCCAAGACATCGCGCTCCAACAACTTCAGTTCAGGCGGAAGATCTTTGCTGAAATAAAGGTTGATATTAACAACATCATCCAGGTTTTTTAGGACATCCTTTGTAGAACGAGAAAGGGAAAGCTCCTTGTCCTCTGTAAGATCGAGACGAACAAAGTACTTAGAAGATATATAATTCACTGTAAGAAGTATCAAAAAGAGGCTTGCAGTAAGTGCAAGTGCATCCTTAAACGACGCCCTTACACCCCTCGATTCAACTACCTTAAGGGTGAGCCATAAGAAAAATACTATAACGCTCAAGTAATATATGATATCGCGGCTATCAAGCGCCCCCCTAGACATTGAGCTAAAATGGCTAGACAAGCTGAGGTATTGAAAGAGCGGGACTAGTGAAGCGGGAAGCGCTGCAGTTACAACTCCGCCACCTATAATCAGCAACAAAAATGTCACAACAACGCCTATGATAAATGCCACAACCTGACTCTCTGTAATGGTAGATGCAAAGATCCCTATAGCAAGGTAACTCATCCCAAGGAACACGAGACCTATATAACCGGATGCCACAAGACCTACATCTATATCACCTAAAAGGGCAACAGTAAGTGGAATTGGAAATGTAAGGAAGATGGTAAGTAAGAATAGTAAAAATGCGGCTATGAACTTCGCTAAAACAGCCTGAAGATCGGAGACCGGTTGTGTAAGCAAGAGCTCTATAGTGCCAAGCTTCCTCTCTTCGCTCCACCTCCCCATTGAGATAGAATGGATGAAGAATAGAAAGAACCAAGGCATCAGTATAAGGAGCGGCCGCGTATCTGCCTCGCCTATTACAAAAAATCCCTTAAAGAAGAACCAAGAAGACAAGACAAGGAATGTAATAATAAACACGTAGGCTATCGGGGATAAAAAATAAGATTCAAACTCCCTCTTTGCAATGTAGAATATATTTCTCATGCTACACCACCACCTGTGAGATTTCTAAATACATCCTCCAAAGATACCCCTTCAGGTGAAAGCCGCCGCAGGCTGATACCTTTAGAAACCGCCCATCTAAATATATCCTCACCTCCTTTGTCTACGCCGTGCGGCGCAAGCAAGACCCGAATCCATCCGTCATCCTCTTCTTCCATCTCAATAGTGGAAAAGCCCTCTAAAGATGCCAGGTCTTTCCTTACCTCATCTTTACTTCCCTTCACACTGATGAGATACTCTGACCTTCCGCCCTTCGATGTAAGCTCTGCAAGCGTACCGTCGCCAACCAACTCCCCACTACTGATGATGATGGCGCGATCGCACACGGCCTCCACCTCTTGCATTATGTGTGTGCTAAGTATTACCGTCCTGTTCTCGCCAAGTTTTTGAATAAGTCCTCGTATCTCAATTATCTGATTTGGATCTAATCCTGATGTGGGTTCATCTAAGATGAGTATATCTGGTTCGCCGATGAGCGAAGCAGCAAGACCAACACGCTGGCGATAACCCCTGCTGAGGCCACCTATCTCTCTTCCTACTACTTCATCAAGACCGCATATATCCAATACATCTCGCACCTTCTCCTTAACATTTCTCCTGCCAATCCCCCTAAGTAGGGCGATGTATCTTATGAAGTCTGTGACCTCCATCTCAGGATAAAGAGGGGCGTTTTCGGGGAGATAACCAATCCTCCTCCGCGCGCCTATTAAGTCCTTCTCTATAGGAACGCCGCCGATATAGACACTGCCTGCATCTGCCCTTAAGAAACCTGTGATAATTCTCATGGTGGTGGTCTTGCCAGCACCATTAGGACCTAAAAGACCAACCACTTCGCCCTTTTTGACTTCAAAACTTATCCCTTTTAGGGCGCGCACACCATCAAAAGATTTGTGTAAACCATCTACCTTAATCATGTCGATCGAATTTTAATAAATTAAATGAATGTGTCAATACCGCAATGTCTAGTGACGCATCTTCTATATCTCTCCGGGCTTCCGGTATCTGCGCACTTGAAAATCCACGCCCAGTTCAGAAGCAAGTCTTCTCGCCTCTTCTACATCCACCCCAGGATAGTCAACAACGGTTGCGCGCACGCAAGGAATAAATTCCTTCGCCTTTTTCAAAAAATCTACCACAGCATAAAATGCCTTCTCTCCATACTTAGATGGAGATATGCGCGCATATGTGGCGGCGTTTCCTGCGTTAAGACTCACCGAAATAGAATCCACAAGGCCTTTCAGTTCAGGCAGCACATTTCTCTCATGAACAAGATTTGCAAGCCCGTCTGTATTAAGTCTCACCTTCATCCCTTTTTCCTTTAACCTACGAGCTATCTCTTTCATAAGCTCAAGCCTCATAGTTGGCTCACCAAAGCCGCAAAACACCACTTCCTCATAACCCTCCGGATCTCCAATTGCCCTAAACACATCCTCTACATCCGGTTCCCTCTCCAGTTTGAGATTATACCCTTTTACTTCAAAACTCCCTGTCCGCTTTGGACAAAATACACATGAAGTTGTGCACCTGTTGGTAATATTTAGATAGAGCGATTTTCTAATAGGATAGGCAATCCGCGCCTCAGGCACAAACCCAGGGAGTAGAAATAGCCTTTTTGCGTTGAGCGTGGTGATGCGTTCTACATCGGAAACAGAAAGTTCTTTTAGACAAGCAAGCTCTTCTGCAACATATTTTACATATGCCGGCTCATTTCTCTTTCCCCTAAAGGGCTCTGGTGCAAGATATGGCGAATCTGTCTCAATTACCATCTTTTCAACAGGAAGCATCGAAAGCGCCTCTTTAAGTGAGTGTGCGTTTTTAAAAGTAACAACGCCTGGGACGGAGATATAAAATCCCATATCAATCGCCTCGCGCCCAATCCTCCAGCCTCCACTAAAACAGTGAAACACGCCTCCAACCAAATCCTTCTCAAAATTTCTCAAGATATAGATGGCATCTTCATATGCATCTCTTACATGTATGACGATGGGGAGTTTGAGTGAAGAAGCGAGTTCGAGCTGTGCAAGGAAGACCTTCTTCTGAATATCAGGTGGCGAAATATTTCTGTAGTAATCTAATCCTATTTCTCCTATCGCCACCACACACTTGTTTTTTGCAAGCTCTTTCAAGTTCGAGATCGCCTTCTTAATATCAATAGATATGGCGTCGTGCGGGTGTATACCTATAGCGGCATATATGCCTTCATGTGTAGATGCCAGTTCAACTGCCCTTCTGTTGCCCTCCTCACCCTCCCCTGCACCTACTGTGACAATTGCCTCTACACCACTAGAAAAGGCACGCTGAATAACCTCCTCACAGTCTCTAGAAAACTCTGGAAATGTAAGATGTGCATGTGTATCTATAAGACCCATAAACACTCTGTCCATTAAATCAATGGTCTCACTTGATCTCGTCCTTGAGTGCGCCAAGCATCTCCTCAAGGAGTGCAACCCATTCGCCCTCTCGCCGGCGGCGGGCAAATTCTAGCGCCTTCTTTAAAAAGTCAGCACATTCTTTTATGGCGACCTTCTTTCTCAAGAGCATCTCAACCAGTTTGAAGTCTATATTCTTCACTGTTATAAAATTATCAAAACCGTTTTCATAAGACTTGATGAGCATTGAAATAGCGCGCTTTTCATCCCTCTTTCCCAGATAGGCAAGCCCCATCGTGGTATACGCCTGATGCGCAAACACAGGATTGGAGCCCATCTTATCAAGGATCGCTTTTGCCCTCTTTATGGCGGCATCGTATTCTGCAAACTGATCTATAAGGAGACGCGCCACCACCAGTTTCAAGGCAGGGTCTTCTGGGATACACTGTTCGGCGCGTTTGTAGTGCTTCCACGCCGTCTTCGGATCCCCTTTTAGTTTATACAAGACGCCTAGCGCAGAGTGAAAAAGACCAATCGCCACAGGATCATCAGCACGACTCACATTGAAGGCAAGTAACTTTTCCGCCTCATCGAATTGCCTTTCCTTCATGAGCTCGAAAGCCCTATAACATATCTCAGACGGATTTAAGGGAATCTTTACTTCGTCAGTCATAGCTATTTAAATATACCAATTTCAAAATCTTTTATCAACTATCATCTCCGGAAAGCACCTCTATCATTTTATCATGTATAAGCCCATTTGAGGCAACTATCTCCACACCATATATATCTATCTTGCCGCCACAAAAATCACTCACCCGTCCACCAGCCTCTTCAACCATTATGACACCTGCCGCGATATCCCAAGGGTTCAGGTATAACTCCCAAAATCCATCAAATCTCCCCGCCGCAACATAACAGAGGTCACCTGCGGCCATACCATCGCGCCTTACCGCCCGCGTCTTAAAGAGAAACTTCTCAAAGTGCGAAAGATTGTTTCTAAGCTCACCTTCGTGGATGTTGTAGGCAAAACCTGTGGCCAAGAGTGACCTTATAAGTTCGCTTTCACGAGAGACAGAGATTCTACTGCCGTTCAAAAAGGCGCCGCCTCCCCTCTCGGCGGCAAACAATTCCCCTCTCGGCGGGACATATACAACGCCAAAGACAATCTCACCCTGCCGCTCTATCGCGATAGATGTCCCAAAAAATGGATATCCGTGGTTATAATTTACTGTTGCATCCAAAGGATCTACTATCCACTTGTACTCTCCCCCTCTCCCTACAGCACCGCCTTCTTCGCCCAATATAGCATCCGACGGAAATTCTTTTCTTATCCTCTCCACAATCAGTTCTTCACACTTCTTGTCCACCTCCGTAACAATGTTGACCTTCCCCTTATATTCAACACTATGAGATATTCCAAAACTATCCATTTGGATTTCTCCAGCGAGTCTGGCAAGTTCAACTGCAAGTTCATTTCGATCCATGCTGCCTCCTAATTAAAAAATCCATACCTTGGTAATATATTCAAAGCGCCCGCGCAAGCGTCAAAGCGTCTACAACCCCTGCCCCACTTCTCTTGAGGACCATAGCGCAATTATCCAATGTAGCGCCGCTAGTCTCCACATCGTCTACCAAAAGTATATGCCTACCTTCTACATCGTTTGGAAAGAGATATGGTCTATAGAAGGCGCCTCGCACATTCTCTTTTCTCTTGGCGAGTGAAAGACCAACTTGCGGCGGCGTCCTCCTTTTAGTTACTGCACGCATAAGAAGTGGCTTTCTAAGGCGCTTTGCAACATGCGATGCAATGACCCCCGCAGGATTATATCCGCGCATGAAAAACCTAAATGGGTCGGAAGGAACGGCCACAACGGCATCGATCTCACTAAAATTTGCAAGCAACTCATCTCTTATAAGCAGATCTAGAAGTAGCTCCGCATCCCTCCTCTTTGAATATTTTATCCCCTTTATCAGAGCGGGCACCGGCCCATCATAAGATACGGCCGAAAAGAGCCGCCTATAGTGACGCTTGTTGTAGATATTGAGCTCCCCTTTTAAAAAGGATATGCCATCCGCACACCTCTTGCAAATGGGCAGATCTTCTGCATGGGCGCCGCATGCAACGCAAACTCGATCAAAGAAGGGTGAGGCAGCACCAAACACCACACCCCTAACTAGTTTTCCCAAAAACACTCCTAAAGACGACGCGCCTTGCATCGCCCCAGAGACGCTCAAGCGCATAAAACTCCCTCTTCTGGGGGTGAAAAATATGCACAATGACACTCCCATAATCTACAAGCACCCATTCACCATATTCGTAACCCTCCATACCAATATAGTGTCTTTTTCGCCCCTCCTGATCCTCTATTATCTTATCTGCGATGGTCTGGATGTGGCGACGTGATGTGCCGCTCGTGATGACAAAATAATCGGCAAAGTCGGCTATCTTTGATATATCCAGCACGACTATATCTTCCGCCTTTGCCCCAAAAGCCGCTTCAACGATCTGACGCGCAAGCGTCCTCGGTAGTATCTTCCTCCCCATTAAGTAGCCTCCTTGAGTTCAGTATACATGACTTTTATCAAATTATCTATACCTTCGCGCGAAACCGCCGAAATCCTACACACCCTCTTCCCCATGGCGGCAAACAGCTTCTCTGCTGAATCAGCCGCATCATTTGCCGCGGGGATATCCATCTTCGTAAACACTATTATCTCACGCCTCTCCCCAAGGACGGGATTAAAAAATTTAAGTTCATCCTTGATGGATGTGTATGAGGCAAGCGGATCGCTTTGGACGGCGGGGTCTGAGAGGTCTATGAGATGGGCGAGCAATCGCGTCCGCTCTATGTGTTTTAAAAATGATATACCCAAACCCATTCCCATATGCGCACCCTCTATAAGCCCTGGTATATCGGCAACGGTAAATGAATCGCCTCCTTTGGTAGAAACAACCCCAAGCACAGGGGATTTGGTAGTAAAGGGATAATCCGCAATCTTTGGACGTGCCGCAGATATTGCCGAGATGAGCGTCGACTTGCCTACATTTGGCCTGCCTATCAGGCCTACATCTGCAAGTAGTTTCAGCTCGAGGCGCAGCCTTATCTTCTCGCCCGCCTTCCCCGCCTCCGCCCTGCGTGGCGCCTGTACGGTCGGGGTTGCAAAGTGCATATTGCCCCTTCCGCCCTTGCCGCCCCTTGCAACCAGCACCTTGTCGCCACCATCTACCAAATCAGCAATAAGCTCGCCGCTCTCATCGTTATACAGCATTGTACCACATGGAACCTTGATTATTACATCCTCCCCCTTGGCGCCGTTCATCTGCTTTCCCTTCCCGTGCTCACCCCTACCCGCCTTGAAATGGCGCCTATATCTAAAATCCAAGAGCGTCTTTAGGCCGCTATCCGCCACCACATATACACTTCCGCCATCTCCTCCATCGCCACCATCTGGCCCACCCTTTGGCACATACTTCTCCCTCCTGAAGCTTACGCATCCATTGCCGCCAGCGCCGGCTTCCACCTCTATGACTGCCTCATCTATAAATCTCATACGACATACCTAATGGAGGAAGGATTTGAAACCCTTTGGAGCCCAGGGATACAGAACTACAGATAAAAAGAAAACAGACATTATGAACCATTATGAAGCAATCGGTTCGATGCTCACAAATGTCTTTCCAGCCCTTGTATCAAACACAACCTTGCCGGGTATCTTGGCAAAGAGCGTGTGGTCTCGACCAGTGCCTACATTTATCCCAGCATGGAACTTTGTCCCACACTGACGGACTATGATCTCACCGCCCTTTACAATCTGACCCGCATAGCGCTTCACGCCACGCCGTTGCCCTTGCGAATCACGGCCATTTCTAGATGATCCACCTGCCTTCTTGTGTGCCATACACGCCCCCTATGGCTGATTTATAGAGACTACCTTCACAGTAGTAAGGTATTGTCTGTGCCCCTTCCTCACCTCATAACCCTTACGCCGCTTCTTTTTATAGACTACTAGCTTCTTCCCTCTCCCCTGCTTCTCTATCTCCACCTCTACGTATGCGCCCTCGATATATGGGCGTCCTACCATCAGCGCCTCGCCGCCTATCAGGAGGACCTTGTCTAGTTTAATCCGGTCTCCCCTTTCCCCTTCCTTCTTCTCGATCTCCAGCCTATCATCTTCCTTTACGAGATACTGCTTTCCACCTGTCTCTATCACAGCCCACATACAGAAACCTCCTTATACCTGAATATCCAAAGATACTCTCAAGAAAAGACTAGATGCTGGTATCTACCCAAATAGAGGAACGATGTCAATAAAAACATAATACTTACAGCACAACTGTAAATATCCTGAAATATCCTGCTCCGATTGCCCTAGCGCCGACCTTGCCTATGGCAGTAGTGTACGCACCGCCTCGTGTATCTCCCTCCCATCCCTGTGTCCTGAACCAAAGGATAGCGCGCCTATCCTCTCCATACCAGAATACCAGACCTCCTTTTTTCTACCCTACAT
>Ga0123519_10002726_pt1 | contig 29572 bp, 22 predicted proteins | sample YelNatPaOPRAMG02_FD_87396 | JGI IMG/M metagenome (GOLD analysis project Ga0123519, IMG submission 87396) | Hot spring microbial communities from Yellowstone National Park - Yellowstone National Park OP-RAMG-02 (version 2) | ecosystem: Environmental > Aquatic > Thermal springs > Hot (42-90C) ... | reverse complement strand
TCACGAAGAAATGAAACAAAATTCGTGTTGCGAGTTACTACAACTTTTCCCATACTTATGCTCCTTTCTATTATTTAGCATAGTGAGTAAACTATATATGCTTGCCAAAAATCCAATCCTTGTCTAATTCGCTTTTTTGAAATTAGCTTATCTATCTTAAGCATCTCTCCTTTTACTTATTATCTATACTAATATCGTATAATCAAAGAAACAATCATCTAAGTATGACTGCTTCTCTGATTATTCCTCAACTTATTAATTTATTGGTTCCATCACTGACTTAAATAGCTTTCGGATTCATATCAGATACATATTCAAACTCTAGAATATTTCCTGGAAATGCGTTTAGTTCTATCATTCTTGAAACAGATCCAAGATTTACTCTTGAAACTACCCTATTAGAATCTGTTACAACAGGTTCTATAATAGCTACAGGTGTTATAAACTTTGATCCATAACTCCATTCAATATCTTGAATAACAGAAATATATGAATGTGATGCCCATGGACCTATTTTCAGAGCTTTAACACCATCAAGATACTTATCGTCCCCTCCCAACTCATCTACTATAAATAAGTCATCTACTGATGCTACTACACCATCAGTTAAATATCCTAGGCTATCTTTCTTCTCCCCAAAAGCATTTAGTATACTAAAAACTTCTTCAATTTGCTTATCAATAGTTTTTTCCTCAAACTTATGCACAAAATAAGGTATAACATTAAACTTATTATCTTCTAAAGTAATAAAAGTATCACTTAGTTTATTAAGATGTCCTTTTTCTGTAATCATATAATATGCAAATGGTTTTAACAATAAAATATCTTCATCACTTGCTTCTTCTTTTATTAAAGAAGCTATTGAATTACGCGGATTACTGAATGATTTATTTTGATATCTTTCTTTTAGTATTGAAAAATTATCAAAAGGTAAAATTAGTTCTCCACGTACTTCTACTAAACCTGGTGAATTGATATTGTTTGGTAATAGCAATTTAAGATGTCTGGTTATATCTAGTCCTAAACCGCCACTCCTACTTCTTGTGGTTGCTCTCACTAGCTTACTATCAACATATACAGCCCTCCATGAATAACCATCAAGTTTATATGAATAATTTATTTCATATTCAGAGACTATACTTAACCACCTGGCTAAATCACTTTCGTTAAATATTGCTTTTATAGATCTCATAGGATATGTAAGTAGTAACTTGTCAATATTATTATATTCTTGTATCTCATCGAATTGCTTATTAAATTCTTCTAAATTAATTGATTCGCTTGATTCACTTACTTTAAAATTCTCTAATGATTTCAATTCTTCTTCTGCTTTTGCAACTCTAATTTGGAGTAAAAACTCTTCTAGACTTGGTTGACCAAAAAAGCTGTCCAGTGAAGACTTATTAGTATATTTATTACTTTCTGAGTTCTCAACAAAATCTCCTATATCTACCACTTTATGAAGAAATGGATCGTCTGGGTATTCTTTTTCAAACATTTTTAATAGAACATCATACTGATGATCAGATATTACTGGATTTCCTTTCCGATACATCATATCAGCAAATTTCACTAGTGAATTTAAATCGTTAACCTCTGGGTTATTAATCCTATCTATTATTGATTTTACAAAATCATCCATACTAATATTCCTCCACAAATTTTTACACCTTTTAAAGATAAATTTTTTTAACTCCAAGCCTTCTTTTTTGCTATCACCAATAGTTCTTTATCATGCTGTTCGACTAAATCATTGGCAATTAATGTTTCGCCATAATATCTATAACCGACCTTCGGTATATGCATAAGAATTGCTCTTTTATCATTCGTATCTTCTGAATTCTCTAAAGCAACTCTTATATTAGTTTTTACATCTAATCTCTTGTTAATATCAATATTTACTACACCTTTTCTTAAAGAATACTCTCTTAATTCTGGATTAGCTATATCAAAATCAATATTATTCGGATCAACAAAAACAAATTCTTGTGTAATATTAAATCTAGTATTTACTTTTTTCTTTTTCTCTAGTAACTTTATTGGTAACTCCCTATTAGCTACTCTAAAATATGCTAAACCCATGCCTATTGAGTCATAAACATCCTGCTCTTTTATTTCCATTGTGTTAAACTGATTTATTTTATTAATATAGTCTCTTACCAACTTTTTGTGGTCTATATCTCTGTGAATTTTATCCGGATAAACCAAGCGAGCCTTCCACTCAGTATTTTTTACATCTTCCACATCTACATTATATTCATATTTCAGCTCTCTGAAAGCATCTCTTATAAGAATGAGCGACTGATAAGCTGCATTATTTCTTCCATTGTCATAAACATCTTCATAAATAATTTTACTGACATTATTCTGTAACATAAACTTATTTAAATACTGCTTTATATCTATCTTAAACTTTACGGGATCTTCGGAATCAGCTTTTCTTGAAAACAAAATTGTAGCTAAATATGTCCCATTTTCATTAAAAAGTGATATTGCTGTTTTCATCGTTGACGGATCTGCAAACAATAACACTTTTTCTTTTGATATAAGTATACCATTATCAATAGAGCAACTATCAGTTATATCGTTTATGTAATACTTTACGTTCATAGTAAACACCCCTACTGTTTTAATTTATCGAAAATTTTTGTAAGTATATTTATTTTAATGTCGTCTAAAATGTCAGCTTGATATATTATATCTTTTATCTTTATTAGCTTAACAACCTCCAAATCATCCATCTCACTCCTCAACTTTGACTTTATCAGAAACTCTATATCTTCATTTAACTTAACTATAGACATGTTATCTTCTAATATATTATTTACATCTATTGTAAAATGTTTTTTCTTCGATGTAAACTTATACTCCTTAGAAAATTTAGATAATTCCGACTCAATAAACTTTATACCATATGCCTTAGCTAGCCAAATCACAGCTTTTAGCCTATTAAATGATTGGTCTTCCTTTTGCTCCACGTACATACAAAGATCAATTACATCCCCTCCTTTTCTGCATCCAAAACAATAAAAAGAATCAGTATCGGGGTAATACCTAAATGAAGCAACTGTCTCCTCATGAAGTGGACATGGTTGACTTCTATTTACTGTTAAGTCTACACTAGAATCAATTACATCAACAAAATAAATAGGAATACTTACATGCAATTTTACTTGTTTAATCAGCTCGTCCAGATTTACAATACTATTATCATTAATCATCAAATCACCTTTTATAACTATTCTATATTCTTAATTTGCCTGGTAATATACTAGAATGACCATGTATAATTACATATATAGTTAACCCAAGAAATAGATAAGGACCTATAATATCAAAAGCCTTCCCAGTAGTAAAAGGACCCTTAATCCTAAACTTTAAAGGCAATAGAGGAAATACACCAGCCCTTGTAATTCCATCAAGAATCAAATGAGATAAAGCTCCTCCTGCAATTATTTCCCAAAGAACTAATGACGTAGCTCCAGTTATTTGTGTTAGTAGTGAACCTAATAAACCGACTATGGCACAAAACCAAATTGTATGCGTATATGATCTGTGTCCTACCGTTTTATTTACAACTGTAGAAACCGGTTTTAAAGGTTTAACCCAAGATAAATATCTAGCAAATCCCATAAATTTTAAAGGTCTCTTGTTTCCAACCTTAACATTTGCTAGTTTACTTAGTTCACCTGGGTTTTGATTAGAAATTAATGAATGCGGTTCGTCTATATCTGGAATTAAAGCTGCTATACCCCCTAATAAACCGCCAACTATGGGAGAAAGCGTTATTCCATGTAATTCACATAAATAAACACCAGTTAATACTCCACCCATAAAATGTGTTTTTCCTAGCATATTTAGCAGTTAAGCATTTAATACTTAACTAGTGATACCTCCTTATATAGTGATAATCCTCCCAGTTTTCATTGATTTAGAGTAATTAACAAGTGCTATATTTGAAGTACATTTAGCTAATTTTAATAAATTTAGCATATTTAGCCTACCAACTATATTTAAAGAATGTATTAATATCACTGGTGGGTACAACTTATCCTCTACTAAAAATCTTACTAAGTCTTCACCTGTTACAGGTACACTGCCAAAATCGTGGTCAAGACTTAAGACGCTTATAGTTTTAATATTATCCTTAATATAAGTCATAGCTTCTACTGGATCTCTCATAACCTCAAACCCTATAAATGGATCTTTAGTGTCATCTACAAACAATTTAATAACACTACCTCCTAACATTTAGAATACCCACAAGATATACAAGTCCAACACCCCTCCAATGTTTTCATTGATTCGCCACATAGCGGACATACAGCTTTACTATTTGTGTTTTCCTTATATCCATTCTTTATATATTCTTCTAATTTTATAGCTACCGCTGAAGCACATGATTTACCTTTTGCAATATCTTTTCTAGTACCTTTAGCTAGAACATATGATGGACATGGATGTGTACTTTTCAATTGCTCTACAATTTCCGATAAAGGAATACCACCCCTTATAGCTAAACTTATAAGTCTAGATGTTGCTTCCGTATAAGACAAACATCCCCCGTTAGACCCTGTTGTTATAAAAGTTTCTACAATTTTATTTGTACCCGGATCAACATTAATTGTAAGGTATAACTTACCACATCCTGTTTCTAGTTTACTTGTCATGCCATTTGTCACATCAGGTCTCTTTAATACAACTCCCCTGCCTAGAGGTTGCTCATCATTTGTTTTAGATCTTCCTATCTTTATTACTCCATCAGTACTCTTATCCCTAAATACTGTTAAACCTTTTATGCCTAAATGTTGTGATTCAACAAATAACTCCTTAATTTTACTCTTGCTTATATTTTCAGGCAAATTTACAGTTTTTGATACACCCCCATCAACATATTTCTGTACTGATGCTTGCATTAACAAATGATCCATATATGATATTTCGTTTGCCCCCTTAAAAATCTTTTTTATGCTAGCAGGAATTTCTTTAATATGTTGACACGAACCTGTTTTCTTAATTTCATCTAAGATATCTTCGCTTAAATTTAGATATTTAACTTTATCTAAAAATAGCTTTGATAGCACTTTAATGTTCCCAATAGACTTCGTCTTTTTAGTGTAGGCCAATGAAAATATTGGTTCAATACCATATCCCTCAGACCCTGCCATTACAGAAACTGAGCCTGTGGGTGCTATCGCCATTAAGTTAGCATTTCTAACCATATTTTTATCATAATCTTTACTCATTACCCATGCTGGATATGCCCCTTTTTCTACTGCTAAACTGTTAGATGCCTCTATTGCCCTGTTTCGTATAAACCTTGTAATAATTGTAGCTAGGGATCTTCCTTCTTCAGAATCATATGCCTTATCAAGCATAATTAGTAAATCTGCCAATCCGGTAAATCCAAGTCCTATTTTTCTTGTTCTTAACGTCTGTTCCTTTATGCGTGAAATTGGGTACTCTGCAATATCAATTATATTATCAAGGAATCTGACAGCTATTGGTATTACATATCCTAACAATTCAAAATCTACCGTTGTCTTATTGCTATACTTGTCAAATTTAACGAACTTACGTAAATTCAAACTTCCTAGTAAGCAAGATTCATCCGCAAATAATGGTAACTCCCCACAAGGATTTACTGCATTGATAATTGTACCGTTAATTTTATTGTCAGCTTGTATATTATCTAAAAAGATTACACCAGGGTCTCCACAAGAATATGCACAATCAACTATTAGTTCCATTAAATATCTTGCTTTTACAACTTTATTTGATTCTTCGTAACCGTTAAAAGATAATAGCCAATCAGAATCCCTTTTCACACAATCTATAAAATCCTTTGTAATTCCTACAGAAAGGTTAAAATTTGAAATATTTTCTCTGGTTTTTAATTTAATAAAATCTATTATTTCTGGGTGGTCTATATTTAAAATTCCTATGGAAGCACCTTTTCTTATGCCTCCTTGAACAACCATTTCTGATGAGGCGTTATATAATTTAATTAATTCACAAACACCTGAAGATTTACCTTTTGTTGAATTTACTAACGACCCTTTTGGTCTTATAGAACTGAAATTATATCCGACTCCACCGCCTGATTTAAATATCAATGCAGTATCTTTTAATGTACTGTACATACCATCAAGACTGTCATCTATCTTAAGCACAAAACAAGAACCAGGCTGCCATAGCGTATCTTTTTTTCCTATATTTGCCCATATAGGAGTAGCCGGGATAAAATATGAATTATTAATAATATCATAAAATTGAGTAAAAATCGAACTACTAATATTCTCAGATTCTACCGATGAGGCGACATTAGCAATTCTAGCTATTGCATCTTCTATATGCTCTACTGGGTTACCGTCTGTATCTTTCTCTGCGTAAATATTCTTAAATAATTCTAGTGCCTTTTCCGAAAGATCCACCATATAACCTCCTAATAGTTTAGCTACTATACTATTGTATTTTAAGTAAAAATACTTATTGGAATTAACCTATACTTATGGTTAACATTTCAGTATAGTTATCAAAAATGAACATCTATATCCAATTTCTTAATTTTGTCTATCAATTCCTTATCAGTAGTATAAATATAACTATTATGGCTCGATCTCATTATAGGTAAATCTCCAAATATTTCGTTAAGCTTATATATTACTTCAAATGCTATCTGCTTAGCTAAAGGATTAACATCTGCATCAAACCCATATTTATCTAACACATGTTCAGTTGGAAAAGTGTCAATCAATTTTCCCTTATAATGTACGCGTACCAATTCCACTATCCCCTTTCCTTCACTATTATATAGCATATGTTAAACTTCTTTTGTAGTTCGCTTAAACATTCAACTTGTGTCCTCATTCAGACTATATTGCTATGTTTTTATTTGATCTCCCCTGACTAACCTTTCTTTATCATCGTATCCCACAACATACTTTCTGCCGCATTTATCACACTTTAACCACTTCGTCCCAGTAAATCCAGTAAGGTTCTTATCTATGCTTCCAGTAAACTGCCTTTGACCAAGTACACCTGTACCAGTAATATACCAACTTATAGGAACTACATGTTCTTCTACATATTTTAAGGATTCCCCACAATTACAGATTGGTCTTATGTACACCTTATACCACCATCCATTCTACTCTTTAATACTTTCTAAAATAAAAATAGAATACTCATCTTCAAAGTATGCTGCTATGTTTTTATTTGCTCCCCCCTAACCAACCTTTCTTTATCATCGTACTCCACAGCATACTCCCTTCCACATTTATCACACTTTAGCCACTTCACCCCAGTAAATCCAGTAAGATTCCTCTTTATGCTCTCAGTAAACTGCCTTTTCCCAGGTACACCTGTATCAGTAATATACCAACCTATATGAATTACATACTCTTCTATATACTTTAAAGGTCCACCGCACTTACAGATTGGTTTTACGTACAACATGTACCACCAACCCTTTTAATTTGAATTTGCCTTCAGTTCTTGAGCACTTGTTAAAATAAAAAAGAGGGTATTCATCAAATTCTTTGCACTTTCCAAACTCATAGCTACCGAGCTTACTATTGTAGATGCATCTGAATTTCCAAAAAAAGAACACCCAAATGTTACTACTACATAATCACTTGATAAACTAACAATAAAATTATTTGCAAGCTTAACATCACTTATTTTTTTCAAATCCGGCTCCCACTTAAATTGAACTGTTGCTGGTTGACTCATTATTTACATCTCCTTGATATATATTTTTATATACAATTGCATCTTCTGCTTGCCTACCGTTGCTTTCACAAATTATAGTAGCGTTATAATTTCTACTTCTTAATACATTTGCCAAAGCAGTGAAATTAGGACCTGTATCGTCCAACAATGTTCCATGAGATTTTTCTCCATAAGTTGAAAAAAATATTTGGCTATAGTGTATATGAAACAACTTACACTTATCTTTCCCTATCCCACTTACTATTTTATCAAATACTTTTTCGATCTCCTCCTCTATCAAGATCCTTCCATTTGAACAAGCATATAGATGAGCAAAATCTAAAGTTGGTACTATACAATCATCTACACTGCTCAACTCAATCAAATCGTCTATATTACCTAACTGAGAAACCTTTCCTGCACTCTCTGGTGATAATATTACATCTGTATAACCTTCATTATTTGCACGAATAATAACTTCCTTTAATGTTTCTTTTGCAGTTTTTATTACATTTCTATAGTCATATCTATTTGTACCTGGATGAAAAACAACTAATCTAGCTCCTAAGAATTTAGCAATTCTCATAGATTCTAAAATATTTCGCATACTGTTTTCTACTTTATGCTTTTCAGGGCTTCCAATAGAAATATAATATGGAGCATGAACACTTAACATAATATCATGCTGTTTAGCTATATTACCTAGCAGCTGTGCAGTATCAGATGAAGTTGAAACTGAACGAGTGCACTCATACTCATAAGCATCCAAACCAAATCTGGACAAAAACTCAAATACACTAGCAGTATTATTATATCCATAGCTATACATCATTGGTGGATTTCCTGCCGTCCCAAATCTAACCATATAAACAATCACCTTTCTATCTATTAATTGATGCATATAAACAATTTCCTTGCTGAGCATACACTGTAAACTTTGGAATTGTTGCAGTATTTCTAGTTTTTATTACTATAAAGTTAATTAAACTTTTTAACTTTTCCTCTTCGGAAGAATAAATAACTACAGATATGTTTGAAGATTTTACAACCTCCGTACTGTCTGCTGAAACTAATGTAGGTATTTCCTTTTCCTTCATCAACATTACTACAGCTTCCTTTGATAACTGATGAGGAAGAACCACAGCTACTCCTTTCCCCTTAAAACTTAAAGCCACCCTCTTACATATTTTTGCACCTGCTGATACTATTTCAGTTGTATTCTTAAATACTTGACTTTGCATCAGCGATAAGTAATCTATAACAAGCAGATCAAATTCTATTTGACTATCATAACGTTCTTCTAAATAACCTTCTAAATTTTCTACTAGAACAGTTGTCTGGTTACTTTCTATATAAAATTTACCGTAGTTAGGATTTGTAAATAAGTCTATCTTAGCATCGTCAACAATATCCTTATACTTATAATAAGATTCTGTTCTTTTTAAGATATCCTTATTTGTAACAGGTATATTATCAAACTCTTCCGCAATATGCCTAGCAAGCAATAAAGAAAAAACTTCTACTGGAGTACCTTCTAAAGGTAACCATAAAATATTCTTTTTATTACGTATTGCCCTATATGCTAAATTAATGGCATTCCTTGTCTTGCCTCCACCAGTTTCACCTAAAATTGAAATAAGTTCTCCTCTCGTTATGTCTCCTATAACTGAGTCTACCTCTTCTATTCCAAAACATGTAATTCCTTCTAAACCCTTTTCTTCCATGCTATCGTATGCGTTTAATCCATCTACACCACTAGAAATTGAATATGATTCTTGAGGTGAAAAAAGTAGAAGATTTAATTCGTTTAGTTCTTTTTGATAATATTTATTAGCCTCGTCTACACCTTTTAATAACTTTCCTTTTGTAGTTATGCCCTCTTCGCTTATTTTAAATGAATTTAGTAATATTTGCTCAAATTTCTTCTTTCTATATTCATCTATATATAATTCAAGGGACATGTTAAAATCATCTTGAGAACTTAATCCTAAATCTAAACACTGTTTAAATACAATTATACAATCTCTTGCAAAAAGTTTCTTTGCTTCATCTATATCTGACCCATACCTATCAATATTTATATTTTTATTTAAAATCAAATCGTCTATTGAGTTCTCTAATATGCGAGCATATAAATTAATGTTTACAAGACTCTTTAACTCAAAAGCCTTTGTAATAGCTTCGTATAGAGCATAATACTCATCTTTAAAAATATTAACAATAATTCTTCTTTTTACTATATTTACAAATGTAAAAACTTTTACTATTTCTTTGTCAGTGTATTCATCGCTTTTTATTAAATTCCTAAAAATTTCTGATTCATTAATCAACTTTATTACTCCCCAAATCTCCTATTTCTGAATAATGAATAGACGGTAACAGCGATAAACTTATACACCCGCTTCTTTTAACTAAATACTTATTTCCATACTGACCAGTCATTACTATAGCATTCTCGATTAAACCCTGCTCAGCTATTTCAAAATTGCTGTCCTCAAACTTACTTAAGTAGAATTTGGAACCATCGAGCTTACATTTTATTATGTAACCAACAATCGAGCCCCTATCATTAACAACCTTATGCGTTACAATATATTTGTATAATGATTTATCTACATCCTGTGAACCTTTGCTGATATATATTAATTTATTCAAACAAAAATTCCCATTCAAAAAATCATTACTAGGCTCTATTATCAAATCTCTAAGATATGAATGTGGGTCAATAGATAACAAATTTGCCTTAGAAAACCTACTAACTATTATTGTAGGTTTTCCTTCTCTTGCCCTTTTATCTAACAATAAACAAATAGTATCTAAATCGTGCTTAGTTACACCAGCAACTTTTACTTTACAAAATAAATAATCAACCGAACTTATTATTTGTTCTTCTTCAGGTATAGTTAGCAACCTACCCATCTCTGATGTATCTTTATAATTATACGTTGACATTCCTCCGTTTATACATTCCTGCATACATGCATATACCCAACTCGATTTACCGTTATTTGGTTCTGCATATATAAATAGACTATATTTTATTATTTTTCTTGCTATTATTTCTGAATACACCTCCTCCATCGTATTTACAAAAATACCATAAGAAGAATTATTATAGTTCGATATTAAATTTTTATTGAAAATAACTCCCTTATACTGTATAGGTATGATTATATTCGATGTTTCAAGCAAATCTGTAGAAGATTGTGATTGCATACTTAATTTCTTACGAACGCACTCACAATCTTCTACTTTTCTTGTATCTCTATTATATACTTTACCCCTCCCCCAACATTTCTTACATACTTCAGAATCGCTATCTTCCTCTAAACCTAACTTTTCTTCCTCCTGGTCGTCTTTACTTACATCGCTGAACAAACTTTCTATTGTATTCTCAACATCCTCCATAACATCGTTTTCATCGTTATCGAATAAATCATTATTGTGTGTTTTCTCGAACAATGACATAGCATATCCCCCTGATTACTTGCTGTATCCACTTTTTCTTCTTATTTCCTCAATTTGGCTCGCAATCCTTTGAAAAACAAATCTATCATGTCCTGAAAATAAATTTGCATTTATTTCCCTATCTTTTACTATATCTAGAATAATATCTCCTTCTCTACTATTAACAGCGCAAAGAAAGAAGTAATCCTTGCTAACCAAATAATTATTTCTATCAATCCTACACATTATTTGATAAGCCATGGCTGGATTTGATGGAATTGTATAGAATATAAGTACATCAGATGTAGGTAAATTTATTGCTTTTTGCACATTCGTTATCAATACATCATATTTATCTGTTTCAACAAAATTTTGTCTTATCAAATCCCTTGTCTCTAGGTCTACTGCACCGTTAAGTATTATAGATGATATTCCTTCCTTTTCCAATTCATGCTTAATTACATTCTGGGCATCAATATAATAACAGTAGATAACAGGCTTGCTTTTTATTACCTCTTTTACAAGATCTACTAGGGAACCTAACTTGGGAACATTTTTCTTATTAAAATCAAATCTATAGTACTCTGTATTTGGACTGTTTAATACAAACATATAGTTTGAATCGTTTATAATATTCTTCTGTTCTTCTGAAATATCTACAGGCACAAGTGAAAATGTATGTTCTGGACCTTCTTTTCTATTATGTTGTACATAAAAGTAGTGCACTTTTTCTCTAAATTCTTCTTGGTTCTTATATCCTTTTAATTTCCATATTTTATTGAACTTCCTTTTCCCATTTACTGTTGACCAATATCCATTTTCAAATCCGAAAATACAATAATCACGTTCAAGTTTATATTTAGGCGGTAATATATCAGCATCAAGTATAGATAGCTGATTTATAAAATCGTAAATATTCAACTCAAATACAGTTCCGTTCAACATAACTATTCTTTCCATATTCTTAAATAACTGATGTGCAACCTCATAGGTTCTTGTTTTATGGGATTTCAGAACAGAACTTTCATCAAATATTAAAATATTGAATTTATGCTTATTTTCCGACATAAAAACATTAAAATAATTATTAATTATTGTATTGTGCGGAATCACAATACCATCATATGCATCCACATCATTGTATGAAACTATTTGTTTAATCTTTTTTGAATCACCATAAAGCTCCAGTAGTTTTAAATCAGTAAAATAAGATATTTCGTTAGAAAATTGATATAAACTATCCGACTTTGTTACACAAAGCACTTTTTTATCTAGTTTTCCTTTACGACGTAGTACCTCTAATAAACCCGCTGCAATTAGAGTTTTGCCTGATCCTGGTCTCTCACCAATTATAAATTTTGGATTAAAATAACATAAAGCAATGTCTAGTGTCTGAAAATCATGCAATACTACATTTTTATGCTTAAAAATATTCTTTAGGTTCTCAACTTTTCCTAGTTTATATAGAGTATCTAATATTCTTACTTGTTCATTAGTTAAATTTCCTTTGAAATAAAAATTGTCTACTAACTCTACTACCTTTGCATTACGCGCCATTAATGTCACCTGCATTAATTAGTATAATTTACACCAACAGGACTTGCTACTGCTGAGTATCCTTGACTTCCAGTATCATAACCTAACTGACCATACTTGTTGTCTCCCCATGCCCATGCAACACCATTCCAATCTATTGCTAGAACATGATCTTCAGAGATAGATATCTTACCCGTACCATATAAACCTACAGCATCATGAGGAAACTCTTCTACTACAGCATTAATGTCATATGATGGTGAAATTGATAGGTCACCAAATTGCCCTTCATCATTTTGACCTGCAAACCAAATAGAATCATCATTAGCTCTTCTTACCTCCAAATCACTCCCACCAGCATTTAAAGAAAGTATAAAGTTAAATGGTAAGTCTAGAGGAGTAGCTGAACTTATTACAGGGTCTGGCATACCAGTGGCACACTGTCCTTCATAATTATTACCCCATGAGTATCCTCCTAGTTGATCTTTGTTCAGTGCCGCTGCAAAATACTTGCCACATGTTATACTTCTAATGTCAGTTAAGTATCCTGTCGAGTCGGCCATATTAATAACAGGTACTGCATACTCTTCATATTTTGTAGTTAAATTTGATATTCCAAGTTGACCATATTCGTTATTACCCCACGAATATACTCTCCCACTCGATTCTAATACCACAACAAAATCTTTTCCTTCCGCAACTTGTGCGACATTTTGTAAATAAACATTTTTAGCAGCATTTATTATTACCGGTGTACTAAAATATTTAACCGGATTTCCATTTATATAATTATGTGTTAGCAATTTATACTCATTATCACCCCAACCTACTACAATACCATCTTTTCTTACAACAAAAATAGTGTTACTAGACGGAGAAGTAGCTATTCCTATAATAGGTGAGTATGCTTGTATTACTTGCCCATCACTTGATTTATTAGTAAACTGTATTACATAATTATTGGTATATGGAATTATTATAGGCTTTCCATTTGAATATGTTAATTCTCCAACAGCATCGTTTGGTATAACTAAATAGTAAATTTCAGATATAGAATTATCAATCATGCCACTTCGTAGCATAATATCAATGCCATTATTGTTAGAATTAATATTACAATCTGGATAGAAAATCTGCCCAGTACTATTAATTAAAATAATTTTATCGAAATTCCCACATTGGACTAACGAACTTGTATTATAATCTATTTTAATTTTATAAGGTACTTCTACACCAGATTGAAATGGATTAATGGAAGATTTTATAATTCCAGCTCCATTTGAATGACCACCCGTGAAATTAACATGGTTAAATAAAGTATTTGAACAATTCTCATAATACGTGGGATCTTGAGTAAATCCTATTTCTCCCTTAGAATTATCACCTACGACTACTAAACCTGAATTGTATAGTTGTCCTAGAGCAAAATCTTGACCAGCATAAATTTTACTTATATTACTTACGTTAGCTATGCTAGCTATATTGTCGGGAGCATTTCCAAAAACTTCAACTTTTCCCAAACTGTTTAATATTAGTGAGTACCCATTTCCAGCAGCTACATCAGTTGTTATGACTTTATTATTTGTGGTAGCATAAACACTCAATGGAAGTGCTAACACTGCACACATCAAAAATACCACTACTTTAACGTATATAGATTTAAACATACTATATCACCCCATTATACTATCCACTTTCTTGCAGATTCCTTATATATAATTTTTCCCTTTATATAAGCAATATTTATTTCATCATCTGAGTATACCCTCCTTAGCACACTATCATCTATGCTACCTCCGTGACTTTTTATAAAATCTTCAATTTGCATTTTATTTTGTCTTATTGATTCGATATATACTTTGTTATACCTTAACTTATCTTCTTTACTAATTATTGCATTATTATCACTGCCATTAATATTTTTGTAATTTCTTTCACCATACTCTTTGTCATATTGATCTTCTTCAATTACATCATCATCATCACTTTCTTGTTCTTCACTAACTTCGTCTTCACCGATTTCATCTTCATCAATTTCATCTTCACCAATTTCGTCTTCCTCTCCATTTGATGGTTTACTAAATCCTAAAATGTCCTCTATACCACTCATCGAAGGAGCATCCTCTAAACTCTCCTCTAAACTCTCCTCTAAACCATCCTCCCTGCCCTTGCTGAACATGAATCCATAATTATGCTCTCCACTATTCGCACTGCTTTCTATATCTTCATTTTCACTATCTTCCACTTCTAATTCGTCAACACTTCCTTTTTTGCTACTCATTTTGTTCTTAGTACTTTTTGCTTTTTTATCGTCATCAAATATAGAAATAGCGCGACTATATCCAATTCCCAAACTGCCAGACTCAAGTTTTTTCCTGTATTCTCTTATATTTTTATCCCTATCATCTACAACTTCTAAAAATCTGAATTTAGGTAACTGAGGATTTATCTTTGTCCATGCTAAAGCCAAAGCATGGAAACTATCGTTATGAGAATCTTCATCGAACCCTACAACAGGTTGTCTTAACTGTTCTACTTGCTGATTAATCATTAAAGCAACATCACCTGGTTCGATTAAAGTTATATCATTTATCTTCATAGCAAAATAATCTTCCATGTCTTCTTTTCCATGCCTAACACTGTATTTACTTGTAAAATTTGCTCTTACTGCTGGCGGTATACTTGCTTCTTTCTTAGAGTACTGACCCATTAATATGATTTTTATACCTGCAGACCTTGTTACAGACGCTAAATCTATTAACTTCCTCATGAATGCTTTCTGGTCATCTTTATCTAAGCGCATAGATAGAGCTAACATTTCGTCAATAATAAAAATTAATACAGGTAACTCTAATCCTTTAGTATAATTTGATTTAAAGTATGAATTGTAATCGTTTATGTGATACTTTTTAAATAAACTTTGCCTAAATTGAGCTTCGGCTGCAACTAAATCAAGCATTCTTAAATAATTTTCCGCTTTTTCCTCTAAATGTACTACATGAGGTAACTTAGAAACAATTGCAAATGAATTGGTATCCTTTGGGTCTATTATTACAAACGAAACTTTTGTAGGTGGGTTAAACCTACACAGTTGATCAATAATATAATAAACCAACCAACCTTTACCAGAACCTGTAGCACCAGTTATTAAAATGTGGTTAAGATTGAGAAGATCTACAATCCATGGAGATAAGTCCTTTTTTATCCCTGTTAGAAAAGGAATCTTATATTTTTCACTAAAGAATTCTTTTGAAATTTCCTCGTGACTTAATACATCTGCAAGAGTTATCTTTGCTTTATTTGACTTATAAAACACAAAGTCAATTACTCCTGCATATTCAATTATATCTATTTCCATAGGATCATAACTATCTTCTTTGAAACCTGCAACTATACTATCTTTTTGAGATCTCAGCATTCTTACACTTATACCCTTTATTGGCTTGACTGTTACAGTTAAACAAAATAAATTTTCCTTCATACTTATTATATTTATACCTGAACACTTTGGGAAAATTGCTTCAATTGTTTCTTGCAATATAAAGTGGATATTTATCCACTTTGGTGATCCTCTTTGAATTATAATTTCCTTATTGAAATCTGGTGTTAACGTTAACATTAAAGGTTTAAATAAATTATATAGATATTTAGTGTTCATCAATGACTGTTGGATCATATTATCTGGTATATTTACAATTGTATTTTGCAATGTTACCTCAGATAACTGATGTTCATCTTCATTATTTGTCCATTGATCTACTGCATCTTCCTGCTCTTCAGGTAACTCCTCATTTTCTTCTTCGTCCACATCCTCTTCTTCCTCCTGTTCATATTCATTAATTTCAACTATATGTTGTCTATCTGATTCCTTGACTAAATTACGAATAAAATCATAATTTAATTTTCGTAAAATAAAAGTTGCACCTATTAAAAATATTAACCCATACAAAAAGTCGTCTGTTTTAAATATAAACCATTTTATGTTTGCTATCATTAAACTACCAACTAATATCATTAAAGCTATAGATACGCCAAAGACATTATCAAAATAAGTTCTTATTTCTTCATTTGTTCTTAAAAATAACGAATGCATAAAATATGCATTTATCCTAAATATACTTACGACACCTTCTAATATATAGTCAATAACCTTTTCAATTTCTACTATAGGTTTACGCTTTTCTTCTTCATCTCCTCCTCCACCAAAAAAGTTATCGACATTCTTTTTATAATCGTATACAACTTGTCCAGTGCCACCTGAATTAAAAAAATCACCCACTTGCTCGTTACTATCTCTAACTTCGGGTAATTCAGAGCTTGTATATTCTTTTTCTTCACCTACTTGTACTTCTTCTCCATCTTCATCTTCTAAAGCTAACCCTGCTTCACGTGCTGTATCAATATAGTTTTCATTCAAAAATATTAGCTTCTCTTGTGTCATTGTTTCTAACGACAGAGAATCTAAATCTTTTCTCATTACAGATCACCTTATTTATTTTTAATATTACTTACTTGACTATTTATAAAATTCGCATAGTAGGAACCTTCATTCTTAAAATAAGCAACTATAAAATGCATAAAAGATATAATTAACTTATAATTAATTATAGTTAAAAAAATAAATAGTACTACAATTGCCTTTCCTACTCCCTTGTCTTTAAAATCATCTCTAAATGATAATATATATACAACTATACTTATTGTATATATCACTAATATAATTCCCATAAAATCACCTTATTTATATTAACTCGTCTTTAAAACCTATCACTTCTCCAGACTTATTAAATGTTACTATTTCGTATCTGTCACTAGCTTCTACATTATCTGGAGTTATTGCTATTAATCTAAATAATGCAATTACTTTTACAGTCCCGGACATTGGATCATATTCGGCAACTGAATCCAAATGTATTAACTTTATATTTTTTCCTACAAACCCTTGAATGCACTGATCATAGACTTCTGGATTATTATAGTCAAACCTAGATGCAAATGTATTAAATGACATATAAGGTTTCAAAGAATTTATCTTTGAAATCATTTCCTGCTGAGAACCAGGATTATAAGCCACGTCTATAAATTTAAATGCCATTTCTTTGTCAGTGTTTAACATATTTTCCATCCTATAAAAAGTAAATAGTTTAAACCCTAAGTAACACGATAGGCTTAAAAATACAATCGAACAAGCTAACAAAATTGCAATTACTTTATTGTTGTCAGACATAATAACTACTCCTTTACCATTTTATGATTCTTCTAGCTCCATAATAATAAGGACCCCAATACGAATCATTAATAACTGCTGTAGTACTTCCATGATTAACTTCTTCATCTATCATTATATACCCACTCGAATCATGCTTAATAAATATACCAACATGATTTGGAGGAGGGTCTTTATCTCCCTTGACACTAAAGAACACTAAATCACCAGGTAATAAATCACTCATACTATCTACAGGTGTACCCATGTTGTATTGCTCCTCAGAAGTTCTTGGTAACTTAATTCCACTTAAACTAAAAATATACTGCGTAAAAGCTGAGCAATCCATGGCAACTGAAGTATCTCCGCCATATAAATATGGAATACCTATTGCTGCATAAGCATTGCTAACAATCTGTTGTGCAATTGGATTTGAAATATTAACTACTGAACCGTTTGAACTTCCAGGTAAAGGTAATGTTGAATTTATTTGTTTCGGTCCACCATATTCTTGTACATAATCTGTTATAATTTGTCTATAAATTTCATCCATTTGTGTAACCCACTCAGTATTTTCAGTACCGTTACTATTTACAGCATACATGCCATAACCGTTAGTATTAGATGGGCTATTTATCCAAGCAAAATAATCCATTGTAGCTGGTCTACCTTGAGCACGAGTTACTATTGTTCTAGCTGCTATATCTGTAGTTTCTTGTAAACTACAAGAAGTGGTTGCATAATTACCAGGACCCTGCGAACCTCCGCAAATAACGTCAAAAGGATTTTGAGCTGCTTTTTCAGCTTCATATAAATCTGGCTTTGCAAAACCTACCTCATTTTGTGCTAATGCCACCAAAACTAAAGGATTTAAATCATACTTAGCTCCAGCTTCTTTTACAGCATTTGCAAAATCGTCATTTTGACCTAAAAGAGCTCCTTTGTTATAGTTTAAAATATAATTTACTATAAAAGAATCAGGTACATTTATATATCTATACGCATCGTTTGGCATTATCCCATTCAATTCAGCAGATGTTAACGATAAATTTGAATTTTGAGAAGATGCCTGAATATTTGTCGGCAAACTTTTGTAAAATAGTACAAAAAATCCAAGTATCACTGTAACTAAAATTAAAGGAACTGATATAAATAAATTATCCATAATAAGTGTTAGCAACATCATTAAAATTTTAGATAATATTGTCTTAAATAAACCCTTAATAACTCTTGTCAAAATTGATTTCCGCTTAGTATTATATTCTTCATTCATTTATAATAATTACCCCCGAATAGCATCACCTAAACCTTATCCTGAATTGCTTCACGAGTTTTGAATAGAGAGCTCTCTACTAATTCCTTCGGTAGCTCGAGTTTAATTACTGAATATTTTTTTAGATCATCAAATATAAGAAAACAGTGCTCAAACTCAGGGAGCGTTCGTATATTTTCTAAAGTATTTTTTATGGTACTTTCCATACCGAATTTTTCTATTAGCATATCTATTGTAGATGCTTTGATCTTCCCAATTATAAGTGTTGAAGCAGATTCGTATAAAGAATCTGCACCTTTAAGTTCGTCCTTTACTACGTCTTTAGGTATATTAATAGCTCCTAATAAAATTGCATTGCGTTTTCTTGCACCAGTAAATAAGTTTATGACAATGTCACTACTTTGCTCCTCTCTTAGATAACGCTGCAATTCCTCTAATACAATTACAGTATTAGTCTTTTTTACTGTTTTGTTGTGATTCGCTAAAAGACTGCATAGATAAGAAATTGTCATTTGTTTTAATACAGCTTCTCTTTTATCTATAAATGCAGTATTTTCGCCCTTCATACCAAATGAAATAATTATTATATCTTCAGATTTTATCTCGTTTACTGACAAATTTGTTTTTAACATAGATTTCTTCATACCAGTTTCACTAAAATATACTCTTAAACCATCTACTAATAGTCGACATTCTTCTTTATACTGCTCGTAACCATGCTCCTTTAAATACCCTTCGTCATAAAATAAATTTACAATTTCATCATATACATCACTGAAAAGTAATCCCTTTGAATTGCTCCAAGTTGTTGGATCTTCAGTAACTCCGCATTTACTATATAAATTATTAATAGCATCACTAAAAATAGCTTCTTGTGTAATAGACATTCCATTATCCACATCATATAATAGACTAAATACTCTTAAAGTTAATCGTATAGCTTCATCTTTTAAAAATGGGTCTATATCCGGATCTCCTGTTATATCCCCTATTTCAGTTGTATCAAAATATAGCCCTCCACGTAGATCAATAATCTTTGCCCCTAGTTTTTGCCATACAAGTCTATATTCATCGCCCTCATAGTCTACACAAATTATACAATATCCGTTTAATTTACTAAAAAGCATGAAATTTTTTATTAAAGTTGATTTACCTCCACCAGTCTCAGCCATAAATAAAATATTTTGCGCTTTGGCACCCTTTGAAAAATCTTTTAAGTATGGAGTATAGCTGTTAACATCCATTCCAATGTAAACACCTTTATTATCGCCAGAATATCCATGATATATTGAATTAAATCTAGATACTATATTATCACTTAATATATACATTGGATTTAATTTATCGAGTAATTCTGAACTTGAGCATTTTGAAATATTATATTCTTTATCATATTCAAAAGTTTGGAAAATACTCTCATTAAAAATAAAATCGTTGCTTTTTAGCATTATTTTTAAAACATCACATGCCTTTTGTAAATCATCTTCATTATTTGAAGATACTTCTATGCATAACCTTATATGTGCTAACTCATTTTTATTATCAATTACATCCCTCATAAACTCCCAAGATTTGATCATACGATCAGTAATTGCATCTGTTACTCTTGATTGTTGCTCTTGAAAAACCTTGTCAGTACGTGATGAAGATGCTCTTCTACGCTCTACTTCATTATACCTATCTCTCCATAATCTTTGCCTTCTTTTTATTTTAGGTGAACCTAAATTTAATTTATAAGGTACTGCCTTTAATATAAAATTTATTTTTACATTCATTGACTCTACAAAACTTCTTATATATAAAAATAACATTTTATCTACATAAGGTGGAAATTCGTTTATTATGAATACTCTTCTTATACCATTTTTTGTATATATCTTCTTAGGAGTATAAAATACAACTCCTTCTGATAATTTTGTATTTAGCTCTTCAATGTCAGCAGCATTGTAAGCTGATATCATTTCCGTATAAAAATCATATAGACTTTTGATTGATCTAAATCCAAAAATACGTTTTAAAGTAGACTCCTTTTTAGTCTGGTCCACGTTAAAACTAAATTTTTTTGGTTCGGTTTTTATCTCTACATCATTACCTACTACAATTTTCTTCTTCTTCCTTAACATATGACAATCATCCCCCTAAAATCTTATAAATTATGCTATATTATGAACAATTGCTTCATATAAATTTAAAATTCTCATATCCTTATCAACTAAAATATTATCACTTCCAAAATTAATATCAAAAAAACAATTTAAAAATGGAATAGTTCCTATCATATGCACACCTGAAAATTTGTCATTAATAGATACAAGTAACTTTTTTATCGTATCCTCAACCATACTAACACCATTATATCTTGAATACAAATAAAATTTATTTATCAATAATCCCAACTTCTTTGAATCTATATGTTGTAAAACATTATTGTTATAAATAGACATATTTAGAATAGAACTAATTGAATTGTCAATAATAATGCATACCTTATCTATTCCAGATAAATTTCCCAAAAATTCCTTTATATTGCTTAGAGGACAATCTATTAGAATTACATCAAACACAGACTTTAGTACATTTATCATTTTACCTATAAATATACTATTTATTAAACTTAATTCTGTGCCACTAATATAATACCCTCCACTAACTCCTATTAAACCAAGATTTTGCCTTGTAACATAAATCATATTATTAAAATCACTTATGCTAACATTTTCTTTGCTTGAGAAAACTTCCAAAATATCTATTAAGTTGCCTCTATGGTTCCTCAAATCTTTAGACAAGATATCTTTATAAAACAAGTAATAATCCCTCTTAAGCAAGTTTAAATCAATAATTATTGTCTGCATATTTTTTAGTCTAAAAACTTCAGCAATATTTACTACTGAAGTTGTAACACCTGAACCTCGTTCTCCGGTTATGACAAAACAACCTTTTTTGGGCAAAAATCCTTTCTTTTTTATCTTATATGAAGCCAACACTTTAATGTCCTCTATTGTTAAATTCTTATTTCTATCTAAATCCACTATAGCATCTGCTTTATCTACTTTATGAATAGCAATATTTTTATTTAATATATCGTCCAAAACTGATTTATCAGTAATATCATTTACTAAAATTGATCTTATACCTTTAATACCTAATCCTGCTAGACTATTTATGTGTATAATATGTATGCTATCCCTATTAAACCGATTAATTTCTTTATATAATCCAGCATCTTCAATTAACCCAATCACAATTGCGTGTGGAAACTTTGTATTAACAATATTAACAAGTCTCATAAATGTATCTGCTCTATTTGTCTGATCTATTGTAAATGCAGTATCGGATACAATAATTTTCTTTACATCAATAAAGTTATTCTCCAGATAGTCTATAAAAGTAACTAGATTTTTATTATAATATGATACATCCAATGTGTCATTTGTTTCAATTATACTCTTAGCCAGTAAATCTGTCCAATGACCTAATGAAAAAGCTAACTTCATATCTAAACCTCCTAAAAATCCACTTTCATAACAGATGAATCTATTAAAACATCCAGGTCATCGTATGATATATCTTCAATTTTACTTATTTCGTATCCTTCAATATCAAATCTTTTTAGTGTAGTAAATGGAGCATCTTTTAGTACAATATCATTACTACTATTTAGATCATCAATATTAATGTATCCTATATTATATAAATCCGCGAACATTGACAAGAACTCCTTATTATCAAGAATTCGATACTCATTATATAATGATTCGCCAACTAGTTCAGAAAATATCATTTTCATGCGATCTATATCACTAGTATCCATAATTCTATCTACATAAACTATATAATATGTCGCTGTCTTTGGTTCGCTATTTAGAATAAGCAAACTTAAATAATTAAGTTCCATTCTAACTATATTCTTCAATACCTCGTTTTTCTCTTGCTCCAATAATTTGTTATAGAATTTAATACTTTCAGGTAAAGAAGGTTTTTTCTGAATGTCTATTAAAACAAACCTGAATCCGTTAAATAACAAATTTTTGTAAAACTTCTCAATTGACCTAAAATGAAGTTCTATCTTTTCCTCTGGAACACCTACTTTTCCACCCATATCTAATCTCACACATATACCTTGGCTTAAATTATTAAACTTTATAATGCCTTCTCTTGTAATATCATATATGCCCCACAACACTTTTAAATCACTAACACGATTATTTTTGTATTCTCTAAAGTTATCCATTAATTTGTTTTCTTCAAATACAACTTTTCTTAAATATAATTGTGAAAAATAACCTATGAAAATAAAAAATAATATGAAATCTTTTAAAGAAACTAAATATCTGCTCATATAGGCATAAGTCAGCATTACTAAGAAAAAATATCCTATTACATATGCAAGTTTCTGATCCGAAAAGAAATAATTCCCGCGCTTGTATGACAAGTCTTCAATAGATAGAGGCACAAAAATTTTATTTTTAGTGTCACTCATTATAAATCACCCTATAACATTAATTATTTAGTATAGTCTCCAACTCATTAATTCTCTTTAATAAATCGCCCCTTTGCATACTAATTACCTTATTTTTAATACCTAAAAGTTCTTTTGACAATATTCTTGCCTCTTCTTCACTATAACCTTTCTCAATCAATTCAAGTTCCAATTCTTTCTTATTCTTCTTTATACTTTGTTTATCTTCTAAAACCTCTTCAACTAATTGATATAGCTCACTTTTAAGTGATCCTTCCTCCATATTAGAACTTTTTAGACGACTGCTAACTATCTCAGCTATCCTCTCCGTTAAACCCTTGATCTCCTGCTGATGCTTGGTCAAATCAATCTTAATTTCAATATCTTTCTTTGAATAGCTTTCCCTTAGCTGATCTAACTCCTTTTGTAAAGCTGCTCTCTTCTTTTCATCCAATTTTATATCAGTTATATTATCTCTTATGTCTAGTAACTCTTTGTCTTTTACTACTTTAGAAGATATATTTAATGCAGTTGCTTTGTCAACTCTATTTTGATCATCTAGTATAAATTTTCCTGTTAGTGGATCTAGGAAATAAGTCTTCCCGTTATCTTCATAATAAAGAATTCTTTCTTCTCTTGCTACAACATCCTCATCTATCGAATTTTCTAGTGAACTAACTATATTAACATTCCCACTATGGAACATTCCGCCTTCTTCTTCTCCACTTATTACCCTATATACTGGACCTTTCTTTAGTCCTACTATTTTTACACCTACTTCTTTATTATTTAATAATGGTATAGCCTTCTTTATAATATTATCTACATGTGTTGCACCTATAGGATCCCCAACAAGTAATTTTATTTTTCCACCTGATACGATAACCTGACTTTCGCTATTTATATCTAATCCAGCATCGTTTAGTAATTTAGCACTCGCTATATCCTTTCTCAGGATATTTAAAAACTCGTTTGCCATAACATCGTTACCTACGTTTACAGTAACTATACTTAGTTTTTTATTTCCTACCATATCAGGAATTCCTTCGATTTTACTTATCTCAGAAATAGGTCTATCTGAAATACCTGACCTACTTATTATACTTTGCGCATTTTTAATTGATTCAGATTGAATTTCATCTAGCATCTCTCCATAAAACGCTTCTCTAAATGATAAGAATCTTTCTCTTTTATCCCTAGATTTGATTACTACAGCATCGCCAGATTCTTCGAATTCGTTGTAATCATATATAACACCAGAATTTGTTAAATGCTCTTTAAATAAATTGAAAGCATCCTTGTTAATAACTATATCATTATTAACAGAATTTATAAGATCTACTACCTTCGGTAATTTCTCAAAATTATCACCGAACGCCTTCTTAGCAGAATCCTTGAATACTATTGTGCCGTCCGACGACTTATCGTAATCTATGCCTGCTGTTAAACCTATTGCCTTGAAATCTTCTTCAGAGTCTTTGTCTACTAATTTAACTGATTTTATTCCACTAAGTCTAATCTTTGAAGCTTCCTGCAATAACGAGTAAGATATACCATTTAGTACATTTTGCAGTTCCTCGTTAGATAAATTCAATGGATTTATTATGTCTTTCCTTACAAGTATTTGATTATCGTCTGTTTTTTCAATATTTCCTTCTGCTACTTCAATTCCCACACTAGATAATCTTTCTTTATCAAGAGAATCTAAACGATACAATTCCTCTGTACTATATCCATTTTGTAACATCGTTGCAACCAGCTCTTTGTAACCAGTCGAACCATTATTATGGAAAACAATTCTGCCATCATCCAATTGAGTAAACTTTATACCATTCTTATTAGCAATCTTCCTGAATATATTAAAATCCTCATTGAATTTTTCCCTGTCTACACCAATTGAACTAATAGCATGATCATTAAAAATATCTATCTTTCCCTTAGATTTGTTAATATCATCTAATTTAGTTAACAGCTCATAGTTAGAAATTGCAGATTCTGTTAATAAACCTTGTTCATACTCAATACTGTTTGGAATTATAGATTTTAGTAAGTTCTTTATATAAGGATTACTTGTTTTTATATTTGACATGATCTTAGATTCAATTCCGTTATTATTTAGAATAGCAGTAATTGCATCGTTATTATAGTATAACCCATTCTTATCTATAGTAAAATCTTTTCCCTCTACTAAACCGCTGCTTATTAAAGCTTGCTTGGCAGACTCTATACTTTCTTTGCCTACGTAGTAACTTTTATCTAACGAATAGCGTGACAAAAGTGATGTATCATTTATTTCAGATAACTTTTCTAGAATACTTAATTTATCTTGTAACATAAATGATGTATTCTCAGCTAGCTTATCTTTAATATAATCAAGTGACTTATTTAGAATTACAGTTTCTTCACCGTTTTCGCCCTTAATAATCTTATAACTTAAATCGTTTCCTAATATATTCTTAATTGGATCTAGTTTAGACTTAAATGAAGCATACTTTTCGGCAAGTATTCTACCCTCATCGTTATCTAAATCTACATATTTTTTACTCTGTGCCTCGTCTACACTTATAGATAGAGATCCATCAGTATTTATTTTTGATGTAAATTCTAGAGGACTTCCATATTCTTGCTCAAGCCTATCTTTTTCCTGCTTAAACTTACTGTATTTTGCATAAAATTCTTTACCTTCTTCAGAAGAAGCATCAAACGAATAACTTTTTAGGGAATCATCTAGAGATAAACTTAGATTTCCATCTTCATCTTTATTTATACTATATTTCAAAGACTTGCCATACTTAGATTCTAACTTACTTACATGATCTTCAAATTTCTTAAACTGGACAAACAAGTCCTTTCCATTTCCATTTATTGAATACTGCGCATTATCCCCTTCACCTATTCCAGTATACTTATAAAGTAACTCTCGCTCATTTTCTTCAATACCTTTCTTAGCTAAGAACGCATTAAATCTTTTTATTTCTCTATAATCAACAGTATTAGGTATACTATTTAAGTCTTCACTAGTAACAGACTGATCTAACTTTTCATCTTCAACTGCACTATTTGTTATAAATTTACTAACATCTTCTTCAATTAGATTAGAAAACTCATGTATATCTCTACTGTCATCACTAGTTATGCCTATTTTATCTGGAATATTTCTAATTTTATCCTTTGAAATAGACATATCTAATTCATCTAATTTTAATATACCATCCGTATTAACTCCTAAATTATCTGCAAATTCATGTATACCCCTAAACTCCTCATTGCTAACTTCCATCAATCCATTCGCAGATTTATAAGCTTCCCCTGTTGGTTCTATATTAAATCCAGCCTTCTTGACATCGTCCAAATTTACTGTTTCACTACTGATCTCACTATCTACCCTTGTATCCTCTAAACTTTCACTTATTTCATTTTGAATGTCCTCTACTGTCTTATCATCTACAACATATTCGCTTGATTTTATCCCCTTTTCTTTTGTTCTGAATATAGCATCTTTTATAGATCTTAAGCTTGACTTTATTCCTTCACCGGTTAGGAGACTCCTTGTAGATATGCCACGTGCTCTAGCATCGCGACGAGCTTCATTTATAACAGCTTTCTTCTCTTTTAGATTATTAAGCTCTTCAATGACTTCATTTTCCTTCTTACTTATATGATATCCTTTTAGAGGATTATTCATTTTATCTCTGTATAACGCATTTTTCTCTGCTAACTTATTCCCTATTGTTTCATTTAGCTGAGAAGAAACTGATAAAGAATCTCCTATATCCTTTAGACCAGTAGAACCAAATGCATTTCCTAATAAATTGGCTGCTGTAGCTAACCTAGACTGCATTTTCGATAATGCTTGTAAATAAAATTGACCTCCAAGATCACTTATATTTCTAATTACATTTCTAATTAACCGTCTTAATGCTATATATACTATATACATATATCCTATTACTAGAAGCATTGATAGAAACTGACTAGGTAATATAGTAGATTTACTGTTTGTAATATATATTCCACAATTCCATACTAGCAAAAATCCAATCTGTATTAGTAAAATTGTACCAAAAATATATGCAAATCCAAAGAGTGTTTTATCTTTGTAGTCTTTATATAGTACATAATTTATAAAGAATAGTACAACTGCTATCCCCATTAATATTATTTTTATTACCATCATCACAATACCATATGCCAAAACAAGACCTAAAAGTATAAGAAAAGTTAAGCCAATTAATAGGTTCTGATTCATAATTACATAATTACATATATTTGTAATACCATAGGCAGCAGAATCTTGTATAGGTATTATTAATGCTTGAAACATAGTATTTGCGTCAATTGTTTTAAAATCTACGTATCTTGCTGCTCCACCTGTGTCAGAATGCTTAAAAGCAGACAGATAAACCTCAAGAGCACATGCTTGATAGATAGTTCTTGGCATTAAATAAGATTCGATAGGTCTTATTTGAGTTGCACAATAATATGCTAAGTCAGTTGCAACTGCTTTAAAATCAATATTTTGCAATTGCTTCCCAGATGTTGACGGTTGCCATGTTATGTTTGTATATCCTTGTAGATTTAAGTATCCTTCAGGATCTGCATAAAACGAAGGATCATTATAAAAACTTGGGTGCTGCTCCGCTATCTGGGATATAAAAGTGTCCAAAATTTGAGTATATAGAGGTAGATTAGCAGAAACACTATTGGAACCTTCGTTATCAAATTGAGGATCACGTGCTCTTACAAAATCATTTACAGGTATTGCTAATGGAGTGTTGCCATAGGTTGAACTGGACGTAGAAGGATCTTTAATAGTTATATAAGTATCGTCAGGTACCGGATTTAAATTTACCTGTCCTTGAGTTTGATTATCATTTAGAAATGACTTATTTTGATTGTCTAGACCAATTATTGTTATAGTTTGAGTTTCCTTGCTCATTAAATCATTAGAAATTGTTGTAAAAATACTATAGAACATATGTGGCAATATCATTAGCGGGACAACAACACAAATTATTAGTAAAAATTGATCTGCAAATATTCTTTTTGGTTCTATCCTCCCCATTACAAGCATTATTAATTGGTATGCAAATAGCAATATCATTAATACAAATATTACTGTAAAAATAAATTTAAATACAGTCTTAAACATAGGTTCCTGTGTAATATCAGTTGTATTAAATGCTTCGCCGCCAGAACCGTTTACAAAAAAGTCCTGATAAACCTTTGAAATATAATTGTCAACAGTTAAATTTAGTACATAACCAAAACCTTCTGTTACAATGTCAAATAAACGATTGGTGATTGTTTGCATTTGGTTTGCTTGTTGTTGCGAAGCACTTGGATTTAACCTTTCCACATCTAGAGGATTTAAAGAAGTTGCATCATTATTAGGTTCAAACATAATTCCAGATGCAAATAGTTTATTATTTGCTAATTCAAAAGTTAAAGCTGAATCTAAAATATCTAGATTATCACATTGCTTTCCATTACTACTATTTTTATAGATATTAATCTTTTGAAACCCGCCTGACGGTAATTGAGGACCTAAATAAGTGGAATCTAAATCACTGTTACTTGGCTGTGTAATATTTGGGTTATTAGGGATATTCATAATAAAAGCTGGGTCAATTCCTTTTGTATTTGTTACTTCCTGAAATATACTATTATTTGTATTAAATTCTTCATAGAAAGATAGCGGGTTTGTAGTTGAGTTGTTTGGATTTGGTGTAGGTAGTACTTCATCATTATTTACAGATCCACCTAAATTCTTAGCGATTACAAATGAGTTAGCTAACCCAGATGGAGAAAACAAATTTCCTTTGAATTTTGGATCTGAAGCTAAATGTGCATAGTTTGTCATTCTTATTATATAGTTAGATCCATTTTGTTGAATAAGTACACCTGTTTTATCACTACTTACATTAAAATTACCTAT
>Ga0123519_10002724_pt1 | contig 29577 bp, 36 predicted proteins | sample YelNatPaOPRAMG02_FD_87396 | JGI IMG/M metagenome (GOLD analysis project Ga0123519, IMG submission 87396) | Hot spring microbial communities from Yellowstone National Park - Yellowstone National Park OP-RAMG-02 (version 2) | ecosystem: Environmental > Aquatic > Thermal springs > Hot (42-90C) ... | reverse complement strand
TTCAAGGAAATACCCGGCAATGTCTCAATCATTCCCTGTGCAGGTATAGAATTCAGCTGGGTTATTTCCCAGTATCTTAAGTATGGTGGATATCTTGCAGGTGGTTTTGGTGGAGTAGAAGTAATGGCTACAAAGCACATAGGCATAGGTATAGACGCAGGGCTTTATTATGTCTCACTTACAAGCACCCTGGGCGCATATCCTGATTGGGGCATAATTTTTAATGGTGGCCTGACATATTACTTCTAAAAACTCCGGGGAGGGTCCTTGAAAAGTGTTATTATTTTAGTCCTTTTATCAGCGGTTCTGTTTACTTTTTCAACAGCAGGTTTTGCTAAGGAACAGATACTGGTGGGTTCTTTTACCCTTGTAAAGGGAAAGGTTAGTATCCAGCGCGGCGGAGAGGAGAAATGGGAGAAAGCTGAAGTGGATATGCCGGTTTATCCGGGAGACAGGGTGAAGACTGAAGCGAAATCCGAGGCAGAGCTAATCCTGGATGACGGCAGTATGCTGCGCATAGAAGAAAAAACACTTATTGAAATCGTGGATTCCAGAATTGAGGAAGGCAGGGGTGAAGAAGGAAAGAAGAGTTTTCTGATTAACCTGGGGATTGGCAAGGTCCTGAACAATTTTAAGAAGTTGATTCACAAAGAATCCAGGTGTACCATAGCAACTACAACCGCTGTTGCAGGCATCAGGGGAACTGAATTTTCTGTTGAGTGTACGGAAGATAAAACAGAAGTTGCTGTCTATGAGGGAGAGGTTGAGGTAGCGGGTAAGAGTGAAGGAGTTGAAAAAGAAGCAGTAAAGGTTTCACAGGACCAGCAGACTACTGTTGAAAAAGGTAAGGCTCCATTAACACCACAGTCATTAACTGAAAAAGCCCGCAGGTATCGTGAGAATGTCGTTGCCAGGTTCCACCAGAGGGTTGAGCAGAATCGTATGCGCCTGGAGGAGATTCGGAAACGGCGAGAAGCAAAAATAGAAGCAATGAAGAAGAAAGTTCAGGATTTAAAGGAGAGAACCCAGAAGAAAATACAGCAGATGAAAAATAGATAGTCTCATAATATTTAAAGTATGGTGGCAAATCACAAATATTTTTTATCAAGCAAAATTCCCGGCAGGAAAAAACAATTGATTTGAGTGTGAGAATTGACAAAAGTTTGAATCGGGGGAAGCTATGAAAAAAATAATTCTATTCTTAATTTCAATTTTTATATCTTCTTCAATAGGTTATGCCGGACATTATGAATTTGCAGGAGATGGAGCAAGGGCAAAGGCAATGGGTGGAGCATTTGTTGCAGTTGCTGATGACGCTTCTGCTTATTCGTGGAATCCAGCGGGAATGGCACTTTTGCAGGAACCGGAAATGTCATTTATGTCAAGAATGAGAGCCCAGAATTACAGAGAACTTTATCCATATGACCCCAACAGATGGGAAGAGTCCAGGCCACCTTATGTTTTTGAAAACTGGCATGACGCCATGGTTTTTAGAGAATCAGAAGAGGGAGGGGGACCTCCCATGGGAGATATGCGAGTAATGAGCTATGTTTATCCCTGGAAAAGAATGGCAATAGGTTTTGGAACACTGGGGTACAAGCAGTATATGTCTGAGGTGTCCACTCATGACTCAGGCAGGGGACCTGTAATCCTGAATTGCGGAGGAAATACAGTGAGTCTGTCCTGGACGAGCAGATATGAAATGAATATGGAATTTGGCCCTCCTGATTTTGGAACTGCACTTGCTTTCAGGCTGGGAAGATTCTTTTATTTTGGATTCAAGGTTGGAATCTGCAGTGCACCTGACCGGCTTGAAACAAATAAGTCAAGAGAAGAATATTTTCCAAAAATAGCAGCAGGCGGAAACACCATTACAGAGCCTTTTTATTACTGGCCCTGGATTAGGCCCGAGTCTTCCCTTCTTTCATATTCTTTTGGAATTCTTCTGCGCCTTTCCCGGCTGAGTCTGGGTCTGGTTTACAAGGATTTTACAACAACAAGAATGGTTCTTCAAGAAGGTGGAGCAAAGAATGACACCAATTATTTGTATGGTATTCACAATGACTTTGATTTCAAATATCCCAGATTCATAGGTGGAGGTGTTGCACTTCGGATAGGAGAGGTCTTCACGATTTCATACCAGGCAAATTTCATTGCCTACTCCCAGATGGACTACGACCCTGGGGACAACTGGGTTTTTGAGGATGCAACTGAGCACCATGTGGGTGTTGAATATGTCCTATTCCTGGGGAAGGAAAAGAATATCGCATTTCCATTGAGATTTGGATGGTATCTTGAGCCCAGCGCCCAGGACTTCTATAAATTCAGGAACAAGCCCTATCCTGAGTGGACTGATTTTGACACCGAACAAATGGAAAAGAAATACTCTAAGGATCCGGATCAGCATCACATTACTTTAGGAACAGGTTTTTCAAGGGACCAGTGGTCATTTGATTTTACTGTGGATTGGTGTCATCGCAGGATTGATATAATGTTCACACCGGTACTTTATTTTTAAGTTTGTACCCGGAGGTGTAAAATGCGAAAAATAAAAATTGTATTTCCGGTTATTTTATTTTCACTCTATCTACCTACTATCAATGCGCAGGAGCAAAAAATAAGTGCAGCAGTAATGGAACTGGAGGCAAGGGAAGGGATTCCTGCAGGCACAATCTTCAGTCTTTCAGACTACTTACGTATACAACTTGTGAATACTGAGAAGTTTACTATTGTGACAAGAGAAAATATGGAACAGATTTTAAAGGAGCAAAATTTTCAGATGTCAGGGTGTACCTCACAGGAATGTGTTATTCAGATGGGACAGCTGATTGGTGTGCGCAAGATGTTTACTGGCACTATCGGGAAGATCGGGCAGACATATCTTCTAACCTTAAAAATGATAGATGTTGAAAGTGGAAAAATCGAGAAGGCGGTGATAGAAGAATGTTCAAAATGCGAAGAGGATGCACTGCTTACCTCTATGAAGAATATTGTCAATAAGATAGTTGGTTTATCAACAACAGAAAAGATTCCCGAAAAGATTGCAAAAAAGGAGGAGAAGAAGCCGGAATCTTCTGTATCCCGGAAGGTTAAGGGTCCTGATAAAGACTACTGGGAATATTATTTAGACGGCTTGAGTCTTTCAGAATCTGGTAAATGGGAAGAGGCGATAGAGGCCTTCTCAAAAGCTATTTCCATGGATTCAAAAGACCGTTCAAAAACCCGAACCTACGGAATGCATTTTATTGAATATTTTCCACACAGGGAGCTGGGCATCGTGTATTTTCATCTCAAGCAATTTGAAAAAGCAAAGGAGGAATTGAATAAATCTTTCTCAATGGAGAAGTCAGCCAAGGCACAGGAATATCTCAAGCTGATGGAATAACAGTGGCAGCGATATCTTTCTATTTCTGCTGAAAGATAGTTAATTTGAGAGAGGAAAGAGTTTTAAATGAGTTATTTAGAAAATATAAAAGGGCTAAGAAAAGAAAAGTTCTTCTAAAAAAATCTTTCAGGGAAGAAGCAAGAAGACTCTCTTCCATCTTAGCAAAGAAGTATAAATTTGAAAAACTATAGTCTGTAAAAATTACTCCTTTTGGAGGAGGAATCCATGCAAATTAGAAAAATTATGGCAATGGTTCTGACAGGTATTTTTATTATAGAAAGTATAAATTTGCTCTGTGCACAGCCTGTTGAAGGAAAGACAGAGAGCGTGGATGTGGAAGTTGAAGTTCCCATTCTAAATGACGATATCTATGCAGCAAGGGAAAGGGCACTGATGCTGGGGCAGAGGCGAGCAGTGGAGCTTGTTGTGGGAGTTTTTGTAAATGCCGCAACCCTTGTAGGAAAGGCGCAGCTTGTTGACAATCAGATCTATTCCAAGACAAATGGATATGTTAAGAAATATGAGGTTTTATCAGAACAGAGGGAAGGCGATACCCTGAAGATGAAATTAAGAGCACTTGTTAAGGTGGGGGATGTAAATAAGGACCTGGATGCCCTTGGATTGATGATAAAGGGTGCCACTATCGGGAACCCCAGAATAATGGTGCTTATAAGCGAGTTCATTGATGGAACAGAGCCACCGATTTCTACAACCGAGACCGAAATAGCACAGAAGTTTATGGATTCAGGATACAGGGTTGTGGAGCAGGCAGAGGTAAAAAAAATCAGGGCTCTCCCTGAGACGAAAGCAGCTATGGAAGGAGATGTTGAGGCAGCAACAAAAATCGGCAGGGATATGAAGGTGGATATTATTGTCGTAGGAAGGGCATCTTCCAATTTTAACACTGACCAGGGTCTCGGGGGCTTTGTTTCCTACAGGGCTACGCTTACAGCAAAGGTAATAAAGATAGATTCTTCTGAGGTTTTGTGGACAGTTCCAAACAGGCAGGGTTCTGGAGTGGACCTGACAAGAGAGAATGCAGCAAGGACAGCACTCTCAAAAATATCAAAGGCTGTGAGTGAGGAAATGGTTCCTGCCATCACAAAGATATTGAATGAAAGGGCACAGGCACAACTTACCATTTCAAACATTACAGACTGGAATAAACTTGCAGAGTTAAATAAATATATTCAGAGTATGCAGGGAGTAAGTGGCACATACATCCGTTCATATGAGACAGAGACAGGGATTGCCTCAATTGATATAAATCTCAGGTACGGAAATGCCCAGCAGATTGCTTCATATCTTGCCAATATAAAGAAATTTCCCATAGAGGTTACTGCTGTCAGCGGGAATGTGATTCAGGCAAGGGCAAAATAGTGTTGAGGTTTTTAATAAAAAAGCGGGACAGGAACTTTTCAAGAAAAAGTAGCCTGTCCTTTTTTGTATCGGAGGCTGGTATGGAAATAAAGAATGTTAAGCTTAAAGTAGTTCAGGGTGATATTACAGAGCAGGAGACAGAAGCGATTGTAAACGCTGCAAATAACAGATTGATTATGGGTGGAGGGGTTGCTGGTGCAATTCTGCGCAGGGGCGGAAGGGAAATACAGGATGAGTGCAATAAGATTGGTCCCATACCCGTTGGAGAGGCAGCAGTGACAGGCGCAGGAAGGCTGAAGGCAAAATATGTAATTCACGCAGCTACAATGGGAATGGATTTTGAAACTGACGAAGAGAAAATCAAGGCATCCACCACGAATTCCCTGAGGCGGGCAGAAGAAAAGAAAATAAAATCTATTGCGTTTCCGGCTCTCGGCTGCGGCGTTGGCGGGTTTCCTGCAAAAAGGGCAGCAGAAATAATGCTGGAAGAAGTGAGGGCGCATCTTGAAAATACAGAAAGGTCTTCCCTGAAAGAAATTGTATTTGTCCTTTTTGATAAGGATACTTTTGATTCATTCAAAAAGGTTATAATGTAGTGGTTGAATTTATTCCACAAAAGGTGCGCAATCCTCTAAACTGAGTGGCAGACAGGAAATTGTACCACTACAGACGGTAATTTATATGAAACAGCCACGCATAACAGTAGATATTATTATTGAAGTTGAAGGCGGCATTGTCCTCATAAAACGCAAGAACCCTCCCTATGGATGGGCTATCCCTGGAGGATTTGTGGATTATGGAGAAAGTCTTGAAACTGCTGCAGTGAGGGAGGCGAAGGAAGAGACAGGACTTGATATTGAGGACCTGCATCAGTTTCACACCTATTCAGACCCTGGTAGGGACCCGAGGGGACATACGATTTCAACAGTTTTTATTGCAAGGGCAAAGGGTATTCCACGGGCAAGCGATGACGCCGCAGATATTGGAGTTTTTGCAGAAGACAATTTGCCCAAAGATATTGCGTTTGACCACAGGGATATTTTGAGAGATTATTTTGAAAAATACAGATAGTTTCTACTTTAAAAAGTAGCCTGTTCCTTTTCTATGGATACAGAAAAGAAGTTGAAAATTCTGGGACAGCAGGCAAAGTTTGATGCCTGCGGATGTCCTGCAATCCTTGATAAAAAATGGCTTCATCCTTCCTTGTCGAGTGTGTATCCGTTTGTATATACTGCAATAGGAGAGGGAGGAAGAAGCGTCAGGCTTTTCAAAACACTTCAGATGAATGCCTGCAGGAATAACTGCAGGTACTGTGCAAACCGAAGGGATAGAGATTTCTTTCGCACATGGTTTACTCCTGAGGAGCTTGCACGCATATTTATGGAGTATTACCGGCGCAGGCTTGCCGATGGCTTCTTTCTTTCCTCAGCAATAGTAAAGAACAGTGAATGGACACAGGAAAAAATACTTGAGACATTAAAAATATTGCGTGAAAGATATGGCTACAGAGGATATGTGCATACAAAGATTATGCCGGGAATAAGCGGAAAACTTGTGCAGGAAATTTCAAGATATAGTGATAGAATCTCCGTCAACCTTGAAGGAATAAATCAGAAGTACCTTTCAATACTTGCACCTGATAAAAATTTTGATATACTTCTTGCCACCCTCAAGGAGATTTCATATCTCAACACAGAGAAACCGTTAAAGGCAGGTGTTACAACACAGATTGTTGTTGGAGCAAGCGGAGAGAAGGACTCAGAAATACTAAAGTTATCCAGGGAACTTTATAAAAATTTGCACCTGTGGCGTGTCTACTATTCCAGGTTTGACCCTGTGCCTGATACGCCCTTACAGCATCAGGCGCCCTGCACTCATTTGCGGGAGGTCAGACTTTATCAGGCGGATTTTTTACTTCGCAAATACGGCTTTGAGCCCGATGATTTTGTATTCAATGAAAACGGCAATCTTCCTGAGGGTATTGACCCCAAACTTGCCTGGGCAATGATGCACCCAGAATTTTTCCCCGTAGAAATTAATACTGCTCCGTTTGAAAAGCTTCTGCGTGTCCCCGGGGTTGGAAGAATTTCTGCCACACGCATAGTTGAAATTCGCAGGCAGACAAAATTTTTAGATATGGAACAATTAAAGAAGATAGGTGTGCGCACCGGAAAGGCGCGCGGATACATCACCCTGAACGGCAGATTTTATGGAACGGGAACAGGAAGACCTGTAGCGAACTTAATTCAGGCTTGCAGACCTGAAGAAAAAATCCCGTTTCAGCCTTTTCTGTGGGAGGAGATTTAAGAGTATGAACCGGGGCGAAGAGATAGTGGTTAGAATTGAAAAACTTGATTCCACCGGCAAGGGCGTGGCAAAGCCTGAGGGATTTGTTGTATTCGTGCCAGGCGGAATTCCAGGGCAAAAATTGAAGATAAGGATTGAAAAGAAAAAACACAATTACGCTGAAGGTTCTATTGTGGAGGTCCTTGAAAAATCTCAAGTAGAAACAAACCCGCTGTGTTCTGCATTCCCTGTGTGTGGAGGTTGCACCTGGCAGACCATCCCTTATAAGGAACAGGTGCGGATAAAAGAAGAACTGGTCAGGGAAACCCTTCTTCATATCGGCAAACTTGATATTCCTGTGCTTCCCATCCTGCCCAGCCCCCAGAATCTTTACTATCGCAACAAGATGGAATTTACCTTCGGGTTAAATGAGAAAAATGAGCCAATCATAGGAATGCATGAAAGGGGAGACTTCTCTCGCATTGTAGAGACAAATGACTGTATTCTTATGAGTCCTGAATCCAGCAAGATTCTTTCATTTTTCAGCCAGTTTGTCAGAGAGTTCAACCTGCCTGTATATGACCCAAAAACGCACCAGGGACTTTTCAGGCACCTCATTATAAGGGAGGGGAAAAATACAGGTGAAAGAATGGTGAATCTGGTCACCACCTCATCAAATCTTATTGCCTGGCCCGATGACCTTATGCATCAGTTTGCAACTTTTCAGGATAGAGAGGGAATACAGGTCCATTCATTCCTGCACACAATAAATGAGAGGGTTTCAGATATTGCTGTAGGAGAAAAAATAAATGTATGGCGAGGTCGCAATTATATAACTGAAAGGATAGAAAATCTCCTGTTTAAGATTTCACCCTACTCCTTTTTCCAGACCAATACATCTGCAGCCAGTGTTCTGTATCAGAAAGTCATGAAGATGGTTGAACCGCAGAAAGAAATGAGTGTTTTAGACCTCTACTGCGGGACAGGCGGCATAGGACTTTACATAGCAAAGGAAGTTAAAAGTGTTCTCGGAGTGGATTCATTTCCACAGGCGATTGAAGATGCACAGGAAAATGCGGGTTTAAACGATATTCTAAATGCAGGCTTCTTCCTTGAAGAAGTCAAGAATTTTGTGGCAAAAATGGTGAAGAGGAGAGAGCATATTGATGTAATAATTCTTGACCCTCCCAGGGAAGGTTTGAACCCCAGGATAATTAAGGGAATATCCCTTATTTCTCCCGAAAAGGTAATCTATGTCTCCTGTAATCCTGCAACAATGGTGCGAGACCTGGTTATGTTCAGGAATTTTAATTTCAAGCCAAAAAGTATCCAGCCCCTGGACCTTTTTCCACACACTCCGCACATTGAGTGCATTGCTGACCTTGAAAATACAAATTAGCCAGAGGTAGAAGAAAGGATTTTATGACCCCGAAGTTAAAAGTTTTTGCCAACAGGAACTTCAGATTTTACTGGTTCGGGCTGCTGGTGTCTATGATAGGCACATTCGTTCAGGTCACTGCCCAGTCATGGCTGGTGTATGAACTCACAAGGTCTCCTCTGAAACTGGGGCTTGTGAGCACCGCACAGGCAGCTCCTTTTCTCGCTCTTTCCCTTTTAGGAGGAGATACAGCGGATCGCCTGAACAAACGCAACATACTCTTCTTTACCCAGACCGTAATGATGATTCTGGCTTTTACACTGGGAATCCTTGCCCTGACGGGTAGCGTAAAAGTCTGGCACATAGCCCTGATTGCGGTAGGTATGGGGACAGCGAATTCCTTTGACATACCCACAAGGCAGGCCTTCATTTATGACATAGTGGGGAGAGAGGAAATAATGAGCGCGGTTTCGCTGAATTCGAGCCTCGTTAACCTTGCGCAGATTGCAGGACCTGCAATAGCAGGTTTTATGGTATCTACGGTCGGGAATGCCTGGTGTTTCATCTTTAACGGCGCAAGTTTCCTTGCTTTCATAATTGCGCTTAAGAACATGGTTATCCAGCCTAAACCCCGCGCAGGGATGGAGGGCTCTGCCTTTAAGAGTATAATAGAAGGCCTGAGGTATGCCTGGACGAATCAAGTATTGAAGACAGTAATTCTGCTTGTAATCCTTTCAACAATTTTCATAATGCCTTACGGTGTCCTGATGCCTGTATTTGCAGGGGAGATACTGAAGGTGGGCTCCAGGGGATTCGGGCTTCTTATGACATGCACCGGGTTGGGAGCCCTATCCGGAGGACTGATGCTTGGAAGCGCCGGCAATGTAAAACACAAAGGCAGATTGTTCTTTACCGGGGCGTTCATATTCTCAATAGCGATCTTGCTTTTTTCATTCTCAAGGATTTTTCCTCTTTCGTGTGCCCTGCTTGTGGCAGGGGGATTTTTCTCCATGATTCAGTCCTCCACTTCAAATACGATTATTCAGGTAACTGTTTCCGACGAGATGCGTGGAAGGGTTATGGGGATATTTTCCCTTGCCTTTATGGGCCTGTCGCCCTTAGGAAGTCTTCAGGCAGGCATGGTTGCCCAGTTTTTTGGTGCTCCATTTGCAGTCGCTCTGGGGGCGGCCATTTTTGGTTTATCTGTTTTCTTTATGTTCAGGCATACGTCCCATCTGCGCGAAATCTGATAGAGCATCAGACTGCCAGTTTTGTTAATATTGCCTTTTCAATATTTGCTCACTCTATTATTTAGACTTTTTTGAACCTATTAAATCAACTATCTTATTTACATTTTCGCTCAGATGTTTGATAGTTAAATCCAGTTCCTCTTTTGAAGATTCGTCAACTTCTCCATATGCCCTTAAGCCCTTGCTGTCTATATCACAGAGGATTTCCCACAGCGAAGAAAGTATACTTATTATCCTGGACTTTGTTTCTGTCCTTTCTGATTTTAGCCCCAGCCGATTCACCAAATCCCTGATGATTTCTTTTATCTTGCCAATTTGCTTCCTTACTTCAAGGGATTCATGCTCAGTGAGTGTATTTTTTATAGAATATAATATACCATGCCTCTCTTTTATCTTACACAATTCCTCAATTTCATCCAGCCATTCTTCAAGAATCAGCAATGCAGTCCTCAGGGAATTCTTCTGCGGTCCTGTGAGTTTCATTTTTACTCCCTAAAAGAAAAACTCCTACTTGAATTACAGTAGGAGTTATCAGCTCAGTTCTCTTTAGAGCGTTAAAGGCAACTCCATGCCCGATTTTTTATGAGGATAGAAAGAGATGCAGGCAAATATATTTTTTCTTAAATGCCCATTTTGACCTCTGCCATTCTGAATGAATATTATATCATAAATTAATAAAAAAGTCAAATCAGAATAAAAAGACTACAATCTCAACTGTTTAAACAAGCAGAGGATTTACACCACGGTAAGCCTAAATTGCATTCCTTAAAGAGATAGCAGGTTCTTTTGCAGATGGATACAAGCATAAGCATCACAGGAACTTCTATTAAGACGCCCACAACCGTTGCAAGAGCTGCACCTGAGGATAATCCGAAAAGCATAGTGGCTGTGGCAATTGCAACTTCAAAATGGTTGGACGCGCCAATCATTGCAGAGGGCGCTGAATCTTCATAAGAGAGATTGAGAACCTTTGCAAGGCCGTATGTAATCCAGAAAATCAAGTTTGTCTGGATGAAAAGCGGGATTGCTATCCACAGGATTGTGAGCGGCTTTGTAAGGATAATCTCACCTTTGAACGAGAACAGCAGTATCAGGGTGAACAGGAGTGCAATAATGGACACAGGTGTAAGTAAGTGCAAAAATTTTTTATTGAACCATTCTTCCCCCTTAACTTTAATTATCCACCTGCGAGTAAAATATCCTGCAACCAATGGCAGGGCAACATAAATGCTTATGGAGAGCAAAAGCGCCTGCCAGGGAACAGGAAGTTTCCAACTCCCAATAAAAATCCACCCAGCGGTCCGTAAAGAAAAAGCATTGAAATAGAATTTATTGCTACCATAACAAGTGTATGCCCGTCATTTCCCTTCGCAAGATATCCCCACACAAGCACCATTGCTGTGCAGGGTGCAATGCCCAGCAGTATGCAGCCGGCAAGATAACTCCTCCAGAGCGGGACCTGAAGCATTTTCAACCCGTTGTGCAGAACAACAGTACCTGCTCCGTGCAGGGTTCCCACAGCCCAATCAGCACCTGGCGGAAGTTTTACTAAATCTGTGGCGTCAACCCCTATCAGATTCTTGAATGCAATGCCCAGAAAGAATAGTGCAATTGCATACATAGTGAACGGCTTTACTGCCCAGTTCGCAAATAGCGTCAATCCCACGGGCTTTACAGATTTACCTGCTTTTAGCACCTCGCCAAAATCTATTTTAACCATAATCGGGTACATCATAAAGAATAGGCAGATAGCAATCGGGATAGAAACAACAGGAGCTTCCCCTACATAGATTGCAAGTCCATCCAGAAATTTTGCTACGCCCGGTGCCATCTTTCCCAGAAGAATTCCTGCAGAAATACAGACCAGCACCCAGACCGTCAGATATTTCTCAAAAATACTCAATTTTCTTTCTTGCCGCTGCATTTTATCCCCCTTTAATATTTCATCTGTGCGATAAATCGCTCTACTACATTAGACTCCTCACCTTTTCTTCAATCTCATCCCTTACAATTCTGAAAAAGTTAATGGATTTTCCTCTCGGGTCCGGGATATCCCATTCAATATGCTCTTTTGATGGAACGAAGGGACAGGCATCTTTACACCCCATAGTAACAACAATATCAAATTTTTTAACAGGAAGGTCAGGAAATCCTTTGGAAGATTGTCCTGATATATCAATACCTTTTTCCTGCATCACTTTTATTGCCATTTCATCTATCCTGCCTGAAGGTTTTGAGCCCGCACTGTATGCCTCTATTTTATCTTTCCCGTAGTGTTTTGCAAAGCCCTCTGCAATCTGGCTTCTGCAGGAATTCTCAATACAGACAAATAATATCCTTTTCACTTTGCCCCCGGATGCAAAATCCTATCCATAATAAATCCTGTTGCTATAGCACTGGGAATTGTTAACGCCACCCGCAACCCTGCAAAACTCAAGCCCAGGAATCTGGATTCAAACATAAGCATAGGTATCTTTATTGCAGACCAGGAACACAGGAATATGACTACATTGAACACTCCTGCTCCTTTATTCAGCAGGGACACTGCAATTGGAAAGGCAACATACAACGGGCCCGCAGCAGCAGTGCCTGCAAGAATTGCAATGCCGGCGCCTTTCACTCCAGACCCTTTGCCAAGTGTTTTCTCCACAATTTTCCTTGGAACCCAGGTATCAAGCAAGCCAAGCAAAATGCAAACCGGCGGAAGGATTGATAACACCTCTATTAAATATTGCACTGAGATACGGGAAATATTACTTGCCCTGTCTGGCAGAAAGGGATACAATGCCATTGTCAAAACTGAAAGAATTATCAGGAGCCCATATTGCCTGAGTATTTTTTTCATTTAAGCACACTCCCCATTATGAGCGCTATAAGCAATGCAAACCCAAAACTCAAGAGATTGCGCCACAGGGTGAATTTCTTTCCCATGAATTTTGATTCCATAGGAGCAGTAACGATTCCAACCATAACAAGCGTGGTTATGAATGCCGCAATTGAAGTTATGCTGGCTCCCTGCCGTAAAAGTGAACCACCCAGGGGCGCAGCTATGAAATGCGGAACCAGCAATATTGAACCGAATATTGCCGCGATAATCACGCCTAAGAAACCTGCTTTCTTGCCGATAATATTTGTAATCACAGGTCCTGGAACAAATGTAAGCAGGAAGCCGATTACAATGATAATGGTAAGTATAAATGGCAGGACATTCTTGAAAGTCTTCCAGCTTATCTGCAGTGAAAGCATAGTCTTTTCCCTGCTTTTTAAAGCAGACAATATCAGGCACCCAATTGCAATTATGCATATTATAAAACTGAACATAAAATTAAATACCCCTGTTTAAAAATCTATCTCAACTTTTGGATATTTGCACGCCTATTATCTTAACGCCATTATCCGTTTTCATCTCCAGTGTTGCCGGCTCTGTAATAAGGCACTGTCCTTCCTCAATTACTGCCTTTTCCCGATTGACTTTTACCTCTGCCTTTCCTTTCAGAACGTAAAACACAACATAAGAAATCATCTCGCAGGTCGGCATTTTACCGCCGGGTGGAAGTTCAATAATTCTTGCTTTGAATTCCTTTGTCTTATAAAATACATTCTTCTCTCTTTCCTCGTACGGGTAAGATACCATTGTCTTAAGGTCAAATATTTTTAACATTCTCTCCCCCTTCAGTTCATAAAAATTCACTCGGAATTTCATAGCCCGCCGCCTGCAGAATACGCAATAATTCATGACGCCTATCCTGAAATTCTGCTGAAAACAATGGAGCGCATTTTATAATATTCAGACTACCTGAAATAATCTGGACCGCAAAAGCAAGGCAGGTTGGAACCCCGCATTCTCTACAATTCTTTCCGGGAAGCAATTTGTAGATGTCAATAGCATTGAGGTTTCTGCGCGTCTCATACAAAGGCACAATTTCATTTTTCCTTGCAAAGGTATCATTCACCAGATTCTTAAACCACTCAAGTGTCTCAAGGGCATCTTTTTCGTCAAAAAGCTTTCCTATTGCTATCTGTCTGGCATACACAGTTATCAGACGTTCCCCTTTCTTTAGAGTAAGCGCAGGCCAGTTGGGATTATAAATTGCTCCCTTTATCACTGCATTGAGATAGGGCATTATCTCGCTTATGTCATCTGAGAAATCTGCCCAGATGCGAATTAAATTTGGGTCTGCCATGCAGGGTAGAACACTGGTTATTGATATGTTATGAAGCAACACACCACCCATTTAACCGCCATATTTTCTTACATTGGACTTCAGCCCTTCCACCTCAAATGCAGGTTTGCAGCCGCTCTCTGACTGCCTTTCAATTTTTTTAACAATGTCATTTAATAATTGAAGGGCCGCCTCTTTATCTCTGTCTATCACGATTCTCTGCACTTCCTGCCATTCCTTTTCTTCAAACACAAGAACAAACTTTCTTTCCAATTGTTTCCCCTTTTTTAATTTTATGCTGTTCCGTGGAGTACGAAGCCAGGTACCTTAGAATCTTTTCCACATCGGACCTGCCGGGTTTTAAATTGTATGTTTTCTTTATGCCCTTTTCAGTTACAATCAGGTAGTTGTTAATTTTAATCCCGAGGTGCTCAAGGGCTTTCTTTGCGCATCCGACAGGGCAGCCGTCAATGGCTATTATATATTCTGCTGATTCCGCTCCTTTTACCATTCCGGGAATATGGGCACTAACTCCTGCAAGACAGTAGAATTTTGCTATTCCTTTCTGGTCAAGCGCTATTGCTGCACTGTTTGCTATCTGCCCCACATTAGAACCGCCGCTGCAGGCAAAAACCATTGCGCCGGCGTTCCCGCACGAACATTTATCCTTCTTTTGTTTTACCATTCTTCACCTCTATTTTTTAAGCCGTCAGAATAAGATATACTCCACCCAGAATTACCAGTATCCCGCAGATTCTCTTTGCAATCAGCGTTCCCTTTGATTTCTCGTTCCAGTTTAAAAGGCGCTGGACCATTTCAGCGCTTGTCCCGGCAAGAACTATCACAGAACAATGCCCTATTCCGTATGCAAGAAGCAGGGATATGCCATAGGCAAGTCTGGTTGCTGCAAGCTTAAAGGTAATGCTGAGCATCGGCGCCATATAAGCAAAGGTGCAGGGACCAAGCGCTATACCAAAGATAAGCCCTAAAAGAAAACCGCCCAGCATTCCTTTGTCCTTAAACCTGCCGCCAGCTGGCCCTGACCAGGGCACAGGAATTACATCAAGAAGATGAAGCCCGACAAGAAAGAAAATAACGGCAACAAAATAATTTCCATCTTTTCCTACATCTCCGAGCATCCTGCCCAGCATTGCGGTTACAAACCCGACAATTGCAATGCTTATAAGGATACCTGAAGCAAAAAGTAGAGATATCCAGAATGCCCTGCGAGTGGAAATCCTGCCCTGCTCGTCAATGAACCCGATAATAAGCGGGATGCTTGCAAGGTGGCAGGGACTGAGCACTATGCTGAGTATCCCCCATACAAATGAGGCACAGTATGCAATGTATGGTGCAGATTGCACTGCATTGACAAGCTTTGTAAATAATTCCTGAATCATCTTATTCCTCTGTTATCTCTTTTCTTCTATCCACTTTTTTATTTCGTCTGTGGATGGAATCTTTCCTGAACTCTTGACTTCTCCCTCAATAGCAAGCGCAGGGGTAAGCATAACGCCCCGCTTCATTATTTCGTTAATTTCCTGCACCTTCGCAATTTCAGCTTCAATGCCCAGTTCTTTAACTGCCTTCTCAACATTTTCAGCTACTTTTTTACATTTTGGACAACCTGTCCCTAATATTTCAATCTTCATTGCTCCCCCTTTCTCTTTTTTCAACACTGCTCTACTACTTTACTCCCATTTCCTTTAACTTCTCAATTATAGCATCCCTGTCCATAAAGCCCATATGTCTGTAGACCTCGTTTCCTTTCTCGTCAAAGAATATCTGTGTGGGAATTGCCCTGATGCCGTATTTCCCGGCAAGCGCAGGATAGTCCCGCAGGTCAATTATGAGAATCTCTGCCCTGCCTTTATATTCTTCAGCCAGCTTATCAAGTATGGGCTTCATCATTTTGCAGGGCACACAGGTCATCCGACCGAAATCTGCAAGCACAACCTTCCCGCTTTTCAATGCTGTGTCAAGAGGGGTTTTGGGCCTCAGTCCCTCCTGGCGCCTGACCCATTCTTCATTCTTCACTACAGTAGCTTTTGAACGCACTTCTCTCACAAATTCATTAACCCTTTCATTCTGCTTTTCCCCAAGAATATAAGTCTTTATTTTATCTTTCATGGAATCAAAGCTTGACCCCTTGAAATAATCTCTCTGGGAATCAAAGAATTCCCTTGCCTCCTGGTCGCTCACACTGACCTTTTCTGCCTCTGACTGAAGCAATGCCTGAATGAGAATATCAGTGCGGGATTCAGGATACTTCTTGAGGTTTTCTTTTACGGCAAACCATTTTTCAACTCCTCTCCTCTCTGCTTCTTGCAGGAGGGCTTCCCTTACAATTAAGTTTTCCAGAAGGGATACCTTATCCCCTTCGTATTCAGCCCTTTGCTGTGCCGGGATACTGGCAAGAAAAGATTCCAGCTGCCTTTCTGTGATGTTTCGCCCGTTGACAGTAGCAAGCACATTCCCTTCAGGTTTTCTTGCTTCTTTCTCTTCGTTCTTCTTCTCTGTTTCATCAGTTACCTTTGCCACCTCTACAACAGGTCCAGTAGATTTATATACAGGCAGATTTTCAGACAGGGGCACTGCTCTTGTGTCTGATTCTCCAGTGTAAACCTGTGGAACAGGTCCAGAATTAACCATGGATATAGAAGACTTCTTTGATTTCACCTTAAAAAGCACTGCCGATGATACAGCCGCAGCCACAATAACAATAACTAATACTCTGTATGTCTGTGATTTCATCACTCCTCCTCGAATTTCTTGTGGCAAAATTCTGGATAAGTCAGATTTGATTATCGCAGAGACCCGAAAAACATTCCTGCAATAGTTGACATAATCACTACCAGTGATACATATACAATTGTTTTCTTTGCCCCCATTATCCTGCCAAGCGAAAGCATGCTCGGAAGACTCAGTGCGGGTCCTGCAAGCAAAAGCGCAAGTACCGGTCCTTTGTGCATACCCATTTGCATAAACGCCTTTACTATAGGTACCTCTGTAAGGGTAGCAAAATACATAAATGCGCCGAATACAGACGCGATAAAGTTAGCAGAAAAACTGTTGCTGCCGACAAATCTTGCTACTATTTCCTGTGGTATTAATACTTTAAGCATGCCTGCAATAAAAACACCGCCCAGAAGCCACGGAGTTATCATCTTTACAAAATTCCAGGTGGCAGAAAGCCATTGTTTTATTTCTTCCCTTGTGAACCATTTATATAAAATAAGGAAAAGGGCTATGAAGGAAATTATGGCAGGAATCCAATTCTTCCCTGCACCGAAAACAAGTATGCAGACAAGAGACACAAAATAAATAAGTGTGACCCATCCGTTTTTCCCCGGGCTTTGCTGTGGCATAACCGCAGTGCGCTCTATTTCTTTCTTTTCCCTGCCAAAAATAAAAGCCATTACAAGTCCTATTATAATGGAAAAGGAAACTGCGCCGACTGCACGGGCAAGGCCGATTCCAAAACCTAACAGCCTTGCAGAATAGACAATAGCAAGTATATTTATTGCAGGTCCGGAATACAGGAATGCAATTGCAGGCCCAAGGCCTGCCCCAAGGGTATATATACCTGCAAACAGCGGTAGCACCGTGCAGGAACAAACTGCAAGGATTGTGCCGGACACAGATGCGACTGCGTATGACAAAGCCCTGTTCGTTCTGGCGCCAAAATAACGCATAACAGATGCCTGAGAAACAAAAACCGAAATAGCGCCTGCTATGAAAAAAGCAGGAATGAGGCAGGTGAGCACGTGCGCTGAAAGATACTCAAGAATTGCATAAAAACCAGAGCATAGAATTTTAACTAACATACAGGCTCCTTTTTACTTAATTTTACCGCCTTCTTCAGTCTCTTAGCGTCCTTAACAATTGTTTCTTCGTTATTCAGCCATTTGTTTATAAGGGTATTGATTGCCTGTTGATATGTATTTTTCTTCTGCCTGTTTAGAGAATAGTGCACCCACAGCCCTTCACGCCTGTCACAGACAAGACCCGCATTCTTTAAAATGCCAAGGTTCCTTGAGGCACGGGTCTGGGAAATCTCAAGTGCCTGCATAATCTCGCAGACACAGAGCTCCTTCTTCTGCAATAGTTTCAATATCCTCAGTCTGGTTTCGTCAGACAGCGCCCTGAATATCTTCAAAAGTTCCTGCATAAGACCTCCTTTATCCTTATATGCACATATTCGCATATATTATACCATAGAAATATGGTTTTGTCAAGTCCCCATTGATTTTCCTGTTATTTTTTATTACAGCCTATAATTTGACAAAAATTCAAAAATGAGTATAATTGTATTAGGGCAAATGCACTTATAGAGTAGACGGTGAAAATTGCACAGATTACAGGAGGATGAATGGAGAACATTACATTTGAGGAATTTAAGAAAATGGATTTAAGAATTGCGAGGGTTATAGAAGTGCAGGACCATCCCGATGCTGATAAGTTGTATGTTTTGAAAGTAGACCTCGGTAGTGAAACAAGGCAGATTGTTGCAGGTATAAGGGCACACTACAAGAAAGAAGAACTTGCAGGAAAAGACATAGTGGTGATTACAAACCTTCAGCCACGCACAATCCGCGGAATAGAAAGCAGGGGAATGCTTCTTGCAGCCCAGGATGAGAATGGCATTCATATTTTAATTCCAGAAAAGTCAACAAAACCAGGAAGCCCTGTTTCCTAAAAAGGGACAGGCTACTTTTTTATAAACAGGACAATCTACTTGTAAAAGGAAACATTCCGTTAAAATGCTTGATAGTATTGAGGAAAAAATGCTCATTGGGTCTATTTTCCCTGGAGGGCGAGATGATTTCAAGTGATGATGCAGAAATAAACGCAATAAGGCAGGTGGCAAATTTGATGTGTGCAGGAGCCCGGACAGCACCGAAAGGCAGGGGCATTGACAACCTTGTGACTGCAATTGTAGAAGGAGAGGAGAAGAACGCAATTGCAAGAAAGATGATGGAACTGGGAAAGGAAAAGGATGTGCAGAGTTTCATAAGGGATGCTACAGGCATAAGGTTTGCCCCTGTTGTTGTGCTTATCGGAACAAAGGTAAAGCCGATGGGATTGAAAATCTGCGGGCTGTGCGGGTTCAAAGATTGCGCCGAACTTGAAGAGAAGGGCGGGATCTGCATATTCAACACAACTGATTTGGGGATTGCTGTGGGCTCTGCTGTTTCAGTTGCAGCACTTCACCACATTGACAACCGCATAATGTACACAGCTGGCATTGCAGCAAAGGAGATGGGCTTACTCGGCGAGGAAGTGAAGATTATCCTTGCTATTCCCCTAACAGCAACCGGTAAAAATCCCTTCTTTGACCGGAAGTAAAATGAGTGGAAAATAAGGAGAGTATCCATCTACTCAATTCCTATACAATTTCTTGACATTGGAATATATTTATGGTATAATATGGGCAAGAAAGTTTACCCATCCTTTAAGGAGATTTAATGGAAAATAACATTGAAGTAACAGTGGATAAAAGCCACCTCATAACAATCGGGGAGAGACTCTATGGAGAGAGCATAGAGTTAATCCGCGAACTGGTCAACAACGCCTATGATGCAGATGCAACAGAGGTTCATATCACAATAAGTGAGGACGAAATTACAGTTCAAGACAATGGAACGGGAATGAACTATGAGGACCTGAAACAGTATTTCAATATCGGCTCTCCTTACAAAAAGTTGCACCGCAAATCTCCGAAGTTTGGCAGGGACCGCATAGGTGAATTTGGCATAGGCAAATTTGCAGTGCTGTCTGCCTGTCCTTATTTTGAAGTGTGGACAAAAAAGGGAAATTTTCAGGGCAGAGTCATTTTTGACAAGGAAGAATGGGAGAAGACACCTGATGTCTGGCGCCTTCCCTTGCAGATTGAACCTGCAGACGAAACAAAGCACGATGGCACACTTGTCACCCTTAAAAGACTCAAAAGGAAATTCAACCTTCTGGATGTGGAAAAACGCCTCGTGGAATCCGTGCCCATAAGGGCTGCTGAATTTGCTGTCTTCCTCAATAACAAAAGAATCACTGCTAAATACATTCCGGGACGGCGCATTCCTTTCTTAGAAGGAACAGATTTTGGAGTTGTTCATGGAGAGATTATCATTACCCCTCTTTCCCGCTCTGATATAAAGGATGCAGGCATAGAGTGCAAGGTAAGGCAGGTCACTGTTAAAAGAGAATTCTTTGGAATAGAAAAGTGGCAGACAGGTGCTACAAGGATTACAGGAGAAGTAAATGCTGATTTCCTTCCCATCACAAGCGACCGCAGCGATTTTATCAGGGATAGTCCTGAATACAGGGCATTTCAAAAGGTGATGGAAAGAGTCCTGGACAGGGTTAAAAAAGTTGTAGAGGAACTCTCAGATTATAAAGAAAACAGGCGCACAAAAAGAGTGCTTACTGAAGTGCTGGAGAGAGTGAAGGCAAGTCTTATTCTGAATCCGGAATACTGTCCTGAGGGCCTGCTTCCGATTGGAGAGCTGGACAAAACAGGGAAAGGGGAGCCCGGATTTGTTGGGGAAAAGAAAAGTGAAACAGAAGTTTCAAATGCCCGGAAAGAGCCAGAGGTTAGAAAGAAAAGAGAGAAGCGTCCTCATGTCAAACTTCTCTCTCCGACTGCTGTGGTGAAAAGACTTGTAATGGGCAGAGATGGGGTGGATTGCATCATTGAGCACTATGGTCCTGATGGTCCTGAATGCCAGACCGAGGGCACACTCATTTCAATTAACCGCGACCACCCTCTGCATCAACGTGCAATGAAGGATAGAGAGGCATATATTTTTTATCTCGCACGGCTTATAACCCAGGAGATTTCTCTGATGAAGGACCCACGCAACCCGCGCCAGGCTTATGAGCGCCAGAGCAAATTGCTCAAAGATGCCCTCGCCAGATAGAACAATTATATTCCTTGATAAAAGGAGTATGCCGCACTCTTTCTTTAAGGAACCAGCAAATTCACGGTATAAAAATTAGGAGGCATGCTAAAGGAAGAAGCATTTTTATACAGCATTTTAATGATATGGTAGGTGCACGATTAATAAAATAAGGGAATTGAAATGCAATTAGTAATAATAAAAAGAGGGTTTGAACGACAAGTCCATTAAAACAAGGATTGAAATGGCGCTTCTGAAATTTTTCAGACACAGGTATTTTAAGACAGGCGTGAAGATTGTCCTGATCTCAGGACTCGTTTTCTGCGCTCTTTTCCTTTTTAACAATTTCAGCAGATTTGCAAAGAACGGCGTTGCGGTAAATCTCTCAAACACCCTCTTTTTCAAAGAGGGGAAATCCGGCGTTCCTCGTATACTCCCGCTGAAAATCCCTGACAGAACAACGTCCCTTGTAAGTTTCAGGCACGACCCAACTGCTTATTACGGGAATGCCCCACCTTATGAGCAAATTGCCAATCCCGCATACCAGCTGGTCTGGAGGGCAATTGAGGACCTGGGGCTGGGGAGTGCTTCTTCTCCTCTCGCAGGTTTTGTCAATAGTTCTGATACCGTGCTTATAAAACCAAATCTACTGGGTGAAAAGCAGGGTATGTATACCCATCCTTCGATTGTGCGTCCGCTGATTGATATGTGTGTAAGGGCAGGCGCTAAGGTTATACTTGTAGGAGATGGAGGTCCCGGGTATACAGGAACTGAAGCAGTTATGAGAGAAACCGGATACAAGGATATGGTGGAGAAGCTTCGGGATGTTTATCCGGGCGTCCTGATAAGAACAGTAAATCTGAATGACCCCAGGGCCTGGCACTGGGTAAATACTGGAAAGGCAAGTATGTTTTATGGAAGTGGATACACGGATGAGGACCTTGCAGATGCAATGGGACATTCTCTGTCCCACTCTCCATATTATGCGAGAAAGGACCCGCAGGGGAAAAGTCCCGCAGGAAGGGTTATGGGCTGGTATGCCATAAGTGATTATGTATTAAACGCAACAGTGATAATAAATGTTGCAAAGATGAAATGCCATGACTATATGATAAATACGCTATGCCTGAAGAATAATGTCGGGGTCACCCTCTCAAGCACTATTCCTGAAATTGAAGTTGCAACCTGGAGGATTCCTCATGTAAAAAGCAGGCAAGACTTTGACCCATCCCAGTATGAGACAAATTTTGGCAACGATATCTTCTGGAGGGCTATTGCTGATGTAAACAGGATTGTGCTGTATGCTGACAGAAATGGAATTTTGAAGGAGAAAAAACAGCGCAGGTGCCTGAATGTCATTGATGCAATTGAAGCGAGCGAAGTTAATCAGTACGGCACCGGAATGGGTGGGGGAAAGATATACAGGGGGCAGGTTTTGTTTGCAGGTCTTGACCCTGTTGCAGTGGACTCTGTGGCATCCAGGTTTATGGGTTTTAACTGGAAAAGGATTCCTGTTATAGCAAAGGCATCTTCTGTACCTGAGGGAAAAAGAGAGGCCAAATCGTATACACTGGGTAGATCTGACCCATCCTGCATAAGGATTACCGGAGACATAATGGATTCAAGATTCAATCATATATTTGAGCATAGCTCCAACTGGCACCAGTATGTGGAAAAGGAAAGACTGGACATAATTGATTTTGACCCGCCTGCAGTGCATTCTGTGGAGGCGAAGGCCACAGGAGACCGCATAACAATTACCTGCCATATCACAGGCGCAAGCGTTGCCTTTCTTTACTATGAAGTCTTTGGAGAGGGCTATGCAAAGAAAATGCAGAAAAAGGGAAGTATATATACTGCTGTTATTCCAAAGACGGACTTAGACTACATAATTCAGGCACAGGATATCTACTTCAACACGGTCAGAACCCCGCTTTACCACATTTCCTCTGATTAAATTTTATTTTAAACTTTTAGGAAGATTCTATGTCTAATTTAAGTGATAGCGAAGTTCAAGAGCTGCTCAGCAGGTTCCTGAAAGGTGAGGAACAGGCTTTCACAGAACTCGTGCGAAAGTATCAGAAGAAGGCATATTACTTCGCTTACCGCTTTACGCACAATCATCAGGATGCAGAGGACCTCTCTCAGGAAGCCTTTATCCATGCATATCGCTCTTTAAAAAAATTCAAGAGCAGGTCAAGTTTCTTTACCTGGTTTTATAGAATACTGGTAAACCTATGTATAAATTTTCACAGACGCAGGTCTGTGCAGGTTTATGTCCCTGTGGAGGATATTGCAGTTTCAGACCCTGATGCCCTTTCAATAGTGGAGAGTAAAGAACTCGGTATGAAAATCCACAGGGCAATTGAAAAATTGCCACTGCGACAGAAGGCTGCTTTTATACTGAGGCAGATAGAGGAACTTTCGTTTGAGGAGGTGTCTGAATCTATGGGCTGTTCAGTTGGGGCAGCAAAGGCAAGCTATTTCCAGGCAGTTCGGAAATTGCAAAAATATTTGAAAGGAGAAATAAATTCTAAATCGCTGACAGGTTCAAAAAAGTAACCTGTCCTTTTTTATAGGGGAGAAAATGAATTGCAAGAAGGTCAATGAATTATTAATAAGGTATTTAGAAGGAGATTTGAAAGAACAGGAAAAATCTCTTGTTGAAAGGCATCTTCAGGAATGCAAAAAGTGCCTTGATGAGCTTGCCCTGCTTAAAGAAGTCCTGAAAATGGCAAAGCTTGAAAAAATTCCTTCTCTTCCTGAAGACTACTGGGCAGGTTATTCTGCGAGATTATGGCAGAAGCTCAGGAGCATGGCACAGCATGAGATTGGCTCAGAATGGGTAAGGTCCCTGAGATGGGCTGTTCCGGTATTTGCTTTAGCCCTTTTCCTTTTTATCTACTTCTCCCGCACAGTTCCTGAAAGGGAGAGCCCTGCTCCTTTTTCACCTGCAAAGGCTCCTGTATCTGTGGTTCAGACCACTCCGGTTTCAAAAGGGTCTATTCAGGCAAAATCCCTTCCACCAGCTACTGTAAAAAAGAGTGTTTCTGTTTCACAGCACTGCACACTGCTCAGCCTTGCTGACAGCATGGATCAATTTTATAACCCTGTCCTGGACACTACAGAGGTTATTGACAGGTTATATGCCCAGGCAGTAGATATTGAGAATGCACTCAAAGAAACTGAAGAGAAGGATTATCTCAATCTTATTGATGACTTGACTTATAAAGAGAGGCAGGAATTGATTAAAAAGATAAAGGCATTGTTGTGAGGAGGTGAACAAAATGAAAGGAAGATGGAGCATTTGCATTCTGGGTACTTTATTTTTGCTGAGTTTGATTGTTTCTGCAGGTTCTGGCCAGCAGTTTGGCGGACCACCCTGGCCACCGGAGCAGGAGAGAGCGCCTGTGCCGAAGGAAAGGGCAAAAGGGCAGGAGCCCGAATGGGAGAAAAAGGAAATAAGGGAGATGCTTGAAACCCTTAGAATCTGGAAAATGACAAAGGCACTGGAACTGACAGAGGAACAATCCTTAAAGATATTCCCGAAGATGAGGGAGATTGAAAATGCAAGGGAAGAGGCAGGAAAACAGAAAGCCAGGATATTAATGGATTTACAGAAACTCCTTAAGGAAGAAAAGCCTGATATAGATAAGGTGAAGGAGTCCCTCAACGCAATTGAGAAGGTTGATTCCGAACTCAGGTCCAGAGAGGAGAGGCTAAGAGAGGAGCTCAAGACAATTCTCTCGCCGCTCCAGCAGGCCAAATTTTATATTTTCCAGAAGGAGTTTGAAGAGGATGTGAAACGGATGATTGCTGAGGTCAGGGGCTTGCGACAGAAGTCAATGGAAAGAAAATGGTCCCCTCAGAGGAAATAAAAACTTCAGGAGGTGTGTTATGCGCAGGGCAGGATTTCTACTCTCAGCCGGAGCTGTGGCTTTTTCGCTTCTATTACTTTCAGGTGCCTGGAGGACAACAGCACAGGAACCGCCTCCCCCTGGCGCATCTGGAGGGATTCCTTCAGGAGAGGAATTCAGTCTGAATCCTGAGAAAGAACAGGACACAGAATTTCTGGAAAGTCTGGACCTGGTGGGAGACGAAGAACTCCTGGAAATGCTGGTTTCCGACTCAGACTTCCTGGATGTGCTTGAAGAATTCGGGGAGGACATCGGCATAGAAGAAGAGATTCCTCTTGAACTACTCCAGGAGGGCGATGCATTCTTGAAGGCAGAGGAGTTTGAAGGAACAGGTAAGATGCTTGAAGATATAGAAAAAGAACAAGGAGGACCAAAATGAGAAACTTAAATAAGGTTTCAATTTTTGCAGCGGTCCTTGCTTGCTTCTTTATATTCTACACTTTTGTTCCTGCTTATGCGGCCTCAAGGATTGCAAAGCTTGTTTATGTTGAGGGAGATGTGGAGGTTCAAAAGCCAGGTGGAGAGTGGTCAAAGGCAAGTCTGGATATGAACCTTGAAAAAGGCGATAGTGTGAGGACCGGCAACGATTCCATTGCTGAGATTGAGTTAGACGATGGAAGTACGGTTAAGCTTGGAGAAGAGACAACTATTGCCATTCTCAGTCTGGATGAGATTGGACCTGCAAAGGAAAAGGTTTCCATTTTCAATCTCATTCTGGGTGAGATAAAGGCAACAGTTTTAAAAATCCTTGGCAAAAAGGCAGGTTTTGAGGTTCAGACCCCTGCCTGTATTGCTGGAGTGCGCGGAACTGACTTTATAGTTTCTGCAGAGGCAGATGAGGCAGCAAATGTGGAAGTTCTGGATGGAAATGTGGTTGTTGAAGGCATAGGTTTGTATGGAGAAAGGGGCGCACCCCTGGAAATAAAGGCAGGACTTTCCAGCCGTATAGAAAAAGGCAAGCCCCCAATGCCCGGACAGAAAATAGAGGCTTATCGCAGGGCAAGGTGGGAATTGTGGAACAGCAGGAGAAATATCTTTGTCCTTGCAAGGGAACTCGAAAATGCAAATGAGAGGGCACGTCTTCTCAGAATCAAATATGCCCTCGCAAAAACAGACCAGGAGAAAAGGGAAATTCAGAAGCAGGCAGAGGCATTGAAAAAGATAATTGTAAAAACTTGTGAGGAGATGAAAAAGAGAAAGCAGGAATTTCTGAAGAACAGGGAGAGGCTGGAGAAAGAAATTGAGAAGGCAGTTGAAAAATGGAAGAGCCTTCCTCCTGAACAGAGAGCCAGAATAAGAATGAATTATGAGCTCTGGAGAAATATTGCTCGGGCACGCCTTGCCCTTATGAGAAGAGAGAGGGCCAGAGAGACTTTAGCCAGATGGAAGAATTTGCCACCTGAGGCAAAGGCAAGATTGGTTCGTGCCCTTAAATTCTGGAGGAGTTTACCTCCGGAGCAGAGAAAAATAATTCTTTTAAAGATAAGGCAGTTCAGGCAGCTTCCGCCCTGGGTTCAGAAGAGGATAATTGAGAATTACCACAAATGGAAGAGTCTGCCGCCTGGCCAGAGAAAGAAAATCATTGAAAGTTATAAAAAATGGCGCAAACTTCCGCCCGGCCTGAGGGAAGATATCAAAGACAGGATTGAAAGGTTTAAGAACCTGCCCCCTGACAAAAAACTGCAGATATTGAAATTCCACAGGTTATGGCAGAAAAAAATAAATGGGACGGGTTCATTTTTAAAAGGGAGGTGATAAAAAATGAAGAAGACAGCAATGTTATTGGGGGTGTTGATGGTTCTCAGCAATATCGTCTTTGCCCAGACCGCAGAAGAAAAGATTGATTATTTTGAAGAATGGGCAAAGGACAATCCAGCACTTGCCGAGGAGTTAATAATTATTTATAAGGAGCATCCTGACTGGCGAGGTGCAATGTGGAATGACACAGTGAGGATGAAATGGGTACTTGACAACGCAGAGAAATATCCTATGGCTGCGTTTGTGCTGATGGAGTATGCAGACAACCATCCCGGGTGGGCAGAGTGGTGCTGGAATCATCCCGTGTGGGCAAAACATGCCCTGATTTACGCGGCTGCACACAAAAGGGCAGCAGTTTTTGCTGCAAAGCATCCCGGTATGGCAAGATGGATAAAGAATCATCCTGTGAAGGCACGGTGGATAAAAAACCATCCTGTAGCAGCAAAGAAAATTATAAAACATGAGATAAAGGAAAGAAAGAAGGGGAAATAACAGGAGGGTAAAAGGGGAGACGGTTCTGTTTTTATTTTTAAATTGAGCCGTCTCCTTTTGTTTTCTGTTGAAGGGCAATCCTTCAGATTCCTGCAGTTTTTATGGCGCACCTTGACAATTTATTAAATCTGTGTTATAATGATAGAAGGTCAAAGATAGACAAAGATAGAACAATTTATATCTCACCTGATAGAAAATGAAAAAAGCCATAGTTATTGTATTGTGCTGGATACTGCTGCCATATGTGTCAGTTGCAGGGACAAATCTCTCCAGCAATTTCACTTACGGCTTTGCAGGATACTGGGGAAATTCCACAGATATAGTTCTGGAATTACCTGCTGACTTTAACCTCCAGGCAGGGTTTTCAATCTCCTCATCCAGCGCAGCCAGGTCTACCTCTTTTTCTTTAGGTGGAGGAAAAGACCTGTTCTTTCAGATGATATCCCTCAATGCCCTGTACAGTGGCAATCGCTCGGGCAATTATTTTTCAGACACAGGAGAGTTCACCTTTTCAATCCGTCCCCTGCTGATGCTTGTCACACTCCTGGACCTGCAGGCAGAAATTGGATATTCTTACACCGCACACACAAATAATACACGTACTGAAATGCTACCCTGTCATTCCTGGAGGATTGGCTTGGGGCTCGGTATACTGCAGACTACAGAGCTTGCAATTGCATACACCTCATACAATTATTTTCCTTCTGTGCCTGGTGGGAAAACTCTGGAGGAAATTCAGAAGTATATCTATGCCACACAGAATATGAGGCTTGCAGGGGTACTGGGTGTAATTTCAGGTTTTCCGGGTTCTACGATTGATTTTTCCATTTCCCGGGTTCTGTTTGACCGCCTGAATGTCTATGCAAATTATTCCTGGATTCAGTACTCTCTGGATAAGAGCACAAGCAATTCCATCCTTATTGGCGCAGATTATTTTCTACTTGACAATTTGAGCCCCGGCCTTGCTTACAACATCTTTCTTGCCCGAGGTTCTGCGCCTGCTCACTATATTTCTGCAGGTATAAGCTTTAATTTTTAATCCGGACCTAATTGAGTTTTTATCCCATCTTTTTATTTTCTTGACAAAATCACAATTTTTAATATAATAGAGTATATTCCATAAAAATAAATTTGAGGAGGGAAAGATGAGAAGGCTGGTTGTCTATATGCTTATTATTCTTCTGTTGTTTTCATGGTCTCCACTAACTCTGGGCAAAACCGCATCATCCCCTGGAAGCGAGACAGGTCCATTAGTAGATTTGCAGGAGACTTTCTCCCGCATTGCTGAGGCTGTGAAACCTGCTGTGGTAAATATTGCTTCCACAAGGATTGAGAAGACACAACTGTATTCCTTCAGGAGTCCTTTTGGAGAAGAGGACCCCTTTGAGGAATTCTTCAGGTATTTCTTCGGACCTGAATATGGCACAAGAAAACTTCAGAGTGTAGGCTCGGGTGTTATAATTGACAAAAGAGGATATGTACTTACGAATTACCATGTGGTTGAGAGGGCAACAGATATTCAGGTTTCCATAGGAGATGGGAAGGATAAAAAGACATATCCGGGCAAGGTGATTGGTAAAGATGTGCGCACAGATCTTGCAGTTATAGAAATTAAGGGCAAGAAAGGGGAGGAATTTCCTGTTGCCCCGCTGGGAGATTCAGATAAGATCAGGGTTGGCGAATGGGCAATAGCAGTTGGAAGTCCATTCGGGCTTGAACATACAGTTACAGTTGGAGTTATCAGTGCCAAAAGGCAAAATGTTGCGATTCAAACTCGCAACTACGAAGATCTGATTCAGACAGATGCCTCCATAAATCCTGGAAATAGCGGTGGGCCACTGCTCAATATCAGGGGTGAAGTGATAGGTATAAATACAGCAATTTTTACTCCAAGTGGTGGTTTTGTTGGGGTGGGATTTGCCATTCCAATAAACAAGGCAAAAGAAATCCTTTCTGACTTAATTGAAAAGGGAAAGGTTATCAGGGGATGGCTGGGTGTGCGCATCCAGGATATAACAGATGAACTTGCAAAATCCTTTGGATTGTCAGGCAAAGAAGGTGCCCTTGTCAGTGAGGTTATCTCTGGTAGTCCTGCAGAAAAGGCAGGAATAAAGCGGGGAGATGTAATTGTGCAGGTGGGAGATAAACGGGTGAGCAATTCAAATGAACTGCGTTCTTTAATTGGTAGAACCCCGCCTGAAAAGAAAGTTCCTGTGAGGGTGATTCGGGGAAAGAATGAACTTGTGATAGATGTTGTTCTTGGAAAGGCACCTGAGGAGGAGGTGATTTCAAAGGAAGAATCTCAGGAAGAGCGGCTGGGTATTACTGTGCAGAATGCAAAAGAAGGGGTGGTTGTTACAAAGGTTGAACCCGGAAGCCTGGCTCAGGATGCTGGCATTCAGGAAGGAGACATAATTAAAGAAGTAAACCATAAAGAGATTAAGGATATATCTGATTTTGACAGGGAGATGAAGGAGGCAAAGGAAACAGTTCTTTTTCTTATCAAAAGAGGAGACGCAACAATATATGTAGCTATGGAAATCAAGTAAACCCTTCATTGTTTTGTCTGCCAGTGAGTGCAGGGAGGAAATATGAAAAATTGTAAATATGCAGTGTTTTCTGTGATTGCGGGCGTTATTCTATTATACAACCCTGCCTTCTGTGCAGACACA
>Ga0123519_10002721_pt1 | contig 29602 bp, 25 predicted proteins | sample YelNatPaOPRAMG02_FD_87396 | JGI IMG/M metagenome (GOLD analysis project Ga0123519, IMG submission 87396) | Hot spring microbial communities from Yellowstone National Park - Yellowstone National Park OP-RAMG-02 (version 2) | ecosystem: Environmental > Aquatic > Thermal springs > Hot (42-90C) ... | reverse complement strand
GGTGTTTTCGTGGGAACACTGGAAAATCTGTTTGCTGCAAATGGAGCCCCCACTTTGGTGGGGGAGGAGACAGGAAGACTTATTTCCGCTTGGAAAAACCATCGCGATCTGCAAACTGCCGTGCTCCCGCAGGAATAAAGAAATGTTCATGGGTGAATATTCATCAGTTCCAGACCGCAGTTTTCCTAAAATGTTTCTTTGGTGTCATTATATTAGGCGATATGAAAATAGAGGATGTCCCAATTATAGTGTAAAGTTAAAGGTGCCGGTGGCTTAACTCCATCCAATTCCGGTAAAATTGGGTTGGAAATAAATCTCATTAAAGATAAGCAAACCACCGTGAAATCAGAATACCACATTATAGGTAAAACGGACTCGCGCCAATTGACGAAACGCCTTGCAAAGGAGGGCGAACTCATTGAACCCATGAAGGATATATGGATGCTTGAAGCGGCATTAAAAGGAAACATAGACATTCAGAAGAAAATGGCATAAAATAAAAAATGGTCACCATCCGCTTCCAACTATCACTGGGACAAGCTCTCTTCGCGAAGTCAGTCGCCAATCTCCATTTAATCCATGTTGGGTTATGCACTTGAATGACAATGTTCGATAACATCAAGGGGTCTTCTATTTCTTGCAGGCAGAATACCATGACACTGAAAGAAAATAAACTGATATTTGTGCTGGAGCGTCTCAATGGCATATGGAAATAAAGAAATACATGATTCCTGTGTCAGGGGAGTAAACGAGGAATGAATGCTCATAAAAAAACAGATGACGTATGGCAGCCTTTAAAAATGGGATTTTTTTCTTTCCATCAGGTTGCAGCGGCAATTATCGCCTGGTTGGTTCTTTACGCAGTGGGAAGCGTTTTTGTATCCAATCCTTTTTGGACGGAAAGCAGAGCAGGGGCCGATATTAATTACGCACATATCATGTACCTTCATGGATTGCTTATAGCGTTGGCAGGTATGAGCGCTCTTCTAGTCTGTCAAGTTTTTTCGATACGAACACCTTTTGTACGATCCTCTATATTGGCGGCTGTCGTGGGGGCGATCGCTCTGTCCACTCTCGGCGGTATTTTGGACGCAAGCATACCAATGGAACTATGGCGGAAATTCTGGTTATATATATTCACATTTCAGGTTTCTTTACTCTCGATTATATTTTCCTCTCTCTCTTGATTGGTTTCCAAGTGGAATGGCGTAACCGCGCGGCGGACGCGCGTTCATTGCCCTTTTTGACTGGCTATCTGGCGACGTTCAGCATGTTTACGGCTGCGATTATGGGCCATATCGCTGGCTGGATTCTTGAATATGGCGATTATCCGAGAGTGATTGGCGCTTATGCCCGTATGATGGGGGAAAAACCGGGTGAACTAAAGGGTAATATGATCAATGCACATTCTCATCTTATGATCGTCGCCCTCTTGGCGCTTATCTTGTCCATGAGTGCGTTGCGTTTTGGCTATCAAAACTTGAGCGGTGGGCCCCGATTGACTTCACGTGTCGGTTTTTTGTTTGTCCTTGCCGGTACGGGAATCATCACTTTTGTCTATATTTTAAGCGGTTTTACCTTGATACAACCACCGGTATGGTTCCAGTTTGGGCGCAATGGTGTGAATGGCATTGCCAGTGACGATGTGATATCCGGAGTCAGCATTATGCTGGGCGGTCTTTTGGTCTTCTTATCGTTATTGGCAGGCAATCGGGGAATAACACCCCGACCGAACCGGCTCCAACCCGCTTTAACCGCCATTGGATTCGCCTGGTTGCTACTTGTGCTTACAGTTGTGGGAGGTGGTTTTTGGATTGAATTGCATGAACAATGGTTTGGAGCTGGCGCCAAAGCCCCCCTCGCAGCAGCGGATGCCGTTTTCACTTTTTTCCATCAAGACTTCGCTTTCTTCCTTCTTCCCGCTGTTATTCTTCTTCTTTTGATGGCGGACATTTACCTTCCTTCCAGGAAGATCGGTTTTTTTGCCAGCGGAATGGTTATTGGTTCCCTGGTTACATTTTTAGGCGGAATGCTTTATGTGTTTGTTGATCCCATGACCGTTTATGGAGCAGGATATTTCATCACAGGATATGGTTTTTTAATCATTGCGTTCATGGCCGTTTTTTTCCTTCGTGAGCTGTTCAGGATGCATAAGTCATATAAATAGGTATAACCCTGACAGGATAACGCATATATCATAGTGCGTGGTAGCCTTCCATGCCGATAAGTCGTGCCAGGTGTAATCGCAGTTTGGCTATGGCTCGCTCTTCTGCGCAGGATATGTCATTGATATCAGAGCTCTGGTTTGCCTCATGCGACAGCAGCTTCCGATCTAGATTTCGTTCCGCCATCGTCAATTGCTTCATCGAGTCCGCTCCCTGCTCCCCGTGAGGCTCAATTTTGCCCGTCTTCCCTCCATTTATTGCAACTCCGCTCTATCTTCTGTCATAATCCACACATTGTATAACCTTTTCAAAATTGAGTGTATCTACCATGAATAAAGACCCAAGAGAGCATATTTGTTATATCGCGCGTTTGACTTATGATCGTTTTCTGACCGACGCCGCCGGCGGGAATATGAGTATTCGAGAAGGCGACAGGATATTTTGCACTCCAAAGTATTCCGGCACGTATAATCAATGGCGGCTGAATCCAGAGCAGATTGTCGTGACGGATATGGATGGCAGGCAGCTTGATGGAACCGGCGAGCTGTCGCGGGAGTTTGAGATGCATCTGCGCATATACCAGGCGTTTCCGGATGCGGGCGGGATTGTGCACGCTCATCCCCCCTTACACGTTGATTTTTGCACATGTGGAGCGTTCAATTCCGCCCACACTGGAGCAGAATGATCTGCTGGGCGTTATCGAATTATGCGGGAAATATCCGTCGCATACTCCCGACCTGGCTCGTTCTGTTGTGGAAACCCTGGCGAAAAAGCGTGCGGAGATACGGGAGCATCCGCTTGCCTGTCTTTTGCCTCGGCATGGCGTGACTGCAGCCGGAACTGATATCGATTACGCATTCGACATAGTGGAACGAATTGAAGGTTCCTGCCGCATTCTGGCTCATCGCGCAGCGATCGAAATGGCGGAAAATGCTGCCTTTACATCTCGTGGAGTTGATAACATTTCGGAGGGAGAGGTTCATGGACGAACTGGATAAATCTCAGCAGGTGCAGTTGGATGCTTTGGGTGAAGAGTATGGCAGAAAACACGGAACAGCCATCGAGTTTATTAAAGCTGTCGTACAGGGGTTTCGTGTTCATCCGTGTCTGTCATCCTTGGCGCGAAATTAGTGATTCTCATTCATCCCGCAACGTGTCCCTTCAGCGCATGCGCCCTTCGCATGCTCTCGCATCGCTTCCGGTTCGCATCTTCGCCATGCGCCCTCTTCACTTCACCCTCGTTCCATAACTTTCGCCACTGTTCGCTGAACTTTTCCCGTCGGTGCGTGTCGCAGTATCGCCTGGAGTCGGGAACTATGACGCTCCCCCGAAAACCTCAAGGTTGACGGCGATCATACTTCCACCCATACCGGGCTGCACCAGGCCTGTCGACCGTTCATCAGCGTCACCCGCACGTAGTAATAATCCGTCTGGCGCTCCGTGACCAAATCCTCCACCAAAAGCGAAGTGGAGTTTCCAGAGCCTTCGATGTTGATGTGGAAGACATCGTTGCCGTTCCTTATCACATCCACCCGCTTCAATTCAGACGGGGCGAGGACCTTCAACGCTAGACGACGCGGTTGACCGGCGGGATGTTTGATTTCGGAGCCGGCGATTTGTCCGCAGACTCTGAAATCGATCATCACGCGCGCTCCGCTTGCCGCGATGGTGTGTTTATCTCGGATCGCCTGCCAGATGGCTTCTCTCGTCAATTCAGGAGCCCATACCCCGAGGAGACCGGGCTCGTCATAAGGGACGTGGGCGCCCATATGGCAATCGGCGCCGGGAGAAGGAAGGTGTACGTCGGAACCGGCGACGCAACCCATACGTGCGCCCATTTCCAACGCATCCCGCCAATGTCCGCCCCGCGCCTCGCAAACCACCGGCCGCGGGTTGCCAAAATATTCATTCGTGCCCCATTTGCTGTAAATTTCGGTCAAAGGGGGCATCAACTCCAGAGGAATCGCCGGAAAATTCACGCCCTGACTCACATTCGCCGTGTGGTGCGGGATGGAGATGATATCCTCCCGCGCCAGCAGTTTGCGCCACTCGTCCGCGGTAATCCGCCCATCCTCCTCGCCGCGAACCAATTCCCCCGTGCCGAAGCGGTAATAGAGGCAAAGGTTACTGAACCAGGGATAGCTGTCACGCTCATACGCTAGAAGGGTCACAAATTCTCCCTCGCGATGATACTCTTCGACCTTGCGCTGGGTAAGTTCCCATTTACCCTCTTCCCAAAGACAGGGTCGTCCCACGCCGCCATGATCGTGATCCGTCGCGGCGCAGAAATCCAGCTTCGCTACGTCTCTTGCGAAACCGAAGTAGTCATCGAGAGAGCCCCGTCCATCCGATAGCTCCGTATGTCCGTGAATCTCCCCCCAATAGAGGTGCAGTCCGTTGTCGGGATGCCAGTCGGGGGAAGACATCTTCGAGAACTGTGCGAATTCGCTCTGTTGCGCGTGATACACCATTCTCGTCACGGATAGGTCACGGCTTGGATGCGTAAACAATCGTCCTTCCATTGTAAGCTTTCGTCCTTTCGTTCCGCCCTTCGTAGGGAATAAAAACTCCTTAAATACAGGTGCAGACTCATTTGACAATAGGATACACTAATTCCCACTGCGCGCCAATATAAAGTGAGACAGTCTTCATGTCAAAATTACCCCGCTAGACAAGGAGACTGAAAGTATGAAACGCTTGGAAACACGAAAGGATGGATTTGGCGGACGGAAGCGCGGCGATCTGAGCGGAGCGAATCCGTGCACTCCATGAGCGTGAAAAAACATGAACAAATCGTTTGAGTTCTCTTCGTCCCCCGCCTTCTCTTTCGTCGCTTCGACTGACCGAGAGAGGATCCTTCGCACGGCTGATTTGTATCTTCCCATCCCACCGGAAACCATCACCTCCCACCCTTCAGAGCGCAATCCGGGCGGACCGCATGACTATTTCTCCGAGGGCGACTATTACTGGCGAAACCCCGCAGATCCGGACGCCCCCTGCATCCATCGCGATGGCTACAGCAACCCCGACAATTTCCAGGGGCATCGCAAAGCCATGGTTGCACTGAGCGTTCAAGTTCCCGCGCTTACGGCGGCATGGATACTTTGCGGAGATCGCCGCTATGCGGAGCATGCGGTGGATCATCTCCTGGCGTGGTTTGTGCGTCCGGAAACGCGGATGAACCCGCATTTGGAGTATTCGCAAGGTGTGCACGGCGTCACGAAGGGGAGTTCGTGGGGCGTCATCGACTCACTGCATCTAACGGAGGTGGCTCGCGCGGCGAGCTTCCTGCTGGATGCGTTCATGATTTCCAAGGAAGCTCAGGCGGTGCGCGATTGGTTTGCAAGCTATCTCCACTGGATGAAGACCAGCGAGAACGGCGCCAAGGAGAGGGCGGCGGCGAACAATCACGCTACGGCATGGGCGCTGCAGGCTTCGGAGTTCGCCAGGCTTATCGACGACGAGGAGACCCGCCGAAATATCCGCGAGTGGTATCGCACCGTTTTCCTTCCGAATCAAATGGGGCTGGATGGAGGGTTTCCGAGGGAATTGGCGCGAACAAAGCCCTATAACTACTCCATTTTCAACATGGATGTGATGGCGACGCTTTGTCAGTCGCTCCGCACTCCCCAGGAGAACCTTTTCGATTTCACACTGGAGGATGGAAGAGGCGCCTGCAAGGCGATGGAGTTCCTTTACCCCTTCCTTGCGGACAAGTCCAAATGGAGTTACCCCAGGGATGTGGAGCATTTCGATTCGTTGCCGGTACGTTCTCCAAGCCTTCTCTTCTGCGGCTTGGCGTGCGGGCGCGAGGAGTATGTCGAGTTGTGGAAAAGGCTTGATCCCGATCCGGTGGATAGGGAGGTTATCCGCAACTATCCCATCCGACAGCCCCTTCTCTGGGTGATATGACAGTTTCAACCCCGCTTTGGAAGGATTTTCGCCGTGAAACCAAGCTCCTTCCGGATGCGATTGGAGTCGTAAACGGAGTCGAACTCGTGACCTGGCTGGCGAAAATACGATAGGTCCACGTCATCCCCCCACCACCCCTGGAGGATGTCCGCCACGGGATCCGCCACCCACGCAACGGGGCACACGGTGTTCAGGATGCGAACTCCGGGCTGGAGAGGCGCCTCAAGGGCGAGTTGGAACGCGCGGAGGGTGTCGCTGAGAGCCATGATCGTAATTCCGCCCAACGCCCATTGCGTTATCTCCCGCGCTCGCGCCAACGGCGGCATATTCTCATCCGGAACGATGGACGCCAGCCGGAGATTGATCACATCCAGATCATCCTGTTGTCGGTGGTGATATTTCGTGATCTCCTCCATTAGGTATTTGGAGAGCCCGTATCCATCGCGATCCAGGCAGGGATGCTCGTCGGGAATGGGAACCTGAACGGGGCGAAACCGCACGCTTTGCATTCCCACGGCGGCGATGGAACTGGCCATCACGAATTTCCGGCATCCCCTATCCATGAAATAGCGCATCAGGCAGCGCGTACCCTCCACGTTCACCAGCACGCCGTCCCGCTCAAGGCATCCTCCTGTCACCGCCGCGAGATGGATCACCGCATCCACTTGGTATTTGTCGAACGCCCTCAGGTCTTCGAAGGAACCGAATTCGCCCCTTATCCATGTGGTGCGTGACACACCCGGGTTTTTCCTGCTGATCGTTACGACTTCGTAATTGTCCGCCAACTTCGCCGTCAGCGCTTTTCCTATGAAGCCGCTTGAGCCTGTAATCGCCACAGTTTTCATCTTGCCGCGCCTCCCCTTTCACGCCCACTTGATAATCGCGCCAAGTACATCCTCCTCGCCGCGATTGATTCTGTCGTAAAGCGCCGGGGCTTCCTCGTAGGGGATGCGATGCGTGATGGTTTTCTCCCATGGGAGAACGCCCATCGCCATGTTCTTCACCACGGCGTGGCGGAAAGGCTGCCAGCCGTCGTCGCACGGGAAGAACATTCGCAACCTCCTGCCATGCGCAGGGAGGAAATGCATTGTCAATGGCGCCGCGCCGTAGTTCCCCTGCCATACGAACGTACCGTCGGTTCTGCAGAGCGGGATGGTTTGGTCGATGCATTCCGGGATTCCGGTGCATTCGAAGACTGCATCCGCGCCGTTCGGAGCGATCTCCATCACGGCGTCCTGCATCGCCATTCGCTTGGAGTTTATCAGATAATCCGCCCCGAGTTGGCGCGCGACCGCAAGATTTCGATCGTTGATATCCACGGCGATCACGACGCATCCGCGCTGAGCGCAAGCCGCCACCACTCCCAAGCCGATCAGCCCCACCCCGTGCACCACAACCGTCCAACCGGTGCGCGGGTTCGCCATGTCCACGCCATAAAGTCCCACTGCAGGCATCACGAACATGCTTGCGGTATCCATTCCCGCACCGGGAACGATGTGATCCGCCCCATGGGAGGTGTTCGGTTTTAGAATCGCATGGGAGCAGTGGGCGCCGGTGACACAACTCACCCGTTTTCCATTTGCCAGGGTCATGGATTCGTTTTGGCGAAAATACACTGCGTCGCCAGCCTGAAAACCATCCACCTTTTCGCCAACATCCTCCACCACCCCCGTACCCATGTAGCCGGTGCAGAGAGGATAGTTCCCCCAGGATATCTTATTGCGAATGAGGGCGAACTCCGTACCGATGCTTACTCCCGTGAAGTGGGTGCGGATGGCGATTTGATCGGGCTTCATGTCCTCCAAAATGACATCCTCCAACGAGAAATGCTGGTTTTCATCGCAAATGAGCGCTTGAGCTTTCATGGAACTCTCCTTTTTCTCCTTTAGTTCGCACAGTCTTTGGTATCGTAGAACATCCGTTTGATGTACGGCTCCTGATCACGCCGCAGGTAGCCGTTCTTATCCAGACATCCATCCGGATTCTGCCCGTCCAGGCATCCCCAAAGCCACCAATCGCCGCTAATCCCCTGTCCACCGTTCGGGAAAGTCGGTCCATCCAATGCGGCTCCATTCATGTAGTCCAAAAGCGTATTTCCCCACGCCCGGCTCTCCGAAGATTTCATGGAGGCTCCCATCTCCCCGATCCACACCGGCGCGATATTCTCCTTGACAAGCCAGCCCCACATCCGGTTCATCCTGTCCACGTAGCCCATTCCGGAATCCGGACCTTTGTAGCCGCCGATCTCGCGTGGGTATTCATGGACGGAGTATACCACTTTCGCCGGATTGCTTAACACCACGGGCAAGGAGCGCACCGGCGATAAATCCCCTTCGTAGGCGCCGGTTTGGTAGTTGATGATCGCCTCGCAAATGATGAGCGCACCCGGATCGACCTTCAGGATGGCGTTCCCCACGTCCTGATACATTGCGTGGATGTCGGTCGGTCCGCCGCCGCCCCACACCGGAGGGGATTTCTTCCAGTGACCGCAGGGTTCGTTGCGAATATCGAAGCCGATGACCGTAGGATTCCCCGCCCAATGTTTGGCGAAGGTCACCCAGTCCTCCTGAAACTTCGTCGCGCTGATGGTGCCTTTGTCTCCGGCGCCGTCGGTGCCGTCGCTGCCCGGACCGGTGTCGAACCACAGTCCGTTCTTCTGTTGCGCCGCGTTCTCCCAGTCGGCGGAGGTGGCTTCGTTATTGTGATTGTCGAAGATCACCTTCATTCCGACCTTGCCGCACGCCGCCACGAAATCGTCCAACTGCTTCATCGCCACGGGATCATCGAGCGTCTTATTGATCCAATCCACGCGGACGCAATTGAACCCCAGCCGTCTCATCGCTTTCACGTTTCCCGCAATCCCTTTGAACAGCGGGGTTAGTTGCAACCTTCCGCCCACCACATCCATTCCGTTCAGCCCCACGCAGGCGATGCGCACCGGCGAGCCGTTGGGACCCACGATCTGGCTTCCCCGTGTGCTCAGATAACCGTTCGGCAACGGGAGAGCCTCCCTCGTGAGCCTGCCGATCGCCGTCGTTGGCGTCAGGGTGAGTAGGATGAGGAATGGGATGAATTTGTTTGGCATTATCTCCATCTCCTCAGGGTCAAACGCTCCAAGGTGAAGGAGTTCTCCGGCGTGGTGTTGCGCAACCGCACCCACACCTTTCCGGTGCGGTAAACGCCATACATTGTCATCCTTCGCAGGAAGGCTGGCTTTCCAGCGAAGCGAGACGAATCGTCCGTGTCGGATAGCCTTACGTACAACGCGCCCCGGTTGAGCCACGGGGTAGCATCCAGCATGCGGATCACGGCGGAGTCCGCGCCCGCCTTTTCGCTGGGGCTTCCCGGATCGGCGGAGGCCACTCCAGCATGCCAGTTTCCCCCGTCCCGGGAGAGGTCCACGCGGTAGCCGTTACCCATCATCATTTCTAATCTGCAAAGCTCGGCTCCCGGTGCGTGAAGCGAATACACGATCGAGTTCCCGGGCGACACGTAGCGACAATGCCCCCTTTCCAAGCTGGAATCACCGGGGTTCACAAGGTAGGCGGTGTCGTCGGGCGGAGCGATGTTCTCCAAAACCGCCAATTCCTCCTCGCTTCCGGATAGGAATGAGATATCGGTTGACTCCTCCGCGAAATCGGGGTCCCAAGTGTCGAGTCGAGTGAACCACCGCTCGCCGTCGGGCGACACCTGCAGTTGGAATCCGTCGCCCTTGATGCGCAGGTCAACTCCAAGCCCTGTTGCGCCCAGCGTTTCGAACCGATAGACAAGGGGTATATCCCCGCCCAAACAGGTGCGACGCTTCCCAAGCGTCTCGCCGGAGAGTCGCATAGCGTAGCGTCGCTCGCTCTCCGTTCCGGGAGTGACGACTATCCGTTCCACGGGGATGGCGGTGGGGATATTGTTTGCGTCGATTACCCTCGGATTTCCCTCGCCCGGGAGGAAAAATGGATTAATCACCATAGGCTTGCGCGTAATCTCGACCCTGCCGGAGTCGTGGTAATCCGGGAAGGAGCCGGTGGGCAATATGTATTTCTTCGCCCTCGGTATCTTCGCACCCCGAAGCGAGTAACCCACAAACTCCGGGTTGGCGTCATCCTGCGCCCAGGGTCCTGCGCCTGCGTCGTTCCAGGTGTCCTTCACTGGGAGGGAGGGGTCATTCCAGCCGTTGGGAACGTCAAGGTTGATCAGAAGCTTCACCCAGTCCATCCTTCCCGCGTTGCCCCACACCGCCAGGGGAAGTGAGCCCGAGTAGGTGTCGAAGCCGCCCGGCGCGTCCATCTTTTTGCCATATCGATAGATGCCGTCGGCGTCAATGGTGTAGACCGTCATAGCGCGGTCGAATATTCGCAAGTAATCCTTGTTCCCGGTGGCGTCATACGCGAGGCGGCACGCCTTCATGGAATTGAAGTGATCCCAGCCTCCCGCCCATCCGGTCCCATCATAACCGTATTTTTCGGAGCACATACGGCGCATCGCTCTCTCCACGAATACGGTGTAATGCGCCGCCATCGTTTTGTCCTTCAACTCCTTGGCGCACTTCACCATCCACGCCGCCGCTTTGACGGTGAAGAAGACTCTCACGAGTGTCTTCCCCTCGTCCTCCGCCTCAAAAAGCCGATCCACGGCCCGTATGGAATTGATTCGAGCCGTATGCGCCATGGGATCACGGTACTTCGTGAGGAGGTATGCGCCCGCCGCAAGACCCGACGGGATGGCGTTCAGAAGCTGTTGCGTGGGGAAGCCGTTTTGGGGCATCTCGCCGTGAGTGAGGAACCCTTCCGCGCTGCGGAAGAGGATATCCATGTCCCGATCATCCAGCCAGTTGTAGGGGTTGATCCACACCTTCCCCGACGCCCCGGCGTAAATGACGCGCACCTCTCCATACCCTTTGTCCGCGATCACCTCCACCTTCTCCGGCTTCCCGTCCCACATCACCAGAAGCGCCGTGGAGTAGCCCGTCGCGCCCCATGCGCCAGGCTTAGTGAGGATCAGATAGTTGTAATTAGGCTCAGGCAACGTTACGTCGCCGTCGCGGTCGGAGCGGTAGGTCGTCTTGCGATCCGGCAAATGCACGGTTGTGGGAATATGATCATCGCCCAGCACGGGGATCGGCGCGCCCGGCTCCCCGACGACGACCTGCATTTTTTCCGCGCCCTTTACCGTGTAACCGAATTCGAGCGGCTTGTTTTCATCGCTCAGCCAGTATCTTCCGATGAACTCCACCATGGCGGAGGCGTCGTTCGCTTCATATTTCCTATGGAGAACCATGGGGGACTCATTCCAATACCGCCCGCCATCCGCGTCCCTAGCCATGTGGGCGTCCAGCGGATCGTTGGGAGCCGGGGTGAAATGAAACGCCGACATCTCCCGCCACTCCCCGTCCTGCGATACGCGAAAGCCGACCTGCACGCTGCCGGTCACCGAATCGCCCCACATGGAGAGGAGAACGCGGCCGTCCTTGCTTGCGGGGTCGTCGAAGATCAGAAAGGTCTTGCCCCCGGATCGATGCCGGAAATAGGATTCGGTGACTGCGCCGGGAATCTTCGCCGCAAGCAACCCTTTCACAATTCGCCGCGCGGTCTCCAGACGCACCACCGGCGAGTATTCGTCCTCCCATGCAAGCCCTTCCAGGAATCGCGCTGCGTCGTCGGGGAACTGGAGATGCCAGGCATCGCTGGATGGGGAGTTATAGCCAAGATGGGTGTAACTGGTGACATTCAGGCGCATGTCCAGGAGGTTTTCGCAGTAGTTAATCCCGAGCACATTCAATTTCACCAGATCGTAGGGCTTGAGAAGATGACGGAGGCGGTCGTCCGGTCCGAGTGGAGGGACTCCTCCGAACCCGATGGCATCCTTCTTTGGCTCGTCGGCGTGGGGAGACTTGGCTTCGGCGCCCTGCATCGCCTCCTGCGTCAGGATAAGTCCCCCCGCGATGGCGGCGGAGCGGGTGATTAACTCTCGTCTGGTGAACTTCCGTTTCATGGAAAACCTCGTATTGGGTAGTAAATGACATGGCAAACGAAGCGTGCCGATACTTGCATAATACCCACAATCCCCGACCGAAACGATTTTTGCGATTGTATCCTTCGGGGTGGAAAAGTCTTCATACCCTCGGATATTCATGTAGCATCGTTTGGGATTGGTTTTCCGAAGCCAGAAGCGGTCCAACGGCCTCACGTCTCTGGTGACAGCGTCCTCGCCTTCCGGTGTCGCCAGTTAACTCGTGATAGATATCGGCTACGCTGCTTCGATCGAAGGGATAGGAGCCCCACGCTTCGAACTTCATGCCCATCTTCCGTGCCACATCCAACGAGTATTTCATGGCGTCGCCGTTGTAGTTGAACGTGGGATTGCGGAAATCGTCGTAGAGCCAAGGCATGGCGGTGGTGGCGCAGACGTTTACACCGCACTCCATCATACGACGGATGTCGTCCTTGATATATCGCTCGGGCCACGGGCTCACTTGGATATTCCCGCGCATGTCGCTCATGAGTTGAGAGTAGACCACGGGCGCTCGCTTGCTGTCTTTCACAAGACAGTTGGCGGATGAAGTTTGGGATGAAGCTTGACGGTGGAGTTGTTCACCGTTTCCATGCGCTGGCGACAGGGCGAGTTGCGCGTTTCGGCGTGGGGTTCATTTAAACGCCTGTAGCTCCGCAATGGACATCTGAGCGCCCGGTTGGTTGGGACCGTCCGGTTTGATCCCACACACACGGATGTAGCTGGCGGGAGTGGGTGGGATTGTGACCTCAAATGGCTTGCCAGCCCATCCGCTTTGCGATGCGACGGTCGTCCATTTCGTTCCATCAGTGGAAATTCGGATATCGAACTGCGTCGCATACCCCGGACCGAAAATGACCCGGATTCTCCTCAGAGGAACCAAGTCCACGAGATAAACTTCATATGTCCATGGATACTCCTCAGCCGCCTGTGCATAGGTGTTCGGGTCACCATCCACCCCCAGACGTGGAAAATGGATATCGCTGTTCACCACTAACTCATGGGAGCCATCAAGACTGAGCAATTTGGATGGTTTATGGAAAGCCACATTCCCCGGAGGGGTGGGCTTGCTTGATGTATTGGAACGTAACATCGGTCTTACCGCTTTGAGGAGTTCCACTTGAGAACGATCCAACAAGCCGTCCCGATACAACATGGCGTCTATGGAGACCACACCGCCGCGATCATGAACATCATTCACATATTGTGCAAGCTGCTCCTTGGTATAACCGCAGCCTGGCTGAGCCCAATTCGGTCCAAGAAACGACAGGATATGCCACTGCTCTCCGTCAATCCATCGCGATGCGGGCATGTCCCAGAAACGATTTTGCTCGCCTGCGGTGAAATCCTCATGGCGGGTGTAAGACATCACCTTAGGATCCACCCCTCGGTTCAGGGCGATGATCCGATCGGGATTCCCCGCCTTCAACCCTTTGGCCATGATGCCGAGTTTTTCATCGTCATATCCGATGAACGGGTAACATCCGTCCGTCCAATAGCCCGCGACCTTCTTCCCGTAACGCAGACCATACTCCTCCACGACGCTCGCCCATTTCCGCACGAATTCAGTTGTTACGGGTGTGCCGCATCCAAACGCCGGCCCCGCCTTGCTATCTCTGCTCGGACCGTCGCCCGTGTAGTAGAGCATGAGTGGGATATTCCGTTTACTTAAAGATTTATACAGGTCCTCCACCAGATCACGCCGTGCGCACGCTTCGCCTGGCTTGTAACCGGTGATGCGATCATAAGTCTCATTTGGTGCAATCATATGCTTGGTCAACTGCATAATGGTGAAAATGACGTACCCCGCACCGACCTCATGCATGGTATCGGCGTAGCGTTCGGTATCGAACTCATTCACGCAGGTGTCCCAGTCGGTTTCCTTGCCGAGACTGTGGAGTTGCTCTCGGTTGTTCTGTATGCCGTTAAGATAATGCGTGAATACGCCGAAACCCGCTTTGAGGAACCAGTCGGTGTTGGGATGGGTGGGCTTGGCATTCTCACCCTTGTTGTTTGCCGGATCGGCAATTGCGGATTGTACCAATTGCTGCGCCAGAATCGCCTCCCCGGCGACCAATGCGGACTTGCCGATCAACTCTCTTCTTGTCATCTTACCCTTCATCATTTCCACCCTCCCGATTAGTAGGATACGGAGATATGGCTTAACAATACCCAAATGCAACACATATTGTGAATCGTGGCGGGGAATATCCGCAGGCAGGCTTTTGAAATACCATGTTCGCTATGGTAATATCCTTCCATCCGAGATTAAAATGTTCCCTTTGGGAGATGAATGAGATGAAATTCATTCCGCTCGTATTGTTCCTCATGGCATTATCCGCGCAAGCGTTCGCCAAGGCAAATTCGTCAGGCTATCCCGTCCCCGAAGGCGAGGTTGTGTATGATGTGGCGAATTTCGCGGAAGGAGTGGACTCTTCCTGGAATCCCTCCATAGGTCCATACGCGCCTCGTTTCTGGACTACGGGCGGACCGGTATACAATTATGTCCCCGGAAATACCGGTCGGATCATGGCGATGACAACTCCCTCAGCTGCGGCGTGCAACTATTGGGATGTCTTTGGCGAAAGGGATGGGATAACAGGCTATACAGGTTACGCCGACATGGATTATCAGCTCTTCATCCCAACATCGGATAAGCTCTTTCCATGGGAAAAATGGAGCGCCAACTATCAGGATTGGCGCGGTTACTCCAAATTGCGGATCCAATGGAGCGCGAGAAACAGCGACCCGAGAAAGAGGGTGTTACTGGAGGTGTTCGTTCACACGCAAGCCGACGGTGGCAAGTGGTTGCAAATCTCTCCGTTGCTGAACAAAACCCAAATCGGAATGCATACGGATACCTTTTCTTTGAGCGGATTGACGCCCGTTCAACTTTCCGCAATCTCCTCCATAAAATTCAGAACGCCGAATAACTTCATCGCCCCCGGGAAAGGCAAAAAAAGCGGATGGCAACGCACTTTTCTTTATGACATCAAATTAATCGGCTCCTGCTCATCCGCTCCTCCCGCGATAATCGGCGATCAGCAGGTCACCTCGCATTTCCTCGGAACGGTGCTTCACAGGCGATACGGCAGTTACTCCGCGTCGGGCTTTTACGACACGGATGCTGGAAAGTCCGGAATGTTCAAAATATGGTTCGGGGGCGGAATACCGGAAAAGCCCGCCGGGGATAATGTGTGGTTTGTTCAAACCCCTTCACTGGACTCCGCCTATCTCGAAAAAACGGATTTGAAGTCCGTCCGCTGTACCGTCACCCCGATCAATTTATGGGTGCAACAGTACAAGGGGGTGGATCAGACGTGGGGCGATCCCTCCGTGGTTCGCCTCCGATCGTCCCGAACTCCTCACGCTTCCGAATACGTCATGTATGTTTCAGCGGTCGCGGACGGTACCAACTGGAATCAGATATATCGTCTCACCTCCAAGAACGGAATCAACTGGACGATCGATCCTCAATCCCCCGTGGTGAAGGCGAAAAACGGAGGGGTGGCGGGTTACGGATCGGGTTCCCCGAGCGTCTTGATCCTTGATGGACGATGGTGGATGTACTACTACAGTCAGTCGGAACCCGAAGGTCCGGGCGTTTATCTGCGGAAGAGCACGGACGGCGTGGCATGGGGTGACGCGTTCAAAACGAGTGATAACGTCTCCTCGGCCGTGGATGTGAAATACATAGACGCCCTCAAGGAATTCGTGGCGGTGAGCGATGTCGAGGCGAAGGGGGGCGGGGTTTACACACTGGTTTCACAGGATGGCGTTCGCTGGAGCGGGGGCGCTCCTCCCTATTTATCCGAGGATGCCAATGCATATCTCTGCCATAATCCTGGCTTCATAGGAACGGATCGGGGGCACGGATTTCCGGATATGTATGTCACCTACGGCGCCAGCCAGGAGCCGTTCGGCCCCACCGAATACTACACAAGAGAGTTGGAATACTCCTCCTGGCATATCGGGAGGGGAAAATAATCCCGGAAGTGCGATACCATAGCGGGGGATATAAAAAAACCGAGCATCTGCGTCTCTGGGTTAGATTAATACCTTTAAACTCAGGCGTTCTCTGGGGTAATCTTTTTTATCCCGATAATGATCCCTCGGTATGTGCGCAACGCTCGGAAGAGGTGGCGGGTGCGTCACTATCGGGACGAAAATAAGATGTCGTCTACGGAAGCGCACGGAAAGAGCTATGTCTAAAACGATTATCAAACACGGGAAAAAACCGGAAAGCCTGATTTTATTATCCCCGCATTTTGAATTCGTCAAACAGATGATTGTCTATTTGTTTCGGATGATGCTGTTCAGGGTGTTGATGTATTACGCGGTTTTAATCACCATCGATTTAATCACGGACTTTCCAATACCGCCCATCCTCTATATTTTGCCCCTTTACAACGTATTATTCATCCTTTTGTATCGCCAGAAGTTAGTCATCACGAAAGACGGCGTAAGCGCCTCCTATCCCTTTATTAACAATCGGCACAGCAAGCGCAAGTTGAATCTGCGGAAAGGGTTCGCCATGGAGGAGATCCAGACCTGGGTGGTGGAAAGGGTGCACAATCTCTTTCTGATTCGTTTGAACTTCAAAGATGGTTTGATCCTCTCCTTCCCGCTCTTCGGCGATCAGGAGGAAATCAACATCATCAAAACGGAACTGAGGAATTGGCTACCGCAGGAAAAGGGGTTTGATTATTCCTAATTCTCATGCCAACCTGCGCATACTCGAAGAAACGCGCAGGTTTGATTTGCGTACGGACGTGGTCACAGTTCTAAAATAAACGGATGATCGCTCATCTTCAAGTTAATGGAATTCGCATTGTGGACCGAGCTAACCGGCGTAGCTCCCATGGTGGGATCATACACTTTGATCGAACGGATGGGCTTTCCAAAATCCACTTTCACCTCATCCTCGCCGCCGGTAAAGCGCTCATCCCAGATCACCAAATCGAATTGTCCGTCGCTTTTCTGCAACAGCAGATCGTGCACGGTGTCCGGTTCATTCGGGATGGAGTATTTCACACTTCCGAGTTTGTTTGGCTTTCCTCTGTCTTCAAGGATTGTGGTGAGGTTATGCAGATAGATAGCCGCCAGGCGTGGCGTGTAATCCGGCTTGTAAAAACCGAACGTCTGATTCCCGGCCTCATCTGTTCGATCCCGAAGCAGATAGACGGCGGTGTGGCTCCATCCGCGCTTGAACTGCGCCAGATAGACACTCATGTAGAGAAGCCCTTGTATCCGTTCAGTGATGGTCTGATCGAGGGTGATGCCGGTCTCCGTGGTCACTCTGGGAAGGGGGATCAGTTGCATCGTGTCATAGCCCTTGAAATGCTTCGCCCAGGTGACTCCGTAATTGCCGTACAGCCCGTCCACGCGGCATGCGGATGTGGGGTCGGCGCTGATCCATGTCTGGTTGTCGTGCAAACCGGGCCAGCTTGGGTGAGTGAAGTAGTTATGGCAATTTGCGTCATCGGCGTACTTGGTTCCGTCCGGCATTACGCAGTTCGCGCCTTGCGGGATGGTCAGGAATTGGAGCCCCACGTTATCCTTTTCCGCGCCGTTCTCCGTTATACTCCAGACGGGGTAGTTCTTAAGCAAGGGATCGCTTTTTACCGCCTTGTATAGGTCACGCTGCAGCTTCGCCACGGGGACCCAGGTGTCCGCTTTTCCACCGCCCTGTTCGCCTTTGTAGGTGACTCCCCAGTTGTTGGGCTCATTGTTCCCCTCGAACGCGAGCAAAGCCCCGGCGGCTGCAAGTTGCCGCCCACCCTGCAAAAGTCTGGTCAAGTCCGTTCCTCCACTCAAAAGTCCGTAACTGAATTTGCATCCGGTAGCGCGGTGCAGGGCGATCAGATCGCTCACCGGAATATCGCTTTCGTATCCTGAACGTATCCACCGAACGCCAAGGTATTTCACGCATTTGATTGTGTTTGGAAGCGTCTCCCCGCGTCTGGAGATGGCTGAATTGACACCGATACTATCCAAAAACGCCGTATCGCTTTGCGCCTTCACGGCCGGTATGACTTGAGCCCTTCCACTTGAGCCAACGAACATGAAAAGCATGACGCACGAAATCGCCACGAGCCCGAATGGATACGGAATGCCACTATGCATTTTTAATCCTCCTTTTAAAAGATCGCTCGTTTTTTGTCCCCTTAACCATATGCGCTATTCGAACGACCCTTTGTATTGTACAAGAAATAACCCTCTCATGCATTATGATTTGAACTTGTCTCCTTGAGGATTTTTGTGTACAATTCCATAAATCATCCGTCATGATGCAATATGAACGGAGAGAATCATGAAGATAGCCGAGGCATTGGTGTTGCGCGCGGATATTGTTAAACGCATCCAACAACTGCGCGAAAGGCTCAGGCTCTCCGCTTTGGTGCAAGATGGCGAAGAACCGCCTGAAAATCCGCAGGAATTATTGACAGAATTAAAACGCTTGCTTGATCAGTTGACATTATTGATACAACGCATCAATCGGACTCATCTCCAGAGCGCGTTGTGTCATGTTACTACCATGCGTCGGCTGTTTTCGTTGTGGCGCGGGTGGGTAAGGGGTGCTTGCGCCTGATGTTTTCCATGCATTTCCAATATATTGTCCGCCGTCCTCATTTTATGGTTTCCATCTCCCGTGGCGAAGATGCCGTATCGGAATCCATTGGTGTCCGGATTGCATGATGAAGAGTGTGATCATCGTCTTTTTGCCGCGATGGATACGCCTCTCGGAAGATGACACGTTCGACGTTTCGCTCAATCCCTGCATGAGATAATGTTTGTTATCCGTGATGAAGGATTTGGCACCCACGCATCATTTCCACCGAATGGATCACGTTATTCATTCTACGAAAAGATGGTGGTAATGTATTTGCAATGACTTACAGGTACGTGATAGGAGGACGGACGCATGCTCAAAATCACGATTTCACTCCTTTGCCTGCTCCTATTGTCCCCCCTTGAGGCACAGCTTATCAACCCGGGCTTCGAGGGCGAATATCAGGCTGCTAACCCCAATCATCAAACATTCCCAAGCGGGGCGGTTCTTTCCGGCGAGATCGCCAAAGGCTGGACCGATAACAGCTCCTGGGCGAATGTGGAGATACGATACTCCAAGGACGATACGAACCCTCACGGCGGCAAATCCTGCCAAAAGATCACCGTTCTAAGAGGTTTCGCCCAGTTTGGACAGTCCATCCAATTCCCCGCCGGAATACTGGACGCCTCCATCTGGATACGGGCTGAGAAACCGATTATGGTCTCGCTCACCCTTCGACTGGCTCCCGCCCCCTACACCACCTACGGCTCGACTGTGGCGATGGTCGGCGCGAAATGGCGAAAGATGAGCGTGCAGGGGTACGTTCCACAGGCCGTTCCGGGCTATTTGCTCATTAACACGGCGGGCGAGGGGACGATTTGGCTGGATGATTCGGATTTTCACATGGCGAAATCACAGGTGCGGCAATACAAGCCCATCAGGCTCAGCCCTCCCTCCAAGCCTATCCCGGACACCTATTTCGGTCTGAACGTAAACCACATGCACGACGGACCGGGCTTCCTGTGGCCCGCCCTCCAGTTCGGGGCGTACCGCACTTGGGACAGCGGGGTCATTTGGCCCCAGATCAATCCGCAAAAAGGCGTGTTCAATTGGTCATGGCTGGATAGGGATGTGGAGCAGGCGCAACTGCATCACGCCAAATTCCTCTTCACCATGGGGCAGACCCCAACCTGGGCATCCTCCGTCCCCTCTTCCAAGGGAGTGTACGGCGAAGGGTTCAACATGCCCCCTGAGAAGATATCCTACTGGGAGGATTTCATTCGCGCTGTCGTGTCCCGTTACAAAGGACGCATAGAGGCGTATGAGATATGGAACGAGCCTGACATTCCGGATTTCTACCACGGCTCTCCCGCCAGTCTCGCGAAACTGGAGCAAGTCGCCGCGCCAATCATTCACTCCATCGATCCGAAAGCGCTTGTGGCGATTCCGCCCATGTCCGGGAACAACTCGCTCTCCGCGCTAGGCTGGCTCGACGCCTATCTCGCGGCTGGCGGTGGAAAGGGGTGCGACGTGATGGCATACCATTTCTATAACTACCCGGCGGAGCGCGACATCCAAGCGATGCAAGAGTTCAAGGTGATCCTTGGCAAGTATGGATTGGAAAAGAAGCCGATATGGATCACCGAGAACGGTGGCAATTTCCAAGGGGACGATATCAGAGCGGTGGATCTGCTGGCGAGGGAGTACCTTATTGATTGGGCGATCGGAGTGCAAAGAATGTATCTCTACGCCTACGATAATAACACCTACATCGGCTTGGATCATTACGGTCAGCCGGGCGGCGCTGCGGTGCTGAATCGATCCGGAGTGGCGTACAAGGAGGTGCGCAGATGGCTTTTGCATTCCATCATGCTCGCTTGCGATCGTAACGCCCAAGGTGTTTGGACCTGCAAACTGAAGCGTCCCGGAGGGATCGCCTGGGTGGTCTGGAGCGAGGCGGGGGACAAGACTTTCGCCATTCCCTCCGATTGGAAGGTCAATAAATCGTGGGATTTGACCGGCGCGATTCTCCCTCTGAACGGGCGCAGCCTTCGGATCAGCGGCTCCCCGATATTGTTGATGGATTGACAGACGTGTAATTCGTATTCATCAACGCGGAAGTTCACTTCCGCGCGCGAGATGAGGCGAAGCTCTTCATTTTGTGAGAGCTTCCATTCCTATTTTTTACGGGAGCTTATATCCGTAATCCAACGACCAAGACAAGGAGAAGAGAATGCCATTGAATGAACCTTACCCATCCATAGAGGAGTTAATGACGCTTATAGGAGAGGCTGGAAGACGCCTCGCGGAGATCGAAGCCAGCGAAGGTGCGGCGGGCAATATCTCCATTTACTTCAACTGGGAGCCTGATTCCCACGAAAATTTCACCGTGGAGGAGACAATATCCCTTCCCGAGCCCGCCCCGGAGCTGGCGGGGGGGATACTTCCTCGCAAGCGGTTCCGGGAGAAGGCTGCGCGAAATCGGAAACGACCCCGAGGGCAACCTCGGTTTGCTGAGAGTGAACAAAAGCGGCGAGACCGCGCAGCTTTTCACCTCCCGAAGGCGGCTGTTTCAACGACTTACGTCCGAGTTCAACAGCCATCTCGCGGTGCATCGCGATCAGATCAAGAGGGAGGGGCGCAATTTCCACGCCCTGATTCACGCCCAGCCGCTGCACCTCACCTACCTCAGCCACATCCCGCGCTACCAGGACGAGAGCTACCTCAATCGTCACATTCTTCGATGGCAACCTGAATCGATCGTGCAACTGCCGGACGGAGTGGCGTATGTGCCGTTCCTGTTGCCGGGCTCACCGGAACTGATGAAGGCGAATGTCGAGGCGTTGCGCGATCATCACGTTGCGCTCTGGGCGAAACACGGGGTGATGTCTCGCTCGGACACCTCCGTGAAGCGGGCGAGCGACTTGGTGGAGTACGCGGAGACCGGAGCGAAGTATGAGTATCTCAACCTGACGAATCACGGTCTTGCCATGGGATTGAGCAGGGAGGAAGTCCTTTCAATCTGCAAGGCGTTGAACATCGAGCAATCCATCTTTTAATATCCTGTGGATTGCGGTTTGGAGGATGGATAGAAGACGGAAGGGGAGGGGTGTCTCGAAGGCGCCCCGATCCGATTTCAGGTATCATATAGGAAATGGGTCAACTAATTGCAAAATTCGCCTGTGGATGTTTCATCATGAGATAATCGCCCGCTTTGAATTTTGCGTATCACTGTGACGGTGACATCTATAACATATCGGAGTTTTGGAGTGAAATCGTATCACGTAGCAATTGCCGGCGCGACGGGAGCCGTTGGAACGGAGTTTTTGAAACTTTTGGAGACACGGGATTTTCCCATCGCATCCTTGAAATTACTTGCGTCCGAGCGTTCCGCAGGACGCGCCATCCCTTTTAAGGGGTCGAATCTTCATGTGGAGCAACTGACCGAAAAATCGTTCGAAGGCGTGGATATCGCCTTCTTCAGTGCGGGAGGGGCGCGAAGCAAGCAGTTCGCTCCGTCAGCGGTGCAATCCGGCGCAGTGGTGATCGATAACTCCTCCGCCTTCCGCATGGATCCAAACGTACCTTTGGTGGTGCCGGAGGTGAACCCCGAGGATATCGCTTGGAATAAGGGAATCATCGCCAACCCGAACTGCTCCACGATCATCATGCTTATGGCGGTAGCCCCCTTGTATCGCCTGTCCAAAATCAGGCGCATTGTCGTCTCCACCTATCAGGCGGCGAGCGGCGCTGGAGCCAAGGCCATGCAGGAGTTGATTGATCAATCGGGACAAGCCCTGCGAGGGGAGAAGGTGACCAAGAGCGTCTTCCCGCATCAGATAGCGTTCAACCTCTTCTCTCACAACACCAAGATCGATGAAGACGGTTACAACGAGGAGGAGCGCAAGATGATAAACGAGACGCGCAAAATCCTGCATGACGACCGGATCGGGATTACCGCGACCTGCGTGAGGGTGCCGGTGCTGAGGGCGCATTCGGAAAGCGTGAATGTTGAGTTCGCGGAACGTCGCCCGTCGCTTGAGGAGATACGCAACGCTATATCTCAGTTCCCGAACGTGCGTCTGGTGGATAATCGTGAAGCGAACTACTTTCCCATGCCGCTGGACGCCACAGGGAAGGATGAGACACTGATTGGAAGATTACGATACGATCTTTCCAACGAACATGCGATTGATCTGTTCGTTTCCGGCGACCAGATTCTAAAAGGCGCCGCGCTGAACGGGTACCAAATCGCTCAGGAATGGATAAAAATGCGGGAGTAATCCACGCCCGTCAAATACAATATTATTGAAAAAACACAGGAAATGGGGGGTATGAACATGGCGAACTGGGGACGGGTAATCACGGCGATGGTCACGCCTTTCACGAAGGATGGTGAGATCGATGAGCCATCCTTCGTGCGCTTAGTGGATTTTCTTTTCGAGAACGGCAGCGACGCCTTGGTTGTGAGCGGTACGACGGGTGAATCCCCCACGCTCTCAAATCCGGAGAAAATTCAGATTTTCAAGTGGGCGAAGAAAGCGTCGAAAAACCGGGGTCCGATAATTGCGGGCACGGGCACGAACGATACCGCCGATGTCATCGCTCTTTCCAAGGAGGCGGCGGAGGTTGGGGTGGACGCTCTCCTTCTGGTGACTCCCTATTACAACAAGCCCAATCAAGAGGGTCTGTATCTGCATTTCAAGGCGGTGGCGGACGCAGTGGATATCCCGATCATGCTATACAATGTGCCTGGGAGAACGAACGTGAATCTCGCTGCGGAAACCGTCCTCCGTCTCGCAAGGGATTGCCGGAATATCGTCGCGGTGAAGGAGGCGAGCGGCAACTTGGTGCAGGTATCCGAGATCATTGCAGGAGCCCCCGAGGGTTTCAGTTTGTACAGTGGCGAGGATGGCATTGTGCTTCCCACCTTGGCGGTCGGCGGAACCGGGGTGGTGAGCGTGACATCCCATCTGGTTGGCAAGGATCTGCGAGCGATGTGCGATGCGTTTTTCCGAGGAGACATGGAAGAGGCGCAGAAGCTTCACAGGAAGATGCTGCCGATCGTGCGCGCCTGTTTCCAGTCCACCACCCCAAGCCCCGCACCGGTGAAGGCCGCGTTGAGAATGCTGGGCGTGGATGTGGGTCCTTTGCGCTTGCCTTTGGCGGAATGCACGGAGAAAGAACTGGATATCGTTAAAAAGGCGATGACGGATTACGGATTGCTCTGAATGAGAATACTTTTCGATTCTCAAAAACCGTATTACCTATTAAATCGGCTATTTAGTAGTTGAGAAATATGTAACATCACGCTGGATAAAGTTTTGATATTTTGTGATATTTCATTGCCGATTTAATATATAAAGCGTTTGATCGCAAGTTAAGGCATCCGCCCTCGGCGGGATAAGGAGTGAAGGCGTTTGGATGAAGACGATAGAACCTCGATTGAAATAATTCCTTTGGGGGGGGCTAGCGAAGTCGGCAAGAACATGATTGTCGTAAAATACGGCGAGGATATCGTGGTGATTGATTCCGGCGTTCAGTTCCCCACGGAGGAGCATCCCGGGGTGGATCTCATCATTCCCGATATCTCCTATCTGCTGGAAAACGAGGAGAAGGTTCGCGCAATACTCCTTACCCATGGGCACGAGGACCATATCGGCGCCCTGCCCTATGTATTGAAGCATTTGAACGTGCCTGTGTACGGCACTCCTCTTACCATCGGGCTGGTTCGCGCCAAGCTGGAGGAGCATAAACTGCTCGACCAAGTCAGCCTGCATATTTGGACTCCCGGAGACAGGCTGGAATTCGGCGCGATCAACGTGGAGCCGATTCACGTGACCCACTCCATTCCCGACACCGTTAGCCTCGCCATTTTCACTCCCGCCGGAATCGTGGTTCACACAGGGGATTTTAAGATAGATCAAACCCCCATGGATGATCGCCTTTTCGACGCCGCTCGTTTCGCTCAGCTTGGTACCGAAGGAGTTCTTCTGATGCTTTCGGATAGCGTGAACGCGGAGCGAAAGGGATGGGTTCCTAGCGAACGGGTGGTGGGAGAGGTGCTGGATCAACAGGTGCGGAAGGCTCCGGGACGCGTGTTGGTGACCACATTCGCCTCAAACATCCATCGCATCCAGGAGATATTCGATATCGCTTCGCGCTACGGAAGAAAGGTCGCGGTGGCGGGACGCTCGCTGGCGCGAAACATTGAGATTGCACGTGAAATACGGTATCTGACGTACCATGATTCGGATCGGATAGCCTTAGATGAGTTGGATGATTACGAACCCTCCGAGGTGATCATCCTCACCACCGGCAGTCAAGGCGAACCCCTATCCGCGCTTTCGCGCATGGCTCGTGACGATCATAAAATACGCATTCAGCCAGGGGATACCGTTATCCTCTCCTCTCGTCCAATTCCCGGCAACGAGGATGCGGTTTGGCGCACTGTGAACCGACTGTTTCGACGAGGTGCGAATGTGATCTACGATTTAATCACTCCCGTGCATGTTTCAGGTCATGCCAACCAGGAGGAGCTGAAGCTGATGTACAACCTGGTCCGTCCGCATTATGTGATTCCGTTTCACGGCGAACCTCGAATGATGTACGCCTACACGCAGATGGTTATGGAAATGGGGATGCCCAGAGAAAGAGTTCTCTATTTGGAGAACGGGGATCACTTAATGGTGAACCGTCACGAAGCGAAATTTTTGGAGCCGATTGAATCCAGCGGGAGCGTGTTGGTGGATGGTATTTCGGAGGGTGGAGTGAGCGAGTTTATCATCAGGGATCGCAAGCATCTTGGTTCCGATGGAACCGTTATCGTCACCGTCGTCATGGACCGCGCCACGGGGGATATCCTCTCCGGCCCGGATATCATCTCAAGGGGTTTCCTGCACCCAGAGGACTCGGAGGAGATTTTCGAGGAAACCCGCTCCCGTGTGGGGGAGACCCTGTCGAATTTGGATCAAGAGGAGGAGTTCGACTGGGATAACGTGGGCGGAATCATAAGAGATGTGACCTCGCGTTATTTGAAGAAAGTGACGGGAAGAAGACCTGTCATCGTCCCTGTCGTGATGGAGATATAAACCGTCAATTTGTTGGTTCTCAAGGACCCGCACTAGTTTTTTGCGAGGGATGGAAACATGAAAAGAGTTTTTTACGTTCTACTGACGTGCTGTGTTATCTTCGGTGTCACACCTGCTAACGCCGATTTGTATGGTTATGTGCATGCTCCTGATCACGCTTATTCCTGGAAATTCAAGAGGGTCACCACCGATTCCAAGGGAGCCCGCATTTACGAGTTGGACCTTCACTCCCAGATTTGGGAAGGCGTGCTTTGGACACACCGCGTGCTTCTCTTCATGCCGGCTCATGTGCGATATCAAGGGGATTGTACGCTTTACATCACCGGCGGCAGCGGCGGGATAGAGGAGACGATGATCGGCAAAGCCATCGCCAACGCCACGGAAACACCGCTGGCCATTCTTTTTAACATACCCAATGAGCCTCTGTTCGGGGGGAGGTCCGAGGATGCTCTTATCGCTTACACCTTTAACAAGTATTTGGATGGCGGAAACAGCAATTGGTTGCTGCTTTTCCCCATGGTGAAGAGCGCCGTCAAATGCATGGACGCACTACAGGCTTTTACACGGGAGCGACACATGGATCCTCTCAAGCATTTCATTGTCGCGGGAGCTTCCAAACGGGGATGGACATCCTGGCTCATGGGATGCATCGGGGATCCAAGAGTCTCCGCTATCATCCCGATGTCCTATGACAATTTAAACCTTCAGGCTCAAATGCCTCATCAAATCGCAGTCTGGGGGCATTACAGCGCCATGATCGATGATTACACGAAACTGGGCATCCAGAAGCGCATGGATACCCCACGAGGGCGAAAATTAACTCGCTTGGTGGACCCGTGGACCTATCGTAGCAAAATGACCATGCCCAAGTTTATGATACGGGGCTCCAACGATCCATACTGGACCACGGACGCCATGAACCTGTACTGGAACGGACTGCCCTCCCCCAAATGGATGCTCATACTGCCAAACTCCGGACATGAACTCAATGACCACACGCTTTTGGTGCGCGGTCTGATCTCCTATATCCGCGCGATCTTCTCCAAGACCCTGCCTGAGCAACCGACTTGGAGATTCGTTTCCAGTAAGCCCGGTGAGAAACTGATCATACATTCTCCCGCCGCCAAGGACGCCATGCTTTGGGTCGCCACCTCGCACACCAAGGATTTTCGAAAATGCCAATGGCAAACGATCCTCCTCAAAAAGAGGGGCCCGGATTTCGTTACGGAGATAAGGAAACCGGCATCCGGCTACAAAGCGGTTTATGCGCAGATCGATCTTAGGAGCAAGGGCGGTTTGCTGCCCGTGACCACTTCGATAAGCATCCTTAGCGCGGACTGAATGATCGTTTCGCGAATATCCTCGGCGAGGAAATGAATTTTATCGGGAACGAGAAAGGGAAACATGATCAAAACAATTACGCCTCTCTTCGCTCTGGCGTTGTTGATAGCCATGCAAACAGGCAATGCCGACCTTGCAAGCTATGTAAACACACCGGATCCCTCTTATTCTTGGAAATTGAAGGGGAATTCGCAGGCAGCCAATGGCACGCGCATCTACGAACTTGAGCTGCATTCGCAGACATGGCAGGGCATTCCCTGGGTGCATCGCGTGTTGCTATTCATTCCTCCGCATATCAACTATCCGGGGGATTGCAGCTTGTACATTACGGGGGGAAATGGCGGTTCGCAGGAGATGACCATCGGAAACCTGCTCTCCAACCGAACCGAATCCGCGTTCGCGATCCTGTTCAACATACCCAACCAGCCGCTCTTCGACGGCAGAAGCGAGGATTCGCTCATTGCTTTCACGTTTGAAAAGTATCTTGATGGAGGCGATGCTTCCTGGCCTCTTCTCTTCCCGATGGTGAAAAGCGCATTGCGATGCATGGACGCTTTACAAGCCTTCACCCGACAACAGGGGGCGTACCCATTGCGTAAGTTTGTTGTCATGGGAATCTCCAAGAGGGGATGGACGACTTGGCTCACGGCTTGCACCGGCGATAAAAGAGTGATTGGAATCATTCCAATGTCCATAGACAATCTGAACCTGAAAGCGCAGATGGAGCATCAAATCCAGGTATGGGGCGAGTATAGCAATGAAATTGATGATTACACGAAATTAGGGATCCAGGAAAAACTAACCACTCCGCGCGGTGAGGAACTCGCCAAAATGGTGGACCCATGGACTTATCGAAAGAAACTGACCCTGCCCAAGTTGATCGTACGCGGGTCCAATGACGCTTACTGGACACAGGACGCCCTCAATCTCTATTGGGATGGATTGCGGAATCCGAAATGGGCGTTGATCCTTCCGAACTCCGGTCATGGATTGGAGGATCGCAGCCTGCTATCCAGGAGCATCATTGCGTTTGTGCGATCTGTCTTCGCAGGCAAGATTCCGGAACAGCCCGGTTGGCGATATGTTCCCAATGAAAATGGCGAGAAGCTCATAATCCACGCCCCTTCGGCGGCGGATGGATTGCTCTGGACCGCCTCGTCCGACACTCAGGATTTCCGGAAGAGCAAATGGAGTTCCGTGCCATTGCGGAAAACGGGGGATGGATTCGAAGCGGAGATCAAACGCACCGATAAAGGTTACACGGTTGTCTACGCGCAGATGAACCTCGAAACCGATGGAGGCGTGATGCCCGTGACCACGGAAGTCAGCATCATAGGCGCAAAATAACGAATGAAGATGGAGGAAAGCATGCCATACGATGTTTTCGGGATGTGCAATGCATTGTACGATATTTTAGCGGAGGTTTCGGAAGAGCAACTGGATAAACTTGGGTTGTCCAAGGGGGGGATGTTCCTGATAGACGATGCCCAACAGGCGAACGTTTTGAAGGAGATACGTGATAACATCGTCAACACCGAGGCTGGCGGATCGGGCGCCAATACGATGATTGGAATCTCCCTTCTTGGAGGGACGGCATGTTTCACCAGTCGCGTGGGCTGTGACGATTACGGAGTGGAGTATTCGCGATCTCTCGAGGACCAAGGCGTGAAGGCGAATCTGGGCAAAGGGGAAGGACGAACGGGCACATCGGTCATATTGATCACTCCCGACGCGCAACGCACCATGTGCACCTATCTCGGGGTTAGCCGAGATCTGCAACCGGTGGATGTCAACACGGATGATTTGTTGGCAAGCAAGTATCTCTATATCACGGGATATCTATGGGATATGGATAACCAGAAGGAGGCGGTGCTTAGCGCCATGAACGCCGCGCGCAAGGCTGGGATCAAGGTAGCGCTAAGTCTGTCAGATCCCTTTTGCGTCACCAGACACAAGGACGATTTCCTGAGGATTATTCAAGATCACGTGGATGTGGTTCTAGGAAATGAGATGGAGGCGACAACCATCACCGACACGCCAAATGCGGACGAAGCCGCAGTGGTGTTGGGCGAAAAGTGCGAAATCGTAGCCGTGACGATGGATGAGAGAGGGTCGCTTATTCGCCAAGAGGACTGCGTCTATTTGATTCCCCCATATCCCGTGAAAGCGATTGACACCACGGGCGCAGGCGATATGTACGCCGCCGGACTGTTGTACGGTTTAACTCGAAACATCGATCTCTATAAAACCGGCAAAATCGCCTCGTATGCGGCTGCGCAGGTCGTTTCCAAAATGGGGCCAAGGCTAACCTCCATAGACTTGGAAACGGTAGGAAAACTGTGATGTGCGTTCATAGGCGTTTTAATGCGGAAACGCCGCGCCAACATTGGCGAAAAAGGGATAAGGATTCCGTAACAATAAACCGATGATTCACGTAATAATGGTTGACATCCGAGAAATACTGATGCCATAATGAAATGATTAAGGATCCTCGGTAGGTGAGGCTCCCGCGAAACATATATGCCACTGCCCGATTG
>Ga0123519_10002718_pt1 | contig 29643 bp, 28 predicted proteins | sample YelNatPaOPRAMG02_FD_87396 | JGI IMG/M metagenome (GOLD analysis project Ga0123519, IMG submission 87396) | Hot spring microbial communities from Yellowstone National Park - Yellowstone National Park OP-RAMG-02 (version 2) | ecosystem: Environmental > Aquatic > Thermal springs > Hot (42-90C) ... | reverse complement strand
TCTCGTCCCTGGGTAACACTATTGAAATCACTCTCGGAGGCTAAACTTAATGAGTTATGATTTTGTCTCTCTTCACCCTCCTTACCGCCAAATTTTTGACAGTAACCGGTTACTGCAGTTATCTTGTACAGATAAACCTGATTATTGTAAAATAATACGCTGCCGGTGAAAGGTAGAAATACAGGAGAAAAAGCAAATGCCAGAAAAGGCAAGTCAGGGAAAACATAATTCTGGAACGGAAGTTACTTTTAAGTGCAAGTTTTGTGGTGAGGTTAAACCTCTGCGAGAAATGGTGATACTGAGACATTTTTATCCCGTAAGGGTTGCCTGTGCGACCTGCAATCGTGCCGGGATATCCGAAAAATAAACGGATAGAAACAGACAAATCAGCTACGCTGGTAGATATTGGCAGGAATCTTTTATTTTAAGTTCGGGAGAATCTATGACTGAAGAACTTGGCAGGATTGAAAAACCTCTGGCTGATGACTTCAGACGGGGCAGGAAATTGTTTTTTGTTCCGCTGGTGTTCCGAGAAAGCGAAATGCCAGTGGAGGTGAACGATAAAATAAAGCTTTACTGGGAGCAGGTAGAAGCTCAGGTTGCCAGCCTTGAAGCGAGACTGGGTGAAGTAAACAAGATCTTCCATGAACTGGTTACCGGCGAAGCATCTGAGGCTCTGGAATCTCTGAAACAGCTTGAGGTCAGCAGTTACCATTTTGTGCAGAGCCGGCTGGAAAAAGGTGCTAAATTGCAGGTAATTGAGGATAGGGAATTATTGACTGAACTGATGGATTGGAGTAGATGCCTTTCTGCCGGATTGCAAAATCGGAAGGTTTTAACCAGGATATTTGAATTTTACGACCAGGCAGTTAAAGCCAGGAATGAGCTAATCAGCAAGAAATTAAACGAGATGCTCGGAGAGAATGAAACAGCTCTCCTGCTGATGAGCGAAGGTCATCATGTACAATTCCCCCAGGATATCACCGTGATCTATGTTTCTCCCCCGGCTCTGGATCAGCTAAAACGTTTGATCCGTGACGTGCAGAGTAAAGCTGGGGAGCAGTCTGAGGAAAAGCCAGAGCAGAAATGAAGAATATATCTGAGGGGAAACGATCTACAGCCTTTGCAAATACCGGTGAGCCTGGAGAGCGGCTTTTGCGCCATCGCCAGCCGCGATAATGATCTGTTTTTCAGGTATGCTGGCGACGTCACCCGCGGCAAACAGTCCGGGTACACTGGTTTCACAGTTACAGTTGACCTCTATTTCTCCGATTGAATTAAGTGTGGCCAGCCCTTTTACCAGGTCTGAATTAGGTGTCAAACCTATCTCCACAAAGATGCCCTTCACGGGCAAGGTTCTGAGCATACCTGTCTCCAGATCCTGGATGATGATTTGCTCGACCATCTCATTCCCGGTTATTTCCACAACTTTATGCCTGCGGAAAACGGTCAGTTTTGGGCTGGTTATCACCCGTTCGACAAGTATAGCATCTCCAGTATAATTTGCTTCCAGAACAGAATATACATTTTCGGCGATCTTGAGCAAATCATCGATGGCTTCCAGTGCAGAATTTCCACCACCGATTACCGCCACTCTTTCCCCGGCAAAAAGTGGACCATCGCAAATGGCACAATAACTCACGCCTCTGCCGATCAACCTGGCCTCTCCCGGCACTTCAAGCTTTCTGGAAGTTTTTCCCGTCGCAACGATCACAGCTTTTGATTCATATGAATCACCCAGCCTGGTCTCCACCCTGAAAAAGCTATCAATTCGCGATACTTTAATGGCCTCGTCTCCAATTTTGCGGTCAATTGGAAACTGCCTGATTTGTTCTTCAAACTTATCCATGAGCTCCGCGCCTTCGATGTACTGGTAGCCCATATAGTTTTCCACCCAGCGGGTAGTGATTACCTGTCCTCCAACCTCACGGGCTAGCAAAAGGGTGTTGATCTTCTTACGCGCGGCATAAACAGCCGCCGTCATTCCTGCCGGTCCTCCGCCGATAATTATCAGGTCGTACATTCTGTGCACCTGCTACTTGATGCCGAGTTTTTCTTTCAGGGCTTTCTCGTTATAGCCGATGATATAGTCGCCATCTATGGTAATGGTCGGAACGGCTAGCTGGTGGGTCAGATTTACCATCTCGTCGCGGGCAGCTTTGTTTTCTGCCACGTTTAATTCCTGGTAAGGGACACTGTTTGATTCGAGAAATTGTTTTACCTTTTTGCACCATGGACAGGTTGGTGTCGTGTAAACCTTAACCTGTTTGCTGTTCATCTTTCACCCCCTGATAACATTTTATATAGATTTGTGGGAGATGTGTTGGATTTGCTTATACTCGCCGTGATCTTAAAAATAGTATTTCAATCAGGGGATGAGACTGCAGGTTGCCTGAATTCAGCACAGTCTTCAAGGGATTTTCAAAATCTCTCGTAAACTTACACCGTTACCCTTTTCCTCAAGTTTCTAACCTCGTTGCGGAGCACCAGCACAACGTAATCCAGACGAAGACTGATGATACAGCTCAGGTTTTTCATAACCTGGTAACCCATGTGGTGGTTTGCTTCAAGTAACCGGACCAGTTCATTTCCCTCGATCACAATGACTGTGGCTTTATCGATAGCCCGGGCGGTGGCTGTGCGCACCTGAGTGGGGCAAAGGGGTGCCCAGCCAAAGGTTTCTCCTTTACTGAGAGTGTGGAGGACCACCCTTGATTTTCCGTCATTCACGGGAATTTCGATCTGGATCGCATCATTGCCTCCTTCAAGGATATAGACTTCAGAAGTGGTGGAACCGGGGTCAAAAATGACCGTATTCGGCTGGAATGTGCGTCTGGTACAGAGGCTGGCTATGCTGGACAGTTCTGCTTCATCCAGTCCATCAAACAGATTGCAGCCCCGGAGATCTTCAACCTTAACCATCTGTGCCCCCTCCTTTTTCATACTCTTATTTTATTCTACTTCTTTCAGGGGTAGATTTGTTTCCAGAGTTAAAGGAGTATGCTGAGATTTGAAGCAATCTTTTTCGATGGGCAATTGCGGAAGGATTAAGAATTGCTTTTTAAAACAACTTGCCTGGTTGTTTGACAATGTATTACTGGTGGAGCCCTGCAGATGGTAACTCAATTATTCTTTTACCTGCCCGGGAAATTATAATTAAATCCTGTTAAATTAGAGTGTCTGATAGATCAGGATTATGCCTGGTTCAAGGGCGCGACTCTCTGGAATCCGGGAGAAGCTCCATCGGCATCAAACTTACTGATAACCCTTGAATTCTCCGGTATAATGCGTAATCCGTTGGGAACAGACCGTCCTGATGAAACGATTGTGCCAGCACCTAAATACACTCTGTGACCCAGACAAGAACCAATGAATGTATTATCAGTGTTGATCGCTGTTTTATTTTTCATTACTTTGATAGGCTGCCCGTCAAATCGGAAATCAGTCAGTGTAACTCCATCGCCTAAAAATGTATCCCTGCCCAGTATGGAGCATGAAATGAGACTGGAAATCGTGAAAGCACCTGGATACATGACAGAATAACGAATTACTGCGCCATCACCGATATAACAGTTTTCTCCGAGTACCGAGAAGTTAATCACCACGCCGTTTTCAATGTTACAATTATTTCCAATCTTCGACTCCCTTATAACTGTTTCTGCTCCCACGCGAACATTATCTCCGATGATACTCCCTTCTATATATGCAGAGGGATGGATATCACAATTTTTACCAATATGGTTGACTTTATGCAGGATTTTCCATTGATTTATAGATAATGCACGAGCAGCGAGTCCCAGGAGTTTAAATTTTGAGGCTCCTTTTAGTTTGGAGACTTCGCTTAATAGCGAGGCTATATTTGCAGACCATAGGTTCACCCAGTGGTCTATCTGAACTGCTATTTTATCTGGCAGTGGCACTCTATATTCAGGTAATCCGAACATGTGCTCCGGCATCGGCAGGCTTTCAGAGAATCTGTCCGGGTCCAGGACAACGGGTTCAGGAGAATGTTCTGATGGCCCTTCAGGAACGTAATGGAGTTGATATTCCACTGAGTCTGATTGTCTGATTACGTCCTGGATATTAGCCACGGTACGCAATGTTGTGATTCCGGTTTTCAAAGCACACGATGTTCTTCTTCTGAGCTTACGCGATTCCCGGATAAATGTCTCAAGCAGTTTCCTGTTAAAGAAAAGGCTGTCTGTGAATACGATATATTCTTCGCGATCATCCAAGCCGTCAGTCTTTTCCAGGAACTTAAAATCAATTGCCAGTTCTTTTAAGATAGATTGTTGAATCTCTATTAACCGGGTATTGGAAATCAGGCAATTACCGGGATGGTCATTGAAAGGCTCTATCTGCTTGCTGGTTTTTAAAATATATGCTTTCATTATCAGTTCCTCAGATAAAAATTATTTTACATATTCTCTTCACTCTGTGCATGCCAGTTTCCCGGCTAATTTACCAGCTAGATGCCCGTTATTGACCATCCAGCGGATAGTATCGGCAAATGTTTCTTCAAGTGGTCTTGGTTCTATGCCGAACTCCGTTCGGGTAAGTGAATCATCCATTACCGAAGAAAGACCGGTAATGTAAACCATCTGAAAATTAAATGGCAGGCGAAATGGAAGCAGGGGTTGTAGCCAGTCACATAATTGCATAAACCACAAAAGAGTATTGGCAGGAAGTGAAAGAGTAGGCAGTTTTCGATTGCTTAACGCTGCTATGATAGACATGGCTTCACGTATATTGATATTGGTAACAGGCGCAATATATCTCCGCGGACCGAGTCCTTTCTCTATAAGTTTTGCGTGCAGGTTGGCAAGGTCGCGCACATCAGTGATACAAACAATACCTTTTGGAGTGACTGACCAGTAACGGTGCAGGATGCAGTTTACCATCTGGCAGCTTTCGCCAAGGTGGGGGTCATGAGGTCCCCAGACCGAGCCAGGGTAGGTAATTACCACCGGGATCCCGGCTTTCTGAAAATTACGGGCAACCCGATCGGAATCTGCTTTAGAACGACTGTATGCTCCAGGTGGATTACCCGGAATGGAATCAGGAGTGAGAACTGCCTGTTTAGCTCCAAGTAATGCAACAATACTTGAAACGTGAACTATAGGATCGTGACCAAGCTTGGCAGCCGTTTCAAGGACTACCTGTGTTCCCAATACGTTGGTTTTTTTAATGCCTTTAGTGGACCTGGGATCCAGCGAGTAAACAGAGCCGCAATGTACCGTTGCTTCGCAACCTTCGGATGCTTTCTCGACAGCCTGCCGATCGGTGACATCGCCAGTTACAGTTTCAAGGTTGCTTATACCGAGGGGATCAAGAGTCGCTTTTACCCTTTCCGGATTCCGCACAAGAAGCCTGACCCGGTGTCCCTTACGGAGCAGAGCTGCTACTGTATGGGAGCCGACAAAACCAGTCCCCCCAGTCACCATGACCTTCATAGTCAGGCTCCAAATATCTGGATTCCAGGTAACCGGATGTCAGATACACCGAAATGATATTCCATCTTTGTGAAAAAATCAATAGCTATCGCGAAACCAGATTCGGCTGATTCATGATGTTGAATTTAATCATAAAAGGCCGTTGTAAAGCTGGTTTCTAAAAGTAGCGCGGTAAATTTCAGCCGGATCTCTTCGGTTAACCAGCCCAGAAGCCCGATTTCTTCCTTAATGATTGCCCTATTAATCCCGGTAGGGTTCAGGTGGTGCGGGTGGAAAGAAGTTGATTTTGCTGGGATCGTAAGGCTGATGATATGTGGTTGGCCTGTCTGGTTTATTGTGCGGAGAAGCCGCAATGCTTCCTACTGAGGGTGCTTCCACCCAGCCTTTATCATAAGGTGACATGAAGATCTGGCGATAGAAAAATTTCAGGAACTTCCATTGTCCTTCTTCCTTCACATATTCCATGTCATACTTCCCCAGACAGATAAATGGAATAAGTTTTTGCATTCTCAGCACGCAATATCCATGTGAGTGCCAGATTCCTTTTGCCTGGTTGCCAGCCTTATTGATTTCAATAATTGGGTTCAGGGTCATGTGTACAGCCATAAATCCGGGCACTCTAGCGGCATCCGGTCCAAGAACGGTATTCCAGAAGCGGGTGATGCTTGCGAGGTTATCATAAACCCCGCTATCCTCTATTTCCATCATCACCCCCGGAGTATGCTGGGCGAAAAGTTTCGGAATTTCTTCCCGGCGACCGATATTATAAAGATGGGAATACAGGGACTGTAACTTCCAGATCTCCAGGTAATCTTTAGCATATCTGGCTTCAACCAGTTGCTCTTTAAGTTGCCTGATTTCTTTTTCCATCTCTTCCAGAGTCATTGTCATCGCCATCCTCCTTCTTTTTTAATCTGCAAGCTTTAGAATTTAAACGGAGTACCTGTAAAAATTATCTTCATTTAAATGTTTTAATATTAGGTTGTCAAACAGGCGAATTGCAGCACTTAAAATGTAACTTTAATTGATTTGACATGACTCAATAGTTTGGCGTCACCATCCTTCGTAACTATCCTTCCCCCTTTGTCCAGGTTTCCAGAAACTGCACTGGTTTTTTACTGGGAATCTCAGCCGCCAGAATATTACTACCAGTCCCTTTCTTTGGAAATTTGCTCGCAGTCTACAAGGCAGTTCCGCTGGCAATAGACGGTATCCGGAGGCAGCTTTCTTAAGAGCACACAGTAAAGCTTCTTTACCTTTTCTTCGCTGGCTTTTTGCATTCCGAGCATCCTGTATAAGGGTAAAATCCTTCCGTTTAACAGAGGAAAATCTGAACTACCTGGCAACCCTGGTCAATCAGGAGATGGATGAAAAATCGAGGCGCCTCAGGGAATAACTTGATGCCAATAGTGATAAAATGGGCGGTAGAGGATTTGAACCTCTGACCCCTTGAATGTGAATCAAGTGCTCTAACCGCTGAGCCAACCGCCCGAAAACAAGATTATTTTAAATCAAAACAGGTATTTAATACAAGCATGCCCGGGATTCAGCCCGGGCATGGAGAGTCTTTTGAAGGCACATCATTAAACATAATAGGAGATTGCTACCACCGGTCCGCAGGCAGCAGCCATCACCGGAGTGTATGGAGTGGTATATATCTCAATTATATTTGGTAATTGTTTTAAAGCCAGCTTTTTGATCTCCTCGGCGGCCGAAGGGTCATCGGTATAATGCACCATGAGCCTGACCGGTTTTTCGGTTCCTGTTTTCTCCTTTACCATTTCAACCATTTTTTCCAGGGCTTTCTGCATTCCCCGTGCTCTCCCGACGTTTTCTACAAGACCGGTTTCTTTATTTAGGCTGATGATGGGTTTGACCTTCATCATATCGCCCAGATGGGCAATTTTGGGGGCGCGCCCAATGCGGATCAGGTATTTCATCGTCTCCATTGTGCAGAAAAAATTGACCCTGGGAATGGTTTCTTTGATAACCTGTACCACTTCTGCCAGGCTTTTTCCTTCTCTGGCGGCCTTTGCAGCTTCCAGAACAATGAATCCCTCCGCCCCAGCGGCGTTCACGCTGTCAATAATTTCTATCTTGAGACCAGGGTTTTCTTCCTGTACCATTTTCGCGGCGATTACTGCATTGTTGAAAGTAGCTGTCAGAACCTTTGATACTAGAATACAAACAATGCTGTCGGTATTTTGGGCTAACTCTGAGAAGACTCTCTCAAAATCTCCCGGGGTGATGGCGTTGGTGGTTACCGGTTCTTTAGCCTTATAAAACATTTCCCAGAACTGTTCATTGGAAAGGCTGATGTCATTATAAATTTTTCGATCTATAACCAGGCTTACCGGAATCAGGAGAATTCCATATTCCCTTACTAATTCTGGAGGAAGGCAGCAAATAGTATCGGCGACCACAGCGACTTTTGGCATCTTCTCCCACCTTTTGCAAGATTTCTACCTTGTTGATCTATGTACTTAGAATCTCAAGGTATTGGCATAAAATTTAACATGGATTTCTATCTTTGTCAATCAATTTTTTGAATGTATTTGAAGCCGAGCGGTCGGGGCTTAAAAGATGACAGAATGTCTTCTCAGATGTTAAGCTAATTGAGGAGAGAAAACATTGAAAGATTTAAGCCTGGAAATGCTGGAATTTCCCAAAGTCAGGGAATTGCTGGCAGGGTATACTTCGTTTGCTGTCAGCAGGGAACTGGCTTTGAGTTTGACTCCTTCTGCAGATGCGGAGCAGGTTGCCCAATGGTTAAGACTATCGGCTGAAGCAAGGCATCTGTTGTCGCTGGAACCGGATTTTTCGATCGGCGGAGTTTATGATATCAGGGAACCGGTTGCTCTGGCAGCCAGAGGAAAAATCCTTGAACTAAAAACTCTGGTAGACATTCAGAATACCTTAACAGCAATCCGGTTGCTGCGAAGCAGGTTGAATCGTCTGGTTTCTGAAGTCCCCCTGCTTGCTGCAATTGGCAATCAACTTGTTCCGCTGCCGGAGCTGGAAAAAGAAATCGGACGATGCGTTACTCCCGGGGCTGAGTTGATGGATTCTGCCTCGGATAGACTGGCTGAATTGCGCCAGTTGATTAAGGAAAAGAGACACCAGATACTCACACGGCTGGATGCTATTATCAAATCTCAGGATAATGAAAGGTTGATCCAGGAACCCTTGATTACCGAAAGAGAAGGACGATATGTTATTCCTGTCAAAATTGAATTGCGCCGTGAGATAAAGGGCATTGTGCATGATATTTCTAATACTGGGGCAACAGCCTTTGTTGAACCAATGCCAGTTGTGGACCTTGGGAATGAACTGAGGGAACTGGTAATCGAAGAACAGCATGAAGTTGAAAGGATTCTTATCGAACTTAGTGCCAGAATTGGATCACATGAGTCCAGCATTATTCAGAACCTTAAACTGGAGGCGGAAATAGATCTGGCGCTGGCTAAAGCCAGGTATGCAGAAAAGGCAGGAGCTTTTGAGCCGGTATTAGCAGACCTGAAGAATGATTCGAGAAAGCAAGCTAATGAGGGAAGAATACTGAGATTGATAAATGCAAGACACCCTCTTTTGAAGGGAAAACCAGTTCCGCTGAGTGTTGAGATAGGCAAGGACTTCCTTGGTCTGGTTATCACCGGTCCCAACACTGGTGGTAAGACTGTTGCTTTGAAAACTATCGGACTTCTGTCTCTGATGACGCAGGCAGGGATTCCAATACCCGCAGCTCCAGAAAGCTGCCTGCCGGTGTTTGATCATATTTACGCTGATATAGGAGATGAACAGAGCATCGAGCAGACTCTTTCAACCTTTAGCTGGCACATGGGCAATATCGTGCGCATATTGAAGGAAGCAACCGAACGCAGCCTGGTATTGCTGGATGAACTGGGGACCAGTACTGATCCGGGAGAGGGAGCAGCCCTGGCGCAGGAGATATTGTTGCAGTTCCTCAAGCGCGGTTCCATGATCGTGGCTACCACCCATTTCACCGAATTGAAATCTTTTGCTCATACCACCAGAGGATTACAGAATGCTTCGCTGGATTTCGATCCCGTAACTTTTAGACCAACCTATCATTTAACACAGGGAATTCCGGGGGGTAGCAATGCACTTGCTATAGCCGCGCAACTGGGCTTACCGGAAGAAATAATCGCAGGGGCTAAGCAGCGCCTGAGCAAGAGTTCACAGGAGATAGAAACCCTGCTGGCGGACCTGATGGCGGAGAAACAGAAAATCAGGGCCATGCAGGAGTCCATTGAAAAGGAAAGAATTGAGGCGGAAAAACTGCGCAGAGAACTGGAAGAGGAGAAGCAAAAGTTAAAGGAAAAGGAATACCACCTGGTTAGAGAGATCAGGGAAAAACTGGTCCGGGAAGGGGATGAGCTATTAAGAGAAATCCGTGATGCTATGGCTGAGCTCAAAAAGTCCCGATCCCAGGAAAAAATTGAGCTGGCACGGAAGGCGTTTGCGGAGATTAGAGAAAAACTTAAAGGATCGACCTGGCATCCCGAGACCGCAACAGGTGATGTGAAAAGCGATTTTACGCTTGAGATAGGCGACAGGGTCTGGATTAAAGACCTCAATGTACAGGGTACGGTAATCTCACCACAGGATGGAAATGGTTTGTTGGAAATCCAGATTGGTAATACTCGGGTGAGAATGGCTGCAGAAAGTCTGGATAAGGCATCGAAATCTTCAGGTGAATCGGTCCGGATAACGTCCGTTAGAAGCTCATTTCCCAGGAAAGTTGTCTCCCGGGAATTGGATTTGCGTGGCAAGAGAGCTGATGAGGTTGAGCCTGAACTCGATGCGTATCTGAATGATGCCAGTTTATCAAGCTTATCCGAGGTAAGGATCATTCATGGACAGGGCACTGGCACGGTGAAACAGATAGTTCGGCGATTTTTAGCTTCTCATCCGCTGGTCAACTCCTTCCGTTCCGGAAAGAAGGAAGAAGGAGGAGATGGGGTAACTGTCGTTAAGTTGTAAATAAGGCGATAATGGATGCAATCAATCTTGCGTTATCAGATTTCAAGAGTAAAATTAATAAAACTCCTGGAAACCCTTCAGCAAAATGCCTCCGGGATTTGCTCAGTTTATGTCCAAGCCGGGCTTTCCCCGGAAAAGATAAAAGAGCAGGTCAAATCCTTGCTTGATCCGGTTGAGCCAGTTGAGGATATCTCGGCATTCATGGCCAGGTCTTCTACCGGCTCGGTTCTTTTTTGGGGAACAAGGCGCAGATACCTGATCATGCCCCCATTCCCTCTGGATGAAAATAAAATATTTTCCGTGTGTGAAGTGAATCCATTGCGCGAGCTTCTGGAAAGGGAGTTTATCCTGGCGCTAGTTCTGGTAAGACTCGGTAGTTACGGAATAGGAGTTTTTAGCGGGCAAAAATTATTGACCAGTAAGGTTGGTAGCGGTCTGGTGCATGCCCGTCACAGGCAGGGTGGCTCCTCAGCACACCGTTTTGAGCGTCACAGGGATAAACAGATTGAAATGTTTTTTACCAGGATTTGTTCTCACGTCAGAGAGCATCTTGAGCCTTACGCCAGTAAGATTGATTTTCTGGTTTATGGAGGGACCAGAGAAACTATTCTTGAGTTTCGGAAGCAATGTCATTATTTAAATTACTTCGATAGCCGGACTTTAAGCCGTCTTCTGACCATTAGAGAACCAGATCAAAGCGGTTTGTTGAAGGGTCTGGACGAAACCTGGTCAAGTCGGGTAATCGAGTGGAAAATATAAATAGTCGGATGGCAGGCATTACCAGGGCTTCTGGTGCATGGATTCTATCTGCATTTCTGCTGTGGGGATTGCCGGTTGAGAACCGGTAACGGGCAGATGGGATTGCTGGATACTGCTCTGCTGGATACTGTGAAAATTTCCGGATTGTTTCATTTCAAGGATGGTTTTAATCCCTGGAAGGTTAATCCCCTGTTTTTCCAGGGCTGCTATTTCCTGAATGAGCTCAATGTCACAATCTGAAAATAGCCTTTGCCGGCTCCCTTTACGGAATGGTTTACAAAGACCAAATTCTTCAAATTTCCTTATCCTGTGTGCTGCGACTCCGGTCATCATTACTGCTACAGACATGGTATATTTGGCAATCTTTCTTCCATTCGAGCCGGCTTGGAAATTTTCAGAACTGGACATGGAGCCATCCTTTCGATGTATTAATTTTTGAATTTTACAGTACTGGCATTAAAAGATGTCATAAATATTTATAACATTACCAGCATTATCTGTCAATAACCTTTAGTTAAATAGAAAACTACAATAACTATAATAGTTAAACATGTTAATTATAATCATTAAAATATTTGACATATTATATATCAGTAATTATAATGAAGCTGAGGTGTTGAGAGATATGGGACAGGGATCTGGGAAGTCTGATGGAGTCTATGTCATGCGGGTGGCTTCCATGCTGACCGGAATGCATCCCCAGACGCTTCGTAAATATGAGAGGGCAGGATTACTGGAGCCATCCAGGTGCAAGAAATTAAGAATGTATTCGGATAAAGATATCGCCAGATTACGCCTGATCAAGCATCTGGTGGATGATCTTGGTTTGAATCTGGCCGGGGTACGCGTTGCCCTGCGGATTCAGGATACCATTTTAAATATACGTGAGCAACTTGCCTCGGCGGATTTGAATGCCAGCCGCAGAAAGCAGTTGCTCAAGACGCTGGACGAAAGCCTGAAGATGCTGGGAATGGTAATCGGTATTAACAACAAAGAGATCGCTGCCATCGGAGATGATGGGCAGCAGGGTCGATAAATCTATGAGGAGGTACTGGGATGTGGAACTTCAAGAGCTGTCCTCGCTGTAAAGGAGATATATTTATAGATGAGGACCTCGATAGATGCTACGAGAAGTGTCTGCAGTGCGGCTACGAACGTGAACTCGTCAGAGTTGCAGTTAAGAAAGAGCAATCTGCCAGAAAAGAGATAACAGGTGTAAACTAACACCTGAGTTCGGTTTGTCCCACTTCCGAACTCTCGTAAAAAGAAGTTAAGCGGTAGTAATTATTACTACCGCTTATCTTTTCCGCCCTTTGAGTAGAATGTTGAAGCTATATCCGGATTGAATGATGAGAATATCTCAGAAATCCGCAAGCTTTGCCAGACGGAGCGTTTTGAGAAAACAGGTATCGTTGTGTCCTGCAAGCACAAAACGGGAGTTTTCATATATAAAGGTGGTGAGGGAGCAGGTGTCAACCCTGATGTTCCAGAAAGCTGAATTCTCCAGCCCCAGAAGAGCGCAGATGAGAATTTTGTTTACAACCCTGTGTGAAACCAGAACCACGGTTCCCTCATTTATCCGGATAATTTTACCGATTAAGCTGAGGACTCGCTTCCTGACATCTGATAAATTTTCTCCTCCCGGTATTGTGACCAGATGCGGAACTGTGAGCCACTGGTTATAAAGGCTTCCATATCTTTGCCTGACTTCTTCACGGGATAAACCCTGCCATTCACCGCAATCCAGATCATTTAACTCAGGGGCGACGGTTACTTGCAGTTGATGCAGCCTGGCAATGGGCTCGGCGGTTGCCAGAGCTCTTTTCAAAGGGCTGGAGTATACAGCAGTGATTTTTTCAGCAGCCAGATAGTCGGCTACTAACTGAGCCTGTTTGAGTCCATTTTCATTGAGTTCGATATCAGCCCGCCCCCGGAAAATTTCTTCCCTGTTCCACCTGGTTTCTCCATGACGGATTATCTTGACGACCAGCACATTAAGTTCCCTCCCAAGTGTTACATCATAACAGAAATCAGGCCGGGAAAAAATCCATGTCAGCGGAATTTTTTGATTTTATTTTCTGCTGGGAGTAAAATACATTTGATAAGGGCGATGAAGCTCGCCGAATTTGCCAGTGCCAGTTTAATTGGCTAAGGCTGATAGCTTCTACTGTTTTATGGTGGTAGAAGCTATTTTTTTATCGGATAATTAATCGTATAAGCAATTTCGATTAAGGATAAAACAGCCAGCAGTATATTAAATTAGTTGACCCTGGAGGGAATGATGAGTGAAAAAGATATCAATTACATCGCCGATATCGCCAGAAAAGTGCGGGAAAATGTAGAAAAGGTTATCGTTGGCAAAGGACATGTCATCGAACTTGTACTGGTAGCCGTATTCTGTGAGGGGCATGTACTTCTCGAAGATGTGCCGGGTATCGGTAAGACCATGCTGGCAAGGTCGGTTGCCCGTTCCCTGCAGTGTGTTTTTCACCGGTTGCAGTGCACTCCAGACCTTCTCCCTTCGGATATTACAGGCACCTATGTTTATAATCAAAAAACCGGGACATTTGAATTCCGACCGGGTCCGGTATTTGCTCAGATTTTGTTGGCAGATGAAATCAACAGGGCTACTCCTCGTGCCCAGTCTGCTCTGCTGGAAGCCATGGAAGAGAGACAGGTTACATTGGAAGGTGAAACCAGGCAATTGATGCGGCCGTTTCTGGTTATCGCTACCCAGAATCCGATCGAACTGGAAGGCACATTCCCTTTACCAGAAGCTCAATTAGACCGTTTTTTGATGCGCTTGAAAATCGGCTATACCTCTGAATCTGAAGACGAGATTATCCTCGAGCGGTTTATCCAGCATAACCCCGTGGAGGAACTGGAGCCAGTAATCAATGCCGAAGAAGTCATGAGGCTCCAGAAACTCTGCCGCCAGGTGCTGATCGCTCCGGATGTGCGCAGGTACATCATTGATCTGATTCATGCCACCAGAAATCAACCTCATGTTGAGCTTGGAGCCAGTCCCAGAGCGATGCTGGGTTTGAGCAAAGCTGCTCAGGCACTGGCTGCAATCAGAGGAAGGGCTTTTGTCATTCCTGATGATATTAAATACCTTGCTCCTTTTATTCTGGCTCACCGGATCATTCCGGAAGCTACTGTATCGTTGAAAGGAAGGTCTGGTGAGGACGTGGTGCAGAAGGTGCTGGAATCGGTGCCGGCTCCCGTTGAAGTCGAATCGGAATTGATGTAAATTTCGAGGAATAAGGGTATGCTGGGATCTGCCTGGTTATTTATTACAGTATTGCTGGTGATCGTTGCGGTCATCTTGAAGCAGCCCTCACTGCTGATTGTTGCGGCGATCTTTTTCCTTACTTCCGGAATAGCCCGTCTCTGGTCGAAGTTTGCTCTGCAGAGGGTTGATTACAGCCGTAAGTTAAGTGCGTCCAGGGTCTTTTTTGGAGAAACGATAATGTTTGACATCAGTGTGACCAATGCCAAGCTGCTACCTTTGCCCTGGCTGCACATCGAAGAGGAAGTGCCCGAGGAAGTGACGTTTTTAAAAGGCAGAACTCAGGTATCTTCCAAGCCGACCCGTGCCATACTATCAAATTTTCTTTCAATCGGCTGGTATCACAGGATTATCCGGCATTATCCGGTTCAGTGTTTGAGACGGGGACTCTTTTTCTTCGGTCCAACTGAGCTGAATTCAGGGGATCCATTTGGATTTTTCCGCGTAAGCAAAACGGTTGAAAAGCAGGATCAATTATTGGTGTATCCGCTGATCATTTCACTGGAGGAACTGGGGATACCTTCGCGTCATCCGTTTGGCGATTTAAGGGTCAGAAGACACCTGTTCGAAGATCCGGTTCAGGTAATGACAACCCGTGATTATGTTGTTGGAGATCCGTTAAAACATATCCACTGGAAAACAACTGCGCGGTTACAGCGCTTACAAACCAGGGTCTTTGAGCATACGACTACTGCAGATATGGCTTTGTTTCTAGATACAAGGACAACTGCTGATACGTTTTTCTGGAACCTGTTGAATCCAGATTATCTTGAAACGGCAGTACTGGCTGCAGCAGCGATTGCGAACCATGCAATCCAGAATGACTTCAAAGTAGGATTTTATGCTAATGAATATTATTACTACTCCGATCGGCTGATGAGATTGCCTCCAGCCAGCCACCCTGACCAGCTTAAAGCAATCCTGGAAGCTCTGGCACAGGTCAAGGGATTACCGGCTATGACCATGGATAAATTGTTATTCCGTGAGGTAAGGAATCTTCCGTGGGAGACCACTATCGTTTTGATTACAGCGGTGCCCGTGGCGGAACTTATTGGATCTTTGAAATATCTTCAGAGGCTCGGCAGGAGGGTGGCATTAATCCAGATTGGCAGTCAAGCGCATTCAGTAAAATCTGATGCCCTGTTAACATATCATGTGTCTGAAGAGGTTTACCGGAAAAAACTTGAAGTATTGACTTTAAAACAGGACGGGTAAAAGTGGCACTGGTACGTGGCCTGGCAAAGATAAAAATTCCAGGGTTGTCACAGATCGTACCGATTCTGGCGGTATTAATGGAGGCTTTTTGGGCTTACGCCTGGCTTGTATGGTTGAGCAAATGGCCTGCTTGGGGTTGGGAAAAGCCACCCATGAGTCTGGCAGGATGCATCATACAAATCGTTGTCACAGAAGTTCTTGCCCGGGCTGCTTTAAACGGCAAATGGTCGCTAAAGAAAGTCAGGGCAGTGGTATTGCCTGCCAGTTTTATTTTACTGGCTCTAATCGTGCGCTGGAGTAATGGGACTGGATACAGCTTCGCCGATCCGGGCTGGTTCCGGTATGCAGGGGAACATCTGTCTTCGTTAATTGCCGCACTGATCTTTGGTGTTTTCCTTATCTGGCGTGGCATCGCTGCTGCACCGCAGAAGTTTGGTTTTGATGATCTGTACCGCAGGTTCATAATCGGTATGGTATTTCTGGTTATACTGCTGATTGTTTGGGGCACGGTTGGCGCAGTGAAAAATATCTGGTCTGCAGCGGGAATTTATGTAATTCTCTTTTTTGGCACCGGATTGCTTGCACTTGCTGTGGCCAACCTGGAGACCCTGCGCGAAGAGCTCCTGAAGTACCGGGAAGATACCAGCTCCTTCGGCAGACGCTGGCTTTCCATGCTGGCAGCGCTAATACTGGCCATTCTAGGTTTATCGATTGCACTAGCAAGTATTTTTTCCACGAATATCTGGAGCTCTCTTTTACATGGTCTCAGTATTCTTGGGGACTGGTTACTGGTCGTCCTGTCCTATGTGCTACTCCCGGTCGGTTACCTGCTGGAAGGATTGATTTATGTATTCAGGTGGCTGATCAGCCTGCTCAGGAGTGATCAAACACCTCCCCAGTTCAATATGCCTGATCTTTCCGATTTGCAAAAAGCAGCAGAAGGACAATCCCCTGTGCAGATTCCGGTTTGGTTGATTCTGTTGTTGAAGTGGGGAGGGGTTATTATCGTAGCGGGACTGGTGGTTTTCATATTAGGGCGGATGCTCGTTCGCTACTGGGAAGGAAGACCTGAGAAAGAGGTAGAAGAAGAACATGAAACGCTGTGGTCATGGGGATTACTCAGGAAAGATCTGGGGTTGCTGTTGTCATGGCTTTTCGGATGGGTGAAAAGGTTTAGAAGCAGGAGGATTCAACAGGCGGAGGAATTTTCATTACCTGAAGCGATCAAGAATGAAAGGAGCAGCAGAACTTTCTCAATCCGTGAATTATACCAGGCCCTGTTGTGGCAGGGACGACAGAGAGGGGTACTGAGAAAGAGATTTGAAACCCCGTATGAGTACCGCTCGAGATTGGTGCACAGGATACAGAATGGCGAAGACGAGATAAATCAACTGACCGAAGCCTATATCTTTGAGCGTTACGGAGAAGTCAGAACGGAGCCTGAGCGTATCACATTTTTAAATCGCGTCTGGCGGGTTTTGAGAGATAAGATAACTCATGGTGAAGATCAGGCTAGTTGAATTATTCACTGGTTAAAGTTAAAATGTAGTTGTAATTAAAGGGTGATGAAGCTCACCCAGGGTCTCAGGCTAAAACCCTGAACTGCCCACTGGAGCTGATAGCTTCTACTGGTAAAAATACTGGTAGAAGCTTTTTTTTGTTTAATTTTCCTGATGCCAGGAAATGTCATTGAGAGGTAGATAACATGTTATCTGGATATACATCGGAAGGATCTTCTACGGAGGATATTTTACAAATTCTGGATAAAATTGATCATTTTACAATTGATAAAGAACTCTCCTTCGAAAAAACGAAAATCGAAAGATTAAAGCAACGCCTACTGCAATCACGTTTTCACCTGGCGATCATAGGGCAATTAAAAAGAGGAAAAACCACTCTTATAAACGCTTTACTTGGTCAAGAATTATTACCTTCAGCAGTGGTGCCCATTACTTCTGTCCCGGCACTTATTTCATGGGGCACGGAAATCAAAGTTGGTGTAATTTTTAAATCCGGGCAAAAAGAAGAATACATTTTAAACAATGCGTTAGAAACGGCAAAATTAATCGAACAGTTTGTCAGTGAACAGAAAAATCCCGGAAATTATCTGAAAGTTGACAGGGTTGAAATTCAATATCCATCTAACCTTCTATCAGATGGACTGGTGATAATTGACACCCCCGGTATTGGCTCCACTCTTCAACACAATACCGAGTCTACCCTGAGCTTTTTACCCGAATGCGATGCAGCTTTATTTATTTTTTCTCCGGATCCGCCTGTCACACAAACGGAAATGGATTTTTTGAAGATTGTTAGTTCCAGGGTCGTAAAAATCATGTTTGTTTTAAATAAAATTGATTACCTGGAAGAAAGAGATTGCAGGCTGGCAGAAGATTTTTTGAGATCGGCGCTGATCAAGGCTGGTTTTTTAACTCATGGCGACTCAATCTTTAAAATCTCAGCTAAACAAGGTCTTGAAGCGAAGATAAAAAATGATATGCATTTATGGCGGAATAGTGGGCTCGCGGAATTGGAGGAGATTCTACTGGGTTTCATGGTTATGGAGAAGAAACATGCTTTGAATCTTGCTATTGCCAAGAAAGCACAGGATATTATCGCTAATATTCTGACCTTCTGGCGATTGCGTGAGCGAGCGATTTGTATGCCTTTGGATGATCTGGAAAAACGTATGGTAGCTTTTCAGGAGCGACTCGAAGAAGCTGAACGACAGCGCATAATTTTTAATGATTTACTCGCTGGAGATTTGCGAAGGAGCATTGAGATACTTGAACAAAAGACCAGCACAATTTATAAAAATTCATACTCAGAAATGCTAAAAGTGATCGAAGAAATATTAAACGGAGAAGAGAACATTGATGTCCTTGAAAGAAAAGTGAAGTCCCGGTTTAACCACCTGATTCCGGAGATATTTGATAATAGTTTTAAAACTGTATCCCAAGAAATTAAAGAATTGATTGAAAATACCTTGCAATCTTACCGCGACAAAGTAATGGGGCTTATTCAATTCGTTTATCAGAATGCAACCGAGTTGTTTGAAATACCTTCCATTAATACCGGAGGCGAGTTTGTTTTCGAAATGAGGCTTACGCCTTATTGGGTTTCGGAAAGATGGGATTGCACAACCAGTTTAGTACCAGAGGGGTTGTTAAATAAATTTCTTACGAGAAGCAAGCGTCTGAAACGATTGAAGAAAAAATTAATTGAAGACGCTGACTCAATATGTTCACGGAACACTGGTAACCTGCAATGGGCGCTTAAACAAAATATTGAGGATAATTTCAGGTCTTTCATTTCTGAAATTGATAGTTTACTTGATAATGCTATCAACATTACCAGAGGAGCAATTGAAGCTATCTACCGTTATAGATTTAATCAAAAGACCCAGATGACACCGGAAATAGAAAAGATCAGGGAAAATATCAACGTTTTAAACAGTTTGTTTAATAGATTATCTCAAAAGGAGTCTGGCAGGGTGATGTGATGTAAATAAAACTGGCTGGATTTCTAGATTTCTATGGGAGGAGACCTTATCATCTTATGATCGAAACAACTAATTTAATCCCCGTAATCTTCGGGGTAATGGTTTTTCTGGCAAGCTTGATCTCTTTAAAACTCGGGATTTCAGTCGCAATAGTAGAAATTCTTCTGGGGGCAATCGGCGGACAATTCGGGCTTCAGGCACAGGAATGGATGACGTATCTAGCTGGATTTGGCGGGATACTCTTAACTTTTCTGGCTGGGACAGAAATAGACACAGATTTGATGAAACAGAAATTCAAAGCCAGCTTTTTAATCGGCTTTTTTTCTTTCCTGTTGCCTTTTCTAGGAGTTGCTGCATATACATATTTCGTTGCTCACTGGAATTTACAGGCCGCCTTAATCGCAGGGACGGCACTTTCGACAACCTCTCTGGCTGTGGTGTATTCCGTTCTGGTTGAGTCCGGTCTCTCCAGAACGGAGACCGGAAAATTGCTTATGTCGGCAACCTTTATTACAGATATCAGTACAGCACTGGCTTTAAGTATATTATTTATCAAACCAAACCTTTACACTCTTGTATTTATCATAGTTTCCATCGTTCTGATCTATTTTGCGGCAAGATTTTCTCATGTGATATTTGACCATCCCGGGTTAAAAAACAAAGTGGTGGAACCAGAAATCAAATATCTCTTTCTTTTATTACTTTTATTCATGTACTTTGCCAGTATCGGCAACGGGCAGGCTGTGTTGCCGGCTTTCGTGCTGGGGCTATTGATGTCCAGGCATTTTAAAGAAACAGCAGAGACCAGAGTAGTGCGCAACAGGCTACGCACTGTAGCCTATGCCATTATTACTCCGGCCTTCTTTATCGTGGGTGGAATGAGAGTCTCATTTCCCCTGATTGCTACTGCAATTGGCCTCTTCCTGATTCTGTTTTTTCTGAAGATGATCACCAAATTCATCGGGGTATTCTTTCTGGCCAGAAAATACATACCCCACGGGGCAACTTATACAACGCTGCTGATGAGTACAGGACTTACTTTTGGTACGATCTCCAGTATGTTTGGGCTTACAGCGGGTTTAATTAACCAGGTTCAGTATTCGCTTCTTATCGGTGTAGTTATCATGAGCGCAGTAATCCCAACTTTCATTGCCCAAAAATGGTTTATGCCGGTTCATTCAGAAGATATTGTTGAGATAAATGGAAACGGTAACGAGAACCAGATGGTTGAGGGCAACTTCGGAGGTTAATATCCAGGGGAAAATTAACAGGCACCCAGAACTCATTGAGGTGTGAGGCGGGTATGAGAGTACTTTCGACAAGCAACCTGGAACAGATGAGAAAGAGAATCATCAAGTATGTGATCGAACGCCAGACTTCAGATGGCGGTTATTTTTTTGCCTGTGTGCCTCCAGGAAGTTTACTTGATACATATTATGCAATTAAAACGCTGAACATGCTGGAAACAAAGCCACCAAATATTGAATTAACAGAGGACTTTGTGAATTCATTTCAATCAGATTATCAGAGCGGGAACATCCATGCACTTTTTCTCGCTACAGAAGTATTATCTGCTTTGGGTAAGTCTGTAGCAACATTTTATAAATTCGGGAAATCTGCTCTGGAACGTTTCAACGTCTCTCAGTTTGAAAATTATGGTAACCTTGATATTGATGTTACATCCGAATTGAAACCTGTATATGAATCCGTTGTTGTTTTTACAAATTTAAAGATTGATTTCCAGAAAACTCAGATATTGAAACTCGTTCTTGCGCTTTTCAATAAAGATGGTGGTTTCGGCAGGAACCGGAATTCTACGCTCTCTACAACATTTTATGCTCTTAAAATCTTATTTCTTCTCAATTCATTGACGGGAACCCAGGAGAGCGTTGCTGAATTTTTGGCTGCAAAGCGCCAAAATTTGTTTTTCATTGAGGAATTCTATTACTGGCTGGGGAGTTGTTTTATCATCGGAAAAAATTTGCCTGAATCGGTGAAAGAAGAAATGGCTCACCTTATCTGGGGTTATCAACGTGTCAGTGGTGGTTTTGCCAGAAGCAGGGCTATCGGCATAGCTACGCTGGAATATACTTATTATGCGGTTTCTATGCTGAAAGTTTTGGGGCAAATTTGAAAAATATGTTTTTATTTCTGGTAACAATCGGTATTGTTTCAGGTTTACTGGGAGCAGTATTAGCTTCTATTACCGTATATCTTGAATATATGCGTGGCGATAAGGCTGACAAAAGACTGGCTTTTAAGCTGGCAATTAAGACGGGAGTGGTAGTCTTATTATTCTTTACTTTGCTTGCTGCAGGAATAGCCGTAGCTCTCGCTAAAATACTTAAATACTAGTGGTCGACGAGCATGGGCATCAAGGAGGAGTTTAAATTGAAAAAATGGTTGAACAGAAACATTCTGGCTATGGCAATTACCAGTTTCTTTTCGGATTTTGGGCATGAGATGGCGACGGCTATATTGCCGGCTTTTGTTGTGGCTCTGGGTGGATCTGCTGCGCTTCTGGGGCTTATCGAGGGGTTGGCTGATGCTTCCACCAGCCTTTTTAAAGTTATATCTGGATGGTATAGCGACTATATCGGGAAAAGAAAACCCTTTGCTATTGGCGGGTATTTTCTGACTGCAATCGGTGTCGGATCATTGAGTCTGGCAGTTTCCTGGCCTTTTGTCTTAATGAGCAGGGTTATTGCCTGGATTGGTAGAGGTACTCGTGAACCACCGAGAGATGCTTTGCTGGCTGATTCGGTCAAGCCGGAGCACACTGGTAAAGCCTTTGGTCTTAATCGAGCCTTAGACACCCTGGGGGCAATCGTTGGCCCGGCTTTAGCAATCATTTTAATTCGCAATATTAAGTTGAATTATATATTTTTGATTGCTTTAATCCCCAGTGTACTGGCATTTCTAACCATTTCAATATTTGTAAAAGAAAAAAGGGGGAAAGGCGAACATTCTTCGCTTGCCATCAGTATTAGAAAGCTTCCCCGGAATTTTAAATTATTTCTGATAGCCGTGGGAGTATTTGGTCTGGGTAATTTCGCCGACTCGTTGCTGATATTGAGAGCTACAGATCTGTTATCTCCGGCAATGGGAGCTGTGATAGCAGGGAGTTTAGCTATTGTCCTTTATACAATTCATAATGTTTTCTATGCTGCCCTTTCTTTTCCTGTTGGGATTATAGCTGATAAATTCGGTAAAAAGACACTGCTGGCAATTGGCTACATGCTTACTGGTATCTCAGTAATTGGATTTATTTTTAATACTGGCAATATCGCATATCTGGGGATATTTTTTGTACTGTCGGGAATCGCAATCGCCATCACCGATGCTTCTGAAAAGATAGTGGCTGCCGATTTGTTACCGGAGAACTTACGTGGCACAGGGTACGGTACGCTGGCAACCGTAAACGGTATCGGGGATTTTTCTTCCAGCACTATCGTCGGCTTGCTATGGACTTCTTTTTCACCGCTTGCGGGTTTTGGCTACAGCGCTTTGTTGACGATATCCGGATCGATAATTTTGTTTTCAATGAGAGGACAAAAGTAATCTAGTGCATTCACCTCAAATTGATTAATAGCACGATTATTACCCGTGTAATTGAATTATCTGATTAGCTGGGTTATTATATGCTCAATAAATGGAATAAGCAGTTATATTTACCCTGGGGAGTTATACATAAAGTGGCAATATCAGCTAATCAATAATACCCTAGTATAATGATATCAGGGAATGAGCGGTAGATGATCAGTATTGTAATACCGGCACTGAATGAAGAAAAACTGATTGGCAGGTGCCTTGAATCCTTAAAAAACCAGGATTACCAGGATGAGTATGAAATTATCGTGGTTGATAACGGCAGCCAGGATAACACAGCAAAAATTGCCCGCGCCATGGGAGTCAAAGTAATCAACTGTGCGAAAAAAGGGGTCAGTTATGCCAGACAGGCGGGTGCTGAAGCAGCCAGTGGAGAAATAATTGTTCAGGCAGATGCCGATACGGTTTACCCCGATTGGTGGTTATCTCGGATTAAAAAGCAGTTTGATTCGCATCCAGATATTGTGGCCGTTGCCGGGACTTTTGTTTATTCAAATCCACCCTGGTGGGCATGCTTCGAGTATTTCCTCAGAACGGTTTTTGGGTTTTTATCAAACCTGGTCTTCGGCAGACCTTTGATTATTTCCGGAGCTAACTTTGCTTTTTCAAAGGACGCCTTTCGCAAAATAGGCGGCTACCGTCCGCAGTCTTATTCATCTGACCAACTGGACATTTCAGCCCGTCTGCGCAGGGTGGGCAGGATATTCTACGATGGAAGGTCATATGGCGCGACTTCGAACCGGGCGGTCTCCAAACCTACAGCGGTAATTTTTGCTGATTTTGTGCGTCATTTGAGTAAATTTGGCTTAAATACAATTAAACAACTGTTTAAACGCCCAGCCAGCAGAGTCCGTGCAAAATCTCAGGTTTCAACAGGAACTTATCTGAAGATCCTCCTGCCGTTGATTATTACAGGAATAATAGCTTATGGCTATTATGTTCCTGCGTCGCCGGTTTTTGGAAAGGTTTATACCAGAGCTTCCGTCTCCGAAAAGGAGATCGCGCTTACATTTGATGATGGTCCGAATGAACCTTACACTTCCCAGATTCTTGATGTTCTGAAGGCGGAAAATGTACAGGCAACCTTTTTCCTCATCGGGAAAAATGTCGAACTTTATCCGGATGTCGCCCGACGAATTGTTGCTGAAGGTCATGTAATCGGCAATCATACTTACAGCCACAATGCCAACCATGCTGTTTACCCTCATTACTACAGGGATATCCGGAGGGCAGAAGAGGTAATTTACCAGACGACCGGAGTAATTCCGGATCTTTACCGTCCTCCACACGGCAAAAAATCACCCTGGGAGCTTGAGGCAATCAAAAAGGAAGGCTATACCCCGATTTTGTGGAGCATTGCTGTCCGTGAATTGAGTGGAAAATCTGCGGATGTGCTGGCGGAGCAAATTATCAAACGAGCCAGACCCGGTGCGATCATCCTCCTCCATGATGGCTACGGTACACAACATGATTTGCCGAGAGCAAATAAGGAAATTACAGTTGAAGCAGTAAGGATTATCATCAGTGAACTCAAAGCTCAGGGTTATCAGTTTGTCACCGTTCCTCAACTTCTCAGCATTCCAGCCTATAATCGGATAATTGAATGAATCTGGAGAATTTTCTATCTCAGGTACTGGAAATAACGGCAACCTTTAATTTTAAAATTTCAATCCTCTTATTCCTTCTGTGTGCTATCGGTGAAATCGGGTTTTCTCTACCTTATATTCTGGAAACTATCTGGTTGATGGCCGGTTATCAACTGGCTCAGGGTCGGATCACTACAATTGAAATTTTGTATATCTGGTTGATTGCTCAGGCTGGTAGGCAAACCGGTTCATTGACTCTCTACTATTCCGGTATGCTGGGTATGATTCCACTCAAGAAATTTTACAAGCGGTTTATGGAAGCCAGAATGCCCAAAAGGCAGTTTATTCCCCAGAAAATTATCAACCACCTGACCAATCCCTCTCCGTTTTCGATTGCCTTCGGAAGGCTAGTGGGACTCCGGGTACCGGCTGCTTTGACCATGAGTGCGAGGCGCAGATGGCATTATCTCTGTGCAGGTGTATTGCTTTCCAGTATTATCTGGGATGGTGCTTATCTCATCATAGGACGTACCCTGGGTGCTACGGTTGTCCCCAGCCCCTTCCACATGCTTCTGTATTCTGTGGGAGGTTTAACCGGAATTTATCTGATAACTCTGGGCATCCGCTACTTGATCGGATTGAGGCGTTCAAAGGTTAAAACTCACTCGGAAAACCAGGTGTAAAGATTAAAGTCTTAATATCAGATCAGAGCGTTTAAAATGTGGCCCGATTTTGCACCGGTAGTTTCAAGCAGCGGGTTATTAATGCATTTCTGACCGTTATGTTAAGCGAAAATTCCCTCAGATTTGAAATCCGGGGGGTAGAGACATTCCTGCCGTAATCCGCCAGCCGCCCCCAGAATTATGGCATTAATATACTACAATATATATATGAAAAGGAAGATCCGTGGATAAACAGAAATTGTCTGTTGGTTTTCCGGGAGGAGGAAATCGAATGTCTTTAGACCTGAATTTTATGGTGGGTGGCGAAGCCGGGCAGGGCATCCAGACCGTTGGTTTTATTCTTGGAAAAACCATGGTCCGCGGCGGATTACACGTTTTCGCCGACCAGGATTACGAATCAAGGATTAGGGGTGGGCATAATTTTTTTCGCGCCAGGGTAAGCGAAGGACAGGTAGGTGCGCAGAAAGAGCAACTGGATATCTTGATTGCCATGAATGAAGAAACCGTTGAACTGCACCGCAACGAAGTAAAAGAGAATGGATTGATTATCGGTGACAAATCTGTTTTAAAACTGAAGTCAGGGGACTCCCGGTTCCTGGAATTACCCATGGAAAGTCTTGCAATGCAGACTACCGGGAATAAAATCGTGAGCAATTCCGTGGCGGTAGGAGCAACATTCGGTCTGCTGGATTATGATTTCCAAATTCTGGATAACGTTTTACGCTGGCATTTCTCAAAGAGCTCACCCAAAATACAGGAAGATAATGTCAATGCTGCCAGAGCAGGTTTTGAGTATGCAAAAATGCACAGACCTTCTGGTTTTAATCTAAAGTGTTCACCCGTTGGAATCGGCAGGAGGATGTTTCTAACGGGTCACGAGGCAGTGAGTTTGGGAGCGATTGCTGCGGGTTGCCAGTTTCTAGCAGCTTATCCGATGACTCCTACTACCCCTGTACTGGAATTGCTGGCGGAAAAGGGACGATCTTATGATATTGCCGTGATTCAGGCTGAAGATGAAATATCGGCTATTAACATGGTGGTAGGAGCAGCTTTTGCCGGAGTGAGAGCGATGACTGCGACTTCCGGCAGTGGGTTTGCTTTGATGGTTGAAGGAATTGGACTTGCTGGTATTACCGAAACACCGGCGGTGATAGTGCTGGGACAGAGACCCGGTCCGGCAGTTGGGTTACCAACCCGCACCGAACAGGGTGAGTTGCTGATGGCTATCAGAGTCGGTACCGGTGAGTTTCCCCGGGCAGTTCTGGCTCCAGCGACGGTTGAAGATGCTTTCTTCATGACTGTGAAAGCTTTTAATCTGGCTGAGCAATATCAGATACCGGTCATTATTTTAACCGATACGCATCTGGCGAACAGCTATAATGATGTGGATAAATTCGATCTGAGGAAGGTAAAAATAGATCGGGGTGAACTTCTCTCCACCGAGGAAGTCGGCAGAATTACGGATTACAGGCGGCATTTGGTCACGAGATCAGGAGTTTCTCCCCGTGCTATACCGGGAATGAGCACCACACTCGTCATCACGGATTCAGACGAGCATGACGAATACGGACACCTGACCGAAAGTGCTGTAATTCGCACGGAACAGGTCAAAAAAAGGTTGAAGAAATATGATGGATTGAAATCGGAGATAGAAAACCCGAGGTATCAAACCAGGCCTGATGCTGAACTGACTTTGATCGGTTGGGGCAGCACATTCGGAGCGATCCGGGAAGCAGCGCTGGAGCTCGAAAAAGCAGGCGTTGCCTGCAACGTTTTACATTTAAATCAGGTCTGGCCGTTTCCGGTTGCAGAAGTTGTCGGGGCTTTGAATCACAAAGGGAAAAAAGTAGTAATTGAAAGCAATGCTACCGGTCAACTGGCTTACCTGATTCAGGCTGAAACGGGACAGAAGATTGACTACCAGATCAATAAGTGGGATGGTCGCCCGATTTCCCCGCAATATATTCTTAACGCGTTGAAAAAGGGGGTTATTTAATATGGCTGGTATCGAATCGAGGACGGATATTACTTTTCAGAATTTTGCTTCTTCTGTGGAAATAGCCTGGTGCCCGGGCTGTGGCAATTTCGGGATTTTGAGGGCAATTAAAAGAGCACTGGTGGAATTGCAAATTGCGCCGCATCAGGTGTTTTTTGTCTCCGGAATCGGACAGGCAGGTAAGACTCCTCATTACTTGAAATGCAACCTCTTAAATGAGCTTCACGGCAGGACGTTGCCCGCGGCAACTGCAGCGCGGATCGTAAACCCTGGCTTGACGGTGATCGCCGAGGGTGGGGATGGAGATGGATATGGAGAGGGTGGAAATCATTTTATCAGCGTCATGGTACGCAACGTGAAAATTACTTATCTGGTGCATAATAATCAGGTGTATGGTCTAACTAAAGGACAGGCTTCACCAACCAGCCAGAAAGGTTTTATTACCAAAACAACTCCGCAGGGTGCCTGGGAACCACTTAATCCTCTGGCACTGGCAATAGCAACCAATGCAAGTTTTGTGGCCCGGAGCTATTCTGCCGATACCGAGCATCTCACAAAAATGATCAAAATGGCTATCCAGCACCGGGGTTTTGCGCTGGTAGATATTTTACAGCCCTGCGTTACCTATAACCATGTTAATACGTACCAATTTTACCAGAGTCGTGTTTATAAACTGGATGAGGATCGGAATTATGATCCCACAGACAGAATTGGAGCTTTCCGGAAATCTCTTGAATGGGGAGACAAGATACCAATTGGCCTTTTTTATAAAGTTGAAAGACCAGTCTTTGAAGATTATGTACCGGTATATCCTGGAGAGCCGCTGGTGAAAAGGCCGATCAGTGCGGAACGGATTCAACAATTGCTGGAAGAATATATTTAATGGATAAATGATCTCAAGCAAGATTAAAAATATACAGGAGGAGAAACAATGGCGGTGAAGGTAGGGATAAATGGATTTGGACGTATTGGGAGGCAGGTTTTACGTGTGATTGAGGAGCAGAAAAGACAAGATCTGGAAGTAGCCGTGGTTAATGATCTGACGGATACCCGGACCAATGCACATCTTTTCAAATACGATAGTAACTACGGTAAATTTTCTGGCGAGGTGATACCTGCTGAAGATTCGATCTCAATTAATAGACACAAGGTCAGAGTGATTGCCGAGCGTGACCCTGGCAAAATTCCCTGGAAGGATTTCGGGGTTGAGGTCGTTATTGAATCGACAGGACTATTTACCGATCCTACCAAAGCCCAGGCTCATTTTCAGGGGGGAGCAAAGAAGATAATTATTTCTGCTCCGGTTAAAGGTGATGTGCTGACGGTAGTCATGGGTGTGAACGAGGGAACTTATAATCCACGGCAACATAATATAATTTCTAACGCGTCGTGCACCACCAATTGCATTGCTCCGGTGATAAAAGTGCTGCATAATACCTTCGGTGTACTACGCGGGTTAATGACTACGGCCCATTCTTACACCAATGATCAACGTCTGCTGGATATGCAGCACAAGGACCTGCGACGCGCTCGAGCGGCAGCCCTGAACATCGTACCCACCAGCACGGGGGCGGCGAGAGTGGTTGGAGAAGTAATTCCAGAGTTAAAAGGTAAACTAAACGGGATTGCTTTAAGGGTGCCTACTCCAACGGTTTCCATTTGTGATTTCGTTGGAGATTTGAGCAGGAAGGTTACCGTTGAAGAGGTTAATCGGGCTTTTAAGTCTGCTGCCGAAGGGGCGTTAAAAGGAATCCTCGAATATTGTGAAGAACCTCTCGTAAGCATGGATTTCAAGGGAAATTCCGCCAGCGCAATCTTTGATGCCGAGAGTACCATGGTTATTGATGGTAACATGGTAAAAGTGTTAGCATGGTATGATAATGAATGGGGTTACAGTTGCCGGCTGGTTGATTTAACCGCGTATATCATCAGCAAAGGACTTTAATCCCTGAACATTTCAACGAACGGAGGGAAAACATGGCTATTCAGGCTGGGTCCAATACCGGCAGGTTTAATAAAAAAACCATCAGGGACATTGATATAACCGGTAAAAGGGTACTTGTGCGGGTGGATTACAATGTCCCAACCGATCGTGACGGAAAAATCACCGATGACAGCCGTATTCGTGCCAGTTTACCGACAATCAAATACCTGCTGGAGCACCGGGCAAAAATCATCCTGGCTTCTCACTTTGGAAGGCCAAAGGGTAAGGTTAATGAGTCCATGCGTCTGGCTCCAATGGCGGAGCGTTTATCTGCTTTGCTGGGTAAACCGGTACTGGCATTAAGAGAATGCGTCGGCCCTGAAGTCGAGGCAGCGGTTACCCGGATGAAAGAAGGTGATATTATCATGCTGGAGAACTTGCGGTTTCATCCGGAGGAAGAAGCCAATGAAGACTCTTTTGCCCGATCACTCGCAAGACTGGCTGATATCTATGTGAATGATGCTTTTGGAGCAGCTCATCGCGCTCATGCCTCAATTACCGGCGTCGCTCGCTATCTACCGTCAGTAGCCGGATTTCTGATGGAGAAGGAATTGAAATTC
>Ga0123519_10002713_pt1 | contig 29683 bp, 20 predicted proteins | sample YelNatPaOPRAMG02_FD_87396 | JGI IMG/M metagenome (GOLD analysis project Ga0123519, IMG submission 87396) | Hot spring microbial communities from Yellowstone National Park - Yellowstone National Park OP-RAMG-02 (version 2) | ecosystem: Environmental > Aquatic > Thermal springs > Hot (42-90C) ... | reverse complement strand
GATTTTTTGCATTCTCAAGACACTTTTCAACTCCATATTTTTCTACAACTTCCCTCAACCTCTCAATCCCCCTTTTGTTTGATGCAATCTGGGCTATTATGTCCCCTTCCCTTTCTTCAGGGGTTCTCACATTGGAAAGAATGATTTTCAAAACATCTTTGCAAATTACACCTTTTCTAACAATTTTCACTGGAGGAATTATCAAACCTTCCTGATATATTTCACTGGCAAGGGGCATTGAGCCAGGCTTAATCCCCCCCACATCACTGTGGTGGGCTCTATTGGCAACGATAAAAAGTAATTTTTTTTCGAAATAGAAGGGGGAAATAAGGGTTAGATCAGGAAGATGGGTCCCACCTTTGTAGGGATCATTTAAAATTACCATATCTCCTTCCTCAAGGGAAACTTCCTTTATAGCCTCTTTTACTGAAAGGGGCATTGCTCCAAGATGGACTGGAATATGGGAGCCAAAGGCAAAACTTTCTCCATTGGATGTGAAAAGAGCGCATGAGTAATCCTGCCTTTCCTTTATATTCGGAGAAAAGGAAGATCTTTTAAGAACGCTCCCCATTTCATCACAAATTGATTGAAAGATATTTCTGAATATCTCTATTTCAATAGGATCAAACATTTTCCTTTTCTATCAAAATATTGAAGTATCTGTCAACATAACATCTATGTCCTGGAGGGATAAAGGTTGTTCCATCAAAAGAAGATATAATTGCAGGCCCTTTTATCATATTCTTAGGGATTAGTTTTTCCCTCATATAAACCTTAGCCTTTAAGAATTCTCCCTCGTAATAAATTTTTCTCTCACTATAAAAAGCCTCTTCAGGAGATTTCTCTTTAGGGTTAGAAGAAGGTAAATCGACTTTTTCCACAATTCCTATCCCTCTAACTCTCAGATTAACTATTTCTACCTCTCTATCTTTATAGGAGTGGGAGTAAAGCTTCATGTGGGCTTTGTGGAAATCCTCCAAAAATCCATCTTTGTAAGGTATGTTCAGCTCGTAAGATTGACCTTTATACCTCATGTCAAGGGATCTTGAAAAAATAATTCTTTCTCTCTCGATCTCTTCAATACTGAATAATTCCAATGCCTCCCTTTCAAGTTCTTGAAATTTCCTCTCTATTTCTCCTTCTTTTATTTCCTTAGCTTTTTTCATGAATGCAGTGGATAGCTCCTTTACTGAATCCGAAAGAATCATGCCGAGAGCAGAAAAAACACCTTGAAAATTTGGAACAATTACTTTTTTAATCCCCAATCTTTCAGCAAGGATTGCAGAACATAGTCCTCCTGCACCTCCAAAAGCAAAAAGGGAAAAATCCCTTGGGTCATAACCCCTCTCAACACTAACAACCCTCAAAGCCTTTTCCATTGTTACCGAAGCAACTTTTAAAATCCCTTCTGCGGTTTTATATATATCCAAACCTAAATCTTCTGCCAATCTTCCTACTGCCTTAAAACTCCTTTCAGGAAAAATTTTCTTTTTACCTCCCAAGAAATGTTCTGGAATCATCCATCCAAGAACTATAAAGGCATCTGTAACTGTAGGAAGATCAGAGTAACCATAACATGCTGGTCCAGGATTAGCTCCAGCACTTTCAGGACCAACTTTGAGAATTCCACCCTTATCAACTCTTGCTATCGAACCACCTCCAGCTCCAACCGTCTGTATATCTATCATAGGAATTCTCAAAGGAAGCCCTTTTAAAAAATTCTCCTTTGTTATTTTAAAATCTCCATCAACAAGACTTACATCCGTAGATGTCCCACCCATGTCAAGGGTTATAAACTTTTTTATACCCGTCAAATTACCCATGTATTTTGATGCAATAACTCCTCCTGCTGGTCCTGAAAGAAGAGTGAAAACAGGCTTTTTCACAGCAATCTCAGGGGATATAAAACCTCCCTGAGACTGCATAATAAAGATCCTGGAGTTGGTAAGTCTATTACTCAATTTTCCAATATAATCTCCCATAATTGGAATTAGAGAGGCATTTAAAGCTGTTACAACCGCCCTTTCATACTCTCTGTATTCGGGAAGTATTGAGTGGGAAGAGGTTACATGAAAACCATTCTCTCTAAAAATTTTTTCTGCTTTTATCTCATTTTCAGGGTTTGCATAGGAATGAAGAAAAAGAATTGTAACACATGAAACATTCTTTTTTTTCAGTTTTTCGACTATGCTAATCAACTCTTCCCTTTTAACGGGTTTCTCAACCTTTCCATCAAAAAAAGTTCTCTCAGAGACTCCAAAGGAAAGGGATAATGGAATAATGGGATTGGGCTTTTCAGGTTTCAAAGAAAAAAGATTCAACCTGTTCTGTCTACCAATGTGAAGGATATGTTCAAATCCTTTTGTAACTATAAAGGCTGTCTTAGCGGTTTTACCTTCAAGAAAAGCATTTGTTGCAACCGTTGTCCCATGGATAATTACTGGAAAAAATCCAAGGTAATCTTTTATCCCTTCAAAAACTGCTTCACTAGGATCTTCAGGATTCGATGGGATTTTCCTGGAATGAAGTTTTGAGCCATCGGAAATTACAAAATCAGTAAATGTTCCTCCTGTGTCAACTCCTATTCTCCACATAGAAAGAAATGATATTCTATAAAAAGGTAAAGTGCAACTATGAAATCCTTTTATGTTGAGGTAAAATTATTTCTTGGTATAATTGTTTGCAGGAGGTTAAAATGCCTAAGAAAAGTGAAAAAAAGAATCTTTTAACCGCTACTAAAATTGCTGAACTTCTTGGAGTTAGTAAAACTGAAGTTCAAAAAACAATAAAGGAGGCAAACATTAAACCCGATTTGGTTAAATGTGGTTGCTCATACTATTCTGAAGAGAGTCTGGGGAAAATTAAAGAGCTCTTAAAAAAATAACAATCGGGTGACATATCTGTTACTTATTTACCTTAAAAGGAGATATTTTTTAAAAATAGGAAAAAGAGGGATTAAAGAATTCCGAGGCGGATATTATGTCTATGTGGGAAGTGGAAGAAGGTATGGATTTCAAAGAATAATGAGACATATTAAAAAATTGAAAAAACTTAAATGGCATGTTGATTATATACTAAAGAAAGGAGAGATAAAAAGGATATGGATAATATTGGGAGAAAGTACTAATGAATGTATTATTAGCAAAGCCCTTCAGGCGAGGGGAAAGATTGTCGTGAAAAAATTTGGTTCTTCAGATTGCCATTGCCCTTCCCATTTATTTTATTTTAAAAATAATCCAGAAAGATCAATTGAGAAAATCATCAATCTTTTAATAACTTAAAAATCTTTTTAGTCATTATTGACTTGACAAAAAATATAAATGAATTTATATTTTATTTGAGAGGTGAAACATGAGAAGGAGAGAAAGAATTAGAATTGATAAAGAAGAAATTATCTTTAGTGCAGCCCTTAAGGTCTTCTGTTCCGAGGGCATTGATGGAGCCACAATGCAGGACATTGCAAGGGAGGCAGGTCTTGGAAGAGCGACTGTTTACTATCATTTTCCTTCCAAGAAGGTCATCCTAAGAGAAATCCTTCTTACTACCCTCGATATGTTCTTTAAGGATTTCTTAAATAATGCTAAAGATGTAAAATCAGAAAGTGCACTTTACGAAAGGATAGTTGAGCATTTTGTTAACTTCTTCAACAAAAATCCCCTCTTCACTCAGCTTTATTTTATGGTTTACTCCTACTCAAGAACCACATGGATGAGGGAAATTTTAAAAGAGTTTAATGAAAGGCACCTCAAGTGGCTAAGAGATATTGAAGACATGTTTAAAGGAAGATTTAAGATTAATTCTACTTACCTTGCTCTTCCAATGACCTTCAGTCACGGTCTTGGTCTCTTATTTCTTTCCTCAAAAGATAAGGAGAGGCTGGATAAGCTAACAAAAGCTTTTGTCAGTTTGATGAAGAAGGCTCTTAAAGAGGAACAAGAACAGGAAGAAAAATAATTTAAAAAGTCTAATTTTTTTATGGGTTAAATATTAGGGCTTAATAGGTGCAACAACATATAGGTAGTTAATCTCTTCTTGTTCAGGTCTTATAAGGACTGGTTTTTCAAAATCCATCATTTCAAAACGAACCTTTTCACAATTTAAAGAATTTAGGAAATCAATAATATAAGAAGAATTAAAAATAATCTCTATTGGCTCATCATTATAATTAATAGAAATTTGATCGAAGGCTTCACCCAATTCAGGGTTAAAAGCTCTCAACTGAAGTATATTTTCTTTAAAGGAAAATTTTATTGCTCTTCCCTTTTCCGAAGAAAAAATAGAAACCCTCTTTATTGAATCCTTTAATTCTTCCCTGTCAATAACTGCAATTTTTTTATTATTGGTGGGTATTGCTGACCTCCAGGGGGGGAATTTAACATCCACTTTTCTTGAAATTAGATAAATCTCTTCTGATATAAAGTATAGATTGTTTACATCATGGGTAAATTTTAGAAAGTCTCCTTCTATTTTAGATAATTCTGTCAAAAGTTTTTTTGGTAAAATTACCTCAAATTCTTCAATATCAAATTTTTCTGATTCTTTGGAATAGGAAAGTCTATTACCATCAGTAGCAACCATTTCTATTCCTGATGGTAAAATTCTAAACAAAGCACCACCAAAACTAAAGCGGGTTTCCTGGGCTAAAATATAATCAACCTTTTCAACAAGAGATGATAATATTTTTAAAGGAATATCAATAAATTCTCCTTGAGAAGGAACAGGAATCTCAGGAAAATCATCGGGAGGGAGTCCAAATAAAATGAATTGGGTTGAATCACCTCTTAAAACTATCTTACCTTCCTCTTCTTTTATAAATTCAATTTCAGCTCCTTCTTTAAATGATTTCACAGCCTCAAAAATCTTTTTGCCAGGAAGAGCAATTTTTCCATCAGAATAGGATGTGATATCCAAGCTAACTCTTATACTTACTTCAAGATCCGTTGCATACAAATTTAGTTTGTTGCCTGAGCATTCAAAAAGTATTGATGACAGAATTGGCATTGTATTCCTCTTTTCCACAATACTTTGAAGTAGAGAAAGCTCTTTTAATATCAGTTCTTTCTTCACATTAAACTTCATTTTTTCACCTCATTATTTCTTTTTCTTTATTATTATATACCAATTTAAAGAAAAATAAATAGAACCCATCCTTCTTGTGAAAAAATGGAAACAGCCCTTTCTAAAGGATACATTTTTTTTTACAATACTGTTAAATTTTATGTGGAAATATTTAACCATATCTAAAAAAGCTTATATAACTTGAAATTAATTTATCAAATTCCTCATCTTTCTTTCTCATATCATTTATTTTCTGGATAGAATAGAGAACCGTTGTATGATGTTTATTTCCAAACTCTTTTCCGATTTCAGGTAAGGATAAATTGGTAAGCTCTTTAATGAGATACATTGCAACCTGTCTTGGAAAGGCGATCTTCGGAGAGTTATTTTTTGATCTCAATTCGCCTACTTTTATATTAAATTTTTCAGCTACAAATTTCATTATCATATCTGGTGTAACTTCCTTTTCAACAAAATCTAATATATTTTTAAGAGCTTCCTTTGCTAAAGAAAGATCAATACTTGCATTTTTCATTGAAGCATAGGCTTTCAATCTTGTTAGAGCGCCTTCAAGCTGTCTTATGTCCGATTTTACCTTTGAAGCGATAAAAAGAGCTATATTATGGGGTAACTCTATGTTATTCTCCTCACATTTTTTATTCAAAATTGCAAGTTTTGTCTCAAGATCAGGAGGTTTTAAATCAGCTATTAAGCCCCATTCAAATCTTGAATGGAGTCTGTCTTCGAGATTTGGAATGTATTTAGGGTGGCAATCCGATGTTATAACAATCTGTTTTTGGGCTTCGTAAAGATAGTTAAAGGTATGGAAAAATTCCTCCTTGGTTCTTTCTTTTCCTGTTAAAAATTGTATGTCATCTATGAGGAGAACATCAACCTCTCGGTATTTCTTCCTGAATTCTATTATTTTTCCAAATCTTAAATGGTTTATAAAATCATTCATAAAGTTTTCAGTTGTTACATATAAAACCTGGGTATTGGAAAATTTTGAATATATGTAATTACCAATAGCATTCATTAAGTGGGTTTTCCCCAAACCACTTCCTCCGTATATAAAGAGAGGATTGTAGGCTTTCCCAGGAGATTTAGCAACAGCTTCTGATGCTGCATGAGCGAATTGATTGCACGGACCTACAACGAAACGTTCGAAAGTGTATCTTGAACTAAGATTAGTTTTTTGATAGCTATCATTGGATGTTTTTGGTTGTTCCAAATATTCTTCTTCCTCATATATAAATTTAACTTTTAAATTCTCTCCCGAAACTTTTTTGAGAGTTGAGCCCAATATTTCGCCAAATTTATTTTCAATGGTTTCTTTGAAAAATTTATTGGGAACTTTAAGATAGATAGAATCTTCATCCTTTCCAATAAATCTAACTGTTGAAATCCATGTGTTAAAGGAATCTTCTTCAATTTCGTTTTTGAGTAGTTCTAAAACCTTTTCCCAGAAACCCATTAAACCCCTCAAGATTTCCACAGAAATTTTCACAGCTGTGGAAATCTTTACTTATTTTCTCTTAGGAAAAAAGATATACTAAACCTAAAATTTGTAAATTTCAAGTCCTCAAAAATCAAACCCTATCCAGATTCTTGTGCGGGTAGAGCCAGTATATTTGAAATCGGTTGGCTTGACAAAATCTATGTGAATGGGGTAGCCAAAAAGGAATAGCTGAAGCCCCCATCCATAGCTTGCGATCCCATCTATTAACTGTATTCCATCCTCAGTGGAAATAAATTTATAGGGATATCCCTTGAGCTTCCAGCTTGCAATGTCAAAGAAAAGAGTTCCCCTTAGCGGACCAAGATTTATAAAGGAGGGGAGACTCTTAAAAATTGGAAATCTAAGCTCTGCGTTGAAAAAGAATCCTTGATTCCCAATAAGAGTTCCGTAATATACAGAACGTACCTGGTTGTCACCACCAAAGTAGAAGAGATAAGGATCTTTTCCAGTGCTTGAGAAGGCATCAAGCCTGAAGGCAAATAAAGTTTCAGAGCCTATTTTAATGTATTTTCTCAGATCAGCCTCTAAGGTTGTGCTCGTGAGGAAATTTGAACCCAATGGTAGGGATTGGGATATAGTGAGTTTAAAAGTTGAACCAGCAATTGGTCCAAAATATTTGAATCTTGTTGTCTCCCCAACTACTGAAGCTGAAATATTCACTACATTCCCATTCCACGCATAAGTAAAGAAATCTTCAAAGTAGGGATCGAGGTATCTAAATTTGTCTCTGTAATAGTAATATCCGAGACTCAATTCAATTCTATAGAATCTGTTTATTGGATAAATTCCAAAGGTATCTACTCCAAGAATCTCTCTCACTCTTATTGCATCCTGCCAGGTGAAATAATAATAAAGGTCAGGATAGAAATAGTAGTAGTCAGGATAGTAAAACAATGCATAATCGAAACCCCTTATCATAAACTGAAATCTGTTCTTCTGATTGATGTATCCGAGGAATATTGATCTTAAATCACTTACCGATAAAGCATCAAGATAGAATATGTGGTCTTCGAAAATATCTGATAGGGCAAGGGATGTGCCTCCATAAATTGTTCCATCAGTGAAAACTCCTGCTGAAATAGGAGGTCTTGTCATAAGAAAGAGCTTTCCAATTCCTTTATGCTGTTTAATTTTTTTCTCATCCACATTCAAACGCCATTTGGGAGAAACAACGCCTTCTACTTTGGTTGCCCCAATCTCTCCCCCTTCAACTGCCTCCTTTGCTACATTATCCCTTACCTCAAGGGGTTCCTTGAACTGTTTTCTGTAAAGGTTGAAATAACCTTTATGGAAGGAAGAGAAGAAGAGAGTGTCAGGAGAGTCAGGTAAAGGATTTGGGAAAAAGTTCCCTGTTCTAACATCCGTGTATCTCATCAATTTATTTTGTTTTAAATCAATTGCGTAAATGTTAAAGGCTCCCCTTTCATCAGAGCAGAAGTAAAGAGTGTTACCATCCTTTGAGAAAAAGGGAGTTATGTCATTTCCCTCAGTAAATGTTACCTGTCTTCTTGAAGAGAGGTCTTTGCTATCAGCAATGAATATTTTATCCTTTCCATTTAAAACCACTGAGAAAGCTATCCATTTTCCATCTTGAGAGAAGGCAAGGGATTTTTCCCTGAGTTTATCGTTAGTGAGTCTTTTGAATTTTTTGCTCTCAAGCTCCACTGAAAAAATATCCCATTTTCCATCGTGGTAAGCTGTGAAAAGAATCTCCTTTCCATCTGGAGAAAAAACAGGGGAGGATGGCTGGACATAGGGAATCTCAACCTTGAATGTCTCCTTTCCATCAAGGGCAGAAATTGTAAATAGATAGGTTTTGTGACCCTTGCTGGCAAAAAAGGCAAGATTTTCACCCTTTGAATCCCAGGAAATGTCCTTTCCGTAGGAAGGATCGAAATTTGCTGAAATATATTCGTATCGGGAAGTGTATCCAGGTGTTAAATTCTTTATTATGCTTCCATCTTTAACTGATAGCAATAGAATATCTATATCCTCATCCTTCATGTTGGCTGTAAGGATTGCAACAATTTCTCCAGAGGGAGAGAGCTCATGGGAAATATCGTAGGCAAAGGGGAACTCAGGACCAATTTTCACAGAGTAGTCCTCTGGATTCTCCCTTGTTAGGAAATCTTTAAATCTTTCCCTCATGAACTTTTTGAACTCATAATTGAACTCCTTCTTGCCCATTTTAAAAGCTTCTTTAAAGGGGATGTCCTTTGCAAAAATTGAAGCCTTTTTTGCTTCCCAAAGAATCTGCCTAATTCCACTCTTTCCATATTTTGCATCTACAAAATCAAAAATCGCATGACCGAAATCATAAGGAGCCCTTGAATAGGAGGAGCGAAACTCTCCACTTTCATCCAGCTCTGGAATTATGTCGTTTAAAGTGGCATCTCTAACAATCATCAAGCTTATTGGAGACCATTCTCCTGTAGCGTATTCTGCAAGCCCTTCCATTATCCAGAGAGGTGGTTCTTTTATATTGTAAGTCCCACCTTTAATATCTCCGTATAAAATTGAATATTCGAAAATATGGGTTAGCTCGTGGGTTATTAGATTGTAAAGTTCCTCATCAGGTATATTGGTAGGAAGGACTATTCTGTGGAGTATTGGCTCCGCAAAGGCAAGAACTCCTTCTGGAAGTATTCCCGGATAAAGATTTGTCTGCTGAAAATCTCTCTGATTGTCATAGACAATTATCGGAGTCCTCTCCTTTATTTCGTGCAGAAAAAGAGCTTGGAGCCTTTTGTATGCATCTTCAGCAATTCCAGCAACCAGTTCAAGCCTTTCCTTTTCAGCTCCGTAGAAGTATATTTCAAAGTGCTCTGTTTGATAGGATTTCCAATCAAATTTTTTTGTTATGATTTTGTTCTTCCCGTGATAGGGGAACTGGGAAAAGATGAGATTTGAAGAAAGGAAAACCAAAAAGATTGTAAATAAAATTCTTTTCATTTTTTCCCCCTTTCAATAGATTATATATCTTTCTTCCTCAATTTTTTTCTGGAAAAGATCCTTAAAATATTTATTTGCGACCCTTTGCATTATGTCCATAAAGCCCTTTTCAATAGGGGTATCAGGAGTATCATAACCCTTTTCCTCCTTGAAGGATCTGGATGAAATTATTGAGCCTGTTGAAGAGTCTATGAGAAATATTTTTATATTGAAAACAAAGAATTTCATTGGGACTATTCTTCTCCCAGGATATTCTGTGTAGGCTGAGCTTTCCATTATCACATTCCTTTTTTCCTCCTTGATATTTGCTGTTCCAGTTATAATAAGGTTCTTTCCTTCTCCAGAAATATTCTTCCAGAAATCCGAGTCGCCAAATACCTTATCTCCATTCTCAAATTTTATTTCTTTAAAACTGACATTGACTGAGTGAGAACTCCTCAGGTCATTCACAATAAAATTTGCAATCTCCTTTCCTGCTGGAAACTCCTTTGGAGTTTCTGAAACAAAAAAGTTTGTTACAATTATCTCGTTAAAATCCGATAATTTAACTGCAGATTCAACTGGAATTTCTATTTTCACTTTCATTGGCTCTGTGCATGAAATTAATAGAAAAGCAGATATTAAAGGGATCAGAATAGGAAAAATTCTTTTATTTTTAAAATTTTTTTTGTTCACTTTTTCTCCTTTCTTTCAATGATTGAAAGGCAAGCCTGGTAATTCTTTTTTACATAAATATTATCATTGGAATATTGAAGGGCGATCTGGTAAAGATTGAGAGCTTCATTGAACATTCCCTCCCTCTCATAGGCAACAGCAAGATTGTTGTAAGCTTTCCAGTTTGTTGGGTCAAGTTCTATAACCCTCTTCCATCTGTATATTGCCTCCTTCCAGAGTCCCTTCTGGGAAGCCATAACTCCGAACTTAAGATTTTTCTCAGCATCCCCTTTCTTATCTGAAGAAATTAACAAGGGAGAAAAAAGAATTAAAATGGAAAGAATTGTAATTATTCTCTTCACAAAGTAATTTTTGCAAATGTTTTTTCCCATGTCAAGCATCCTTAAGCCTCATATTTTATATTTAGCAAAAAACATGCCAAAAAGGAGTTGGCTCTAAAAGGATTTTTTTGAGTTTTTTCTGTCCTTTTTGATAGACGGATGTCCTCTTGAAATTTTTTACCTTATCCAGCCAGGAAGAGCACCCTCTTTTCTCGCCCTCTCTAAGAAATCTTCAAGATCCTTTTTTGCTTTCTCCAGCTCCTTCTCTGCCTCCTCCAGCTTTCTTGTTCCTTCCACAATTTTTACCTGAATCTGATCCCTTCTTGCAGGGTCATCTATGGAGTAGAAATCCCTGTAAAGAGTATTAATTTCCTCCTTCAGACTTTCCACTTTTTTTTGGGCTTGGGATATTCTTTCCTCAATCTCCCTTTTCAAATTTCTCCAGTACTTTTCATCCTTAACTTCAGCTTGAGAAGACTCCTCTGAGCCTGTCTTCTCTTCCTCTTTTATTTCCTCCTCCCTTCCCATTACTGAAATATTACCTTTGAGTTCTTTAAGGGTCTGATTTGTTATCACCTTCTCCTTCTTCACCTTTTCCTTTTCTTCCTGGGTCTGGCAGAGGACTGTTCCAATAGCAATCAAAAGAAGAAAAATCAAAAAATTTATCCTCTTCATCAATTTAAATTTAAAACATAAAAAATGAAAAGTCAAAGGTTTTTTGCTTGACTTAATTTTCATAACATTGTATTGATATAAAGTGCAATTAAATAAAGAATTTTATGGAGGGTGATGTGCTTAATTTAAAAAAATCTTTAATTTTTGTCTTTTTCTTTTCTCTCTTCCTTCATTCTGAGGAGCTTAAAATAACAGTTTTTCCAAAGGGTGAAATTGAGAAACTCGAAGTTGTGACCGAGATTTCCATAACCTTCGACAAATCCATGGTTCCAATAGGGGAGATAAGAAAGGAATTTGTTCCGGATTTTGTTACCATAAATCCACCTTTAAAGGGTAAGTACTACTGGGCTGGGGACAGGATTTTGATTTTTCATCCCGAAGAGAGATTACCCTACTCAACAAGGTTTGAGATAAGAATAAAAAAGGGGATAAAGAGTATTACTGGAGAGGTTTTATCAAAAGATTTTGTTTCAACCTTTGAGACCCCAACCCCATCTTTGATTCAAACAATCCCCTATAATGGCTCTAAAATTGGGAAAAATGGGGAAATTATTCTTGTCTTCAATCAGCCCGTTTCCCTTGAAGAGGTTGTCTCAAAAATCAAATATAATATATACTCCTACTATTACTCTATTCCAGAAGGCTTTGACACCCATTCCTTCGATGCCTACAACAAAATAATTGATGTTAAAGAGATTTTAATTTTAAGAAAGCCATTCTCCTTGAGTGTTAAGGCAGAGTATGAAAAGGGCTCGACCCAGAAGGTTAAAATAATTCCAGTTTCCACTCTTCCCCTTAATTCCCTTGTTAAAGTTTTAATCCCTCGTGGCTTCAGGGGGAAAGAGGGTAATTTGGGAACAAAAAAAGACTATGAAATCAGCTTTTATACACCAAACACATTTCTTTACGGAGGAATATCATGTTTTGAATGCAATCCTTATTCAACAATTTCAATAGTATTTTCAAATCCAGTTTTTCCTCAGGACGCTATAAAAGGTCTGAGGCTTTTTGATGCGACAGAGGAGAAATTTTTGGAGCCGAAGGAAGAAATTTATGATTATAGTAATGAACATGTTTATATTTCAGATTTGTTCAATCTAAAGGCAGGACATTCCTATAGATTGGAGATACAGAAAAGTTTAAAGGATATATATGGACATAATTTAAACTACAATGTGGTCGAAAACTTTTCTCTGAAAAGTTATCCCTACTCAATTGAGCTAATAAACAGATGGGGGGTTATAGAGGCAAAAGGTCCAAAATACCTTTCCTTGAGGGTTGTTAATGTTGATTCTGTAAGAAGGGAGATCAAGGAGATTGAGGATAGTGAAATCGGGAAGTTCCTCTCCAATCTTGACAATGAAAAGTCGATTCTTTTGAAACCAAATTCTCCGGAGGTGAAATTTAAGACTGAAAAAGATAAATTTACAATAATTAACATGGATTTGGGGAAAATATTGGGGAAGGATTTCGGGATTATCTATACAGAGATGGAGGCAAAGGATGTCAAACCTGGAACAGATTATGAAAAGAGCTCAGGTTTTGTAAAGGGGATTCTTCAGATTACAGACATTGGAATATCTCTCAAATACTCCCCCCATAACATGCTAATATACACAACAAACCTTTCCACAGGAAAGCCTATTCCAAAATGCGAGATAAAAATAATGGACATGCTCGGTAAAACTCTTTGGAAAGGTGAAACTGATGAAAACGGTTTATGTCTATCACCAGGGACAGAGGATCTTGGAATAAAGGATGACTGGGAGACAGATTTTATTGTAGTTGCGAGGAAGGGGGAGGACAGAGCCTTTGTTACAGAAGAATGGAATGAAGGTATTGAGGGATGGCAGTTCAATCTTGATATGGAATGGGAACCGAGCAAGAGAAAGGTCATGGGATATATTTTCACAGATAGAGGGGCTTACAGACCAGGGGAGGAAGTTTATGTAAAGGGAATATTCCGTGTGGATGAGCTGAAGAATTTGGGCATTTTAGCCAACAAGAATATTGAATTTAAGATTTTTGACTCAAGGGGGAAGGAGATTCTTACAAAGGAAATTACCCTAAACACCTATGGCTCTACTTCCTTTTCCTTTAAAATTCCAGATGATTCTCCAACAGGTTATTACAGAATTACCTCGAAAGTTCCAAAGGAGCTGAAAATAGAGGAAAGGGACAGAGAGTTCTCCCATTCCATTCTTGTTTCAGAATTCAGGAAGCCAGACTTCCGAGTTGATGTATCTATCAAAAAGAAGGATTATCTTCCTGATGAAAAGATGGAAGGTTTGATTAAGGGGACATATCTTTATGGAGCACCGATGAAGGATTGCAAGGTGAAATGGACTCTGAGAAAATCCCCAACATCCTTTTCCCCTCCCCTCAAAGGGGAGCTTTCTTCAAAGGACTATGTTTTTGAGGATTGGACAGAGGAGAGAGAGCATTATGGAAGTGAGCTTGTGGCAAGCGGAGAAGGGGTTTTGTCAAAGGATGGTGAATTTTTTGTTGAAGAGAAGCTGGCTTATAGTGAAAAACCGATGAGTTATCTTTTTGAAGGGGAGGTTATAGATGTAACTGAACAGGCTATTTCCAACAGAGCATCTTTTCTCCTCCATCCATCTGATTACTATCTTGGAATTGAGTATACATCATACTTTGTTGAGAAGGGTAAGCCTTTTAGAACAACAGTTGTAACCTTAGATAGGGAAGGTAATTTTTCAAAAGGGAAAAATGTGAAATTGGAGTTGATAAAGAGGGAGTGGCATTCTGTTCAGGCTAAGGAGGAGGGTGCATATTACAGATACAGAAGTGAACCAGTTGATACTGTTTTGAAAACTTTAGAGCTTACAACCTCTGATAAACCCTCTCCTGTTGAATTTCCCCTTGAAAGTGCAGGTTTCTATATTCTCAGGGCTTCCTCAAAGGATAGCAAGGGTCATATTTTAAAATCCGGTTTTGGATTTTACTGTATTGGTGAAGGATTTACAGCATGGGAAAGGTATGACCACAACAGAATAGACATTGTTCCAGAGAAAAAGGAATTGAAGCCCGGTGAGATAGCAAGAATTCTTGTTAAATCTCCATGGGAAGAATCAAGGGGTATTTTGACCATTGAAAGGAGAGGAATAATTGAGTATTTCCCAATTTCCCTTAAAGGTTCCAATCAGGTAATTGAAGTTCCCATCAAAAAAGAATACATTCCGACAATTTATGTATCTGTTTTGCTTGTTAAAGGGAGAACATCGGAAAAATTGGAGGAAGGGGTTGATGTTGGAAAACCAACTTTCAGACTTGGATACACAAAGCTCGATATTTTACCCGATGAGGTTTATCTGAAATTAGATCTTAAAACAGAAAAGGAGGAATTCAGACCAAGGGAAAAGGTCAGGGTCAAGCTTCAAGTAAAGGACTTTGAAGGGAATGGTAAAAAGGCAGAGGTTACCCTTTACGCTGTTGATTATGGAGTCCTTTCCCTAACAGGATACAAACTTCCAGACCCAATTTTATATTTCTACAAAGAGAGACTTTTGGGTGTGAGAAATTCTGAACTAAGGAATGTTCTTATAAGCAGGGAATATCTAAAGGGGAAACTGGCAGAGGAAGCTGGAGGAGGTGGTTTTGATGAATCCTTATTCCAGATAAGAACCGATTTCAGAATAACTCCCTTCTGGAAAGGGGAGGTAATTACCGATGAAAATGGATTTGCGGAAGAATCCTTTGATCTTCCCGATTCATTGACAACTTTTGTTATAATGGCTGTTGCCCAGACCCTTGACTCCCAGTTTGGTTCCACTAAAAAAGAGATAAGGGTTTCGAAACCATTGATGCTCTTCCCCTCCCTTCCCAGGTTTCTTATTATTGGAGATAAATTCGAAGGGGGGATAAGGGTTCAGAACAATACAAAGGAGAAAGGGGAGCTACTAATAAAGGTTAAGAGCCTTTCCCAGAGTTTAAAAATTCTAAAGGAAGAGGAAAAAATAGTTCTTCCTCCTGAAGGTTCCCACCTTTTTAGATTTCCAATGGAAGCATCCTCCCATGGGATTGGTAGAATTCAGTTCTTTGCATTATTTAAAATTGGTTCAAAGGAGGAAAGGGATGCTGTAGAGGTGAAGATACCTGTCAAAATACCAAAAATAAGAATAGATTCTGCAACTTATGGAAGCACAGATGGAAGGGAGACTTTGAAAATTACAGTTCCTGAAAATATTTATAAAGACGCAGGAGGCTTGAGAATTTCCCTTTCATCATCTGCCCTATCTGACCTTGAAAAAAGTGCTGAGTTCCTCCTTGAATATCCCTATGGTTGCACAGAGCAACTTTCCTCCATGCTAACTCCCTTCATTGCCCTTTACAATCTTTCAGGAGCCTTCAAGTTCAAAGATATTGACAAAAAAGAGATAGAAAATATTATGGCAGAGACCCTCTCAAAGATTTACAAAAACCAGAAGCCCGATGGTGGATTCGGTTTCTGGAGCGATTCTTTAAATTCTAATCCCTTTGTCTCTTCCTATGTCCTCTTCATTTTCAAGATGGCTGAAGAGAGGGGATTTAAAATTGAAAAAGATTCAAGGGATAGGCTAATTGGATATCTTAAAAATGTTCTAAAAGGGAAGATTCGTTCTGATCTCATAGTAAGGTCCTTTGCCCTCTACTCCCTTTCCCTTTACGGAAGCCATGATGAAAGTTATCAAACCCTTCTCTATGAAAGGAGGGAATCCCTGCCTCTATTCTCAAAAGCTTTCCTCCTTTCTTCCATCGCAAGGACAAAAAAGAGCTCTCCTATGAAGGATAATCTCCTTAGGGAAATAATGAATAAGGTTAGACTTGAAGCTTCAGAGGCTCACTTTGAGGAAGGGAGATTCGATGGCTCTGGAATTTACATGCATTCAGATCTGAGAACAAATGCCATAATTCTTCTCTCCCTCCTTGACGCAGATCCCAATTCCCCTATAATCGAAAAACTTGTATCCTATATCCTCGGAAAGAGAAGAAATGGTGCATGGAGGAACACCCAGGAAAATTCTTATGCTCTGATTTCCCTGAGTGAGTATTTCATGAGAAAGGAAGGTAAGGAAATCGATTTCAATTTCACTGGAAGACTTGATGGAAGAAAGCTTCAGCCTATAAAATTCAATGAAATTAAGAAGGAGGTTATAAATATTGCCATGGAAGAAATTGAAAATCTTTCAAAGGAGCTGAATTTAATCCTAGAGAAGAAGGGGAAGGGTAAATTGTTCTGGATGGTAAATCTTTCTTACTATACAAAGGGGATGGATCTTCAAGAGATAAATCAGGGATTTTATATTCAGAAATTCTACGAAGATTTGAATACAGGTGAAAGGAAAGAAAGCTTTAAACTGGGAGACCTTATAAAAGTCAGGATAAAAATTAATGTAAGTGCTGAGAGGAACTATGTTGCTGTGGTTGACCCAATACCAGCAGGGACTGAGATAGAGGATTCTTATCTCAAGACAACAAGCCTTGAGAATCAGAGAAAGCTCGGGAAAATTTCGTGGTACTTCAATCACATAGAGAAATACGATGATAGAATGCAGATTTTTGCAGATGTTCTTCCTCAGGGAGAGCATGAATTTGCCTATATTTTAAGAGTAACCTCAAAGGGGACATTCTCTGTTCCACCGACAAAGGTTGAAGAAATGTACAATCCTGAAGTCTTTGGAACAACAAAGGGAGAGATTGTGAAGGTTGAATAGATGAAACTTAAGGCATAACCGACTTATTTCTGAGTTTTCAATTTTGAGGTTATCTCTATTACAGCCTTTGTGCTTATCTCCTTCATATTGATGGTTCTCCCCTTACCCTGCTTCTTGTATTCAGCGCTGAAGACAGTTTTTCCCAATGACTCATGGAAAAGATTAAGAGTTATATAAAGAGAGTAGGAGTACTCAGTATAAGGGATTGTTGCTCCTGGCATGGGTTGAGGAGTTGAATCATGTAAAAGCCCTTCTGGTGAACCTGATGATGTGAATTCCATAACCTTTCCATATACAATTGTATCAACTCCCAACTCACTTATAAGTTTCTTCATTTCAGATTCACTGTATTCCTTTGCTGTCCTTAGACCAAGCTTAGAGAAAGCTTCCTTAACTTTTTCTTTTTCAAGGACATTGAAACCTTGCTTTTTGAAGGCTTCAATTCCTGCTTCCTGTAGAATTTTTCCTGAGGATGGCTCTCCAGGTGTTGGCTCAAACTCAAAAACAGCAACTTTCTTAATCAACTTTGGATCAAAGGAAGGATCCATCTGGAACTTTAAAGGAGTGGTAGCGCATTGATAAAGGATTAGAATCGATAGAAGAATCATGAAATTTAATTTTTTCAATTGACACCTCCTCAAAAGTTTTTAATCCTCGAAGCTTAAATAAGGATTTCACTTTTTCCCCTTAAGCTTTAATTTTATCAAAATTTTTTAAACTTTTGCAAAATCAAATTTACTTTATACTTGAGAAAATTGCATCATGTACCCTTTGCCTTACCTCCCTTATCTTTTGATTCTCCCTTGTTGGATGAACCCTGTTTGTTAAGAATACAACGAACAAATCTTTTTCAGGATCTATCCATATTGAAGTTCCTGTGAATCCTGTATGTCCAAAGGCTTTTGAAGATACAAATCTCCCAGCACTGCTCCCTTCCTTTGATGGTGTGTCCCATCCAAGAGCCCTTGTGCTTTCAGGGATATCAACCTTTTTTGTGAAATATTCTATTGTGCTTCTCTTCAATATCCTTTTTCCATTATAGATCCCACCATTTAAGAGGAGCTGGCAGAATTTCGCAAGATCCCTCACAGTGCTGAAAAGCCCAGCATGCCCTGATACTCCTCCCATTGCATAGGCATTCTCATCATGAACCTCTCCATGGACAACCCTCTTTCTCCAGGGATCATCTTCTGTTGGAGCAATTCTTCCTAACAAATTTTTTGGAGGATTGAACATTGTATCCTTCATTTCAAGGGGGTCGAAGAGAATCCTTTTTATGTAATCTTCAAGGTTTTCCCCTGTTAGTTTTTCCACTACAACTCCTAATAGGATAAAGCCAAGGTCAGAGTAAACAGATTTTGTTCCCGGCTCATATTCGAGCTCCTCATCACAAATTCTCTTTATTATATTCTCCTTCCCCTTTGTTTCGAGGAAATATTTTTTATAAGCTGGGAGTCCTGAGGAGTGGGTTAGGAGATGCCATACTGTAATTTTTTCCTTCCCTTTAACTCCGAATTCTGGAATGTAAGAGGAGACCTTTGAATCCAGCCTCAATTTCCCTTCCTCATAAAGTTTCATACAGGCAGTTGTTGTCACAATTACCTTTGTAAGGGAGGCAAGGTCGTATATTGTGTCAATTTTTACTTCTCCTGAATCTTCTTCATAACTCAGTTTTCCGAACCCTTTCATCAGGAAGAGCCCATTCTTTCTTCCAACTGCTATTGTTGCTCCAGGGAATGCTTTATCTTTTATTGATTCTTCAATGATTTTGCTCACATTTTCGATCACATCCTTTGAAACACCAACTTCCTCAGGGCTAACCGATTTCAAAGAGGTGTTCACCTTAGGGGAATAAATTCCATCACCTATTTTGAAAATTCCAGGGATGGAAACAGGCAATTTACCCTTTATATCTTCCAATCCAAATATTGCCTTTGCTCCAGCCCTCTGGAGAATCTCAGAGTAACCATAGGCGCATAGATAGTTTCTTATTTCTGGGAATTGTCTTATTATGTAAGGATTTGAAAAGGATATTACTACTAAGGGTTTCCTCTGTATGGAGAGGAGTTTTACAAAATCGGCAAGGTCTTTTGGAAGGGCAATTGTATCCTTTGATGCAACTGTCCTTACATAAATCCCAGAAACAACCGCATCATATTCATTTATTTTTTCTAAGAGAGACAGCAATTTTTCCTTGTCTGTATCAGTATGAACAATCATTGTATCACTTTTATCATACAATTTTTTTGATTCATTAAGGAATGGAAGGGGGAGGGTTGGATTATCCTCATCAATTATTGCAAGAACCAGAACTTTTCCCTTTCCTCTTGGATCAATGGGGATTACATTGTCATAATTTCTGAGAAGGGTTATGGAGTCAGAGGCAATTCTTTCAGCTTTCGAAATATTTGATGGATCTGCAAGAATCTTATTTATAGCACCAATTTCTGAATATCTATTCTTGTGAATTCCAAGCCATGCCTTTGCAGAAAGGATCCTTCTAACGGATTCATTAATTCTCCTTTCAGTTATAATCTCCCTTCTTACAGCCTCTTTTATTGCTGAGATGGCTGATTGAGGTGAAGGTGGTAATAGGACCATGTCAACTCCAGCGACAATTGCTTTAACAGCTGCCTCTCCCATCCAGTAATTGTTTGTGATTCCACCCATTGTCATGGCATCAGTGACAACAAGCCCTTTAAAACCAAGTTCCTTTCTCAGGATTCCTCCTATAATTTTCTCTGAAAGGGTTGATGGTATATTATCGTCTATATTGGGAAGGGCTATGTGGGCAGTCATTATTGATTTAACTCCAGTTTTAATAGCAACTTTGAAGGGATATAGCTCAATCTTTTCAAGCCTTTCCCTATCCGCAGGGATGAAGGCAAGGGTTGTGTGGGAGTCAAGGGATGTATCACCATGACCCGGGAAATGCTTTGCAGTTGCAATAAGTTTTCCGTCCTGACACCCTTTTATAAAGGCAGAACCAAGTCTTGCAACAAGTTCAGGATCCTCTCCAAAGGCTCTTATATTGATTATTGGATTGTCTGGGTTGGAGTTTACATCAACAACAGGAGCAAAGGCCCAGTTTATACCAACAGCCCTTGCCTCAAGGGCAGTTATTTTCCCTTGAAAATATGCATATTCCTCAGAGCCTGTAGCTCCTACTGCCATAAGAAATGGGAAGGATACAGCGCTTGTTAGCTGGTTTCCAGCTCCTCTTTCCAGGTCTGAAGCTATGAAAAGGGGGATTTTTGAAATCTTCTGAAGTTCATTAATTAAAATTGTTGCCTCATAAATCTCTCCACCAAACATTATAAATCCGCCAACATGATAATCCTTTACAAAGGTCGTTAGCTCTTTGAAATAATCACTTTTTAGATTTACAAATCTTCCTGAGAAGGGGACCATTATTAGCTGACCAATCTTCTCATCAAGGGACATTCTCTTCAATGTTTTTTCTACCCATTCCCTTTCACTCTCCGAAAGTTGAAAATATTTATCCTGGGCTTTTAAGAAAGAAGTAAGGATCAAGAAAGATAAAATTAAATTGAGGGAAAGGAAAGTTTTAAGCCTCATTTTTTATCCTCCAATAAATTTAAATAATTTTCATTGGATTTCAATCCATGCCCTGTTAAAGGAATGACTATAATTTCTTCATTTTTATTTTTGTATTTCCTGAGCCCTGCAATTGCAGTTGCAGAGGTAAGCTCAACATAGATTCCCTTTTTTGAGAGCTCTAAAGCGGATTCAAAAATCTCTTTCTCCTCGACAACAATAACATCCCCTTCCGTCTCTTTTATTATCTTTACTATCTTTTCCCATCTTGCAGGTTTTGCAACCGCAATTCCTTCAGCAATTGTTCTTTTTGGCTCAATATCTGGTATTTTATTCAGATTTTCCTTGAAAATTTTATAAATTGGGGAGCAGTTTTCAGACTGAACAGCAATAAAGCGGGGTATTCTATTTATTAGACCTGAATCGAGAAGCTCCTTGAATCCGATGTAAGCTCCTATTAGCAATGTCCCATTCCCAACAGGCAGAATTATTGAATCAGGAATATTTGAATCCATTTGTTCCCACAATTCATAGGAGAAGGTTTTTGTCCCCTGAAAGAAAAATGGATTCCACACATGACTCGCATAGTAAGATTTTTCTGCGGATTTCCTTGCTGATTCTGCCACATCCTCCCTTGTTCCTGATATTAAATTGATTTTTGCTCCATAAGCCCTTATTTGGGTCAACTTTGAAGGGGAAACCCTTTCTGGAACAAATATCTCGCATTCTATTCCAGCTTTTGAACAATAGGCGGAAATTGAGCATCCCGCATTTCCAGAGGAATCCTCAACAACCCTCTTTATCCGCATTTCCTTTAATTTACTCACAAGAACAGATGCTCCCCTATCTTTAAAGGAGCCTGTTGGAAAGAGAAATTCGAGTTTTGCAAAAAATTCCTTCTTAAAAATTTCCATTTTTAAAATGGGAGTAAATCCTTCTTCCAGGGAGACAATGTTTTCGTCATTTTCAAGGGGGATGAAATCTCTATATCTCCACAGGGATTTTCTTTTTCTGTCAATTTTTCCAATTTCTATTTTTGGCTTGAATTCAAGCTCGAGGAAAGAACCGCAATTACATCTCCAGATGGGTGATGAAAGGGGGTATTCTGAGGAACAGGATGGGCAAAAAAGTTTACCTTTATTTCTCATCGGGTATGAAAGCTACTGCCTCGATTTCAATCTGAAAGCCATAATGGAGTTCTTTTGTTGGGACAACCGAGCGGGCAGGCTTATGCTCTCCAAAGAATTCTGAATATACTCTGTTTACCCTATCCCATAGACCAATATCTGAAATGTAAACAGTGGTTTTTAAGACATATTTCAAATCGGAGCCAGCAGAGTTCAGGATCTCCTTTAAATTTTTAAGGGCTTGAAGAGTCTGTTCCTCAATTGAACCAGTTTTTTTCTCCCCTGTTATGGGATCAATTGGAAGTTGACCTGAGACAAAGAGGAGGTTTCCAAAGATTATCCCCTGAGAATAATGCCCTGCTGGCTTCGGAGCTTTCTCCGTAAAAACTTCCTTAATTTTCATCAGGAATATTTTACTTTAAAATGAAGGGAAATAGAAGTTAAAGGATTTTGGTAGGTAATTATTTATATAGATTCGTTTAAGGGACCATAGGGTCTTTTTGGTTTAACTAACCCTTCTTTAATTAAATCTTCTAAATGTTTATCAATTTCTTCCTCATTCCAATATGCTTCTATCTTTCTTAATATTCGCTTTACAAAGTCAGCATCCTGTTGTTTTTGCAAAATTAGATTACAATGTGGGAAATTTTGTCTGAGTTTTTCATCTATAGAATAGCTATTGTTATATTGCGAGTTCAAAAAATTTAATAAATTATTTGCATATTTATTCCATTTCTCTTGGTCAGCAGATTTTATGCAAATTGCCTTTAAAGTTCCTTTTTCTAATATATTTTTTCTTTCTTTTAATAATTTACCTGATTCTAAAGTGGCATATATATTTCTTAGTGTATATTCCCCATATTCAGGGCATTCAATGTTAGAAATATATCTTATGTTAAGAACTTTTTCAGAAGTATTTATAGAGATTCTATTTTTGCGAATCATCAATAAATCTTTCAATCCAATTGCTAAAGCCCCAGGGATTGATGCATTGTCACCATAAATCCATATTTTTGCATAAGCTCTTTTATTCTCTTTGGTTTCTTTGTTCTCATTTTTATTTACTTCTTTCAATAGAAAAAGACGTTCTCTATTTTTTCCCCAGTCATAGGAATTTGCAACAACTGATATCGGACATACAGAGCAGTATTTCGGGCATCTAAAATTATTAATGTCCTCTATATTATCCTCTGTAACTCCAAACAAATTTAGCACTAATTTTAAAATTTCTTGTTTTAACAGATTTTCTCCACAATTTACAAATATTGATCTGAGAAAATTTTTGCTTTCTTTAAAAATCTCTAATGACGCAATGCCTTCAAAAATATAAGAATCTGGAAATTTTCTATCAATGTGAGTATTTGAGGCGTGGAAAGATGGGACTTCAATAGAGCTGTCAATACCAGAAATTTTAAAACCTCCTAATGAGAAAAGAGACTGGGTCAAAGCTCCGGGTGAATCTTTAATACACAGAGAAATTGAGAAAGGAATTTTGGATATTTTTTCTTTGTTATCCTTTTTTGTCTGTGGCCATGCCCTAAATATTGATGCAACCTCATCGGCTACTGTGTAGTCATGAACGAGCTGTAAATCTCTTTGTGTGGGAAATTTCTGGTCGTCATTTTTATAGGCTTTACTATAGCATTCGAGCTCATTTTTAATTAAGTCTTTTTCAAAAGAACCTGAGCTTATCAATATTAAAGGTAATTTTTCACTCTCGTAATTTTCACTAATTGCTTTTAAGACATTAAGAACGCTCATTAAAATTTTGAAGCTCTCAAAAGGCTCTTTACTGAAGATAACTATTAAGCCTATTTTCCCTGTCTCAGCTTTTTCACTTTCAAAATTTGAACTCTTAAGAATATTTTTAATAACATCAATGTCGAATGGAACAGATAAGTAGACAGGTATTTTATATTTATATTGGATCTTTTCTTTGTATCTTGCCAAGGAAACTTCCCAGATTCTCTTTTGTGGGGACTTTTCATCAATAATCTTGGAAGTTTCCTCAAGTCTTCTGTCATAGCAAAGAGCAACTATAAGATTCTTCAAAAAATTAATTTTTCTATTCTCATCATTTCCTAATTCATGAACTAAAAGACTTCTAAATCTTTCCAATACATAAAACAACCCCCTTCCACCGATTTCTCCTCCTGCAATTATTAAAATTTTATTTTCTTTTACTATTTCTTGTTGATCAATTAAGTCTTTTATGCTATTTAATCTGTTCTCCACTCTAATCTTTTCAAGGAATAAAAACATTAAATTTGCAATTGAGATACTTCCCATTAATGTGGGGAATATTAAAAAGATGTCCTTAGAATAAGTGTGTCTGAAGAGTGAGAAGTATGATGCACTATCAGGCACGGCTAAGATTGCATCTTTGTCTACTATAAAGTTAAAAATTTTAAGGGGCAAAAGCAAATCTGGAGTGGCGTCCACTATCAACTTTGCTTTCTTATAATTTAAAATTTCTAAAAGGGAAAGATTGGAGGCATCTCCGCATATTCCTATTACCCAAAGGTCTTTATCCCGCCCTGTTTCTACAAATCCGATTTGAATTCCGGGTAATGAAATTATTTGGGTAAAGGCAGCTTCATTTTTATTAATAATTGCAAAATTCGTGGCTACCACTTTCAGATTCATATTATTGTCAATAATTATATCTAATTCTTTTCTCATTTCTTTTTTGATTTTTTTTCCGTCTTTTACAAATAAATCCCATATTGTATGAGAGACTATTCTCCTTCCCAGATTCCCGTATCCGAGAATTAAATAATGGTCATTCAGCCTATCTAATAATTTTGTTTTAGTAAGATAAGCTGAGTAACTTTCGTAAGTTTCTTCTAAATTGAATAAAGAATAAAAAAAGGGCGTTAAGAAAAGTGTCATGGCAGAGAAGAGAAAGGCAGGATATGAGTCTCCCCTGGAGAAGTCTAAGAATCTTAAAAAAAACCATTGAGGTAATAATAGGTTAAAAATAGGAAAAATTAATAAAATGAAATGTAAGAAGAACCCTAAGAAAAAGGGAAATGGGTGTTTAACAATTATCGATTTTAAAAAATATAAATGATAAATATACAATACTTTTTTAATTCTTTCGTCTTTTTTCCTCTCATTTTCTTTTTTATAGTCATTTTCATCGTCACGAGCATTTTTTTTTCTCTACTTCTTTAACTTTCGCTTTCATATATCTTTTTATTTCAGAAGAAGTGATTCCTTTAAAAATTGGCCCAAATCCATTCATGAGTAAAGTTGTAAACCATGAGATACAGAAAGGAATGTAAAAGATAAACAGGTTTTGAAAATGAAATTTAGTATTATTTTCAATAGGGAAAGAGTTTTGCGTTAAGAATTCATTTTGTATTAACTTTACACATTCCCAGTACTCATTAGGGTTTTTCAGTATGCTCTCACTTGGTTCATAGACAGAAGAAATGCTCATTATAACAAAATAATTGAGGAGCAATATAATTATAAAAGAAAAGACTTTTCTAAATAGAAACCATAACCCCCAAAAAAACTTCTTTCTACCTTCCAAATTAATCCGAGAATTTTTTTAATGAAGGAAGAAAACAACAAAATTATCCAGGAGAGTGTGTATATAGAAAAAAGGAAAATTACAATTTTAATTAAAATTAAAGGTATTTTAATCCCGAAAAAAGGAATTCCACCCGTTGTGATTTTGAGATATTTCAATGAAAAATATTGATAAAAGATAAATGGTAGTAACACAAAAAAAAACCAGACCTATAATTTCTGTTATCAAAAAAATCCATTTGGCTTGAATATTCTTTTCAATTATAAATTGATTACTTACGGAAAACTGTAATCCTGTCTTTTTCATAATAATCCCTTTAAAATTTTTACTATAATGAAAATTTTATGTCAATAATTTTGAAAAATGTAAGAGTCCATTTTAATTTTCACTTCCCTTTTTACCCCTCTTCCTTTAAAATTTAAATCTGATGGGGTATAAGAGAGTGGCTATAATAGGTCTTCCCAATGTGGGGAAGTCCACTCTTTTCAATAGAATTATTAAAAAAAGGAAGGCTCTCATTCATTCCTTAGAGGGTATGACGAGAGATTCAATAAGGGAAATAGCAACTTGGAAGGGAGTAAAGTTTGAGCTTATTGATACAGGAGGACTATGGGAATCAAAGGATGTGATTCTAAGCAAGGTAAAGGAGAAGGCAATGGAGGAAGCTTTAAACTCTGACCTCTCCCTTTTTCTCCTTGATGCAAGAAGACCCATAACTCCTTATGAGGAATGGATTTTCAGGGAGATAAGGAAGAAAAATAAGGATGTTTTAGTTGTTCTTAACAAGGTAGATTCTCCGAATCAGGATATTATGGTTTCCGAGTATTATAGATTGGGTGTTGAAAAGGTTTTCCCTATTTCAGCAGAACATGGGTTAAAGATAGCCGAACTCCTCGATGAGGTTATTGAACGAATTGGAAGAGAAAAGGGAGGGGAAAGAGAGGAAGTTAAGCTAAAACTGGCAATTGTGGGGAAGGCAAATGTTGGAAAGTCTTCAATAATAAACAAGATTCTTGGATATGAGAGATTGATTGTCTCGGAAATCCCGGGAACAACAAGGGATGCTGTGGATACTCTTGTGGTTAGAAACAAAATCCCCATCCTTCTCCTCGATACAGCTGGTATAAGAAAACTTAGTAAAATAAAGGATGGAAGAGAGGCTGCTTCAGTGATAAGATCTGCTAAAGTTATAGAGAATGCTGATGTTGTTTGTCTTGTAATTGACGGAACAGAAGGGCTTGGGAAGAATGATATATTCATAGCAAGATTGATAAACAAAGCTTTTAAACCAATGCTAATTGCAGTGAATAAATGGGATCTTATAAAATCGAGGGAAATTTATCCTGTCCGGTTGGATAATGTAATTAAGACCCGATACCCCTTTCTTGATTCAGTTCCAAAGATATTTGTTTCTGCGGTTACTGGAAAGAATATATTGAGAATTCTCGATGAAGCCATAGAATTGAAGAATAGGGCAATGAAGGAAATTCCTCCAACTAAACTTGAGGATTTCAGGAAAGAGATAAAGGAGAATCCAATAATTGATATGGAAGGTAAGATTGTTGATATCAAAAAGATTGTTCACATTCCTGGTATTCCTCCAAAATTTATATTCATAACACCCTCAGGAAAAAGGTTGAAAAAGATATGGGAGTCATGGTTGAGGAAAAAAATAACTGAGAAGTTTGATCTAAAGGGGATTTTGTTTAGGATTGTTCTTAAGAAAAGGATGAAAAGGGAAAACAAAAAATTCTGAAACTTTTCCTTTGTTTGGAGGGTATAAACTTATAAAAGTTTTGAGGAGGAAGATATGAGGAAGAATTTGTTGGTGTTTTTTGGGATTTTACTTTCAGCTTCAATTCTTTTAATGGCTCAACCCCAGAGACCGGGAAGATTTTACAATCCAGAAACAGTAGTAACAGTTTCAGGAGAGGTTCAAAATGTTGAAACAAGAACATTTGGACCATCAGGATTTGGCTTGATTGTTCTCTTATTGAAAACAGATAAAGAGACAATTTCCGTCAATGTTGGTCCAGAGCAGTATGTTTCCTCTCAGAATTTCAAGTTTGAAAAGGGTGATAAAATTGAGGTAAAAGGCTCAAAGGTTGAGATTAGGGGTGAGAATGTTATCCTTGCAGCTGAAATAAGGAAAGGTGACAAAGTTTTGAAATTAAGGGATGAGAATGGTATGCCTCTCTGGGGAGGTCCGAGGAGGTAAAGGAGAGATTTCCTGCTTGATATTGACTTTTTAAGGGATTATTAAAGGGAGGGTAAATGTTTGAAAAAAGAGAAGGATGGAAGTTTATTTTTTCCTTTATCCTTTTATTTTTACTCTCATCTTTTCTTTTTTCTTTTAATCAAGAGGAAGAAAAAGAATTAAAAATTCGACCAATTCGTGATGATGTTGGTTTTTGCTGGAAAGCAGATTCAATGGAAAAACTCATAGAATACTTGGAAAAAGGGGAGAGACAATTTTTTCCATCAAAAGGACTTGTAGCTGGTATATCTCCCCATGACGATTACCTCTATGCAGGAAGAATTTATTATCCCCTTTATAGAATTTTAAGAACAAAGGAAGTTGTTATTTTTGGAGTAACCCACGGAACTGTAAGAAACGAAATAAAGGGGCTTGATTCCCTTCTCATTCTTGATGAATTTGATTTATGGAATGGAGTTTTAAAACCTGTAGAGATTTCTAAACTCAGAGAATATCTCAAATCCAATCTTGACCCTGAGTATTTCATTGTTAATAATAGAGCTCATGAACTTGAACATTCTATAGAAGCCCTCATCCCCTTTTTACAGTATTTCAACCCTGATGTAAAAATAACCCCAATTATGGTTTCTCCTATGCCTTTTGATAAAATGGAAGAGATATCCTCCAATTTGGCTACAGTTATTTCTGATTACATAATAAAAAATAAATTAAAACTTGGTGAAGATATATTCTTTCTAATATCCGCTGATGCAAATCATTACGGAAAAGATTTCAATAATCTTGCCTTTGGTGAAGGAGAATCTGCCTGGGAGAGGGCTCTTCAATTTGACAGGATGTTGATCGATAAATATCTCACTGGTGAAATTGATGAGAAGAAGATATATGGACTCACCACTGAACTATGGGGGAAAACCTATCTTGATTATAAAAATTCCTACTGGTGCGGGAAATACTCCATCCCTTTTGGGCTTATTTCTATTGAAAAGATTGTATTTAAAGTCTCGAATAAAAAAATTAAAGGTCAACTCTTCCGTTTTTCTGACACATACAGCGAGGGTGTTATTCCTTTAAGAAAGATTGGGCTTGGAACAACAGCTCCCTTCTCCCTCCGTCACTGGGTTAGTTTCTTCTCAATCGGTTATTATTCTGATTGAATTCGCCCTATAGACAGATTTGAATAGTTAATTTAAAATAGAATCTTAATTTTATTTATGGAGGAATAATAATGAGAATATCCGAGAGAGGGAAAAATATTCAAGCATCCCCTATAAGGAGACTTGTCCCCCTTGCAGATTCAGCGAAAAAAAGAGGAATAAAGGTTTACCATCTGAACATAGGGCAGCCGGATATCCCAACTCCTGAGCCAGTTTATGAGGCAATAAGGAATTTTAACGAAAAGGTTCTCAGTTATGGACCATCTCAAGGACTTCCTGAATTAAGGGAGGAGATTGCAAAATACTTTAATGAGTACGGAATTGATCTCAGCATGGAGAATGTTTTGATAACTGTTGGTGGGAGTGAGGCTATTCACTTTGCCTTTTCTGTCATAGCTGATCCAGGAGATGAAATAATTATTCCAGAGCCCTATTATACCAATTACAATGGATACGCTTCCTTTGCAGGGATTAAAATTGTTCCTGTCACATCAAAGGCTGAAGATGGATATAGACTCCCTTCTGTGGAAGAGATTGAGAGTAAAATCACTCCAAGGACGAAAGGAATTCTTATCTGCTCTCCCAACAATCCTACTGGAACTGTTTACAATGATGAAGAGCTTGGAAGGATTGTATATCTTGCCAAGAAGTATGACCTTTTCATAATTGGTGATGAGGTTTACAAAGAATTTATATACGATGGGTTGAAACATAGGAGCATCCTTGAGCTGAAGGGGGTTGAGGACAGGACAATTGTTGTGGACTCTATTTCAAAGAGATTCAGTAGTTGTGGAGCAAGAATTGGAGCAATAATAACAAGGAATAAAGAGGTGATGGATTCCCTTGTTCGATTTGCTCAGGCAAGGTTGTGCCCACCAACAATTGAACAGGTCGGTGCAATAGCTGCATACAGGATGGGAATATCCTATTTTAAACCAATAAATGAGGAGTATCAGAGAAGAAGGGATGCTATGTTCTCTGCCCTTGAAAGAATGGAGGGGGTCGCAATAAAAAAACCCCAGGGTGCTTTTTATATTTTTGCCAAACTTCCTGTTGATGATGCTGATGAATTTGCCCAGTGGCTTCTTAGAGACTTCTCAGTGGATGGGGAAACTGTTATGGTTGCCCCTGGAAATGGTTTTTATGGAACAGAGGGACTTGGAAAGAATGAG
>Ga0123519_10002712_pt1 | contig 29689 bp, 24 predicted proteins | sample YelNatPaOPRAMG02_FD_87396 | JGI IMG/M metagenome (GOLD analysis project Ga0123519, IMG submission 87396) | Hot spring microbial communities from Yellowstone National Park - Yellowstone National Park OP-RAMG-02 (version 2) | ecosystem: Environmental > Aquatic > Thermal springs > Hot (42-90C) ... | reverse complement strand
GAATGAAGCGAAACCCCAGATGGCGGATGAGGTTGAGCGCCACGGTGCGCAGGCTGCTCAACGCCAAAGCCACCGCACGCGCGTGGTTGCGATCCTCGCCATACGAGACGTCACGCACCCAAAGATGCGATTTTCTATCTCCCAATGACCGCGCAACCACACCAGCGTCCGCTGAGCATCGAATGCTGGAAGATGAGCACCTGCCACCCAGAATGCTCCTTCCTCGCTTTGCCATTCCGCCTGCCCAATCCGCCGTCGGTAGCGCCGCACGCGACCACTCCAACACACCTCCGGCCAGCCATACTCGCGAGCCAGGTTACTCCCCCAACGCCAGGCTCGCCACAACCCAGATCTCGTGCCGCGTCCAACGGTTTGAGCAATAATTCCTGATACGCCTGCGCCCATTGCCACATCCCGCGCAGAGTACTCTCCCCGTACAAGGCCGCCAAGATGTCAACAATGCCAACAATCCTACCAACGGATAGCGCCATCCCTGTTGCCGCCGCAGGTCGGGCACCGTGCGCAAATAGTCTAACAAACTCTTCCCACGACCGGATGCCATCGCGAGTCTTTCCCTTTCTCCACGCATTTGTCCCTATAAAATAGCACGTGATATAAAAGAAAAAACCCTGGGTTCTAACCCGCAGGGGTTGCTGCAGTCGCCAGCTGATCTCAGCGCGAGACGAACAGGCCCACCAATTGTGCGCGTGTGGTTTCCAGACGCCCAGCAATCACACGGCAAATGCGGTTCATCAGTATATAACACAGCTGGGCATCGCTCGCGAAGAGTGCCAACAAATCGCGGCTGGAGAAAGCCAGTGCAGTCACCGGGGTGGCACACTGCGCTGAGGCGGTATAAACATAGGGCTCGACAACTGCCGACCAACCGAAAACTTCCCCCTGGGTGAGCGTCATCAGCAATTCGCGACGCATCCCCTGGGCATCGCAGTCCACCGTCAGATCCACCCAACCGTCGAGCAGGAGATACAGCATTGTGGCAGGCTCGCCCTGCCGGAAGATTGTCTCGCCCTCAGCAAAATGCCGCTGGCAGGCGCGTGCGGCAAGGGCGCCCAACACCCGTTCCTCCAATCCGGCGAAGAAGGGCCAACGTGCCAGAAGGTCAGAGGTCACCATAGACAACACTGGCAGGGATAGAGCTAATCAAACCGCGTGCGTAGCAACGTATGCTACTCCAGGGCTAAAGCTCCGCGCTAGTATCCCAGGGCCTGATGGGCTACCTGACCGATGCAGCGCGCAGTCGGCCGCAAGCTGACTTTCGTCATCGGCCGTGAGATGCATTCCGCAGCGCATCTCCGCCTCCGACCACCCCATGTCCCCACTGTAGAAGGATGGGCGCACCCTATTGCACGTAGGCCGGCAATGCTTCCATGCGCAGGTCGCGCAGACGCTCCCGGATGACCTGGGCCATCTTCTCCATCATCAGGCAACCGAACTGCCAGTCCGACGGGAAGGCGTTCCGAATGCGCTGACAGTCAAAGCGCACGACACGGCAGCGCGTCATCGCTTTGGCGCCGGCGGTGGTCTCATGAGGGGGCACCAGGCCGGACCAGCCAAACACGTCGCCCGGACCGACCGTGCTGGTGACCACCTGTTGCCGCGGCAGCTCCACGATGATGCCCACCTGCCCATCCAGCACCAGGTACAGGTCGTGCAGCTCCTCATCCTGATGGAAGAACCAATACCCCTCCTCCACTTCCATCTCTTCTGCAGCCATTGCCAGAGCGCTGATCTGATCAAACGTCAGGCCACCGAACAACGGATATCGGCGGAGCAGCTCAGGTGAGACCATCTTCCTCCCTCCTCTGCACATGCTAGCATGGGCAAACATCGAGGAGGCGCTGCGCCTCTCGCCTCGATGTTTGCCCACCGATTCAACTGCCGCCCCGTACCACCCGATCAACGATGTGATGTTGGGCGTCGCGGATGATGACCTCCAAGGGCATCTGGCCCGGCAGGGCATGCGTCGCGCATGCTATACATGGATCGTACGCGCGGAAGGCCATCTCGATACGATTCAATACCCCATCTGTGATGGCCGTTCCCTTCTTAATCAACCCCTGTGCCGCCTTGCGGATGGACATGGCGATCGGCGCATAGTTGTTGGTCGTGCCCACGATCAGGTTGACGCGCGTCAGGATGCCCTTCTCGTCCGTCCAGTAATGGTGGGTCAGGGTGCCGCGCGGCGCCTCCACGCAGCCCACACCTTCATCCGGCGTGCTGGTGACCGGCGTGCGCAGATTGGGGTCGGTGATCTCCGGATCGTTGATCAGCTCCACCATGCGCTCGGCGGCATAGAGAACCTCGATCAAACGTGCCCAGTGCGTCGCCAGGCGATAATGAATGGGCTGATAGCGTCCATCGCGTTTTTTGCTGCCCAGCGTCTCGTACATCTTTTCGTACGCTTCCTGCGCACGCGGTGTCGCCATGCCGTCCGCAGCGTTCAGTCGTGACAGGGGCGTGGCACAATAAACGCCGCTTCCCTTACCGTCCACAAAACCCTTCCACCCCACACCGCGCAGATAGGGGAACTTCAGGTAGGTCCACGGCTCGACGTGCTCTGCGATGTGGGTCACGTATTCGCGCGGATGGTAGCGCACGAAGCCCTTGCCCTCAGGATCGACCACCCGGATCATGCCGTCGTAGAAATTGACGCAGTTGTTGGCATCCACCGTGCCCATATAGTAGGTGCGATCGGTGTAGGTGTCCGAGAGGATCATGTCCACGTACGCTTTGTTCTTCAGCACGATGTCCTCGAAGAGCTTCAGGCTGAACAGGCCGAATTCGACATTCTGGCGCGATATCTCGGCAAACTCCTGTTGCATCTCCTTGGTGATGGCCTTGCTCCAGCCGCCCGGCAGCCCGGCCACGGGATGGACGCCGCGCCCGCCCAGCTCTTCAATGATATGGTGGTTGCGGATGCGGCAATCTATCACCTGTTTGCCGATCTCGACACCCACCTTGTGCACCACGCCCAGGATGTTGCGCTCGGCCGGGGGCGCGTCCGGCCCCACCACGAAGTCCGGCCCGCCCAGGGCATAAAAGTGCGTCGTGTGGTCGGTGACATAGAAGGCGGAGTAGAAGAACTCGCGCACCTTCTTCACCGCCGACGAGGGCTCCACGTGGTACAACGCATCCAGGGCTTTGGTTGACGCCATATGATGCGCTTCCGGACAGACGCCACAAATACGGGTGGTAATGCGCGGCATCTCCTCGGCCGGACGCCCCACGCAGAACTGCTCGAACCCGCGCAACTCCGGGATGAGCAGATAGGCGTTGGCGACATTCCCCTGGTCATCCAGGAAGATCTCGATCTTGCCGTGGCCCTCCAATCGGCTGATGGGATCAATGCTGATGCGCTTCATCGGACACCTCCTGTGTGCTGTTGCCCGTCTGCACGCGCGCACGCTGCAACAGCGAATGCGCCATGCTGAAGCGATAGAGCGTGCCGGCGGGATCTACTAATGTTTTCATCACCTCCTCAATCATAGGCTCCAGTTTTGCTTCCTCATCGCGCAAGGTGCCCACGCCCAGCACCGAGGCCAGTGCGGAGAGCATGCGGGCACCCTGATCGTCCACGCCGTCCAACGGGCCATAACAACCGCGGCACCCTATGCCAACGCGCGGGCAACGCGCGTTGCAGCCCGAACGGGTGGCCGGCCCCATGCAGAACAACCCTTGCTCCAGCAGACAGAGGCCCGGCTCCGGCACGATCTCATGGGGACGATAGAAACGCATGATGGTCTTCTCGTGCTTTTCCAGGGGACACTCGTCGCAAACGGACACCTTGCCGGCGCCAATGATAGTCGAGCCGGGTGCGGGCAAGGGCGCGCCACTCACAATCGCCTCTAACACGGCCCAGATTTGGTGTGGCTCGGGTGGACAGCCCGGGATAACGTAATCCACCGGCACCACCTGATCCAGCGAGCGCACACGGTCGTAGAAGACCGGGATGTGTAGCTCCCCCTCCGCGACCTTAGAAACCGGCTGAGGCAGGACGCGCTTGGGGTTGTCGGTGGAAATGCTATTGATGTATGCCGTCTCGAAGATGGCTTCGGCAGTGGTCAGGTTGGCCAATGCCGGGATGCCCCCCTCGCAGGCACATGAGCCGAAGGCTACCAGCACCTTGGACTTGCGGCGCAACAGGTGGGCCATCTCCTCGTTCTCCGAGGTGCGGATGCCGCCGTTGAAGAGGCAGAGATCAATGTAGCCATCCGGATAACCTTCCACGTCCTTGACCTTGAAGTCGGCGGCACAGGGCCAGAAGGCAATATCGAACGCCTCGTCCACCGCCAGGATCTTGTCGCCGATGTTCAGCACGGCAATCTCACAGCCGCCGCATGAGGCGGCCCAGTACATCGCGAATTTGGGTTTTCCATTGCCGGCCATGGTCATGCCTCCTCCGTCATCGGCGTGGCGACTGCTTCGGCCTTGGGTGCGCCTGCCGCGGCTGCCGGATGGCCGTCACCGCCCAGCACCGTCTGGCGCCAGCGCAGCGGCCCCAACGCGCGCAGCTGCTCGGTCATGCGGTTGACTGCCTCGGCCAACACAGTCCCCTCGGACGCAGACGCCCACACCAGCTGGAGGCGCTCCGGTTCAATCCCCAGCTGGCGTATCAGGCGCTTGAGCAGGACATATCGGCGCAGCGCTTTGAGGTTGCCTTCGATATAGTGGCATTCACCTGGATGACATCCTGCGATGAGCACACCATCCGCGCCCTCGCGAAATGCCTTGAGCACCAGGTCCGGCTCGACGCGGCCGCTGCACATCACCCGGATGGGCCGCATGTTAGGCGCATAGTGCAGGCGCGCCGTGCCGGCCAGGTCGGCGGCGCGGTACGAACACCAGTTGCACAGAAAACCGACGATCACAGGTTCATATGTAGCACTCATTGTTTCCTCTCCTGCAGGTGATCCCCCCGCACAGATTTATGAAATCCCTGCCAACTACACCGATACTTCCATCGCCTGGCGCACATCCCACAAGATGCCCTCCACCTGTGCCATCAACTGGCGGTGGGTGAAATGGGCGCCGGTGATCGCAGCGCTGGGACAAGCAGCCACGCATGTGCCACACCCCTGACACAAGGCAGAAATCACCTCGGAGATCTTGCGATCCTCGTGATAGACAATTGCCTTGTAAGGGCAGAGATTGTTGCAGATGCGGCAGCCGGAACACTTTTCCGGATCGATGAATGCCTTAATGGGCTCCATCACCACCGTGCCGCGCCCGATCATACCGGCCACGCGCGCTGCGGCGCCGGCCCCCTGCGCCACCGTCTCGGGGATGGCCATCGGCCCCTGACAGGCGCCGGCGATGTAGATGCCCTCCACCATGGTGAGCAGCGGGTCGAGCTTGGGATGGCGCTCGGTGAAGAAACCGGCAAAGTCACAACCCAGCCCGAAGAGCTGCGCCACCTGACGCGCATCCTTACGCGGCTGCACCCCGACGCTCAGAATCACCATATCCACCGGGATGCGCCGCTGCTCGCCGAATAGGGTATCATACACCTGGATGATCAGCTTGCCCTCCTCGTCCGCCGTGCGCGCGACATCGGTCACCTCGGCCACGCGCCCCCGGATCATGTTGGTGCCTTCCATCATGACGCGATGGTAAAACTCCTCATAGCGCTTGCCTGAGGCGCGGATGTCGATGTAGAAGTTGTACACCTCGGCGTCAGGCAGGCGCTCTCGCACCAGGTGGGCAAACTTGAGCGAGTACATACAGCACACGCGCGAACAATACTCGTTGTAGTTCTCGTCGCGTGAGCCCACACAGTGGATGATCCCGACGCTCTTGGGCGGATTCCCGTCCTTCATGACAATGCGCCCGCCAGTGGGGCCAGAAGCATTCACCATGCGTTCAAATTGCACGCTGGTGATCACATTGGGCAAGCGTCCGAAGCCATAGTGTGGGATGCGCGTCGCGTCAAACGGGTCGTAGCCCGTCGCGACGATGATGTTGCCCACCTCAAATTGGATGATCTTATCCTGCTGCTCGAAATCAATGGCATTGGTCGGGCAGAAGATCTGACAAGCCTTGCACTTGCCCTTCTGGAAGTAGATGCAGTTCTCGCGGTCGATCACCGGGTACTTGGGTACCGCTTGCGGGAAGGGGCGATAGATCGCCTTGCGCGTGCCGATGCCCGCCTCGAACACCTGATCCACCACCTTCTTGGGACATTTCTCCTCGCAGATGCCACAGCCGGTGCACAACTCCTCATTCACGTAGCTGGCCTTCTTGCGCACGGTCACGGTGAAGTTGCCCACATAGCCCTCCACCGCCTCCACCTCGCTGTAAGCCAGCAACGTGATGTTGGGATGCTGGCCCACGTCCACCATGCGCGGCGTCAGGATACAGGCGGCGCAGTCCAGGGTGGGGAAGGTCTTGTCCAGCTGGGCCATATGACCACCGATGGAGGGCTCGCGCTCCACCAAGTAGACGTGATAGCCGGCGTTGGCCAACTCCAAGGCGGCCGTGATGCCGGCGATGCCCCCGCCCACGATGAGGGTGTTGGGGTTGATGGTCACCGTGATCATCTCGAGCGGCTCGTGGAGCAGAACGCGCTGAATGGCGCCGTTGATCAGCGCTTTTGCCTTCTGCGTCGCCGCCCCCTTGTCGTCCGTCGCCCAGGCGTCCAGCTCGCGGATGTTGGCCATTTCCACCAGGAAGGGGTTCAGGCCGGCGCGTTGCGCTGCCCCACGGAAGGTCTTCTCGTGCATATGGGGCGAGCACGCCGCCACCACAACGCGCGTCAGACCCAGCTCCTTGATGTCCTTCTCGATAAGATCCTGCCCCAGGCTGGAGCACATAAACTTGTAGTCACGCGCAATGGCCACATCGGGCAGCTCCCCTGCCCAGCGCGTCACCTCGGCAACATCCACCATACCGGCGATGTTGGTGCCACAGTGACAGATGTACACACCGACACGTTCACTCATAATCGTTTCCTCCTCTGCTACGCCATCATAGCGCTGCATGAACCAGCTCAATGAGCTCTTTGACCGCCAGACGCTGCTCGTATCCGGTGGTCTTCACCGCATCTCGATACATCGTGACATCCTTGGGGCAGGTCACCACCAGAGCTTGCACGCCCTCCAGGGCGGCTGCCTCACGGATGCGTGCCTCGCTGGGGCGTTCCTGCACCGATTGCTCTTCCATCCAGATGCGCCCGCCCCCGGCGCCACAACACGCCGCGCGGTCGCCACAGCGCGGCATCTCCACCAGCTGACAACCGGTCGCCAGGATGAGGCGGCGCGGCGCATCGTACACGCCGTTGTAACGCCCGAGATAGCACGGGTCGCTGTAGGTCACCGTGTAGCCCAGGCGATGGCTGAACTTCAGCGCGCCGGATAACAACAGCTGATCGAGCAGCTCGGTGTAGTGGAGCACCGGCCGGCCGTTCAGCACCTCCGGCGGATATTCGTTCTTGAGGGTGTTGTACGAGTGGGGATCGGTGGTGACGATGGCCTTGAAGGAGCAACGGCTCAGCACGGTCGTGTTGCGGTGCACCAGCATCTCGTACAGCCCTTCCTCGCCCACGCGGCGCACGTCGTTGCCGGCGTTGCGCTCCCCCTCGTACAGGATGCCGAAGTCCAGGCCCAGCTTCTGGAACACCTCCGCCGTCTTGCGCGTGATGTCGCTCAACGTCGCGCTGTAGGAAGCATAATCGCCCACAAACCAGAGGTACTCGACGCTCTCCTTGCGCGCATCCTTGATCGGCGGGTCAAAACCCTGTGCCCAGCGCCCGCGCACGCGCTCCGACTGGCCGAACGAGTTGCCGTAGCGACCCAGGTTGGCCAGCGCTTCCTGCAGCATGCTGTCCATGCGCCCTTCGTTGACCAGCTGACGGCGCATGTCCACTATCGTGTCAATGTGCTCGATGAGCACCGGACATTCGCGCACGCATGCCCCACACGTGGTACAAGACCACAGCGTGGCGTCCTGGACGACCTCGCCCACCAGCGCCGGCACTTTGGCCGACCCGTTGCCGCCGTTGAGCAGCATGTGCCCATCGCGCCGCAGCGCGGTGCGGATGCTCACCATCAGCTCCTTGGGGCTGAGCGGCGTCCCGGCGGCGAAGGCGGGACATGCATCCTGGCAGCGCCCACATTCCGTGCACGCCTCGCTGTCCAACAACTGCTTCCAGGTGAGGTCGCGCAGGCTGGTGACGAAGAGCGGCTCACCGGAAGCGGTCTGCGGCTGCGGCGCCAGCCGGCCCGTCGGACGGTCCAGCTTGGAGAAGAAGACGTTCAGCGGCCCGGTGATCACGTGCAACATCGTGCTCTGGGGCAGGGTGACGAACAGCAGCGCCACGCTGAGCAGATGGAAGAACCAGAGCCCCCAGTGCCAGCCCAAGAGCGTGGCATCGGAAGCGCCGGTTGCCAGCCATAATTGCGCCACCAGCCAGCCCACCGGCGTCCACCAGGCCCACTCCGGTCGTGCGACGGACAGGCGTGACGATTCGACGGCAAGCCCGCCGAGCACGATCACCACCACCAGCACCAGCGAGTAGGTGAAGCGCGGTGCCAACGTGAGACGGCGCGGCCGTTGCACGAAACGGCGATAGGCAGCCATCGCCGCCCCCACCAGAAAGATGAAGGTGAAAACGTCCAGGCCGAGCTTGTAAACCAGATAGGTGTTGCCGTACAGGAAGCCGATGAAGTGCGAATGGATCGTCGCCAGGATGGTGCCCCACAGGAACACGAAGAAAGCCCACGCCAGCGCCACGTGCATCACACCGGGATAACGTTGGCTCAGCACGCGCACCTGCACAATGGCATATTGGATCAGTCGCCAGATGCGGATGTGCAGCCGATCCCAACGCTTCTCCTGGCGACCGAGACGCCACCACAGACTGACCGCCTGATAGAGGCGGAAGAGCAGCACCAACGTCGCCAGGCCCATAATGCCATAGGCATAGAGCTCCGGCGGCCCTAGTGTGTCGGGGATACCCCAAAAGTCAACCCGTTCCGGCATCCTTGCACGCTCCCTTCCTTATGTTGCTAGTGCTTCGCCTGGCGCACTTTCTCGGTAAGGACGGGGACGAGCTCAAACAGATCGAGCGTCGTCCCATAACGGGCGATGTCGAAGATCGGCGCGCTGGCGTCGGTGTTGACGGCAATGATCGTCTGGCTGTCGGTGATGGCTTCGGCGTGTTCGGGCGCGCCGCTGATGCCCAGCGCCAGGTAGAGGCGCGGTTTGACGCGCTTGCCCGACTTGCCCACCAGGCGCGTCGTGGGCAGCCAACCCTGGTCCACCACGGGACGTGAGGCGCTCACCACGCCGCCCATCGCCTCGGCCAGCTCACGCACCATCTCGATGTTGTCGGCGTTCTGGATGCCCCGCCCCACCGAGACCAGGATGGCCTCTTTGGAGATATCTACATCGCCACTCTCCGGCTCGATATATTGCTTGAGGGTGATGCGCCCGCCCGCCGGCGCCGCCGGCGCGACCGTCTCGACAGGTGGAGGCTGGGTGCCCTTGCCCTGTTCGGCCTGGAAGCCGCCCGGCACCATCGCGACCAGCGCATGGGGCGCGGGGATCTCACCCTCGGCCATCACCTTGCCGCCGCACAGCTGGCTGATGTACATCAGGCGGCCGTCATCGGTGCGCACGCTGCGGCAGTAGCTCACCAGCGGCCAGCCCAGCTGCACGGAAAGCCCGCCGGCCAGCTCGGCGCCGATCGAGGTGTCGCCGAACAGCACCACCCGCGGCGCCTGTGCACCGATCAGGCCAGCGAGCGCCTGTTGATACACATCGGGGATGAAATCAGCCAGCCGTGGATCGTCCATCACCAACAAGCGGTCCACCGCCACGTCCTGCGCCAGGTTTTGCACGTTGTGTCCCAGCAGGACACCCACCACCTGGCCACCGCTCGCCGCGGCCAGCTGACGCGCGGCCGCACACAGGACGTAGGAGATGTCCGCAATCTGACCCCTGAGGTGTTCGATCACCACATAGATGTCCTGGCTCATGGTCTCGCTCCTGTGCGTTGCACTTGCGTTGCCTCACAGCACGCCCATCTCACGGAACAGCGCCACCAGCTTATCGGCGACCTCATCCGGCTTGCCGTCGAGCATGGTGGCGCGCGCGGCGACCTCGGGCTTGTACATGCGCGCCACAGCAGGCCCGCCGCCGGTGTCCAGCATCGCCACCGTCTGCTCCTCGATGGTGGCGGTCTTCATCGCCTGGCGGATGCGGCTGAACGCCACGTAGCGCGGTGGCTGATCGGCCGCCTGGATGCCCAACACCGCCGGCAACACCACATCCAGCTCGGCGGCCAGCCCGCCGGGATATTCTTTTCGCACCGTCGCGTGGCCGGCGCCGATCGTCACGCCGGCGACATACCCGACGTAAGGCAATCCGAGGTAACCGGCCAGCAGCGGCCCCATCGAGCCGTCCAGGTCGCTGTGGCTTTGCACGCCGGTCAGCACCAGGTCGGGCTGCAACGGCTTGATCACCTCTGCCACCGCACGCGCCATGGCATGATTGTTGACGGCCTGGCCAAAGCTGTCACACAGTTTGATCAGGCGGTCGGCACCCTTGGCGGCGGCGGTGTAGAGCACGTCGTCCACCCCTTCCAGGTCGGGCGCCAGCACCGTCACATGGCCACCGCCGCGCTCCTTGAGCAGGATGGCTTGCTCAATGGCGTGCCCGTCGAACTCGTTGAGCTGTAAGCGCACCGTGTCGGGATCAAGGGCGGTGCCGCTGGGGTCTATGACCAGCTCCTCGACCAAGTCGGGCACCAGTTTCACGGGAACGACAATATGCATGGGATCACCTCCTTCAGTCACCCATCGCCTCGGCGAGCAGCTCGGCGATGTCGCGCACGATCAGGCGCCCTGCTCCCGGCACCGTCTTGGTGGCATCCTCGAAGCGCGGCGCCTCGTAGGGGCACGCCACGGCCAGGATATCGGCGCCGACTTTCATCGCCTCACGCACCCGCCACTCCGACAGGCGGATGTGTGCCTTCTCCCACTGGAAGCCATCCATCCACATGCCGCCGCCTCCACCGCCGCAGCACAGGCTGGTGGTGCGGTTGTGCGGCATCTCGACCAGCTCGACACCCGGAATGGCGCTGAGCAGCTGGCGCGGCGCCTCGAACACCCCGTTGGCGCGCCCCAGGTAGCACGGGTCGTGGTAGGTCACCCGCGCGTTCACCTCGTGTTTCAGAAGCGGCTTGAGCGCGTCCAGGCGCTCGGCGAGGAACTCGGTGTAGTGGCGCACCGGGTAGGAAATGCCCAGCCGCGGATACTCGTTCTTGAAGGCATTGTAGGCATGCGGGTCGCCGGTGACGATCTCCTTGAATTCATATTGCGACAGGGCACGTCCGTTCTTCGCCGCCAGCATCTCGAACAGGCCGCGCTCGCCTGCCAGGCGCTGCGAGTCGCCGTCGCTGACCTCCTCGGCGCCCAGGATGCCGAAGTCCACGTGGAGCGCGTTGAACACATTGGCCAGCGCACGGCTGACCGGCTGGACGCGCGGGTGATAGGAGCCGTAGTCGCCCACAAACCAGAGCACATCAACCGGCCGGCGCTCCTCGCTCATAATCGGCACGCGCGGCTTGACCCCCTTGGCCCAATCGGCACGCTTGCGCGGGGATTCGCCCAAGGGGTTGCCGTAGCGCTGGGTGTTCTCCAACGCAATCTGCAGCTCGGAGGGGATGTTGCCGGCGAGCAGGAGCTCCTCTTTGGCGCGCGTCATCAAGCCGGCCGTGAGCGGGATGCGCACCGGGCAGACCTGGGAGCAGGCGTAACACGAGACGCACATCCACACCGTATCCGCTTCGGTCACCCGCTCGAAGCGTTGTGCGCGCAGGGCAGCGATCATCTTGCCGGGCGGATAGTCCATCAGGTAACCGAAGGGACAGACACCGTTACAGGTGCCGCACTGCAAGCACGTGCGCACCTTCTCTCCGCCGGAGATCTCGTGCAGGCTGGCATAGAAGCTCTTGCTGAACGTGGCGGAACTCTGAGGAACTGTTGCCATCATGGCACCTCCTGACCTGTATCCTTCTCAGGAAGAAACAAAACTACCGGTTTGAGCAAATGGAAATGGTGAAATAAATCACGAGCATTACAATTCCATCATATCAGTGATGCATTTGATTGTCTATGGGGGATTTCCCTACTCCAGGAGGGGGGAAAGTCCTCCTCTTGGGAAACGAAGGGGTTGTCGAGGCTATGCTGCGCGCGTCCGCAGCCGATGGATGTTTGCCGCCGAGCACACCGAGGGCGCGGAGAAACCAGAAAAACTCCGTATGCTTAGCGCGCGTTCCGCGGTAAGAAATTTTGTACCGCTCTCTGACGGTCACGGCTCGGATGACCCTTGCAACTCTGGGTTACCGCTTCAACTTGCCCCCAAATTGAAATACACCCGGGTGATCACGCCCCATTGACATAGCTGGCCTCGCCATAGTATGATTAGAGGGGAAAGGTCACTTAATGTAGTTGTGAAGGAGTTGCGGGTATCATGGAGAAGATGGCGCCGGCACTGCATCAAAAGTTGGGGGCATCCCCTGATAGTATCGTAGCGCTGATCGTGCGCACCGATGGAGATCCTGCACGTTACCTGCCACGTCTCGCCGAATTAGGCTTTGCTGTGGGACATCAGTTCCGTCTTCTGCCAGGGGTATCCGTGCGAGGACGTGCTCGCGCCGCTCTATCCCTATTAGACGAAGCGTGGGTCCTCCGAGTCGAAGAAGACCAACCAGTCACCACGATGTAATCGCAGGAGAAAGGCGATGGCTTATAAAATCTCACCCGATCTGCAGATGCGCATGCGCTCAGCGGCTGCAACGCAGCCTCTCCGCATTATTGTGCGCCATCGAGGACTTCCTGCCTTCATGAGGTCGGGTGCTCACGCCCTCAGAGCAGGCGAGATCGCTATCCGACGTCAGTACCGCCTGGTTTCGGCGACCGCCATGGAGGTTTCAGCTTCTCATATCGAGACATTGATTCAGGACGACACAGTGGAATACATCTGGCCTGACCTTCCGGTGCACACATGCCTAGATGTGTCCGTGCCACGGATTCGCGCTCCCCAAATATGGAACCTGGGGTTACGTGGCGAGGGGATTCGCATCGCTATCCTGGACACTGGAGTCGATCCCCAGCATCCCGACTTCGCTGGACGTATTGCGGCAATGACCAGCTTTGTGGGCGGTGACGGTAGTGACGATAACGGACATGGCACCCATGTGGCAGGGATTGCTGCTGGAAGCGGCGCCGCTTCTAACGGCCGCTTTCGAGGTGTGGCACCGGCGGCCAGCTTGTACATCGCTAAGGTCCTGGACGCCAATGGCGATGGTCTGATGAGCAATGTGATGGCAGGGATCGAGTGGGCAGTAACTCAGGACGTGCACGTGATCAATTTGTCGTTGGGCGGTGATACCTCAGGCGATGGTACAGACGCCCTTTCGACTCTGTGTGACCAAGTGGTGCGCCAGCTAGGCATTGCTATATGCGTGGCCGCGGGCAACAACGGACCAAGTAATTCCACTATTGGCGCTCCAGGCGTCGCGCGTCGTGTGATCACCGTAGGAGCCGCAGACGACGCTGACCATGTGGCTCAGTTCTCCTCGCGTGGTCCCACTCTGGATGGACGTATCAAACCAGATATCGTTTTTCCAGGTACAGGTATCGTATCAGCACGTGCCAGTAATGCCCGGGTGGGGCGCCCAACACAGCCATATTATGCCGAGCTATCCGGCACCAGTATGGCAACTCCCCACGCCACCGGTGCGGTGGCACTGCTTTTGCAGGCGAACCCGAACCTAAGACCGGAGGATGTCAAACGCGCGCTGCTAGGAGGAGCGCTCGACCTCAATGAGATGCCCACAGCACAGGGCAGTGGACGTGGTGACCTATTGGCCGCCTATCAGCGTGCAATGCGTCCCACACCCGTCCAGCCAGAAGAGGTTGCTGCAGGGAATTGGTGGGGGCAGCTGCGACGAGTATTGGGTGATATCTGGTGACAATGCGATATTGCCACGCCCCTTCACCTCTTACAGGGCTCATGAGGCACCCATATGCGCTCCAATGCTGATACTCCTTTACTATCGGTAATTATCCCAAACTGGAATGGAGCACATCATCTGCCGCTATGCCTCGACGCGTTGCGTGAGCAAACTTACCCACGGATAGAAATCATCGTAGTAGATAATGCTTCCACGGATGGCTCGCGGGAGTTGCTGAGAACCCACTACCCCGAAGTGCGCACATTGGTGCTGAAACATAATCTGGGGCTCACAGGCGCTATGAACCGTGGTCTAGAGATGGCCAGAGGAGAGCTGATCGCTTCGCTTAACAATGACACCCAGGTGACGCCCATATGGGCTGCTCAACTCCTTTATGCTTTACAGAGGCACCCGGAGGCAGGGATGGCTGCCAGCAAAATCTTGTTGTTCGACCGACGTGATGTGCTACACTCGGCTGGGGACACGTGCGGCATAGATGGCATCCCTATCAACCGTGGCGTATGGCAGCGGGATGAGGGCCAGTTTGACAGAGAAGAATACGTATGGGGTGCATGTGGTGGGGCAGCGCTCTATCGACGCAAGATGCTTGAGGACATTGGCTTCTTCGATGAGGATCTGTTCATGTATTGCGAGGATGTCGATCTGAATTGGCGCGCCCAATTGGCCGGCTACCGATGTATTTTTATGCCCCAAGCCATAGTTTACCATAAGCTAAGCGCTACAGGTGGTGGCAAAATCGCCAGCTATTTCACCGGGCGTAACACCATCTGGGTTCTAGCGAAGAACTATCCCGAAGCGTTGTGGCAACGTCACTGGCAGGCAATAGTGCGCGCGCAGTGGCGCATTGCCAGCGAAGCGCTTAAGGCCTGGCGCGGTGAAGCGGCACGTGCCCGCTTACGCGGCCAGTTGGCGGGGTTGCTGGGATTACCACACTGGCTCAAGAAACGACGTCAGATACAGCACTTATTCCGTGTTTCAATAGAAACGATCGAGCAACAGCTACTAGCTCAAGAGCGACCCACTAATCAATAGTGAACCGTCACAGGCGTTCCTACTTCCGCCCAGTTAAACAACCATTCCGCATCGGCTACCGAAAGATTGACGCAACCGTGGCTCATGGGCCGACCAAAGTTGCTGTGCCAGTAGGTGCCATGCAGTGAATAACCGCGGTAAAAGTACATGATGTAGGGCACGTTGGGCAGGTAGTACCCTGGCCCTGACATGGGCGCCGAGATATACTTAGCATAGATACGGTAGGTACCCACGACGGTAGGTGTGGCCGGCAAACCTGTAGAGACGAGTGTCTGGAATACAAGCGTCTGTCCGGCATAAGCGCGCAAGACCTGATACGTCAGATCTACATCAATCCATTTGCTACCATAATCCGTCGTTGGAGGAGTCGGAGGCGCAGGGGCTGGTGTCGAGGCACCATTGGGGATCACCAATCGTTGGCCGACATAGATGAAGTTGGGGTTTGCCAGCCCATTCGCTGCCATCAAAGCAGCCACTATCGTACCGTAACGCAATGCTATGGAAGAGAGCGTATCACCTCGTTGTACAACATATGTGCTCCCGCCATGAACTGGGGACATTGTGGGTGTTTGCGCAGCACCAGGGATGATGAGGCGCTGTCCAACGTATATCCATGCATTCCAGCGCAGCCCATTTGCAGCGGCCAGCTGTGCTGGTGGGATTCCATAGCGCGCTGCGATGCCGGTCAATGTGTCACCAGGTTGCACGACGTAAATAGCACCGCCTTGGGCATAGGCTGTTGTTGCCGGCAGACACGTCCATATCAGGCTGGCTACACATATGATCACTGCCAGCAATTTCCACTTGGGTTTGTCTCTGTGCAGCCATCCTCTTTGCCTTACGGAAAGCTTCATTGACGACACCTCCTTCCATCAACTACAATGCGCTTACATAACGCCGTTCGACCGTATATTGTATCTGGTAGATGCCGCGCGATCGGCATGCGGGTCGTGGTTTTTTGTCGGAGGAACTCACATGATTTTGTCACGTGAAGAGATGGAACGACACGAAATCGAACACCTGGCACCTTACGCGATGAAAAGTCGCTATACACGGGGGCGCGAGCATCTCGAAGAGGAGCATGCTTACCGCACCGTTTATCAGCGCGATCGTGATCGCATTCTGCACACCACCGCCTTCCGACGGTTGGAATACAAAACACAGGTTTTCATCACCAGCGAAGGCGATTACTATCGCACACGCCTCACGCACACTCTTGAAGTTGCTCAAATCGGACGTACCGTCGCACGAGCACTGCGCGCCAATGAAGACCTGACAGAAGCCATCTGCTTGGCACACGATCTAGGACATGGCCCATTCGGGCACAGCGGAGAGGCTACCCTCAACACTCTCATGAAAGGCCATGGTGGATTCGACCACAACCTACAGAGCCTACGCATTGTCGAGAAGTTGGAAAAACGCTTTCCTGACTTCGATGGGCTTAATCTCTCTTGGGAAGTGCGTGAGGGCATTATGAAACACGAGACGGAATACGATTATCCCGCGACCACCTCCGATGAACCGTGCCGCCGTGGCACATTGGAATGTCAGATTGTTAATGCCGCTGACGAAGTCGCTTACATCACATCAGACCTGGACGATGGGTTGCGTTCCGGGTTGCTCCTGCCACGTCAGCTCAGACAAGTGACCCTATGGGGCGAAATCGTCGAAACTCTGGACATTGATGTGACCACCGGTCTTTCCGAACTGGATCGCCACCGCATCATCCGACGTATGATAGGCCGGGAAGTGACAGATTTGATCACTGCAACCGACAGGCGGCTGCAGGATTGCCACGTCCACTCTCCTGACGACGCCCGTGCCTTGCCCGAGAATGTTGTTGCGCACAGCTTGGCAATGCAACGTCACAATCGCGAGATGAAGGACTTCTTGTATCACAATCTCTACCGCCATTGGCGTGTTATGCGCATGGCAAGCAAAGCGCAACGTCTGCTCTCTCGCCTATTCCGTCTGTACCTGGCAGAACCGTGGCTGTTACCTGAGCAAGTGCAAGAACGCATGATGCAGGCACGCCACAGCCAAGACGCCAGTGAAACCCCAGAGCGGATCGTTTGCGATTATTTGGCTGGTATGACGGATCGTTTCGCCCAACAAGAATACCAGAAGTTATTCGACCCATTGGAACGTGTATGAGCAGCTGTTACTTTAATCCTGGAGCACGCACATTCTCTTCTTACTCGACAGGCTCGTCTGTCGGAGGCGCGCTCTCCTCTATGGGAGATGTTACCTCTGTAACCGTCGTCCTAGGGCGCGCGGAGAGCGCCACACTCACTTTCTTGAAAAAGCTTCGAGGTGGCATGTTCTCATTCTCGCCATACTCCACCTCCAGAACAGCTGCTTTTAGGGCGAGAGTGGCGGTCTCCAGCGAAAGCGTCATACCTGGTTGGGCTAGAAAAGTCTCACCGCGTGCCGACAACCGATTGCGTAGGGTATCGTCGTTATAAGCATGCTCACTTGCCAATACCTTGGTAATGGTGCGAATGTCACCTTTATCAAACAACCATATCTCAAGGGCCACCACTTTGCGTGGCCTTTCCTGACCTATCACCTCCGAGATGCCCATACCACACTCGCCCTTGAAGACACCCTCTTCCTCAATCGAAAAGGATTCGTCGAAATTGTCCATGCCCAGCTCATAAATACTGCGCGCGGAAAGTAGCGCTCCCGGTTCAGGAGGCACGATCAAAGACGGCTCAGCTGCGCCTCGTGTTGGGCTGGGTACACCACGAGTACGGCGAACCCTCACCAAAAACATCGCCAACACTACGAGGGCAATAAGGACGAGCACTGCAATCAAGATGATAGGCCACGGTATCGTGACAATAGCATTGGCCGTTGTCTGTGACTGGGTCGCAATTGTCGGAACCACCGCTTCCTCACCGGGAAGAACAGATATCAACCCGATCTCGTTCCCGAACAAACTGATAAACTGGGCATGTTCTCGGTCACCTTTTTCAAAATAACGTGCCACCAAAGCGTTGAGTGCCGTGTTGACAAGGCTAGCATCCCAACCTTCAACTTGCTTAAGCTGTCCTGCCAATTCCACAACCTGACGTGCTTCAACTGCCATGCCTTGGTGCTCGTACTGAGCGTACAGCTCGGCGAGCGCGACCACTTTGTCCTCAAGCGGCCAGTCAAGAAGTTGCCGATGTACCAAGTCAATCTGACGGCGCAAGCTGTAAGAATCAGCCAGAGCTGCCACGTAGTTGATCTTGTCGGGTAAGCTGAGCTCGTAGGTGTATACCTCTCCCACGTATTGCACTGGCCAAAGCAGCCACCCGATTGCCAGCCAACCAATGAGAATGCCCACCACCAATCCACCAATACCAGCGATGAGTGCCATGCGATGGGGCGCACTTGACGCTCCGTCATCTGGTGCTGCACTACCTAGTGTTATATCTTTTGGCTTTGTGCTCATGGTCTGCTCTCCTATTGGGCAAAGCTCACCGGTAATCTTTACGTAAAGTATTTTACCATAAATCAGTGTGGAACACAAGTAGCTCAATACAAGAAATAAAGATGAGATCAGGTGCCAGACCGGTAAAGCTGCCGATAGCGGTAGTAATTGGCATAGATCAGGCGTACGTAATGTGCTGGCTCAGAAACTGGAGCCATCTCAACCAGCATATCTAAATCAGAGAAGTTTTCCAGCCACTGGCGCACCCTGCCTGGCCCGGCATTATATGCCATCAGTGCTGGTACGACCCGCCCGTCAAAGGCGTTGAGCTGTACATGTAGGTAATAGGCGCCGAAGGTCACGCTCACTACGGGCCGCCAGAGATCATCCAGCTGCCACTTCGTCCAGCCCAGTTGGCCGGCAATCCACTCACCAGTGGGTGGGATCACTTGTGCCAGACCACGCGCATCGGCAATAGAAGTGATGGAAGGTTCGAAGAGGCTCTCCTGACGGATGAGCGCCGCCAGAAGCAAAGGATCTAAGTTGCGCGTCTGCGCTTGCGCAATGATCAATTCGCGGAAATGCAACGGATAAGCTAGCTTATGCAGGAAGAAGGGCGCCTGTGCCCGCCGCTCTACGGGCGCTAGGCGCATCAAACGCTCAGCGCAAATGATGGAGAGGCGATATAGACCACGTTCGTGGAATGCCAGCGCCAACTGATACATCGCCAAGGGATCATCCCACCATTGCTGCTTGATTTTCTCAAATTCCTCCAACGCTTGGATGCGATGCCCCACCTCCAGCAGCGCCTCACCACGCTGCCAGGCAAGCAGCTCGGTGATCGCAGAGGGCAACGTTGCCAGGGAAGCGCCGGTCGGCACCTTCAGCCAGCTTCGGAGCCATTCCTCTGCCTCTGTCTGGCTCACCGCTAGCTCATTCAGCTGCTCCTCAAAACCACCAGAACGCAGGACAGCCACCCCTGCCAGCAATTCAGCGGCACGCAGCCCATAATATGAATCCGGCGCCAACCTCATGGCTGCTTGCCATGCCTGTTTCGCTCGTTCCTGATCACCCAAGGCTAAGCAAGCTTTGCCAATCCAGAAACGCGCAGCTACAGCAGCATCCGTATTGGGGTGCTTCTGCACTAATGCTTGCCATGCAGTGCGTGCAGCGGTGTAGTCGCCGCGCCGATAATCAAGCAAAGCGGCGTTGAAAAGTGCCTGGGGAACATTTTCCGCCTGAGGATAGCGAGCTGCCAGATCACGATAGGTTACGGCAGCACCTGCCAAGTCACCAACGGAAACTTGCAGGTTGGCAGCCCTCCAAAGTGCCTGCGGCGCCAGTGGAGAAGCAGGGTACTGGGTCACAAACTGACGGTAAACGTGTAGTGCCTGCTCCGTGTCACCGCGCAGAGCATGGGCAGCGGCCATCTCCAGCCAGGCATCCCCGGCGTGCTTACTCTGTGGCACCTTATCAATCAACTGTTGGCAGCGCTCGATGGACCGGCTGAGATCGCCATTCGCCTTCAAAGACAGCGCCAGGTACCACAGGGCCTCACCCTCACGCGCGTCCAACTTGCGCTGTACCACGCGGGTCAACGCATCGATCGCCGGCTGATAGACTTTGGCGTGATAATCCACCAGGCCGCGCTGATAGTCGTCTACCGGCACCCCTGCGTTTACCAGCTCGACCAGGGACAGGTAAGCGTATTGTGTCGTAGGGTAGCGGTTCACCGCCTCGAGATAGCGCTGCTGGGCTGCTTGCGGGTCACCTGCCTGAATAAGCGCCTGTGCCGCCAGGTACAGTATGCGGGATCGATAGGCATCAACACGTGCCACGCTTAGAATAGCATCGTATTGCTTCACCGCTTCCTGCGGGCGATTGCGTGCTAGTTCTGCCTGAGCAATACCCTCACGCATATAAACCAGCCAAGAGCTTTCCTTGGCCGCTTGCATGCCTTCCATGTATGCCTGTATAGCCGTGGCATAGTCGCTCAGCTGCATAGCTGCTTTTCCGATCCCATCGTAGGCCTCCATAGCTAGGACCTTGTTGAGACGCAAGTATTGGCGATAGGCCGCTAGAGCATTGCGCCATTCTTGCAATCCCTCATACGCTCGCGCCAACATGAACTGAGCTGGAGCGATGCGTCGATCATCCGGGTAGGTGGTGATGAACTGCTGCAATGTCGCCACTGCGCCAGTGTAGTCGGAAGCATCCAACCGGCTACGGGCGCGCCAAAAAGCAGCTTCACGGCGCTCTTCGTTGCTGGCACCGGGATCGGCATATAGTGCATCAAACTCCTGCTTCGCGCGGTCGAAATCTCCCCATTCAAAAGCTTGGCGAGCAGACGCTAATCGCTGGCTGGGCACAGGAGTCGCAGTGGACGCTTGAGTGGGAATTGGTGTGCGCGTGGGCATAGATGTAGCAGTAAACGTCGGCGTGACAGTTGGTGTCGGTGTGCACGTCGGGATGGGAGATAGCCCCAATGCCAGCTCAAAGCGAGGCCGCGTTGAAGGGGCACGCACTGATGCCTGGCGTGTGCAGGCCAAAGGCGCCATGATGCACGCCAGCCCGATCAACCACACTAATTGCCTTTTCATAGGCACGTATTATGCCTGTAAATGGTGCGAATACCAAACGACAAATCGGTGCTCAGACAAAAACCATCTTCAAGATAAGCGCTCCCCCATTTCGTTTGGCATGGTTTGTACCATGATCTCACGGGCGCGTTGCATTTCGCGTGCGAGAAAAGCTCGCGTCACCCCCGAATAAACCACCGACCACGGTAACGCTTCGTCGTATGAGCGCGCGCGCAAATACTCCTGGGCAGATAGCCCAGTGCGCTTCAACGCGTGCTTCCATTCGCGTAAACTTACGCGTTCCATGCTTATCAAAGCCGCTCCCAGACGACGATCGCCACGCGCTAACACGCCTTCCACCTCAGCCCAAGCGGGGCTATCCGAACGCACCGTCACTCCCAACGGTTGCAGACGCTTCTCAAGGTAGGCAATGCGTCTTGCCAGGAGATCCACTGGTGTCATAGCAACCCATTGGAAAGGCGTATGGGGTTTGGGCACGTAGGGGGTAGCATTGATGACGATATGGCGTGGAAACCGAGCACGCACTGCCAGCAGCAGATCAACAATCGCTTCCATATCTGCATCGGTCTCACCAGGGTGGCCTATCATGAAATACATCTTGAGTTGGGGGAAGTGGTAACGGGCAGCCAAGCTGGCCACTTCCAGCAACCGCGCATCGTCCTGAGGCTTATTAATGAGCTGGCGCAAGCGTTGTGAGCCGGCTTCAGGCGCAATCGTGAGCGTCTGGATATCGCTCTCGGCAAGTGCTCGGATAAGCGTCTCGGATAAACTGTCAATACGCAATGAGGATACCGCTATTTTTAACCCCATACGGCGCAACTCAGTCACCAACTGGTCAATTTGAGGGTGATCGCTCGCTGCCGCGCTAACCAGACCGATCTTGTCACGATATCTCTGCACTCGGTGTGCTGCTTCTAAGACAACCTCTAAATCAACATGGCGCGCTGGACGATAGATGAAACCGGCCAGGCAAAAGCGACAGCCGCGCCAACAACCGCGCCCGATCTCGATCAAGCCACGGTCACCGAACTCAGTGTATGCCGTGTAGATCTGGGTAGCGGCAGGATAGTCGTTCAGGTCGCGTTGCCATACGCGCCGCACCGGCGCATTACCAAGTCTTGGAACGTAGATGCCAGGCAGACCCGCCAGCAGGTGCAGCGCTTGCAACCGGTCCGAGCGACAAGCTTCCGGCAAGACTTCCAACAGAGACGGAAGAAGCGCCTCTGCCTCCCCGATGGCAAAAGCATCCATAATGTCAGTCAAAGGTTCGGGGTTAGCCGACACTGCCGGACCACCTGCAATAAGGAGTGGCCAGGTCTCGTCGCGTTGAGCTGCCGGGAGAGGGATTCCAGCGCGGCGCAGTATTTCCACAATGTAGAAATAATCCAGCTCATAAGAAACGGTGAACGCAACAAGCGAAAACTGACGGAGAGGGCGTTGCGACTCCAAGGAAAGGGGGGGTTCGCTTTCCTGTGCACGTGTCCCCAATCTATGGAAGATTCGCTCGCACACTATATCGCGTTGCTGATTAAACAGTCGGTATAGAACATGGACTGCTAAGCTACTCATGCCGGTATAATAGGTATTGGGATAGACCAATGCCACCGGAAGACGTCCACCCCAATCTTTGTGGATCACCCCTTCTTCCTGTTGTAGGAGGCGCTTTATGTGCGAGATATGACAATAGGCGATACTCATCGCCCAAATCCTGGTTGGAGACAACCCCTCATTACGCTCAACGGCGTGTCAATCCCCAAAGCAGTGCAAGTCCTGCCGCAGCGAGAAACGTTGTGCTCATCCAGCTCGGCCCTTCGTTGAGACGTAGGAGAATGCCGGCGATGAGCAGGCCGGTGAAGATTACACCCCAGGTAAGCCGCTCTAGCGATTGTTCTACATGGCGCAACATACGCTCGGCATTAGGAGCTAAGATCGCTACGGTGGCCAGCTCGCCGCGTTCCGCCTGGGTCAACAAGCGATCCAGCCGTGCGGGCATCATCCACACCGTGCGCATCATCTCCAGCATCTGGTCCAGCCAGCGATTCCAATCGCGGCTGAGTTCTTCGCTGGCAAGCTGTTCGGCAAACGGGAGCGTCTCGGCCCAAGGGTCGAATTCAGGGTTCAAGCTCGTGGCAATGCCGGCTAGGATGCCAATCGCCCGTACGACGAAAAGTACATCGGAGGGAAACTGGAACGGCATCTCAAAAATGATGTCACGATACTCGCGCCACAAGTGTTGCGCCTCGTCAAACGCCACATAGCGCAGCTGGTTCATCTTGATCCCATACAATCGTTTTAGCAACGTTTCATGCAGCTCTTCGATGCGCCTGCGATCCGCTCCAGGCAACAGCACATCAGCATCTATGTAAGCTTGAACGATGCGACGCGCATCGCGAGTAGCGAGGCCAAGCAGCAACTCGCGCGCTTGGGCACGCAAACGCTCCGGCACAACTGCCATCATGCCGAAGTCCACAAAGACGATTTGAAACTCCCTTTCCCTGTCAGACGTCAGTGAGGACTCACCCTCGCCCAAGGGACGTACAAAAAGATTCCCTGGATGGGGATCGGCATGGACAAAGTTGGTGATGAAAATCTGGCGCAGATAAGCGCGATAAACGCGGCGTGCTACCTGCTCTGGGCTGATGCCAACTGATCGCATCGTGACACAATCGGTGATTTTGATCGCTGCCACGTTTTCCATAGTAAGCACACGGGGAGTGGTGTAGTCCCAATAGATGCGCGGCACAACTATGTTGGGATCACCGGCGAAATCCCTGGCGAAGCGTTCAGCATTCTTGCCTTCGGCTATGAAGTCCAGCTCAGCGCGGGTTGTATTGGTAAACTCGCTCAGCAAGCGTTCCATATCCACTCGCTGCGCAATAGGGGGATAAAAAAGCCGTAACAAGCGGCCGGCAGCACGAACGGCGGCTAGATCCGTCTCCACAATGCGTCGAATGCCGCTACGTTGCACCTTGACGACCACTTCACTCTCGCTCGCGTTGCCTTGGCGGTCCTGCTCTTGCGATGGGGGACAACGCAAGCAAGCACGATGCACTTGCGCCAAAGAAGCAGCAGCTTCTGGAATAGGGGCAAACCACGCAAACACGACTTCAGCCGGACGCCCAAATTCCTGGGCGATCGTAGCTTGGATTCGGCTAATGTCTTCCGCCGGCACTTCATCCTGCAAGTCAGCCAGCTCAGCAATCACCTCAGCCGGAAGCACGTCTACGCGGATGCTGAGGAATTGCCCCAGCTTGATGAGCACCCCACCCAGCTGCACCGCCAGCTGACGGTAGCGGCGAGCAAGGACACGCCAACGTTGCATAGCCGTATCTACGGCGATGTAGCGCACAATGGGCACGTTGCTCAGCAAGATGTCCCACCAGACAATGGAAAAAAGCGTGGTGAGGAAGAACCGCATGACGCGCAAATAACGTACCAGGTCTACCGGATAGGACTGATGAGATGATGCAGAGCCCCCTACCTCGGACGTCTGTGCCTGCACGTCAAAACTTATCCATTGTTGGTCAGGGGATGGTGACATCACAGCATTTCTATAAGCGTCTGCAACCGCTCCAGCTGCTGGCCGATGCCGAGCAGCTGGGTGTGCGTTTCGCTCAGACGTGCTTGTTCGGCACGCACAAAGCGGGTATAAGGGGCGATAGCTTCTTGAATGCGTCGCACACTGTGTTCCAGTTCGAGGTCAAATTGCCGTGTCAAGGCCGACATGAGCTGGTGGCGCACTTCGCCGATCTTGCGACGCAGCTCTGCCTTGGCTTCGCGGCGGCGAGCGGGAATGACAAAGAGCCCCAGAGCGGCCACCAGGCCAGCGGTCAACAGTCCGGTCACGTCGGCCAGCGTCGTGGTGGCCAACAACATCACCAGTGCTCCCAGGCCGAGCGCACTTACTTCAACAAGGGCAGTGCCAGCTACGGCCATCCGCACCGACTCGGCGAGACGATGTGCCTCACGTTCGTGGTCATATTGCTCAATAGCATTTTGTGCAGCACGCCCGACGCCGTCCAGCAGACGTGCACGATCGTAGTCAAATGCACCTCCTACCTGGCCCACCATGCGATCGGCATACTCTGCTTGACGTCGCCCTATCCGCTCCACTACAGCTTGCCATTGGCGCAATTCGCTGGCCACCAACCAGTCGATCACCTGATTCACGCGTTGCTCCACCCGCTGAGGCGCATCCGCAATAACTACGCGCGCGAAGTCCGCTTTGATTTTTTCCCTGTTCAGCAGATCGAAAACGCGCGCCAGCCGCACCGTCTCCTCGAAAAACTCGATACCGCGGCTCTCCAGCTCGTGCAGCACGTTTTCCACGTCGGCCAAACGAAAGCGAAAATCGCGCTGCATGTCCTGCTGGTACATCTCTAGCTGGGTCTCAATGTCCTGAATAGTGACCAGATCGTCGCGCAGCAGCTCAAGACGCTCTTGTACGACCCTCGAGTATCTGTTGGCCACATAACGCGCCACTCCCAGGGGATTCAACAACTTGAGCCGGATACGTTCTCTCTCGTCCAGGGTATCCACAATGTAGCGCTCGAGCAGTGCAAAGCGGCTTTCCTGCATCAACGCGCCATCGCCGTCACGCTTTGCTTGTTGTGCCAGCCGTGCAGAAATGGGGAAAATCTCCGGCGTGAAGCCCAACATATCACGTGCGTTCTCGGCGATGAAAGAGACTATCTTGCTAACGTCCTCCGGGCGTCCCAAGATGTCGATCTTATTCACCACAAGCACCACCTTCTTACCCCACTCGCGAATGCGCTGCAAGAATGCACGCTCGCTCTCGGTAAAGGGGCGATCCGCCGAGGTAACGAAGAGCACCATATCTGAGCGGGGAACAAACTCTCGGGTGATCGCCTCGTGCTCGCGCCGAATAGCGTTGGTGCCAGGGGTGTCCACAATATTAATCTCGCGTAGCATATCCAGCGGAGCGGTGGTCATCTCAGTCACGGTGTCGAGACGGCTGTGTTCGGCACTGGCACCATACTTCACTAAATGGATTCGGGTAGTGGTAGGTGTGACCCCCTCATGAAGCAGTGGCTGGCCCAGTAATGCATTGATCAGGGCGCTTTTACCTGCATTGAATTCACCAACGACCACCAATAGAAAGAGTTCATCCAGCTGCCGGATGGAGCGTTCCAGAGTCGCCTGGTCCTCCATTGCCGCATCGAAACGCGCCAGCGCCACTTGCAATTCATTTAGGCAGCGTCTCTCTTCGCTCAGCAACGCATCCTGCTGTGAAGTGAGAATAGCACGCACCATGCCAATTCACTCTCTGCCGTAGCGAGCAATGGCACGCTCTACTTCACGACGTGACTCCCGCTCTCGCAGAGCGGCACGTTTGTCAAATTGTTTCTTGCCACGCGCCAAGCCAATCTCCACTTTGGCCAAATTGTTCTTCAAGTACATGCGTAGCGGGACCAGAGTGAGCCCCTTCTCCTGCACCTTTCCGATCAGACGATTGATCTCGTAGCGGTGCAGAAGCAATTTACGTGGGCGACGCGGGTCGTGATTAAAGTAAGAGGCTCCTCGATAAGTAGCGATGTGTGCATTTAACAGCCATACCTCGCCTTCCTTGATAATGGCGAAGCTATCGCGCAGGTTAACCTGACCCGCACGCACCGATTTAATTTCCGTGCCGGTAAGCGCAATCCCTGCCTCAAAGGTATCCTCGATGAAATAATCGTGATATGCCTTGCGGTTTGTTGCAACTGTCTTGGTTGCTTCTGCCTTTGTCTTCACATCTCCCTCTGAAGAAGGAGTCCCACGGCGTGTTCCAACTGAGGATCACGATCTGCTTCAAAATCCTCTTGAGTGCGCTCTACCACGACGTCTGGCGTGATGCCGTTTCCGTTGATCTGGCGCCCCTTCGGCGTCAGCCACTCCGCAATGGTTACCCGCAGCTCAGAGCCATCACTCAGAGTATAGGGGATCTGAACTGTACCTTTACCGAAAGATTGTTCTCCAATGACGGTGCCACGCTTATAGTCCTGAATGGCACCGGCAACGATCTCAGCAGCACTTGCGCTTCCTTGATTGATCAGCACCACCAGCGGAATATCTGTGGCCACACCATTGGGCAATGCCTCGAAAACCTGTTCCGTGCCGCCTTTTTCACGTTCGATGGTGATAACCCCATCGGCAATGAACTGACTGCCCACCGCAATGGCCTCATCCAAAAGGCCACCCGGGTTATTACGCAAATCGAAGATCAGCCCCTTTAAGGGCCTCTCAGATTGCAACGCTCTAATCGCTCGTGCGACCTTGTCAGCTGCACCTCGGCTGAACTCGGACAAGCTCACATAACCCAGATCGCCACTCAATCGCTTCGCCTCGACAACTTCGATCTCGATGCGGGCGCGTGTGACCGTCACATCGAATGGCTCCTCAACCCCTTCGCGGAAAATGGTCAATTTGACTTTAGTGTTCGCCGGACCACGGATAAGCGAGATCGCTTCGTAGAGGCTCATCCCCTCAGTGGAGGTACCGTCAATCTTGAGAATAATGTCTCCACGTCGCAAGCCTGCCTCAGCTGCCGGACGACCGGGATACGGTTCCACGATAATCAGGTGACCCAGCTGATCCATCCGTATCGCTGCGCCGATCCCCTCGAAGCTGCCACTGGTATCCTGGCGAAATATCTCGGCACGAGTTGGGTCGACAAAAGCGGTGTTCGGATCACCAAAGGCATTCACCATACCACGTATGGCGCCATAGACGCGCTCCCGCACAGGCGGTATCTCCCCATAAAAGCGTTGTTCGATGAACTGCCAAGCTTCCCAGAAGACAGCGAATTCTGCGGGCTGGCGTTCATCGGTCATCTGGGACTGAGTGGACGCCATTACGTTCCCCATTGTTCCCGGTCCCAATGGATAAGAGGCACGGAGAAAATAACCTGTACTAAAAGCAGCTAGCATGAGCGTAGCTGCCAGCATAGCCATAACCCACAACCTAATGACCGATTTCAGAAACTCACTCGTGCTCATTTATCATCCCCCGTATTCTGCCGATGGCCCGCCGCAATATGTTCTTGCAAATAGGCGATAGCTCGCTCGAGCTGGAGGTCATGTCCGTCGACTCGCTCCTCATTGGAGATCGGAACAACAATGTCCGGTTGCAGGCCTTGGGTGTCAATACGCTGGCGGTTCGGAGTGAGCCAACGAGCCACAGTGATGTGCACAGATGATGCATCGGACAGGTCAAAAACCAGCTGCACCGAGCCCTTGCCAAATGTCTTCTCGCCAATCAATGCAGCACGCTTATGATCCTGCAAGGCGCCGGCAACGATCTCGGAGGCACTGGCCGTACCTCCATCCACCAACACAACTAGCGGCTGTTGGATGATCAGACCACCTGGCTTAACCAGATAGCTTCTCTCAGGCTGGTCACGTCGCTCCTCAAACAACACGACGCCTGACTCAAGAAACTCACTTGCCACGTCAACTGCTGCATCAAGAATTCCTCCGCCGTTGCCGCGGAGATCCAAGATAAAAGTTTGTGCTCCCTTGTCCAACAGATCTTGCAACGCGCGTCGGGTTTCCTCGGCGGTGCGTTCGGTGAACATACGAATGCGCAGATATCCGATGGCCTCATCCTGCTCCAAGATGCGCCACTCTACCGAAGGGGTCTCGATGAGCTCACGCGTGACAGAGACCTCCAACGGTTCGGTCAGGCTGGCCCGTTTCAAGGTAAGGCGCACCTGGGTCCCCACCTCACCGCGAATGAGCAAGACGATTTCCTCGGTTTTCATCGTGGCCGTGATGATCGTATCATCCACCTTAACAAGCTGATCTCCACTTTGAATGCCCGCCCTTTCAGCAGGGGAATCGGGCATCGGCTGTAGAATTACTTCACCTTCCTTGCCCCGGGTGACTAAAGCACCGATACCCCCGAATCGTCCCTGCAGATCTGCCTTCTCCAGGGCACGCGGTTGCGGCTCGACGAAAACCGTGTAAGGATCCTCCAGCGTAGCCAAGGCTCCCCGAATGGCACCGTACACGGGGGTTGGCGCAGCGGGAATATCACCATAATATTTTTCCCTCACAAGCCGCCAGACTTCCCAAAAGAGATTGAACTGCTCCATTTCTTCGACGGTCGGATTGCCACGGGTGAGATACCAATGCACCCCGAACCCGGTCGCCATTCCCAAGGTGAAAATGAAAGCGGTGGCTACCAACGCCAGAAGAATACGAATGCGCAAAGGTAGCACTTTGTTCGAATCTGGGATCATAGAATTCATTTCATTATAGCACGCGCGCAAGGGAGGGGCAAATCATCCTCGGGAGAGAGTGTTGAAAAAGTCCGTTAAGAATTCGGGCAAGATGAACGGATATGGTAGAATGGGAGACAAAAATCCTGCCGGAGGGATACGATGGGTAAGCAGCGCTTCGAGGAGACGGGAAGGGGCTCCTTTTGGGGCGATTTTCTCTATGAACAAGCGGTGCCCCAGGACCACTTTCTGCGCCAGTTAGATCGGGTGATCGATTGGGAGGCCTTCGGCGCGCAGTTGCTCGCGCTGTATGAGGGGCAGGGGGAGTATGGGCGGCCGCCTTACCCACCGGAGGCCTTGTTGAAGATGCTGCTTTTGGCCTATTGGTTCAATCTGTCGGAACAGCAGGTGGAGGAGTG
>Ga0123519_10002711_pt1 | contig 29691 bp, 26 predicted proteins | sample YelNatPaOPRAMG02_FD_87396 | JGI IMG/M metagenome (GOLD analysis project Ga0123519, IMG submission 87396) | Hot spring microbial communities from Yellowstone National Park - Yellowstone National Park OP-RAMG-02 (version 2) | ecosystem: Environmental > Aquatic > Thermal springs > Hot (42-90C) ... | reverse complement strand
GACTGTGCCACTTTGTGTAAGATAATCGCGTAAACTTAAATTAGACCGCCAGTTACTCGGCTGCTCGCAGAGCTCTCTTACTATGAATCCCTCCACCTGAATCTTGCCTGATTCCACATCTTCGGGGTTCACGCCGTAGTTGCCGACGAGAGGGTAGGTGAGAGTGAGAAGCTGACCCGCAAAAGACGGATCGGTGAGCATCTCCTGGTAACCCGTCATAGCCGTAGCGAATACGGCCTCACCAATGGTGGTCCCGTTCGCCCCGATCGACTCCCCTTCAAATCTCGTTCCGTCCGCGAGTAATAATACAGCTCTCACTAGCCCTGTCTCCTGTCTTACTTCTTTAATTACGAAAGGCGCGCTCTAGAACATCTGGATGATATAGCTCACAGCCTACAGCACAAGTGCGACAATCCCAACCGCCGTCAGGATCGGCCCCCAGCAGCAACCCAGTGATCCGGATAGGCCGTTGATCAGACTGGTAAACCAGCTATCATCCGAGTAATCCCTGTATCCGCCACGATTCTTATCACGCTTATCAGCCATCCGCCACCTCAATGGAGCCTTATTCGCGATTCAAATCGAACCTACGCAAACTGATTCGCCGCAATAAACTCCGCCACATTCGCCCGCATCCCCGCGTCTACCTTGCCAGATTCCACGAGCGAATCGAGTACCTCACTCAGCTTCCCAAGCGAGTGCAGCGTATACCCCGCCTTTGCAAGGATCTTATCTCCACCCTGCTCGCGGTCGAGTATGATGAGCACATCGGTCACAACCAATCCCGCATCCTTCAGCGGAGCAATTGCCTCGATCTTGCTGGCGCCATCTGTGATGATATCATCGATCACCAGCACCTTCTCGCCCTCGCTGAACGCTCCCTCGATAAGCTTCTTCGTGCCGTAGTCCTTAGCTTCCTTGCGCGGGTAGATCATCGGTATACCACCGGCTATGCTCGCTGCAACCCCCAGCGGAAGCCCCGCATAAGGAATCCCCGCGACCCGATCACACCTGATCTGCCTGGCCTTCTCCGCCAACGCCTTCCCGACTTCCTGAAGCAGCCCCGGATGTGAAACCAGCCCTCGAAAATCGCAATAAACCGGCGACATAATCCCGCTCTTCAACTTAAACTCACCGAACTTGATACAGCCGGCATCGAATAGCTTGTTGTAGAGACTAGTCATTGATTTTCCTTTCGGTTACTAAATTGATACAAACTGGTTCCCTTTCCCAGGGTATAATCTATCCCCTCTCCTGGGGGAGAGGGTTAGGGTGAGGGCGCTAGCCACCAGATCAAGCGCTCACGCCGTTCTTCGCACTGAGCCAATATATGTTCTAGAACACCTCGATGTTACTTTCCACATCGTTGTTGGTGACTCTTATGGCTTTGTATCCCAATCCAGCCAGGCCGTTGGTGCGCCCTTCGTCGTATGTCTCGCGGCCGATGTGAGTGTCGCCGTCTACTTCAATAATTAATTTCACTTCAACGCAGCAGAAATCTGCTATATATGGGCCGAAGGGCACTGCCTCCGGAACTTAAATCCACCGAGTTGGCCGGATCGAAGGCGAGACCAGAGCCGAGATTCCGAGAATGTTTGTGAGGCCCGGAGTTCGCGGGCACGCTGAGTTTTGGCCCTGTTGTTATAGCTAGCTTGCCGATAATCCATAAGCCGGCGCCCTCTCCCCAGCCCTCTCCCCAGGGGAGGGGTAGATTGTGTCATCTCGTCAGATTGAGCAAAAGGTGATAGCTAACCCCTCACCCCAGACCTCTCCCCAAGGAGAGGGAGCAGATTGTGCTTCATTCCACCCGCCACAACAGTCGCCACGGCCTTCCCGCTAAGCTCGAACCCCTCAAACGGAGTATTCCGCCCCTTCGACTTGAACTTCGAGCTCTCTACGACTATCTTCGCCTCAGGGTCGATGATCGTCACATCGGCGACGGCCCCGTCCGCGAGCGTCCCAGCCTCGATCCCGAGTATCTTCGCCGGTTCCACGGTCATCTTCGCGATTGCTTCACTAAGGCTTACCGCGCCGGCGTTCACCAGATTCGTGATTACGAGTGAAACCGCCGTCTCCAGCCCTACCATCCCGAACGCCGCATACTGGAGCTCTACGTCCTTATCCTCCTGCGCGTGCGGAGCGTGGTCCGTAGCAATCGCGTCGATAGTCCCGTCCGCGAGCGCCGACTTGATCGCCTCTACATCCGCCTCGGTCCGCAGCGGTGGATTGATCTTCGCGTTCGTATCGTAAGTATTAAGCGCCTGGTCGGTGAGCGAGAAATACTGCGGACCGGTCTCGCAGGTCACCCTGATCCCTTTATTTTTCGCCCAGCGTATGGCCTCAATCGTGCCAGCGGTGCTCACGTGCTGAATATGCAGCCTGCACCCCGTGAGCTGCGAGAGGAGGATATTGCGCCAGACCATAATCTCCTCAGCCTGCCTCGGCCACGGCCTCAGGCCAAGTATTGTCGCGGTCACGCCTTCGTTCATCACTGCGTCTTGGGTCATCGTCTTATCTTCGCAGTGGGTGAGCACCGGCACATCGAACATCCGGCAGTATTCCATCACCCTTCGCATCAAATCCGCACTTTGAATGGGGAATGCGTCGTCGGATATCGCCGTAGCTCCCGCAGCGAGCATATCGCCGATTTCAGCCATCTCCCTGCCTTCATTAGCCTTCGTCGCCGCTCCGGTAGTGAGCACGTGCACATCGGACTGCCGCCCCTTCTCCAGCACCGAAGCCACAATCGCGCCGTTATCGATAGCAGGGTTTGTATTAGGCATTCCGAGGATCGTTGTGAACCCACCGGCGGCGGCGGCAGCAGCGCCCGTTGCAATCGTCTCCTTGTTCTCTTGCCCCGGTTCGCGCAGATGAACATGCATATCGATAAGCCCCGGCGCCACCACGAGTCCCGTGCAGTCATAAACCGATCCCCGCGCCGGGTCCAGATCGTTCGAGTTTACATTGCTCACGCGCCCGTTCTCGATCAGAAGATCGCCGACCCGGTCGATCCCCTGCGAGGGGTCAATGATCCTACCGTTCTTAAGCAGCGCCCACATTTCCGCCACCTCCCAAGAGAAGATAAAGGAGAGCCATCCGAACCGCGACCCCGTTCGTCACCTGGTCCGTTATCACCGCGAACTCACCGTCCGCCACATCCGGGGTGATCTCGATCCCCCGGTTCATCGGGCCCGGGTGCATCACCAGCACATCCGGCTTGCACTTCCGCAGCCGCTCCTTGGTAATGCCGAAAAGCTCCGAATACTCACGGATGCTGGGGAAGAAACCCCTGTCCATTCGCTCAAGTTGAATTCGCAGCACATTCACCACATCTACTCTGTCAAGCGCCTCATCGAGGTCCGTATACACATTCACCGGCAGCTTTTCGATCTCGGTGGGAAGCAGCGTGCTCGGGCCGCACACCCTCACCTCCGCGCCCATCTTGCTAAGGCCCCAGAGATTCGATCTTACAACCCGGCTGTGCATTATGTCGCCGACAATCAGCACCTTCAGCCCCTCGAAGCGCTCTTTGTTCTCCAATATCGTGAGCATATCGAGGAGCCCCTGGGTAGGATGCTCGTGCATTCCATCACCGGCGTTTATCACGTGAGATTTAACCGTTCGCGCGGCAAAGTGAGGCGATCCGCTCGCGCCGTGGCGAATGACGAAAAGATCGACCCCCATCGCCTCGAGCGTGAGCAGCGTATCTTTGAACGATTCTCCCTTGTTGATCGCCGAGCCCGCCACTGATATGCTGGTCGTATCGGCGCTCATGATTTTCGCCGCGAGCTCAAAACTCGTTCTCGTGCGGGTGGAGTTCTCATAAAAGAGGGTGCAGATCGATTTTCCGCGCAGAATCGGGACTTTTTTCACCGGCCGCGAGAGGATCTCTTTATGCGATATCGCGGTTTCCAGGATCAGCCGGATCTCCTCCGGTTCCATCTCCTGCAATCCAAGCACATCTTTTCTTTGAAGCTGCATCATTTGCCCTCAGCTATCTACTTCATCCATTGTCTTCTTCAACGCGAAACCCCGAAATATAGAAATACCGAAAGGGGATTTTATTCCTCTTCTCTTTTTAACTTTCGGGTTTTCGCGTCTAGACAGATTCCGAGATTAAATCTATTTTGCGATCATAACGGCGTCTTCGCCCTTAGTTTCGACCCAGTAGACTTCCACGCTCTCTTTTAGCGCCGTAGGAAGGTTTTTACCGACGTAGTCCGCGCGAATCGGCAGTTCTCGATGTCCTCTATCCACGAGGACCGCGAGTTGGATCACAGACGGTCTACCAAGGTCCATGATCGCATCGAGCGCCGCGCGGGTGGTGCGGCCGGTGAACAGGACTTCATCCACCAGTATCACATTTTTATCAGCGACATCGAACGGTATCGCGCTCGCGCTGATCGATTTCGCGGAGCGGGTCGCGTAGTCGTCGCGATAGAGCGCCACGTTAAGGCTGCCGACCGGCATCTCCACGCCCTCTATCTCCGAGATGAGATTCGCAAGCCTCTGAGCCATCGGCACGCCCCGGCTCTGCACTCCGATAATAACGAGGTTCTCCGCGCCTTTGTTGCGTTCGACGATCTCATGCGCGATGCGCGTAAGCGCTCGCCGAATCTCATTTTCGTCCATAACTCTGGTTACGCCATCTGTCATACCGACCTCCGGTCCCAACCCACCAAAAAAGCCCTCTCGCCCGTGATCTGGCAAGAAGGCTTGAGTTGCACTCCTGGTACGTGTGCGGAAAACTCTATTAAAAACAACCTTACCAGTCTCACGGGACTCGGCTTAAAGGTGCACTTAAACTTTCGTAATTATATGCTCCGCTTTCCCCTGTGTCAATGGGTATTTGTGGGTTATTTTTATGGCTGCTTGCGTCTTGCTGCGAGTCCCATCAGCCCAATCACCCCGCTCATCACAGCCAGCAAACCCGAAGGCTCCGGCACTATCGAAGCTGAGTTGATCCGTAGACCCAGCCTGCCTATCGACTTCCCGCGCGCGAGGTTGTTCGAGGTAGTCAGCGACATTCCTATGCCTGTTCCACCGCACTTCTTACCGAGGCTGTCGTAAGGAGCCAGCATGAACCAGAGGCAGTCATAAGGTGTGGGATTGCTCATCGCTGAAGTGAAGACCGAGAAGTCATTCCCGCTGCTCACCCAGAACGTATTCCCTACATTTCGAATGAGTGAGATGTCGTTAAACAGGTATGCGCTCAATTCGCTCGCGCCGATATCGCGGGTAATCCCGGCGTAGTAGAATCGGAAATCGAACGGAGGTTGGATCTCGTGGAGGGTATCCGTGTTATAACTGAACGAGAACCCGTCATTGACATAGTTATATGTCTGTATAACATTGCCGGCTGTATCTTCGACAATGAACGATAAGTCCGATTGCGTTTTATAGTACTTTATCTCCGCAACTGACATTCTCCCGCAAATGAGCAAACCCACCGCCAGCAAGCAGGCGATAACAAACAGCTTCCTTACCATTTCTCCCTCCCTGAATGTGTTGTGGATAACGCCGCCCGGCATACTTAACGGCCGGCAGCTTGTATTCTCAGCAGTAATATGCTCAATAGCCGAGCCAGTGTCAACTGGGCAAAATATGAATTATTATGATAGCCAAGACAACAAAAAGGGCGGGACCTTCAGCCCGCCCCTTCTTTCGAGTTCAGACTTTTGACTTTCGATTAACCCAACATCTCAATCGCCTTAACAACAATATCCTCAGCCGTCAGCTTGAAGAGCTTCATCAGCTCCCACGGAGCGCCGGACTCGCCGAATGTGTCCATAACGCCGATCTGCTCAATCCGCAACGGCTTGGTGGAGTTCTTTCGAGCGGCCGCGGCGCCGGCGACGATGTTGCCGAACCCACCGACCTGGTGCTCCTCGGCGGTAATGATCGTCCCGATCTCCTCGGCCGCAGCGATGATCGCCGCCTTATCCAGCGGTTTCACTGTGTGCACGTTCACAACGCGGGTTTCGATGCCTTTCTCCTTCTTCAGAATCCAGGCCGCGCGCATCGCCTCAGGAACCATTGGCCCGCAGGCAATGATTGCAAGACTCTCACCCTCGCTCTTGTAATCGGTCGAAAGAACCTGCTCGAAAGCGTCCATGAACTTCGGCTGCTCGCCCCTGAAGCGTATAACGTTCGCGATACCGAACTTATACGGGGTTGAACTGCCGGTCACTATCGGGGTGGCTTCGCGGGCGTATCTGATGTAAGCCGGGCCGTTTACTCCGAGCACACAGGCTTCGGTGCCCTTGTCGGTCTCCACGCTGTCGCATGGGACTTCAAGGGTCATATTCGGCAGGATGCTCATCAGTGAGATCTCTTCCAGAGCCTGGTGGGTAGCTCCGTCGGCGCCGACGCTGACCCCACCGTGCGCTCCCGCGATTTTAACATTAAGGTTTCCATAGCAAATCGTAGTTCTGATCTGATCCCACGGCCTGCCCGATGCGAACACACCATAGGTTCCTGTGATCGGGATCTTTCCATTGAGCGCGAGTCCCGCCGCGACCTGCATCATATTCTGCTCAGCAATACCCACGCTGAACACGCGCTTTTCACGCTCGGGGTTCGATGCCTCGAAGTCGGTTATGCAGATCGATTTGGAGATATCCGCATGCAGAGTGACTATGCGCTCATCATCCCCGATCCTCTTCAGCGCGCGGCCAAAGCCCATTCTGGTCGGGTCCATATCCACTTTCATATTATCGGACGCGTTCCACCAATAGGTCCCGCCGAAGCTCGGGTGCTTCGCGTCGATCTCCGCGGCGATGTCTTTGCCGAACTTATCAGCCTTCGCCAGGAGCGCATCGACCTTTTCTTTCGGCAGGGCAGGTGAACCGAGCTCATCGAGCGCCGCCTGGAGCTGCTCGCGGTCCTTCGTAGCAACTCCGTGCCAGCCGACCGCGTTCTCCATAAATGAGACGCCTTTGCCCTTAACCGTATTTCCAATGATCGCTGTCGGCTTGCCCTTGGTCGCGCGAGCCTCGGCGAACGCATCGATGATCTGCTTCATATCATGACCATCGATCTCGATCACATTCCACCCAAACGAGCGGTATTTATCCGCAAGCGGATCGATATTCATTACGTTCTCGACTAGCCCGTCGATCTGCAAGCGGTTCTTGTCAATTATAGCGATCAGGTTATCGAGCTCGAAGTTGCTCGCGCTCATCGCCGCTTCCCAGACGCTGCCTTCCTGCTGCTCGCCGTCGCCCATCACTACGTAGACTCTCGAATCACACTCATCGAGCTTGAGTGCGAGCGCCTGTCCGACGCCGATCCCGAGTCCCTGTCCGAGCGAGCCGGTGCTCACTTCCACGCCCGTGAGCTTCAGACAGTGGGGATGACCCTGGAACGGACTTCCGCATCTGCGCAGGGTAACTACATCGTCCATATCGTAATAACCCGCCGCCGCAAGGCCCACATACAGAGCCGGGGCTTTGTGCCCGCCTGAGAAGATCACGCGGTCACGGCATGCCCACTTCGGATCTTTGGGCTCGAGGTTCATTTCATTAAGGAAGAGCGCGGCGGTAAAATCCATCACTGAAAGGCTTCCGCCCGGATGCCCGCTGCCTCCCGCATGGATTGCCACAAGCGCATAAGCCCGCATGTCCTGAGCTTTAACCTGCAATTCATCTATAGATAACTTCTTTGTCGTATCGATTGCCAAAATGCCAGTCCTCCTGATTAGGTGCTATAGCGTATCTCTACAGCCAAGGGTAAGTATAGCGATGCATTCCCTTCCGGTCAAGCTGTCAGCTGTCTTTATAGCTATCAGTGATCTCATTGGTAGTATTCATTATCACAGGCAGATATACTAATTCTTTTTGAATCGCGGATGCCGCGGACAGGGGCAGATAATACGGATGGATGTGCATCTATCAACCCAACCCGGAAATCTGAAACGTACGCTTCTGCATATTGGATTCCCGCCTTCGCGGGAATGACAGTTATTACTGCCTTTACAATACTTGCTGTCTGTGATGATAAAGACTACCTGTAATAGCACTGAAAGCTGACAGCTATTCACTTCCAACTATTCCCTTCATTCTTAATTCTCCCTTCCCGTGTGCATCTTCTCCATCGCGGGTAAACTCGATTTCAGTGGATGCTTATTTGAGAGGTGAGTTATATGAAAACAACTGAACTTTTACAAGGCGATGAATGGCTCGGACACCCCGCTCATCCGGCTTTTGTAACACTACCGATAGGTCTGTGGACATTTGGGCTTCTTATGGATATGATCGCCTCTATCACCAAGAACGAATGCGCTCAGGATGCCGCGGATTATGCAGTGACCGCGGGGCTGGTGGGCGCGGGGCTTTCGGCTGCGACGGGATTAGGTGAATTTCTCAGGGTGCCTGCCGAAGGACAGCCACTCCAGGACGGGCTCACGCATGGGGCTCTTAATGTCGGGGCTGTCGGCCTTTACAGCATTAACGCCATCATAAGAAACGGCAGGCGCGGCGCCGGCAGGCCCGGTGGGTTTCTTCCAAAGCTCCTCTCGATGGTCGGTGTAGGTGCAATTGCCTACAGTGGCTGGCTGGGCGGAATGCTTGCATATAAACATGGTGTAGGGGTCCAGGTCGAAGGAGGCACCGGTAAAAAGAATCAACCTGAATCGTCCGCTGAGCCGGCCTCCCAGCAGCCCGAACGCGAAACCCGCAGACGCCGTTCCGAACGTGCCGTACGCGACGAAGTCCACACCAGCGCCTGAGAAGTAAACCGAACCTCGCTATTGGGCGAGATTGTGGTGAAATCGGCGGATATGGAGATCGGAAGCAGTAAAGCACAGAGCCTGTTTACGAATAGGGCTTATCGCTTGGGGCTGATTCTGTAATCCACCAGAAAAATGAGTGGTTCGGTTAATGTGACCATCCTCCGCCAGAGGAGCGTTCGATTTCTTCTAATCTCATCCGGCTTTGGATGAACGTCTACCAGGCTCTTCTCATCGGGGAGCCGGATCGATGCCGTGACCACCCCCGGTTCATCATAAGGTGTCCAGTGGCTGAAGTTATAGCGCATAACCCCTTCGGGCAGCGGCGCCATGATCCTCTCGAGTCCACCGCATTCTCTGATCATTATATCTACCAGAGCGTCGTATCCACCCAGTTTCTCCGAGAGCTGTTGTGTGAATGGGTCGTTGAGAAGCCTGGCTCTCATCTCGTCGGAATTAGCTGGATCGAGCAGATTCTTCAGATAAGCGTCCGTCTTTTTCGGGGAATCGGAATTAAAGATGAAAGAAAGATCCACCGGTTCGCCGGGTCTGACAGGCCTGGTTGGACGAGCGGTGTATGTCATGATCCTGTTCTGGGGTTCGGTCTCCTCCGCATAGAAATCTACATCTTCACCGTTAACAGTTATGCATGTGATCGGCATGCTGTGATGACCGCGAAAGGTGACATTTCCGTTTTCGTCGATAGTCATGTTACTCGATCTGTATGTTTCGGCGCCGATCATTCCGCCGGAGTTATCAAGCTCGTATACATAGACTGATTTAAAATCTACTGCGACTGTGTCCAGTGTTCTGGCGGTTGCGCGAAGCTCAACGATTGTCTGTCGGCAAGCCGGGCACTCCGCAAGGTGCGCTTCCACCTTCGCCGCCTGTTCCGGACGCGTTACCTTATATACATAGTCCAGCAGCGCCGTGCCCATCAGTTTCCGGCACTGCATCGATGACGCCGGCTCCGCCCCGAGCATCGTCCTCAGCTTCCTTACCGCCTCCCATACGCGTCTCTGCGCTGTTCCGCGAGGGCATGAGAGCTGTTGAGCAATCTCCTGATATGAAAATCCGCCAAAATGTCTCATCACGAGCGCTGTTCGCAGGGGTGGGGTAAGGTCCGATACGGCTTCGCGCAGGGTGATGTGATCGATGTGGCTGGTAGAACCAGGCAGCATGTCCTCGATCGGCTGCCTGTCGAGATCAAGCGGTGATTCGGGATGAGAATATTTACGCTTGAGATGAGCCAGGAAGACATTCTTTGCTATAGCTGTGAGCCACGTTTTATCGCCTTCGCCCCGATAATCCGTAAACCCCATCCGCGCACGCAGATATGTTTCCTGCAGAAGATCATCTGCAAGATCGAGATCACGCGTCAGAGCAGTCAGCATCTGCTTCAAATAGCCGCTGTGCTTCTCCCACATCTGTTCGATGTTCATATCCGGAGTCTCACAATCTATCAAACAATGACCAGCGAAGCGCCTTTGGAGTGCGCCGCGTCCGTCGCTTTATCTGGCTTACAATCTACAGCTAAACCAACAGTACCAGTGCATATCTATAAGTAAGATGTCCGATAGCACTGAGTAGGGCAGCCATTGCTATATCAAATCTATAGCCAGTACAGACCTTCACCCAAGCCCAATACTCATTACTCCCTAATCATTACTACTGAGTTTCAGGTAATGTAGTGACAACCTGGCAGAAGGTTTCGTGCTCGATCCGACCCGCCAGTACGTCACATCATTATGCGAAAGTCAATAAATCTCTTTGCGCTCCTTCGCGCTTTCGCGATTAAACTCCCTTCCCCGCTTAGCCAACAAAATCTCGCAGTTCTTCATAGCTTCCTCGGTCATCTTGCAACCCGATGGGCAATGCGAGCAGCAACCTTCGCAGCTGGGGCGGGTCAATCGTTTTATCAAATATATCGCCGCCGCAACCACTACAAGCGCCGCGATTATCCACTGAACCACAATACTCATCGCAGCCCTGCCATTAATCCAATATGATATACCGCGAACCCCATTAAATAAGCCAGCACAAGTGAGTAACCGACGGCAAACAGTGCCCACTTCCACGAGTTCGTCTCACGCCGAATCGCCGCGATGGTCGCTATGCAGGGAATATATATCAGGCTGATCACCATAAACGTATAAGCTGTGAGCGGTGAAAATGCCTTCCCCAGCGAGTCCATAAGTCCCTTCGCGCCCTGGCCCTCATGCCCCGCGCCATAGAGCACTCCCAGCGTGCTGACCACGATCTCTTTCGCTCCGATCCCGAACAGGAGCGAAACCGCGGCTTTCCAATCAAGCCCCAGCGGTCTTACGAGCGGTTCGAGCGCTCTCCCGATATATCCGACCACGCTGTGCGAACTTGCGAATCCCACACCCCAGGGCAGCGATCCCATCGCCCAGATTACCACAGAAGCGGCCAGGATTACAGTTCCTGCCTTCGATAAGAACAGTGAAGCCCGCTCCCACACGTGAAGCACCGTGCCTTTTAATGTAGGCATCCGGTATGGTGGAAGTTCCATTACAAAGGGTGAAACCGACTTCGGAAACAGCACCTTCCTGAAAAGCTTCCCCGACGCAACCGCCAGAATTACTCCAAGCGCATAAATCGAGAAGATCACCATCGCGCCGCTTCTGGAAAAGAATACGCCTGTGAATAGAATATAGATCGGCAGCCGCGCGGTGCACGACATCATCGGGTTGATTAGGATCGTGATCAATCTGTCTTCGCGGGTATCGAGGGTTCGCGTCGCCATTACCGCTGGAACGTTGCATCCGAATCCCATCAGCATAGGTATAAACGATTTCCCATGCAGACCCAGCACGTGCATCGACTTATCCATCAAAAACGCCGCCCGCGCCATATATCCTGAATCTTCGAGGAACGAGATAACGACAAATATGATCACGATATTCGGCAGGAACACGATCACCCCGCCGACGCCCGATATCACCCCGTCCACCAGGAGCGATGATATCGGTCCTGCCGGCAGCGTATGCATCAGCCATGCGCTCAGCACCCCGACCCCCGCCTCGATCCATTTCGTAAACATTCCGCCCACATCAAACGTGAGCTTGAATGTTAGCCACATCAGCGCAAGGAATATAGGGATACCGAGGAATCTGTGCAGCAGGACATCGTCGATCCTGTCCGAAAGCGCGATCCGGTCCAAGCTCGTGGGGGTGCGGGTTACGACCTCGCGCAGCAGCCCTCCGATGAACCCATACCTGCCGTCCGCGATAACTGCTTCCAGGTCTCCGCCGAACCCCTGCTCGAGGTGCCTGCGCGTCTCATCGACCTTTCGCAGCGTATCCGCAGAATCCGCCGAGCATCTCGCAAGCCGTTCTCTTGCCTGCGCATCACCTTCAAGTGATTTTATGAGCAGCCATCGCAGCGGAACACAGTCCGGATTCGCCTTGATCTTCTGTTCCAGCTTCGAGATCTCCATCTCGACTTCAGGATTATGCTTCGCGCTCCGAGGGACTATATATTTACCGTATTGCGCGACTTCACGAGCCTTCGCTAGAAGCTCGTCCATACCGTCACCCTTCGCGGCAACCGTCGGAACGACTTCCACTCCCATAAAGCTCGCGAACTTCTCCACATTTATCCTGTGTCCCATGCTCGCGGCCATATCGACCATATTGAGCGCGATCACAGTGGGGATCCCGAGTTCCAGAAGCTGTGTAGTAAGATAGAGGTTTCGTTCGAGATTGCTCGCATCGATGACATTCACGATCACGTCGACGTTATTGTTGAGCAGGAAATCGCGCGCCACGACTTCTTCCTGCGAATATGCCGAGAGGCTGTATATACCCGGCAGATCGACCACGCGGAAGGTGTGCCCGTTGCGCCTGGCCGTGCCTTCCTTACGCTCCACCGTCACCCCCGGCCAGTTCCCAACATGCTGATGAGACCCTGTAAGCTCGTTAAAGACCGTAGTCTTCCCCGAGTTAGGATTCCCCACCAACGCGATCACGATTTCGTCTCGATGCAGTTCCATAAAGCAGCTTTAGGTTATTCTTTTTAGCTATCAGCTATCAGCTATCAGTGATATCACTGGTAGTACTTATCATCACAGACAACAAGTACTGTCATTCCCGCGAAGGCGGGAATCCAGTAAGTATGCCGGTGTTTCGGAATTTGAGGGTTGGACCACAGAGCTAACGGATAATCCACTCAGCCACTAACCCAACCCGGGAAATCCCGAAACCTATACCACTGCAGATGAAAAACAGGCTCTTCCCCAATTCATAATTCTGCATTCTTAATTCACTCACTCGACTTCTACCTCTATACACTCCGCCTCGCTCTTCCTTAGCGACAGGTTATAACCACGGATTTTGATCTCGATAGGATCTCCCAGCGGAGCCACCCTCAGTACCTCGAACCTGGCGTCTGAGGTCATTCCCATCTCCAGGAGCCGCTTTCTGATTGCTCCATGACCCGAACCGAAAGCGATCCTCCCTCTCATTCCCGGGCAGAACTCGCTGAGCTTAGTGGATTTAATCGTAGGTCGCAGGTAGCATGCGCTCTCGGTGTCGATATTATGGCTTGGTTGGCATTTGCAGCCTTCGGGGTAGGCGCCGTGCATGAGGTAGTATTGAAAATCGCTTAATTTAAGAGGGTGTTCGCCGCCGCATGCCCGCACGAAATCGACGAACTTCAGCAGCTTGTCGAGAGTCTCCGGGCGAATAGCATGCTCCAGCCCGCATGCTTCGAGTTCCGCGTCCTGCTCCGCGAGTCCAAGCACGCTCATCAGAAACTCTCTCACCGCGCTGTGCCTGTGTGCGACGCTCCGAGCGCGATTAAGGCCCAATTGCGTCAGTTCCACATTTTCATAAGGCTGATGTTTTACGAGGCCTTTATCCACGAGGGTCCGGATCGCACCGGTGACCGATGGCATCTTGACATTCATCTGCCGCGCGATATCTTTCACGCGCGCAACCTGGCTCTGGACCTTGAGGTTATAGATCGCCTCCAGGTAATCTTCCATCGAGGGAGAAAGCTGCGTATTGTGTTCGGCCATGGTTCACATCTCCAACTGCAGAGTTAGCCATACCTAAGTTAGTCTAACCTAACTATAACACCGGACGCACCCCCGCGTCAAATCGTTCCATTGTATCTGATCCGGAATCGGGGAATTTAATTGCGAATGGAGAGGTAATAGGTAACAGGTAACAGAAGGGAGAATTTGCGACGGTCTTAGCGACAGTCCTCGGCCGACAGTAGCCCAAAGGGCTGCGAAAGGCGCCCGAAGGGTGCGAGAGCCGGACTTCGTACCATGTTGCCGGGAATTTATTCCATGGGCATAATTGCCGGAAATACCGCAGGAGATAACGTTGCTATCCCGTCTCTCCTTATGGCCTCTCTCTTATCGGCCCCAGATCGATCTCTATTTCATCGAACGCTCTCTTAACGGCTACGATCGCCTTATCGCCGTTTTCGTTATCATCCGGCAGCAATATCTCTCGCGTGCCCACGGGGAACGATGCGGTTCTGGTCTGCGCCCATATCGCGGCAGCCTTGTTCACCGGGCTCTTCAGATTATAATTCTTATACTGGATCATATCGCCGATATGCGCGATGATATCGACCAGCGCCACTCCCGCCGACCAGAAATCTCCAATACATATATAATCGCCGATATTAGGGTGCCAGATCGGGGTCCGCATCGTGCAATTCGGGTGTTTTTTGGGGTAACCGAGCGGCAGGTAGATATCCACCACATGCTCCGTCCGCGGCTTCGTATCCCCCCTGGTATCATCCCACTCCAGCCCATTTACGAAGTAGGTGATCCGGTAGGAGTTCGGAGGCTCTCCCGCCACCGCCTTCACATCCACGAACTCATTTCCCGAGAGATCGGCAACCACCTTCTCATAATCACGCGAAAGCCTTCGCAGCCGGATACTCATTGCAGTCTAGCCTTTATTCGATTAACGATATTCTTTTCATGTGGGCTGAGATGTTCGAAGACCGCGTCGTATTTACTATTAGGATCACACGTGAGTTCGCAGGCAATCTGCCGGTAATACTCTTCATTCAACCATTCCAGAGCCTGGTGTGACCAGTGTGCCTTCTGGTTCTTTGATTTCATATCTTTTATAGCGCCAGTGTCATCTTTTGATTGAGCGAATTGCGGGTCGCAAGCATCTACAATTTTTCTTGCTCTATCTATTCGGGCCTGCCGTGTGCTTTCTGCATTCTCGTATATCTTCAGCATATCTTTATCTATTTTGTTCTTGGTTGCCAGCATGTAATCGACATAAAGTGAATCGTTGATTTCGTCGAATTTCTCGTTATCCAACTTCGATATATTCTTATTCGCCAGCACTTTCTTTAAGCTGCAGTATTCAGTATATGCTTGCTTATTCGAATGATCCACATCCCATGCCTGTTTCAGATGCTGTAATGCATCTGTCAGGTCGCCACGGTTGAGCATCCGCATAGCTATCCCGTAGTCATCTACTTTATCTGTTTTTCCACGTCGCGACAGCGCCAAATACCCCGTCACAACCTGCATTATCAGCAAAACCGCGATCATTATCCAAACCGCGAAGTTCATCCCCGCGGCTGCCATCATTCTTCGATCAGCTCCGGCGCTTGCGGCTCTTGACGCGGGCTGTCGGGTCGCGCTTATAACCTTCACATACTCCCGTATGCGCTTGGCTGACTTCTTCTCTCCAAACACATACATCCCGCCGGTCCGCTCCAGGATTCCATTATTCCACTTAAAACAGCCCCAGTTATGATAGATCGGGTCCACAACGATAGCCACATGCCATGGGTCGGAGAAAAAGCTTTTATGGATGAATTCGTCGTCTTTCGACATAAACACGCCCAGCGCCGGATGGCTGTGATACCACCCCACAATCTGCGCGTCCGATCCCCTTCGCGCGACCTCTTCGTGGATCTTCTCCCAGGTCTCGTGCGTGAACGTGAGCGAGACATCCGTCCCCTTCGCGTTTCCGGCTTCGATGAAATCCGTCACCTCTACGAACGAGCCTTTATCATTGCGATAGAACCCGCCCAGCAGCACGCCCCCGACTTCCTTCTCTTTCTCCTGGCCGACATGCCGCTCGATCGATCTCATCACGCTTTCAGTGATAAATACCGGAATCGAATCTTTAGCCGGAGAATCGTAAGGGGCTGCGCTGTGCCCGGAGCTGTTTAACGGACTCTCTTTATGCGCGATATGCCTGCGCACCGACTGCCCCAGTTCGATGTCGAAATCATCTCTGCTCATCTGTCATATAAGCGCCTTCACCATAAGCGTTACAATCCCGATCCCGACTCCCAGCAACAGCACGCTCGGTCCGAAACATCCTTCCAGATAATGGATGTTACGCCTCCTGCAGTTCCGGCATGTTACTTCCTCCGGTCCCACAGGCCGTCCGCATTTGATACAAAGCGCCGGTTCTTCTTTCACTTTGGCGCCGCGCCGTGCATTGCTTACCATCACCCCAAGGTTCGAACCCGATATATCGATCTCAGCCTCGATTTTAGGTGAAATCTTATCGCCGATCGAACCACTCCACGCCTGCCATCCGTCGCAGCCGTAGACCGAGCACTTTCCATTCACCTTCCAGCACTCCGCATGATGCATGACTCCGCAAACAGGGCAGCGGACCTTCTCCTCACCCTTTTCGATAGGGCTGAGGCAAAACGGGCAATTTGTATTTTTCGTAGATTTTCTCATTGTTTTGTGTGTATACCTGTTCTGGTTGTATGATTGCTCGCCAAGTGACTTCCGGGATCACTATCGTTCTTATTAGCAGAGCCCATAAGCCCTATAATCAACGCAATCGCCGCCGCCAGCAAACCCACCCATCCCACCATTGCAAGCAGCGGACCGGCGTTCTTCATATCCTGATTTTCATTGATCGGGCGCATGCATTCTATGCAATAGATCTCACCTTCCGGCAGCGGTCTCCCGCATCTTATGCACACATTCCGATCTTTCTTGCGATGCTGCGGAACCGCCTTCTCCACTGACTCGCGCGACAGCACCAGCAGTGTTCGCGGGTCATCGTCCACTGATATCTCGATATGCCTGCTCACTTTGCTGCAGTTTCTGACACAGCATCCGGAGTTCTCGAACCAGCATTCCGAGTGGTGCCGGGTTCCGCAGGCCTCGCAGACCACAGCCTCGTCATTCGCCTCTATCTGACTCATGCAATAAGGACAAACAGACATAGTGGTTGAGTAATTTATATTGACTATCTTATACTCGATCCGAGCCCGCACATAAATTGGTGTATCAGTATTTATCCCCGATACGGTTCAACAGTTTAGGGACAAGTTTCCGAAATACTAAATTCCACACCGGCAAGAAGTAAAAAATCTCCTGTGATTTCCACCTGCACGTTATCCTCACCCGCCCGCGCCGAGATGATATCCATCACCCCGAACCCGAGCTCGCTCAGGGGAATCGACGCGAACTCCGACCCTTCCGTGCACTCCACCGCGACATCCGGCACTCTCAGCTTTCCGCACTCCGGGCACTCCGCCTGCTTCTGGTCTATGCCATCGAGCAGACCGAAGAATACTTCGCGTTTCCCGCACGCCGTGCATTCCAACGCGGTTATCATTTCCCCCGGCAGGTCGATTACAGGCTCCCGCCCCAGCTTTTCTCGCGCTATCCTGAGCACATCGGCCAGCGTCGCCATATCGCTCCGCAGCTCAGTCTCGATGATATTTTCAAAAGTCTCATGGCTCAGGCAATCATCTCTGCGAACGTAGTCGATGGTGAAACAATCGTAGGTATTGCCGTCGAAGAAGAACCCCTTGCCCACAAGACCCGGCAGATTCGCATCCGCGTGCAGCAGCTTCACAGCCTCCTGCACCTCGACCCCCGCGATCACGGCCGAAGTGGTCGGGGTGGTGGGAGTCCTTCCTCGCCTCTCCGCCTCCTTCGCGAGAAATCCGCATGAATTGCGCACCGCCATCAGCTTTTGATCCTGCTCGCTCAGTGTGCACTCGTAGCAGACCCCGTCCGGTGGCCTGAACACTCTCGCCACTCCCTGAAAGCTCTCCGTAGCGCCGTCCACCCACGGCCGGTTCACCTTCCAGCACGCCGCGTTTACCGCCAGCCGCGCCTGCCGGTTATCCAGCCCGCATATTACCACATCAGCCCAACGGAAAACGCCCAGCCCCACTTCCGAGGTCACATCCGCATTGAGAGCAAACACCTTACATTCAGGATTCAGCGCTCTGACCGAGTCAGCCGCCGTGTGCGCCTTAGATCTACCTTCATCGCCGGATCTATAAAGAACGCTTCGGGAGAGATTGGAGGATTCGATGCTGTCGAAGTCGATTATGAATATGCTGCCGATGCCCAGCAGCGCAAGGTTCTTGATGATCTCGTTTCCCAGTGCTCCCGCGCCTACGACCACTATTTTCGCTTGCCGCAGGAGCTCCTGGTCCCACCACGGTATCATCCGAAGCCTCGAATAGCGATCCTCGTCGAGGTTCAGTCGAACGGCTTGATCGGATGATCGTTCAGAAGGGGCGGGGGTCATCTCATTTTCCGCCCGCGGTTATTTCCGGAATAAGCCGAAGCACATCACCGTCGTGCACATCGCACTGCGCGAGGGTAAGGTTATCGAGCAGGTGCCGCCCCGTGGCTTTGTGGAGAAATTTGTAAGTAATCGGGACTCCCGCCGTGTTCACCGCCGGCAGATACAGGACCTCGACCAGCTTATCGACCACCCTGCTGATCGGCACATCGTCCGGAAGAGTAGCATCCTGCTCCTTGCTGCCGGTTGTATCCACAACCACCACGTTCACTTTCCCCATGTCATTCCTCTCACGCTGACGGGCAACCCCGGATTAAATATAGACAATACTACGCGCCACAGCCCGGCACAGTTCCTGCTCAGTTCCAACATTATTATACCTGAATTCACTTACGGTTAGCTAAACACGGACCAACAAACACAATTAAGCCCGGCGAAAATTATATCCGCCGGGCTAATGGACTCAGTAATTACATTGGCAACCCTTTAGGGGTCACAGACCGGGAATGCCCGCTGGCAATCCAGCACCGGAGCATTGATAACAGCGATATCAGTTGCTGTGTAAATGCCCTTGGTAATCGCTGTCTGCACTGCGTTGCAGCTGGTGACTAAGCAGAGCTGCATATTCGGGAACGACGGGAAGTTCGGCCCCGGATTCAAATAAATCAGGTTCATAACCGGTGTATAATACAGGTTGAGCTGATTCGTGCCGAACCCGGTTGGGCATTGGCAAATCACAGGCAGCTGACTCGGAGCTTTCAGATTACCTGTCGGTCCCCCCGTCACACAGGAGAAGAACTGCCTGTTTGGAGGATCGATTGCAGTGAGGAACGGAGCATAATTCGCCCTCAGTTTAGTCGCAAGTATCGGATTGCTGACATCAGGAATGATCACCCTGCAGCGATCGATATACTTCGCGATCAATTCCTGGCAGTAGACGCTGTAAGCCGGGATCATAACCGTCCTGTATCCAGGGCCGGTGTAAATGTTGAGGATCTGCGGCGATACGTAAGGCGTATTCGGGTTCGGATATGTCGGCAGCGGATTCGAAAGCTGTCCTACCACCATAATCGGGCAATCGAGGATTACCTTCTTGAATGACGTCCCGTATGTCAGACTCAGATGAGCCTTACCCGCTGCAACTGCGGCAAGCACATCAGCTTCACTGCAGAGCGCTTTCGGGTATGAACCCGGATTCCAGATCACGAATGCAACTTCCCAGATGCCGGAGTAAGTTGCCATACCTGGTATGGTCGAGAATATCGGCCCTTGCTGATAGCCGGTGTTGATATACAGGAAAGCCGCTCCGTCCGTAGCTACTGGAGGCAAAGTGAGCGGTCCGCCGGCGCTGATGAGACGAGGAGCAAGAGTCAACTGCCTGTACGGCTGCTGAATTGTGCTCGCGAAGTTGATGTCGGTCGTATCGGTGCAGAAATACCACACCGGCAATTTGTTGTATACGCCTTGCTGCAGATAAAAAGATGCCGTTGTGTCCGGTTTAGGACATATCGGCGCTGTCGGCGGAGGCATGATCTGCGCGCTTGCGACGCCGACCATAATCAGGAGCAACACTAATGTTGCCAAGACAGAACTGTAGCGCTTCATTCTTTTTCCTCCTTCGAAAATGGCGTTTTTTGCCATTTTCGGTTCCCTTCGTGGCGAACACGACAGTGCTGCGTAGCAGTCACGAGAGTGTTCATGCCACGATTCCTTAAAGGATATCGTGGAAATCGCGGCTCTATGGCCTGCAATAACGGTTGGCCTGTGCCGCTGGAGTGAAACCCAATAGATCGCCCTAGCCAATCCCTCCTTTCCTGTAGCAAGTGGCCAATATGTTATCAGTGTGTGACTAACTGCCCATTGCATACCCTATGGTGGTCTCTTGTTAAACACGTAATAAGCCCGAATGTCGGAATAGCGTCAAAGTGTATGCTTGTATGCCTCACTTGAGCTAGCTTCCTGGCATTAACTGACACCAGTTGCAAAATCTAAAATCTCGAATCGAGAATCTAAACCGGAAAAGCTGGGGTATAATACGGGTATGAAAGCTACTCTGCTAAAAATCATCTGTACTCTGCTGTTTATATCACTCTCCGTGTCGCATGCGCTCGCCGATGCCGGGATCGCTAATTCCGTCCTTAAGGCGATCGGTAAAAGCCCCGCGAAACAAAGCGTACTCGTCCTCACCAAGTCAGGAACATCGGTGATGGGGCTGAATGCTGTGGGTGCGGCAGCCCCGAGGGGGCTTCCACGCGCGATGAGGGTGAAAGCGACGCCCGCGCAGATACGCAAGCTCGCGTGTTCGTCCGATGTGATTGCAATCGTTCCCGATGCGCCGCCCGTTCGCCCACCTCTACCCGGTCCGCAGGTCAGGCCCGGGATGATGCCCGCAGCTCAAAAGCAGCCGCTGCCATATTCCTGGTTCGCATCTGACCTCGTTGGCGCTCGCGCTGCGTGGCAATCGGGATACACGGGAAAAGGGGTCAAGGTCGCCGTTATAGATGAGGGGATCGATTTCGCCAATCCTGATCTCCAGGGCACGCAAGCTCGTGTTGAAAACCCTATGTCGCCCTACTATGGCTGGCCGATAGTCTTCGACTCCCACTCCATGGCGCACTACGCTACCTACGGCGATACCGCGAGCACATACTACTCCAACACAAAAGCCATCATAACCGAGGCTAATCCCAAGGTCGCAGGTATAACCTACAAACTCCCTCACACAAGTAAGAGCGGAGTCTACCACTTCGGCGCGCACCCATCTTATCTGCTGATGATAATGCCGCCGCAGAGCAATCACGCTACAGTCCTTGTTGCCGACGAACACGTCGCCGGGGTTTACGATACGGTCTATGTCGATCTCAATAAAGATCACGACTTCACCGACGAGAAACCCTGCAGAAAGGGAGATGAAATATCCTGGCACGATCTTGACGGAGACGGTTTTGCCGATCTTTCAGGAGGAATGGTCTATTTCATTGCAGATGGAGTCCACCCGATCCCGGCTTCCGATTGGCTCTATCACCTCAAACCGCCCGCGAACGGCTCGCTGGTCTGTTTCGCGGGATCATTCGACAAGGGAACCGAGCACGGCACGCTGGTCGCGTCTGCTATAGCGGCTCAGGGCAAAATTGGAACGGACTACCCGCCATATAAGACCGATAACGGTGGGGTGGTGCGTGGTATGGCCCCGGATGCAAAGATAATTTCCATCGGCAATGTCTACAATCCCGAAGCCTCGATGTACGACGCTATTCTCTTCTCGACCCTCGGCTACGACGGCATCCCGAATTCCGGCGACGAGCCCGACATTGTAAACATGAGCTTCGGTTATTCCGATGTCGCCAATGACGGCTGGGATTATCTCGCGCGCTATCTTACCTATTTGAACGTCACCCAGGCTCCCCGCACCACTTTCGTCGCCGCGGCGGGTAATGGCGGACCCGGCTATGGGACCATCACCACTCCCGCGTCTTCACCCTCCGTAATTTCCGTCGGAGCATCGACCCTCTACGGCTCCGTCCCATTGATTGATGATATCTCCAGCGCCGATCAGATTCTCTACGGCGACATTCAGCCATGGTCGAACCGTGGACCTTCGGCGCTCGGTACGTGCGAGCCGGATGTGGCGGCGGTCGGGGCGTTTGCAACTGGCGATCTGCCGCTCGATGGTGACGGCGCTTATGCGTGGGCGCTCTGGGCTGGAACAAGCCTTTCCTGCCCTGTCACAGCCGGAGTTCTTGCCGACATCTACCAGGCCTACATCGAGTCGCACGGTTCCAAACCGACCTATGACCTTGCTAAATCGTTCCTAATCTCCGGCGCATCCGATCTCGGATATCCGGTGCTGGAGCAGGGGGCAGGGGAGGTTAATGCGGATGCGTCGATACGTCAGGCGCTCGGGAAGGAAGTCACCATCTCTCCTTCCACATGGCAAGTCGGGCAGACTGTTACCGGCTTCCCTGCCACCGTAAGCCCCGGCCAGCGGATCTTCGGTGTGTTCAATATAAGCAATCCCACATCCGCCCGCGTGAAAGCCGATATCAGCGCCGATACGTTCATCAAGACATCCGAAGTCTCGTTCCGAGTCGATACCGATACCACCAAAGAGACACCCGGGATGTCGGGACCTTCGTATCTGGTCGATCTGCTCCCGCTTATCCCGCCCGGGACCGACCTTATGCGGGTCCATGCCACAGTCCCATTTAATCAGCTTACCAGCAGCGCTCCGACCGATCCGTATATTCTGTTCCTGAATGGTTACGATATGGCTGTCTTCGACTGGACCGACCTTAACGGCAACGGCATAATCTGGCACGACGACATCCAGCCCAACGGCGTAGTCAACGATGGTGAACTCGACCCGCATGAGCTGAACCGCTTCTCGTATGATGCCCCTCTGGGGACGAATATGGAAGTGAGCGTTAAAAGTCCGTTATCGAGATACCATAACGGCCTCTTCCTCGGCTTCGAACACTTCAAAGCCGATGATTCAATCCTGCAGACGAATATCTCCGTAACAATCGAGTTCTACAGGCGCAATGCGTGGAAGATGGTGCAAGTATCGCCGAGCAAACTTATACTAAACCCTGGTTCAAGAGGGGTCTTCCGCGCTACATTCGCAAGCGATAACTATCAGAAACCCGGCATGTATTCCGGCTCGATCAAGGTCACATGCGATAACGGTAAGAGCCAGGTAATTCCCGTAACTGCGTGCGTAACCAACTCGACGGACCCATGGGCGCTGGGACCCTCTCGCTCGCCGGTTCCGATGGCTTCAGCGCACCCTATGACAATGGGATACTCAGAGGCGCCGTGGACTGGAGCTGGAGGCAGGATACGGGTGACTGGCGGCCGTTCTTCTTCACCCCGACTATTCCTTCAAACGGACAGGTGAGGCTGCTTGCCAATGCAAACTGGCAGGATTATCCGACCGATGTCGATATCTCCCTATTCGGCCCGAACCGCGACGATTTCTTCTCAAAGCAGCTTCCGAGCATATTCGGTCCTTACGCATTAGCGCCGATAGGGGAGAGCTGGAACACGAACGTGAGCGGAAGCGGATTTTGGCCGTTCTTCACCAACACCGGAGGAACATCGGAGTGGGTCTCCGGGCCGATGACCGACGGCCTTCAGCTCGCGCTGCTTCACTGCGTGGAAAATGCAGGTGTATCCAACAAAGAGCCGGTAAACTTGAACATTGGTCCGGTTGTAATCACCCCATCCGATCTTACCGTGCCCGCAAATCAGCCGTCTTCGAGCACGTTGACTCTTACTCCGTATCTCTTCTTCCCGCAGGGAGCCGAAGCACGCGCCTATGGCTTCACGCCGACGATAAAGCTCGACAATCAAATGGCAAATGCCGACCCGATCGACTACCCTTCCGCATCCAAATGGATTTATGATATCACCCTCACCAACGCCGGCCTTCTCGAAGTCAGCACGACCAGCCCCCAGCCGATCGACATCGACCTCTACGTAGTCCGTCAGACAAATGGCAACTTCGACTGGACCACCGGCCTCGTAGCCTTCTCCGCCAATCCCGGCCCTAACGAGAAGATCAGCATTCCTCTTCCTGCCGACGGCACATACCGAATCTACGTCCACGGCTACCGTGTCTACCCATCCCCCTCGCCGTTCTCTATAAAAATCGACGCCATACAGGGCAGCGATATAGCCGTAATTCCCCCCACCGGCCCGCTATATCCCACTCACCCCGCGCAATTCGCCGTGACTTCTACTCCAAAAACCGGAGGCGAAGCCATAATCTTCCTGGGTCCCAAAGGCGCCCCCGGAGCAATGCAGGTGCGTTTACATGCGAAATAGGTTGCCGTTGAAGCCTGATATGCGAGATGATTTGAACACGACTAAGCCTGGCGTGGGAAAATAGTGATGGAGGTGGACATTATGTTCGTTGTTGCACACTTCGATGGTAAAGTCATAGTGCCTGACGAACCGGTCAATCTGCCGTTAAATGAACCTATAAAGCTCCAGTTTATAGGCAGTTCCGAGCAAGCTCCTTAGGACCCGGAGAAGGCAAAGCAGGCTATCAAACGGCTTACTGAACGAGCCATGTCGGGTCTTAATATCCACGATGAGGCGCTCAGGCGCGAGAAATTATATGAGGATCGTGGGCTGTGACCTGGCTTGTTGATACAAATGTCTTACTTATTGACTTTCGCATAATGATGTGACATACTGGCGGGTCGGATCGAGCACGAAGCCTTTTGCCAGGTTGCCACTACATTACCTGAAACTCAGTATATGGAGTGATAAAGATAACCCTCACCATCAAGAATGCGCAGATTCCGTGAGTGCTATCATTGATCAGGGTAATGAAATCCGTACTTGTGCTCAGGTTCTTATAGAATACTGGGTCGCTTCTACCAGACCACGTGATGTAAACGGATTCGGTCCGGATATCATCGAAGCAGCCGACAGGCTTTCGGTGATTCTTACATCATTCCCTTGTCTAGTTTGGGTGAATGATAGACTCTCTCAACATTCAACTATAAACCATCAACCAACCATTTCCACGCAGGAACTCCTATTCCAACGTCGAACTCCTACCATAGCAACACCCGAACCAAGGAGCGCGAAATGGAGATAATACCGGTCAGAACATCGGAAAGGCACCAGTTCCTGGACATTACCGACCAGGTCCAGAAATGCGTAACCGAGGGGGGATTGAAAGACGGGCTTGTGTGCGTGTTCGTGCCCCACACGACAGCTGGGATTACCATCAACGAAAATGCCGACCCCGACGTCGTTTACGATGTCCTGAACACCCTGGCTAAAGTAATCCCTGAGCGTGCAGGCTATCGCCACGTCGAAGGCAACTCCGATTCCCACGTGAAATCCAGCTTAATCGCGCCTTCTCTCACCGTAATTGTAGAAAATGGCCGGCTCCAGCTCGGAACCTGGCAGGCGATCTACTTCACCGAATTCGACGGCCCTCGCAACCGCCAGTGCTGGATAAAATTAATCAGCTAACCTAATGAGTTTCGCATAATGATGTGACGTACCGGCGGGTCGGATCGAGCACGAAGCCTTCTGCCAGGTTGTCGCTACATTACTTGAAACTCAGTAAATAAAAATCTGCCTCGATCTTAAAAGACCAGGGCAGATCATAACTGTTCCCAACGTCAGGATTCCATGACGCTAAAACTACTTACTCCGAATCCCCACCGCTATCTTGCGCGGCACGGGCTGGTGCAGGATCTGTTCCTCTACCACATCGGTTCCGGTCCTGCGGCCGTTCTCATAAATCGTCTCGACCTTCACTCTGCGCTCACCCGCCTTGCCCGGAGAAAGGGCAACGGTCTTTCCCGTCGCAAGGTTCACGCTCGATATCCGCTCCACCGGCGGCGGAACGCTCTCGGTGCGCTCAGTCATATCTCTTACTATAACCGTCAGCTTCGGCCCTCCTGCTTTGCCGGTCGTCTTCACACGAAGCGGATCGCCGATCTGAAGATGATCGATATGCACGCGCGGATTCAGTTCCTTCAGATCATCAAGCTTAATGCCGCACCTCTTCGCGATCACTTCAGCGACATCGCCCTTCTTCACGGTGTAAACAGAATCGCGGGTCACAGGGCCCGAGTTGGAGAAGAGAAGCTTCAGAGCATCGTCCGCGTTTTCGCGGTAGATGCTGTTCTCACATGCGGCTATATCCACAGTCACGTTTTCTTTGAACTGCGGTTCTTCGGAAAGGTTCTTCACCAGCTTGCCGTATTTCATCTTGGCGGCATCGAGGACCTCACCCGCCGTTTCTTTATTCGGGACCGCGACCACGGGTTTTCCGTTAACTATGATCGCCCATCTCGGAACAACTGGCGAAACGACTCGCATAAGGGTCCGAAACGCCTTATGCCTGCTCATCGGGGTAGCGTTAAGCGGCGCCCGTTCCACACGAACATCCTGCTTAAAACAAATCTCGGAGGGGTTGCAGCCGGTATCTTCCTTGATCTTGCTGAGGATAGCCCTGGCATCTCGTGCGGTCGGCACGCATGCCACGGGTTTCCCGTCAACAAGGATAAGGGACTTCGAGTCTTTGAAGTGCGCCGCAGCCCACCAGCCGATGAGCACAAGCGCGATAACTACGAAGATAATGCGTTCAATCAGTAGCTGCAGCCTCAGGTTGCGGATTACCGATTCAATTTCCATTAGACTCGCTCCTGAAGTTCGTTGCCTCTTCAATTATATCTAGCTCTGTATAGAAGTCAAATTACGAGTTCGAAGCATTCTTCCCGCGAGCACCGCGGCGTCTTCGGGGTCATAAGGCTTCGAAAGACATTTCACATTGCTTCCCAGGCTCCGCAGCTTTTCCTTCTGATTACTCGCCACGCCCACAAACACCACCGGCACATCCGCCGGCTGCAGCGAGATATAGAAATCCGCCGCTGATACATCCGGCAGCAGCGCATCCGTCACAACAAATCCGGGCTTGCTCATCGCCGTCATAGCCACCGCCTGCGCACCCGTGCGCGCCTTTATCACTTTGCACCCGAGCCCTTCGAGCTTCCATTCCAGCATCCGCGCGCTTTTCTCATCCGGGTCCACGACCAGCGCCGAAACGCCCTTAACCGCCCTGAGGTTCTTCTCTCTTTCTTTGACAACGGCCTGCGCCTCGCGCCATCTCTTCCATACCGACTTCCAATATGAAAACGAACTCCGCGGCGGGGTCTGTTCCTTCACCGGAAACCGCCATCGCACGAAGATAAGCGCAATGGAGACTGCCAGCGCAAAAATCGCCACATATCGCGTCAATATTACCAGTTCTTCAGCCATCGCTCCCGCCTCTCTTACCACAGCTATTCGCCACCCGACTCGCACGCTCCTTTACGGGGAGAAATTCTCAATGTTGAATTCTTAATTTTGAGTACTTGTGTAGTGGTAGTCTGATCAGCATTGTACTGATAAGTGGTGATACTTGATACAATCTTGTCGAAAGTTAGGAAGCAGCCGGAGTTGTGATCGGCGGGGAAATCCGTTCCGCCAAAGCTCTCTGCAAGCGTGAAGCGGGAACAAAATTCCCGCAAAGATCGGACCGGAGACAGATTCTCTGGCCCATCAAAAGTACGCCTTCACCTGCAAAATACAGCATGGCAGTTAACTTTCGACAAGATTGATTCGGAGATCCCTACCCATCATATGGGTTGCAAGAGACCCGAAGTATCGGTACAGCCTACCACCCATGTCTATTCAAAATTAAGAATTAAAAATTGAGAATTAAGAATTACTCCCTTCCCTTCTCCCTTCACCTGGGCTATACTTTGCTTGAGATGAACAAGGGATCGAGAAAATCAAGTGCGCTAATCGAGCGCCCACATATTATTAGACGCCTGCTTCTTGCGTGCGTTCTCCTGTTAGTTATCCTTACGCTTGCGGTGGTATTCGACGTTTCCTATGGAGAGACGAACATCCCGCTCAACCATGTGGCTAATGTAATTTCTTCCCACATTCCGCTTCTGCGCAGTGTGATTTCACACCATTCATCCGACCTCGATGCCACTATCATCTGGCAGATCAGGGTACCTCGATCGATCCTTGCTCTGCTGGTCGGAGCGATGCTTGCGATAGCCGGCGCCGCGCTCCAGGGACTCCTGATGAACCCCTTAGCCGATCCCTATACCGTAGGCGTCTCCTCCGGCGCCGCTCTCGGAGCAGGGGTAGCCACTCTATTCGGTCTTGAGAGAATTATCGGCGGTTATGGCGTTCCGGGGCTGGCATTTATCTTTGCGATCGGAGCTATGTTCATCGTCTATGCGCTCGCCAGGTCCGCCGGGCGAGTCTCAGTCCATTCATTCCTCCTTGCGGGGATTGTGGTCGGATCGTTTCTGTGGGCGCTTTTGAGCTTCGTATTAGCGCTCGCGGCGGGTGATCCCGCTGATGCTCAGGGTAAAATTATACAGTGGCTTCTCGGCAGCTTCAATGCGACCGATCCCTGGGGAGTGGTCCGTATCGCGGTTCCGTTCGCTATTATCGGCCTGGTCGCTCTCTTCGCGTTCGCGCGTGATTTGAATGTCTTTTCGATGGGTGAAGAGACCGCACGGCATCTCGGCATAGAAACCGAGAACCTCAAGATCATCATAATCGCGCTTACATCCCTGATCACCGCCGGGGCTGTAGCTGTGAGCGGAATAATCGGATTCGTCGGGCTCGTGGTCCCGCATATCTGCCGCAAGCTCTTCGGCCCGGATCATAGAATCCTGATCCCCACATCAGCGCTCGCCGGAGCCACTCTCACCGTCCTTGCCGACCTCGCTTCCCGCGCCATCCTCCCTCCCAGCGGGCTCCCCGTAGGCATAGTGACCGCTATGCTCGGCGCCCCGTTCTTCCTCTATCTCCTTAAAGCGTCTCAAACCAGCTGATCTGAATTATCAAGCCGGTTAAGAGTGCATCCTAAAACTGTTGTCGAGTGGGTATAGTCAGAGATATGGAACCTGAGACTGAACCCAAGAAAGAACGTATACCAACGATCTGGACGGTGGATGATGAACTCTGGGCTAAGATTGAGCCACTGATTCCTCCACCCAAGCCTGCAAAAGGGCCTGGCGGCAGGCCACCGGTAGCGGATCGGATTGTGCTTAACGGCATCCTCTATGTCTTGAGAAGCGGCTGCCCTTGGAAGCATGTGCCAAAGGAGTTTGGCTCCGGCATCCCATTGTCTGCGACGGTGCGCTCTGCCAACAAGCACGATAAGACTCAAGTTGTAAATGTTCTGGATGCACTGATGCTGACAGGGCCCGAGTGCGATCAGCACATCTGTCTTGATAACGGCTATGACTATCCTGACGTGCATCAGGAGCTTGCCAGCCGTAGCTACCAGGTGCATATCCCCTTTCGGGGACTCGATACGTCATAGATGCCGCCAAAGGGTGATCCAGACCGGTACCCGGCGCGGCGGTGGGTAGTAGAGCGGTACCGCGCTTGGCTGCACAAGTTCAGAAAGATACTCATGCGCTACGAGCGGTTGCCGCAGAACTACCTTGCCCTGCTGCAATTTGCCTGCTGTCTGATAATCTACAGGCAGGCATTGACATGAACGAACACATCATTCGAGTTTTAGGATGCACTCTTAGAGGCCCACGGTCTTTTATGCAAAAGTTTAGGCTGTCAACTAATATGTGGAAGTAGTCATCACGGCGAAAGACTGGGATCCAGTGAATTGTGGCAATGGTTATGAAATGCGGATAGTTTCTATCACACACTCTGAATCGTAGCGGCATGGCTGTTTAGCGTTGGATTATTCGGTTAAGCTTCAGGTTTATCCTTCACTGGGGGCTTGGCGGGCGGGAACGCCCGGGAAGAAGAGTCCGGGGCAGGAACAGGGCGAACGCATCTTAACTGACGAGGACGCGTTCGAGGTATGAGTTGTCCCAGCCGGCCACTTTGACCCGTGCCCTTACGCTCCCTTTCCGGGTGGTCTCT